>ERZ857757.170-NODE-170-length-78643-cov-6.082023_pt1 | contig 78643 bp, 81 predicted proteins | sample MGYA00519764_ERZ857757 | MGnify/ENA primary metagenome ERZ857757 (study PRJEB31778, sample SAMEA3449359) | human gut metagenome | biome: human gut; feature: human-associated habitat; material: faeces | place: United Kingdom | collected 2010/2012 ...
GCTCCTCATTGAGGAAGCTGGTCTCCAGGTCGATCTGGGTGAATTCCGGCTGGCGGTCGGCCCGCAGGTCCTCGTCGCGGAAGCAGCGGGCGATCTGCATGTAGCGGTCAAATCCCGCCACCATGCAGAGCTGCTTGTACAACTGGGGAGACTGGGGAAGGGCATAGAAGGAGCCCTTGTGTACTCTGGAGGGAATCAGATAGTCCCGGGCGCCTTCGGGAGTGGACTTAATCATCATCGGCGTTTCGATTTCATAAAACCCGTTTTCATAGTAATACTGTCTGGCTACCCGTGCAATTTCATGGCGCATCCGGATATTTCTCTGAAGCTCCGGGCGCTTCAGATCCAGATAACGGTATTTCAGGGCTGTTTCGTCCTTGACCTTCCGTGCGTCGGAAATCTCGAAGGGCGGGGTCTGGGCGGCGGAAAGAATCTTCAGTTCCTTTACGAAGATCTCCAGAGCTCCTGTGGCCAGATTGGGGTTGACTGCCCCCTCGCTCCGGCGCCGGACTTCGCCCTTTGCCACCAGTACATATTCGGCACGCACGCCGAATGCCTTTTCAAAAATCGCTCTGTCGCTGTTCTGGTCAAAGGCCAACTGCACAATACCGGTCCGGTCCCGCAAATCAATAAAGATGAGGGAGCCTAAGTCCCGCTGACGCTGAGTCCAGCCCATTACACAGATTTCTCTGCCCAAATACTCTTCCGATACTTCGCCGCAATAGCAGGTTCGTTTATCGCTCTGTGCTAAAAATTCAGCCATACATTCTTTCTCCTCGTGTCTGACAGTCAATTGAAAATATCCGGACTCATTATAGCAGACCAAGGGACAAAATGCAAGACTTTCTGTGAAAGAAAATTGGGAAAACCCTTGCAAAAGCGAGAATCTCGGTATATAATTAAAAATGAAACAAATCGGAAGAGCCGACATTCCGGTGCAGAGAAGGCATCTGCAACACCATGACACCGCCAGAGGAAGTTTCCTTGGGATCGTTTTTACCGTTGTAACAGACAAAAACCAGCTCCTTTGTGAAAGAAAAATGGGGAAAACCCTTGCAAAAGGGAGAAGGATGGTGTATACTGAACCCAGTGTGAAGGGTCGGCTTTCCGACCGGGAGAAAGGATATAGAACGCTATGAAAGTTGGTAACATCGAAGTCAGTGCAAAAAAATCACCGGTGCTGGAACCGGAATTTGTTCCTATGGGGCTCTACATGGAGTCCTTTGAAAAGAACGCCAAAGAACCCTTTGCGATTGCCGTTTACCGGGAAAACGGAAATGTGAGCGTATACGACACGAAGATCTATGGCGACAAGGAGCATTTTGAGGACGATTGCAGGTATGCGGAAAGAGTTCTGAAGTTCATGCTGTGGGCGGCCGGCGGATATAAAGTAGTTATCTGCGGAAACACCGGCGTATTTGAAAGGCTGGCGTCTCTTTACAGAAGAGGCGGAACACAGAATTTCGATGTAAAGACCATGTCGGATGTGTATGAAAACGAATTTGAAATTCTCAACCGTCCTTACAGCGAAAAGCCCGAGAGTAAATCCTCTCCCAAGTCTGTAGGCGGTTATGTGGACGGATGCCGGATCGGCTTTGATGCCGGCGGATCGGACATGAAGGTGTCTGCGGTTGTAGACGGAAAGGTGATTTATTCCGAAGAAATCGTCTGGCTTCCCAAGGTCAACACGGACCCGGACTACCACCTGAAGAACATTGTGATGGCCATGAAGAAAGCGGCGGAGAAGATGCCCAGAGTGGACGCTATCGGAATTTCCTCTGCCGGAATTTATGTGAACAACCGGACCATGCTGGCTTCTCTGTTTTTAGCCGTTTCTCCGGAGGACTTTGAAGCCAAGATCAAGGATATTTACAAGAATGCCTGCAAGCAGGTGGGCGAAAACATTCCCTATGAAGTTGCCAACGACGGAGATGTTTCGGCTTTAGCCGGCGCCATGGATCTGAAGGACAATCAGGTGATGGGCCTTGCCATGGGTACCTCGGAGGCTGTGGGCTATGTGGACGCTTCGGGCAACATTACCGGAATGCTGAACGAACTGGCCTTTGCCCCTATCGATATGAATCCCGATGCCGCCTTCAACTCCTGGTCGGGCGATAAAGGCGTGGGCTCCGACTATCTTTCTCAGGATGCCGTGATCCGTCTGGCACCCAGAGCCGGCATTGTTTTGGATGAGAAGCTGACTCCGGCAGAAAAGCTGAAGGTCGTGCAAAAGCTGGCAAACGAGGGAGATGAGAAGGCTCTGGAAATCTTTGCATCCATCGGCGCCTATCTGGGACATGCCATCGGAACCTATGCGCATTTCTATGAAATCAAGCATTTACTGCTTCTGGGAAGAGTATCTTCCGGCAAGGGAGGAGATCTTCTGGTCAGTATCTGTAAGGAAACTCTGAAAGAGGACTATCCCCGGCTGTCCGTGAATGTGGAGTTGCCGGACGAAATGGCCAGAAGAGTGGGGCAGAGCATTGCCGCCGCTTCTTTGGTCAAGCTGCACTGAATTTTTGCGGTGAAAAAGCGGCCTGCGGTCTCCCGCGGAAGAACAGGGTAAGGAGGAAAAGAGCCATGCGGATCATGACCTTTAATATTCAGCATTGCAAGAATTACATTTCCAAGAAGATCGATGTTCCGGCAGTTGCCGATGCCATTGCTCTGCTCGGTGCGGAGGTTGTGGTACTGAATGAGGTGTATGGAGCGGGAGCTCATCCGGCTTATACGGCGCAGGCCGAGGAGCTTGCCGGGAAATTGGGGTATCATTTCTATTTTGCGCCTGCCATTGAGTTTGAAAATGAAGGACCTTACGGCAATGCGTTTTTATCCCGTTTTCCGATTCTGGAAGCCCAGACGGTTCCGGTGCCCACCGTGCCCCGGAATCATCCCGGCTATTTTGAGGATCGGTGTGCTTTCAGAGCAGTGGTGGAATCGAACAAGAAGAGATATACCGTGATTGGTATCCATTTCGGTTTGCAGCCGGAAGAGCAGGAACAGTGTGTAAAAACCGTCTGCCGCTTGATAGACGATGCGGTTTACCCGGTGATCCTGGCGGGAGACTTCAATGTGCATCCGGATAATCCGCTGTTGGAACCCATCCGGCAAAGACTTGCGGACTGCGGAGAGCTTCCGGACGGGGACGACCTCACTTTTCCTTCCGATGCACCCAAAGAGAAAATTGACTATGTTTTCTGTTCCCGTGAGCTGACTGTGAAGAGCGTTTCCGTACCGCAGATGGTGGTTTCGGACCATCTTCCCGTTGTAGTCGAAGTGGAGTGAGAAAAGCGATGAAAAAAAGCGTGTGTTTCGTGTTTGCTCTGATTTTACTGGCGGGTTCGGTTTGTCCTCTTTTTTCGGGAGCCATCGATGTGGAGCCTTATGTCATGTGGATACCGGGAACGGCGAACGGATATATTGGCGTGTACTGTAAAAGGGGGGAGGTGGCCAAGTCGCCTTCCGAAATACCGGAGTATACGAACGAGAAATATTTCTACAACTTCATCGGCTGGTACGATTGGAGAGCACAGACAGGAGGAACGACGGAAGATTTAAGAAGCTTTGTGAAGGAGTATTATGCCGATCCGTCCTGGCCCAGGGGCGAGCCTTTTCCGGAGTTTGATCCCCAGCCTGTAATTGAGGATACCCCGTATTTTGCCTATTTCGATAAGGTTCCCAAGAAATTTGTTCTGACCGAAGGCTCTACAAAGGCTACGATACGGGATGTGACCGTGTTGCTGAATCTGCTGACCGGTATGGATCAGCCTCTGAGAGAGGGAGCGGACGGCGATGTGAATGGTGACGGGTGGGTGTCCATCAAGGATGTGACCGGAATTCTCCTGTACCTGACTTACGGCGTGGAATGAGAGAGCGTTCCGAACGCTTTTGGCGAACCTATATGGAATTTTTCAGCTGTGGCTGCGGCAAAAGAGAACCTTGCTGCGACCACGGTTTTTTTGCAGGGGCTCCGGTTTTCAGCGAAAAATCCTTTGTCAGCCCTTTGATTCTGATATTTGCAAAGGTTCAGTATAAAAGCCACAAAAATGTGTTTTGCCAAATTAAATTAAAGGAAGAAGATTTTTGAAGTGAGCCTTTAGGACTGTTGAGCGGTCGGGAATGAGGAAGAGTGTGTTTTGAATGACGCGGTCTTTCATTTTGATATTTTATGAAACTACAGGAGAACGGTACTGTGGAATATGTCAGAATCACAAAGGAGAATCTGGAAAAGGAGCATATCTGCTGTGCTATTTCCAACAACAAGGATGTACAGGTTTCTTCCAAAAAGTTATGGCTTCGGGAGAGGCTGGACGAGGGACTGGTATTTCTGAAGAGCAGGGAACGGGGCAAATGCTTCATAGAGTATATTCCGGCAGAAAAGGCATGGGTGCCGATAAAAGCCGACGGCTATATGTATATAGACTGTCTGTGGGTGTCCGGTTCTTTCAAAGGGAACGGATATTCCACAGACCTTTTGGACCGTTGCATAGAAGACAGCACGCAAAAAGGGAAAAAGGGCCTCTGCATTCTTTCGTCTGCGAAAAAGAAGCCCTTTCTTTCCGACCCCGGATTTCTTTTGCATAAAGGCTTTGCCGTATGCGATGAATCGGACAACGGCATACAGCTTTGGTACCTTCCCTTTGAGGACGGAAAGGATCGGCCGTCTTTCAAGGACTGTGCCAAGCATCCCCATGTAGAAGAAAAAGGGTATATTCTGTATTATACAAATCAATGTCCCTTTACCGCAAAATATGTTCCGATTATTGAAAGCATTGCAAAGGAGCATCATATCCCCTTCCGTTCGGTACACATAGAAAACAGGGATATGGCTCAGAGTGCCCCAACTCCGGTTACAACCTATGCGCTCTTCTTGGACGGAGAGTACCTGACCAATGAAATCCTATCGGATAAGAAATTCCTAAAAATGCTTCAGGAACAGTCGACGCTTCAAAAAATCGGCACCTGACAACCGGTGACAGATGGCAGAACAAAACCGAAGATGCGCAGCGTTTTTTTCGGATTCAAAGTGAAACATCACCCGGACAGACCCAAAGGCTTTGACCGCAAAGCGGTATTCTTCTCTCAAAAAACCGGAAACAGGTTAGAACAGCGCGTGAAAACCGGGAAAGAGGACAGGTGTATTTTTGAGAACAACAATGAAAACCGCAATGCAGAATGCAGGGTTATGAAAATCGGATTTTCATATCCTGCAGCATACCCAGTACTTCATAGGCGTTCCGTTCCGCCGCAGACAGGGAAGCGATCAGCCTGTCGCAGACAGAAATAATAGCCTCGGACCGTTTAGGCTTGTTCAGGGCGGCCCGGACATCGGTGTTGGGATTTTTCGACAATTGCCGTAAGAGCCGCAAAATGGCTTCTAAGGAATAATTGGCGCACCGTAAAGAGCGAATGATCTTCAGCCGTTTTATATCCTCATCTGTATATAGGCGGTAACCGTTGTTTTTTTCTCTTGACGGTAAGCAATCCATTTCTTTCCCAATTCCGGAGTGTGTCCATGGAAATATCCAATGCCTCTGACACTTCTTTCCGTGAAAGTCCTTGCGTGTGCGGCTGTGCGCCGTGGGATAGGAGATGCCCTACCAGGGCAATCGCTTCTTCCGCATTGCGTTGTTCCTGCCTGATTTGCCTTAGATACTCCTGGATCAGCAATATGGCTCTGTCAAAATCACCTGTTGCAGATGCCTTCACTGCCTGAATGATCTTCCTGCGCAGTCCGTTTTGCAATACCTCCACCTGAAAGGCCGTTCGGATCAACCGACATTGTTCTATATGGAAGTCCGTAAACACCCGATAGCCGTTTGCCAGCCGTTGGGGCCGGGGAATGAGCTTTAATTCTTCGTATAGCCGTACGGTGTTGGGGTGTATGCCGATCCTTCGGGCAACTTCCGCAGTCCTGTAGACTGTCAAAGAGCATCACCTCGCTTTGTACACTAAGTATAGCACAATCAATCCGCAGGATGTGATCATTCTGCATTTTTTGCGCTGTGAAAATAAAATTTTCTGTTCAACAGGATGATCGCCGCCATGGCCAAGAGCAACAGGCCGGACAGGATCATCAGCAGTCGCAGGGAAACAACATCTGCCAGCGGACCGAATACAGCCATCCCCAACGGCAGAAAGCCGGAATACATCGCACCGAACAGACCGAACACACGCCCCTGCATTGGGGGGATGACTGTTCCTGCAAAAGCGTTGTCGAGGCGGTCTGTACCATTGTCAGCGCCACGCCGTAAACCGCCATCAGGAGGAGATAAACGGCAAAGCTGTCAACGGCACCCATGCCTATGGCCAGTGTGCCAAAAGCGATCAAACCGACCGTCAGTGTTTTCATGCGGTTTTTGAAGCCGCCCCATGCGCCGATGAGGATACCGCCGGCGGTCATGCCGATAAAGCCGATGACCTCCACCAATGTCATAGACCAATAGGTGTCTTTGTAATACCGGCTAACGAACAGCGTCGCCAGAAACCCGGCGGGAACGCACAGGAAGATGAATAGCCCGAACACAAGCAGCAGCCGCCCGATAAAGGCTTCTTTTACCGCATATTGAATGCCGATCTTCATTTCCGTCCACATCGACGGGGCGTGTTCTCTTTTCTCAAAGGGAATTGCTACGGCAGAGAGGATACCGATGCCGACAACAGCCGTTGCAATGTCGATCATCAGGTCGGCACGCAGCGTTCCCCAGGAGAGAAGGGCGCCCGCCGCCGCAGGCGCTGCAAACTGCACAAGCGACGAGCCGAACAGCGTGATGCCCTGACTTGTAAGAAAGAGCGCCGCTCTTTTTCTATAGTTGTTCAAAATAAAATCAGCCTCCTTTTCTTTTACGCACAGTATAACAGAAAATCACAGGTTGGTGTGATACTGGAGGGTTGAAAAGTTTTCTTTCATACCTGCAGGATAGGGAATTGAACGGAGAAAAACAGTATTGACAAATATTTGACGTTATAATATAATGTAAACGAACGCTTGTTATGTTTAAATGTAAAGAGGTGTAGGAATGCGAGTTCGAAACGAAGAACAGTACAGGCATCGCAAGCAGGAATTGATGGAAAAAAGCTTTGAGTGTTTTGCCGAAAACGGGCTCTGCGGAGTTGGAATCCGTGCGCTGGCGCAGCACTGCGACTGCAATGTGGCTGTTTTTTACAATTATTTTACCGACCTTGATGACCTGATCGTGCAGTCGACAGAGTATTGTATGAGTAAGGTGGAAGACGATTTTATGGCGAAGGCCCCCGCAGATGTGGAGGACCTATGGCGGTTCATTGATGGGATACCCTATTGGACGGCGGAAAAGCACGGAAAGAAATACCGCCTGATGTATCAGGTCTATACCCACCCGAAATACAGAGAATACGGAAAGAAATTCTTTGCGGGCGTTGATGAACGGTATACAGAATACGCCAAAAGCCTGGAGGGCAAGCTGGGTATTCCCTACGAAAAGCTGACACCGTTGATCTTCATTCTGGTCAGAGCCTGCGTACACTATGCACTTTTTGAGGATGAGTTCTATTTGAAATCCCAGATGGAAACGCTGAAGGAAACCCTGGAACTCTTTGTTAGGAAATATAACCCGAAAGCAAGGGCATATGCTGTTACAGAATAAGGTACATACAAAAATATTTCTGGGGGTACATTTTATGAAAAAACGGATTTTGAGCCTGTTGCTGACCGCCTGCCGTTGGCGGGGCTTCTGCCAACGGTTGCGCTGGCAGCTACACAGTCAAATGTAACATATCTTGACGAAAACGGTATATCGAATGTCTGCGCCAGCGCCACCGTGGTGGATTCCGCAACTACCGCATGGAACGGGGGCTGGTATGTGGTGCAGGGCACCGTGGTGATCTCTCAGGGTGTCACCTTCAGCGGCGATGTGTATCTGATCTTGTCGGATGACTGCGATCTGTCCGTGGAGAACGGCATTGCGGGCCAGGGAAATCTCACCGTCTATGCCCAGAGTACCGATGGTGCGCAGGGCAGAATGAGTGTGGTGGGCAGTCCTGTCATGGAGGGTGACTGTTCCGTTAGTCGCGGTATAAGGGTCAACGGGAGCTTCACCGTCAACGGCGGCACCGCAACCTCAACCACCAGCGTCGACGAATCCCAGAGTTGCGGCATCTTGGTCGGAGAGGGTGGAACAACCGAGGGTTTTGGTGGCTACATAGACATTTCCGGTGATGCCTATGTCACCGCCATCGGCGGCACCGCAGCCATGATGAGTTGCGGTATCGTTGTGCAAATTTGCCTAACCATGACGGGCGGCTACCTGCTGGCGCAGGCGTCGAACAATGCGAAATACTATGACAGTGTCTATTTGAGCACCCTGTGTCTGCCCGGAGATTCATCCTATCTGTGGCGAAGCAATGCCGCGAGCACCTTTGCCGACTCTACGAGCGACCCGTATACAGATCAACAGTACAACTTCTTGGAGATCGTGTGTACCTATGAGGAAGTGACCAGCAAAGACACCGGATGGACAACCGGCTTGTATGTGGTGAACAAAAACATAAGCATCGGAAACGAGTTGTTCGTTTCGATCAACCCCGTCACCGTTAGGGTCGGCGGTGATGTGCGCCTGATTCTGGCAGGTGGCCACAAACTGACCGTACACGGCAGAATCGAAGTAAACGAGGGCAACTCGCTGACCATCTACGGTCAGTCTTCAGCCGGCGACAAACTGGTTGTCAATAATAGCTCGGGTAACGCCGGCATAGGCGGCTGTAACGGCTGTAGCAGCGGCTCCATTACTATCAACGGCGGTAAGGTCAATGCCTCCAGCACTTACGGTGCAGGCATCGGCGGCGGGCGTTATGGTATTGGCTATGTTACCATCAACGGCGGTACGGTCATTGCTTCCAGCACTTACGGCGCCGGCATCAGCGGAACAACCAACAGCATCCTCTCCGGCAACGGTGATGCGACAATCGAAACGTCCGGCATTATGGGAAATACCGAAAACTTCGTGGGTACAATAAATGGAATTACCTATTACGGCATCATCGTCAACGGCGTGCAGGTCACCACTGTCAATAAAAGCAATGTGCTGCCCAACAACCAGAACGGCAAAGTCAGCTACAATGCGGACACCAATGTTCTCACCATCGATGGCTTCCTTGGCGACCTGCTTAATCCGGTGACCACTGTGATCAGCGGCAATGGCAGTACGGACATCGTACTGAACGGCGGTGGGTCTTTCACCGCTGTCGGCCTGACCGTAACCAATGCAAAGAATGTCACGGTCACTACGAACAGCACCTTCCCAGCCATCCTCGGTGATGCGAATATCACTTGCTCCGGCGATGTGAGCATCACCAACCAGAACATAGCAGTGTACGGCACACTGACCGTCAAAGGCGCAAAGAATGTTACCGTCACTGCAAACGGCAATGTCCCGGTGGTTTTCGTCGATGCAAATATTTCCTGTTCCGGCGAGGTGCAGCTGGTCAATAATGGAGGCGGCAAGGCCATTGATGGCCAGCTTCGGATCCGGAAAATGGACAGTCTCGGATATGCCATAGCAACCGGCACCAGCAAAGAGACACTTACGATTTATGAGAGAATAGCCGCGTGCGGGATCTTCGGGCCGGTAGCCCTTGACGCATCGGTAGTGAAGACCATGCCGCTCCACAACAGAATGTACATGTTCCAGGCCAAGGCAGCTACCTGCACCGAGGATGGCAACTCCGCGTATTGGGCTTGCCACTTGTGCGGCAAGTACTTCTCCGATGAGGCCGGTACTACCGAAATCGAGAAGGATCGTTGGGTGATCCGTGCTGCCGGTCATAGCTACGGCTATGTCGGCAACGGCGACGGCACGCATACTGTGCAACCTGTACCGTCTTCGGTGACAGCTTCACTAAAGATCACACCTTCACGGACGGCTCCTGCGTCTGCGGTGCAGAAGAGATTTCCGACGAGGACGGACTGAAAGAAGCCCTTGCCTCGGGCTGTACCTTCATCTGGCTGGTGAATGACATCAAGCTTTCAAGCACCCTGAACCTGAGCGATAAGATCATTACTCTGGACTTCAATGGTCATACGCTCACGGGCAACATCACGCTGGCGGATAACTCTGCCTCTCCTCAGTCCATACTGACCCTGATCGACAGCGACCCTGCCGGAGGAGGTGTATTGGATGGCAACATCACGCTGGCCCGCGGAAGCTACGGTACCGCAAGCCATCTTTACGCCAACGGCGGCACGGTAACGGGGCAGGTATCCTTGCCCAGCTATGTTGGCGGGATTTACTGCACAAGCAATACCCCCACTGTTTTTAAGGGGTATGTGGGCAATTACGGCGAGATCCACGGCGGTATTTTCTACGGTGGTATCAACACAAGCTGCATCAAGGAGAAAACCGTGACATTCATGAACGGCGACAGCCGTTACGCACTGGAGGTCGTGGCAGACGGCAGTAAGGTAGTTGCACCTGTGGAGCCTGCCAAAGAGGGCTGTGTGTTCCTTGGCTGGTATAACGGTGAAACGGAATACACATTTGGTTCTGCATTAAGCGAAAGTATTACTTTGACGGCAAGATTCAGCGATTCGATCCCCCCAGTATAACCGGTGATCTGGACGGCGACGGTATTGTGAGCATTTCCGATTTGACCGCATTGCTGGACTACCTGGCAGACAATGCGAATGTTCCGGCTCGCGGAGAGGACGGTCTGGATGTTGACGGAGACGAAACCGTAAACATTTCCGATTTGACCGCATTGCTGGATATTCTGGCAAGCAGTGCCGAATAAATTCTGAATCAAAAGCCGATACGGGCCATAAGGTCTGTATCGGCTTTTGTAGGCACAGCCCTGCCATGAAGGCGGGGCTGTGCCAAAATAAGACACAAGTCAAGCGATCCGCTGTAACAAGCGGATCGCTTTTCTTGTAATCGAAAACCACGCCATAGTGGCGTGGTTTTCGATTACAAAAAGCCACCCTGCCGCAGGGCAGGGTGGAAAAACCACAATTTATAGCTCGTTTTTTGGTTATATCTCGTTTTTTGCGTGTCCGGGAATCCATTTTTTATGCGGATTTCCGCTGTTAAAAGCATTCGACCCGTGCTGTTTTTCGCTTTCTGTTTGGGCTGCTTACCGTTTTCCTGCCCGTTTCAGAGCAATTTCCGCCCTTGAGACAATCTCTTCGGCAGTCAGCTTATAGTATTTCAACAGATCATTCACAGAGCCGGAGCGACCGAAGGAATCCCGAATGCCGACCCGCTCCACGATACAGGGAGCCTCCTCGCAGAGTGCCTCACAGACCGCTGAACCAAGGCCGCCGATGATGTTGTGCTCTTCGGAGGTAACGATGACGCCGGTTTCCCTTGAGGCTTTTACGAGGATTTCCCGGTCAATGGGCTTGATGGTGGCCATATTGATGACTCTTGCGGAAATTCCCCTGTTTTTCAGAATTTCAGAGGCCTCCAGAGCCATTTCCACGGTGATACCGGTGGCGACCAGCGTCACATCGGAGCCCTCAACAAGCTGTACGCCCTTTCCGATGTCAAATTTGTAGGTGTCGGCATCAAAAACTACCGGTACAGCAGAACGACCGAAACGCATATATACTGGACCGTTGTGCTTGGCGGCGGCGAGAATGGCCAGCCGTGCTTCCACGGCATCGGCCGGATTGATGACCGTCATGTGGGGAATCGTACGCATAATGCCGATGTCCTCCAAGCACTGGTGGGTGGCGCCGTCGGCACCTACCGTAATTCCGGCGTGGGAAGCACAGATCTTCACATTCAGATTGGGATAGGCGGCTGTATTGCGAATCTGCTCAAAGGCTCTGCCGGAAGCAAACATTGCAAAAGAGGAGACAAAGACGGTGTAGCCGGAGGCCGCAAGACCCGCCGCCACGCCGACCATGTTGCCCTCGGCAATGCCGGCGTTGAAAAAACGGTCGGGATAGACTTTTTTGAACATCGCTGTTTTGGTGGAGCCGGAAAGATCGGCATCCATCACCACAACCTTTTCATTCATTGCACCCAGTTCCACCAGCGTTTCGCCGTAGGCTACTCTGGTTTCCTTTTTTGTTCCGATTTCAGACATGATTGCTCTCCCTTCCGTCCTTGGCGGTCAGCTCGCTGACGGCCTGCTCATATTCTTCCTTCTTGGGCGCCACGCCGTGCCAGCCGGCTTTGTTTTCCATAAAGGAAACGCCTTTTCCCTTTACAGTGTCGCAGATGATGACATGGGGCTGTCCCTTGACGGTTTTGGCTTTTTCAAGAGCGTCATGGATGGCGGCAAAGTCGTGCCCGTTGATGCGCTGCACAAACCAACCGAATGCTTCAAAGCGCTTGTCTATGGGTTCGGGGGAGAGAACCTCGGTGGTCTTTCCGTCAATCTGCAGACCGTTTGCGTCCACAAAGGCATAGAGGTTGTCCAGGCTGTAGTGCGAAGCGAACATGGCGGCTTCCCAGATCTGCCCCTCTTCCAGCTCGCCGTCACCGGTGATCGTGTAAACACGCAGGTCTTTCCGATCCAACCTGGCGGCCAGCGCCATGCCGCAGGCATTGGATAGCCCGATGCCTAAGGAACCTGTGGAAATATCCACTCCGGGCGTCTTGTTCATATCCGGGTGCCCCTGCAGCATACTGTCGATTTTTCGCAGGGTTTTTAACTGCTCTTTCGGAAAAAAGCCTTTTTCGGCAAGAACTGCGTAGAGTGCCGGTGCGGCGTGACCCTTTGAAAGAACAAAGCGGTCCCGGTCAACCCATTTGGGTTCTTCCGGACGCACCTTCATTTCCTCAAAGTACAGATAGGTCAGAATATCGGTGCAGGAAAGAGACCCTCCCGGATGTCCCGAACCGGCATTGTAGGTTTCTTCCAGTATACCGAGCCTGACATTTCTTGCAATGGCTTTGAGTTCTTCTATTCGACAACTGTCCATTTTGTGATCCTTTCGGCGAAGCATGGCTTCACATAAATTTACAGCCTATATTGTACACACAAACGATCGGTTTGTCAAATGGTTTATTAGATTTTTCAAGGCTTTTTTTGAAATTTTATCCTGCGCTTGGCCTTTTCGTCCAAGGGAAACGGCGGTTGCATCGGGAAAATGAAAGCGGGAAATAGATCGGAGAATTTTTGCATATAGTATTTTGAAAGATGCCGACTTTTTATGCGTTTCAAAATTTGTGTCGGATAGGAAACGATATATGGAAACAAAAACCTGGCGCATAGAGGCTCCCGACGGGAAAACGCTCTTTTCCTTTTGCGCAGTTTTCCTTTCTGCGGAAGAAAAACATCGGGAAACCTTTTCCAAGCTCATCTCCTTTTATAAAACTCAGTTTGAGGGGGAATTCCGTGAAAAACTGCTGAAAAACTACCAAGAGAACCGGGATCCCGGAAAGAGGCTGCATGTTCAGCCGCTGAGATGTACTTTGGAAGGGGTACACAGAAACGGGGAAAAGGAGACGACCCTTCTTTTCAGACTGATGGTGAGAAGAGGCGGAAAGACGCTCTTCTTCAAAGAGGATGGCCTGAAATACGATGAGATCGAAAAGTTGTATGGAGGCACATTATGAAAGATAATAACACTTTTTTATAAAGAAAAAAGGTTAAAAGAATGAAAATTGTCTATTGTTTTTTTGAGGACTTGATGGTATAATAAAAAAGGTTTTGTGATTTCCGGGTACTGGAAGCTCCGGAAATCTCCGACCGCAGAGAATCGAAGAAAGGGAAGAACAAAAGCGTGAAAAACAAAACGCCCGGTTATAAGCGTGTGTTCAATTTTGCGTATGTGCTGACCTTTTTTTCCCAGGCTCTTTTTTCCTTTGCCGTCCCCTTCGTGCTTTTGGGCGGCGGAGGATATTTGTTGGAGAAAAAAGCGGGGCTTGGACATTGGGCATTTGTCTGCGGCATTGTGCTGGGCGCCCTTGCGGGGGTGTATTCCATGTTCCGGTACATTCTGGCCACGGTGGACTGGGCGTCCGCCACGGAGCGCAGAAACCGGGAGAACGACGGGGAGGAAAAACGGTGAGCAGGGAAGAAACAAAGAATCCGGTTCTGATGCAGGCACTGCGTGTTGCTCTTGAAACCCTGATCCTTCTGGGCGTTATGTTGGGTATTTTTGCTCTTTTGGGTCGCTTTTCCCTTGCGGTGCTGTACAGCGGAGCATTGGGCTGGTTGGTGACCAATCTGAACTTTTTTGCTATGTGCCTTTCGGTTCTGATTCACACATCGGACAGCACGGCAGGTGCGGCTCAGGCGGCGGCGAAGGTGCGGATTTCCTACACCCTGCGCACGGTGGTGATTTTTGTTGCGCTGTTTCTGCTTCTGAAGACCGGTTGGTTCCAGCCGGTGGCCTTGCTTGTGCCCCTAGTGTTTGTCCGCCCGTGCCTGATGGTGGATCAGCTTCTGTTTACGAAAGAAAAGAAGAAAGCCTTTAAAGCAGCGGTGGAAGGAACGGCCCAGGAAGTCGGCAAGGGCGAAAAGGAAGCGTTGGAAGCGGAAGAACAAGAAGAGGGAGAGGAAAAAGAGTCATGAGCTTTTCAGTTAGCGGACCGAAGATACTGTTCCGTATAGATTTGGGCTTTTTGCAGATTCCCATCACACAGACCACCCTTTCCTCTTTTGTGGTCATGGTTCTTTTGATGATCGCCTGCATTCTTTGCGGCAGAAATCTGAAAAAAAGGCCGGGCAAACGGCAGGTGATCGTGGAAAAACTGGTAACCATGCTGTACAACATGGTGGAGGACACCATGGGCGCCCACAATATGCGTTTTGCACCCTATATGGGCGTGCTCTTTCTGTCCTCTCTGTTCGGCTCTTTAATCGGAACGACCGGCTTTTTCAGATCCTCCACGGCAGATCTGTCTACGACGGCAACCTGGGCGATCATGACGATGCTGATCGTCTGGTATTCCAACATCCGGGAACAGGGCTTTTTCGGATGGCTGAAGAGCTTCACCGACCCCTTCCCCGTGATGACGCCGTTGAATATCATCAGCGAATTTGCAAGCCCCATTTCCATGGCCTTCCGTCATTTCGGAAATGTTGCGGGGGGCTTGGTGCTGACTTCGTTGATCTATGCGGCTTTGGCTCTGCTCAGTTCGGCGCTATTCGGCTGGTTGCCGGGAATTCTCGGAAAGATTCCTTTTTTACAGATCGGTATTCCGGCAGTGCTTTCGGTGTATTTTGACTTCTTTTCCGGCGCCATTCAGGCATTGGTGTTCTGCCTGTTGTCGATGGTTTATATCGGCATTGCCAATCCCCCCAGAGATGCCTTGGGCAGGACAAGCTATCAGGCGGCAAAGGCGGCCAAGAAGGAGGCAAAGGCCGCAGCAAGGGCAGAGCGGAAGAAATGATCTGTTACTGCCCTGAAAACGGGCACAATAAAAAACGGGCACAATAAATTTCATATACAATAAAAAACAAAAAGATCTAAAAGATCCAGGAGGAAATGAAAAATGGAATTCAATCAGTATTTTGTGGATGCGCTCAAAGCAATCGGTGCCGCACTTTGCATGGGACTTGGTGCCATCGGTCCTGCATTGGGAGAAGGTAATGCGGTCAGTCACGCTCTGGAGGGCATGGCCCGTCAGCCGGAGGCGGCAGCAAACCTTCGTACCAACATGATTCTGGGTTGTGCAATCACGGAATCCACCGGTATTTACTCTCTGGTTATTTCGTTGCTGATCCTCTTCCTTTGATCCGGAGTATCGGACGAAGGGCAAAAATAAATGTCAGCGGCGTTTAAAGTGTAAGGAGTAGAACGATGACCTTGTATGACCAGAATGCGCAGCTTTGGGAAAGCACGGAAGTGACTGTGGGGGAGGGCACCCAAGAGCCGGAAACGGAGAGCTTTGTCAGTATCGATTTCTGGACGATGCTTTTCACCCTGGTCAACCTTCTGTTGCTTTTGGCTGTTGCGACCAAATTTCTTTTTAAGCCGGTCAAGAAAATGATCGACAGCCGTCAGAAGGAAATCGATGATTTGTACGGCGATGCCGAAAAGTCCAAATCCGAGGGTGAAGACTACAAAGCAGAATACGAGCGTAAGCTGGCAAATGCCGAGGCCGAAGGGGAGGAGATTCTCCGGAAGGCCACCGAGCAGGCCAAGAAAAACAGTGACAGTATCGTGAAGGATGCCCATAACGAGGCGGCGGCGATCAAGGAAAAGGCTCAGAGAGATATTGAGCAGGAACGGATCAAGGCGATCAATGACGCCAAAAACGAGATCGCCGGGCTTTCGGTGCAGATCGCCGAGAAAATCGTGGAGCGGGAATTCAAAGAGGAAGACCACCGGAAGTATGTGGATCAATTTGTATCGGATTTGGAAAAAAGCAGTGAAAGCAATTCCTGAACCGCAGGCTCGGTTCGGAACGGGGGAGCCGGAATGGAAAAAGCAGCAATAGAATACGGAGACGGCCTCTTCGAATTGGCAGAAGAGGAAGGAGCGGCGGAACAGATATACGAAGAAAGCAGGGCTATGCGCCGGATTCTTCTGGAAAATCCTTCCTATATCTCTCTGCTGAATTCCCGTGCGCTTCCGAAAGAAGAAAAAGAAGAAATGCTTGCCCGCTGTTTTCAGGGCAGGGTTCATCCCTACCTGTACAATTTCGTCCGTTTGATGAACGATCGGGGATATTGCGCCTTTTTGACCGGTAGTTTTGCTCGGTATGAGGAGCGGTATCTGGATGCAAACGGCTATGTGAAGGTGCGGGTCTATACGGCAAAGGCCCTGTCGGACGGGGAAAAAAGCCGGATTGAGCAGGCCCTTTCCAAAAAAACCGGAAAAAAGCCCTTGGCGGAATACAATGTGGATCCCTCTCTTGTGGGCGGTATCCGGGTGGAAACCGACGAACTGCTTCTGGAAAACAGTGTGAAGAGACACCTAAAGGAGTTGCGCGCACATCTCAGTGTGGCCATTACCTGAAAAACAGCAAGAAAGCTATGAAAGAGAAAGGAGTGTCTCGTTCCTTCGGGAAAGAGATGAAAACCGATGAATCTCCGTGCAGATGAAATCAGCAGTATCATAAAACAGCAGATTAGGGATTATGACAAAAAGACCGAGTGCAGTGAATCGGGAACCGTCATCGTAGTGGGAGACGGCATTGCCCGGGCACAGGGCCTTGAAAAATGCATGGCAAACGAATTGCTGGAGTTTGAAGGCGGCGGTTACGGGATGGCTCTGAACTTAGAGGAGTATACCGTTTCCATCGTGCTTTTGGATAATTCCGCCGACATTCGGGAAGGAACGGTGGTGAAACGGACCGGAAAGGTGGTTTCGGTACCGGTGGGCGAAGGACTGCTCGGTAGAGTGGTGAATGCTTTGGGTGCGCCCATCGACGGAAAGGGACCGGTTCAGTATACCGAATACCGTCCGGTGGAGCATCAGGCTCCCGGAATCATCAAGAGAAAGAGCGTTTCGGTTCCCTTGCAGACCGGGATCAAGGCGATCGACAGCATGATCCCCATCGGCAGAGGACAAAGAGAGCTGATCATTGGCGACCGTCAGACCGGTAAGACCACGCTGGCGGTAGATACCATTATCAACCAAAAAGGCAAGGATGTGCTTTGCATCTATGTGGCCATCGGCCAGAAGAACTCCACGGTGACCCAGTTGTATGAGAATTTGGCGGCGGCCGGAGCGATGAGCTATACCTGTATCGTGGCCGCTACCGCTTCGGAGCTTGCACCCTTGCAGTATATTGCGCCCTACGCCGGATGCGCTATGGCGGAGTACTTTATGGATAAAGGCAAGGATGTGCTGATCGTATATGACGATCTTTCCAAGCACGCCGTGGCCTACAGAGCCCTGTCCCTTCTGATTCGGCGTCCGCCGGGCAGAGAGGCTTATCCGGGCGATGTGTTCTATCTGCACTCCAGACTTCTGGAGCGGGCGGCAAGGGTTGCTCCTGAATACGGCGGCGGCAGTATTACCGCATTGCCGATTATCGAAACCCAGGCGGGGGATGTGTCGGCCTATATTCCCACCAATGTGATCTCCATTACCGACGGACAGATTTTCCTGGAAACAGAGCTGTTCCACTCGGGTATTATGCCTGCGGTGAATCCCGGTATTTCGGTATCCCGTGTGGGAGGAAACGCCCAGATCAAGGCCATGAAGAAGGTGGCGGGTACCCTGAAGCTGGTGTATTCCCAGTACAGAGAGTTGCAGTCCTTTGCCCAGTTCGGTTCAGACTTGGACGCAGACACCAGAGCAAGACTTGCAACCGGAGACCGGATCGTACAGATTCTCAAGCAGGATAAAAACGCTCCGGTTCCGGTGGAAAATCAGGTGGTTATTATCTATGCGGTGTTGAACGGATATCTGGACAAGGTGGATGCAGAGAAGGTGCACCTCTATGAAAGTCGGCTTTATGAATATATGGAAACCAAGGGTCGGGATGTGCTGGAGGCCATCCGGGACACCGGGGAACTGAAAAAGGAAACGGAAATGCGCCTGAAGGAGTTGCTGTCTGCATTTACGGCAGAATTCAGTGCGTGAATCGGAAGATTTGAGATTTAGGGAACGGTATGGGAATTTCGGAGAAAGCATTGAAACTGCGCATAAAAAGCGTAGAGTCCACCGAGCATATCACCAGAGCCATGCAGTTGGTGGCGTCCTCCAAACTGCGGCGGTCAACCGAACGCATGGAGGTGAGCAGAGCCTATTTCAAGGAAATGAAGACCGTATTTGCGGATCTTTATGAGAGTTGCGGAGGGGAACTGCCGGAGGGGCTTTTCACGGAGTCTCAAAAGGGTGATCGCTGTTTGGTGGTGATTGCCGGGGACAGGGGCCTTGCAGGCGGATACAACAACAATGTTTTTTCCCTTTCCTCCTCCGTGATGGCAGAGGAAAAGGGAAAGACGGTAATTCTGCCTCTGGGCAAGAAGTCCTATGAGTATTATAAAAAGCGGAATACCGAGCTGACCGGAAGAATGCAGAGCGTGGAGGAGATGACGCTTGAACGGTGTGCGGTACTTGGCAAAGAACTGGCAGAGGGCTTCAGAGCTGGTAAATACCGAAGCGTTTCGTTTGTGTATACCTCCTTCAAGAATATGCTTTCCCAGAGTGCGGGCGTTTTACAGGTTCTGCCACTTGTTTCCGAAAAGAAGAATGCGGTTTGCGCCCATCCCTTTATGGTGTATGAACCCTCTCCCGCAGAAGTGTTTGAAGCATTGATTCCGGAGTATGTGGCGGGTTTGCTTTACTGTGCTGTTTGCGAGAGCAGTGCCTCCGAGCAGGCGTCCAGACGCAATGCTATGGACAATGCCACGAAGAATGCCGACGAGATGATCAAGCAGTTGAGCTTGCAGTACAATCGGGCGCGGCAGGGAGCAATCACACAGGAAATCACCGAAATTGTGGCAGGTGCGGAGCAGTAGCCTGCGCCCGGCCTGCAGCAAGAGGTAAATTCTGCATGAAACGCAGTGCATTTTTGAGAAAAAACATAGAAAGGCACTATCAAAGATGGATAAACAAGCAGTAGGAAAGATCACGCAGGTTATGGGGCCGGTGGTGGATGTGCGCTTTCCTGAGGGACATTTGCCGGAGCTTCTGAATGCTCTGCACATTCAAAACGGCGAAGAAACCCTGACAGTGGAGGTTGCACAGCATATCGGTGACAATGTGGTTCGTTGCATTGCCATGTCCTCTACCGACGGACTGACCAGAGGCACAGAGGCTATAGATACCGGTGCCGGCATCAAGGTTCCGGTTGGTAAGGAAACTTTAGGCAGAATCTTCAATGTGTTGGGCGAGCCGGTGGATGAGAAGCCGGCACCGAAAGCCGAGGATTACTGGCCGATCCACCGTCCGGCACCGACCTTTGAGGAGCAGGAATCCTCGACGGAGATTCTGGAAACCGGAATCAAGGTTGTCGATCTGATCTGCCCGTATGCCAAGGGCGGAAAGATCGGTTTGTTCGGAGGTGCAGGCGTTGGGAAGACCGTGCTGATTATGGAGCTGATCAACAACATCGCCAAGCAACACGGCGGCATTTCGGTTTTTTCGGGTGTGGGTGAGCGCACCAGAGAAGGAAATGACCTATACAATGAGATGAAGGAATCGGGGGTTCTCAACAAGACCGCCTTGGTATACGGTCAGATGAACGAGCCGCCCGGAGCCAGAATGCGGGTGGCACTGTCCGGATTGACGATGGCGGAGTATTTCAGAGATCAGCAGGGACAGGATGTGTTGCTCTTTATCGACAACATTTTCCGGTTTACGCAGGCAGGGTCTGAGGTTTCGGCGTTGCTGGGCAGAATGCCTTCTGCCGTGGGCTACCAGCCCACATTGGCCACCGAAATGGGCGCTTTGCAGGAGCGGATCACCTCCACGAAGAAGGGTTCCATCACCTCAGTGCAGGCCGTTTATGTGCCGGCAGACGACTTAACCGACCCGGCACCGTCCACCACCTTTGCACATCTGGATGCCACAACGGTGCTTTCCCGTGCCATTTCTTCCCAGGGCATTTATCCTGCGGTGGATCCTTTGGATTCCACCAGCCGGATTCTTACGCCCGATGTTGTGGGGGAGGAGCACTACAGAGTGGCCAAAGAGGTCCAGAGAATTCTGCAGAAATACAATGAATTGCAGGACATCATTGCCATTATGGGTATGGATGAGCTGTCGGAAGAGGATAAGCTGACGGTCAACAGAGCCAGAAAAGTGCAGAGATTTCTCTCTCAGTCTTTCAGCGTGGCCGAGCAGTTTACCGGTATGCCGGGAAGCTATGTGCCTCTTTCCGAGACGGTTCACGGTTTTGCGGAAATTGTGGATGGCCGGTGCGATGATCTGCCGGAATCCGCCTTCCTCTTTGCCGGAACGATTGAGGAGGTCCGGGAAAGAGCCAAGGGAAAATGAAATGAACCAACCGGATGACCGGTGGTAGAAAGGAAAGACTATGAAGAGTTTCCGGTTGCTGGTGGTTACACCGGAGGGGGTAAAGTACGACGGCGAAGCGGTGCAGCTTTCGGTGCGTGCCTCCGGCGGATCCATGTCTGTAGAGGCCAACCATATTCCCCTGATTACGGCTCTTGAGAGCGGAAAGTGCCGGATTTATAAGGACGAAGGGAATTTCACCGAGGCGGAATGCTCCGGGGGACTTCTTTCGGTTGGAAAGGATCAGGTGCGGGTTCTTTGTAGTTTTTTCACCTTCAAATGACCTGCAAAAGGGAGCCGGGCAATGAACCGTCCGGCTCCCTTTGAATATGGAAATTCAAATTGACAAAATGCGCCAAATGTGCTATACTGCCTTCGTACTTTTGAAGAACTGTGAGGAAGGGAAAAATGAAAGGTTTTGTAAACTGCAATGTGTATATAGAAGGAAAGGGAGTTCAGAAATGCTCCGTCGGGTTTGAAGACGGAAAGATTGCCTATATCGGCAACGATCTTTCGGGAATTGAGCCTTTGATGGAGCTGAGTGAGGAGCAGGTGGTGGTTCCGGGATTTATCGACGAGCACATTCACGGTGCAGCCGGATGCGACGCCATGGACGGCACGACGGAGGCTCTCTCAAAGGTGGCCACGGCCATTGCCAAGGAGGGCACGGTAGGATTTTTGGCCACGACCATGACCCAGTCTCCCGAGAACATCGGCAGAGCCATGGTTGCCGTAAAGGACTATATGGCGGAGGATCATCCCGAGGGAGCGGCTGTGCTGGGACTGCATTTAGAGGGTCCCTTCATCTCCAAAAAGCATGTGGGCGCACAACCCCTGGAATATGTGGCGGAGCCTTCTGTGGAAACATTCAGAAAGTACAACGAGATGAGCGGAAACCACATCAAAATCGTTTCGATGGCACCGGAAGTGGAGGGAGCCGACGAGCTGATTTCCTATCTGTCGGCCAATGGAATCGTGGCTTCCATCGGGCACACCGATGCCGGGTATAAGGATGCGGTATGTGCGGTTGCCCATGGTGCGAAAAATGTGACGCACACCTACAACGCCCAGAAGGGCTTGCACCATAGAGAAATCGGAACGGTGGGTTCGGCCTTGCTTCTGGATGAACTGAACTGCGAGCTGATCTGCGATACGATTCATGTTTCGGTTCCCGCCATCAAACTGGTCGTCAAGAACAAGCCCCACAACAAGCTGACACTCATCACCGATGCCATGCGTGCCAAGCACATGCCCGACGGCGAATCGGAGCTGGGGGGACAATTGGTCATTGTGAAAAACGGGGAGGCCCGGTTGGTGGACGGAACCCTGGCAGGCTCCGTTCTGAAGATGAACAATGCTATCAAGAATGTGGTCACCCTCTGCGGAGTTTCCTTTACCGACGCTGTGGATTTTGCCACCATCAATCCGGCAACAACCCTTGGAGTTGCCGACCGGCTCGGTTCCATAAAGGAGGGCAAGGATGCCAGCGTGGCGGTTCTCAACCGGAACACCTTTGAGGTGGCCCTGACCATCCGTGACGGCAAGGTCGTTTATGAAAACGCATAAAGGACACCGCTGAAAATTCAGAAGTATCCGAAAAAGGGGAGGTTAAAAAATTCCTTCGGAATTTTTTAACCTCCCCGATGACATTGGTCCTGGCGGCTTTCGGCCTTTATTTTGCTCCAACTCCAGCGAAATTTCTACAAAATAAAGGGCAAAACCGACCAGGATTCCCTCAAGAATGCCGGAATTCCCACTGGCATTCTTGAGGGGCTGTAAAAAATATCGAGTTTTTTTATAGCCCCTTTATTCTTTGAGAAGGGCCCTGCGCTTTTTATAGTCGGGCATAAGCTGTTCAATCAAACGGTAAAACTCCTTTTGGTGGTTCATATATTTCAGATGGGCCAACTCGTGGACCACCACATAGTCCACCGCCTCCGGCGGATAGAGCAGAAGGAAGCAGGAAAAGGAAATCGTTTTTTTAGAGGAGCAGCTTCCGAAGCGGGTCTTGGCCTTGGTTATGGAGATCCTTTGGGGCTTTAAGCCCATTTTTTCGCTGTAAAAGGCAACTCTTTGAGGCAGAAGCTCTTTTGCTTTTACAACCAGGCGTCGGATTTCTTCCGGGTCTTCCGGATATTTCCGGCGCTTTTGCATTTGTTCTCTCGCTTTTTCGATCCAAAGGCTCTTTTCTTCCACAAAACATTCAATGCGTTCTCTGCTTGTGAAAAAAGGTGCCAGAACCAACAGTGAACCGTCTTTCTGAATTTGCAGAGCGAGAGTTCTTCTGTTTGAAAATCGGAGGGTATAATCCATTATTTAGCCTTTCTCTAAGGGAGTCCCTCCGTTTTTCACAGACAATCCCACTGGGATTACTCTTCTTTCGGAGATTCGTTATGTTTCACCAAAAGCGTTTCGATCCTGGAATTTTCAATCTTCTCTACGGTGACATCCAGATTTTTATAGTGGATCAACTGACCCTCTTCGGGAATGGATTCGGTTTCCCGCATGACCAGTCCGGCAAGGGTTGCCGGAATCTCTTCATCGTCCTCCTCGTCCACATTCAGCAGGCTGAAAAGCTTAACGGTTGCCATGGTGCCCGAAACCCGGTATTCATTTTCGGACAGCTGGACAATCTCTTCGTTGACCACATCCCGTTCGTCCCAGATTTCGCCCACCAGCTCTTCGAGAATATCTTCCAGCGTGACAATTCCCAGTGTTCCGCCGTATTCGTCCAGAACAACGGCCATGTGAGACTTGCAGGATTGAAGAATTTTCATCAAATCGGAGATTTTCATAAAGGGAGTGACCATTTTTACCGGTTTCACAATTCCGCGCACAGTCTTGTTGCCCAACATGACCTGCTCATAAAAGTCCTTCTGGTTGATGATGCCGAGAATGTTGTCGATCGTTCCCTTATAAATGGGCAGGCGGGAGAATCCGCTGCTGCGAAAGGCGTTGAAAATGTCTTCTTTTGTCTCATTCAGATCCACGGCGATCACATCCACCCGGGGAGTCAGCACATCCTGTACATCCAAATCGGTGAATTCGATCGCCGAGCGGATGATCTGGCCCTCATTCTCGCCGATACCGCCCACATTTTCCGCTTCGTCCACAATGTTCAATAAGTCGTCCTCGGTGAAGGTGTTGTTGCTTTTCACCTTGAAAAGCTTGAGGAGCATATTGTTCCAGCAGTCGAAAAGGAAGTTGACAGGGGTGAAAATGACCTGTATTCCGGATAGAAAACCCACCGAGAACATTGCAAATTTTTCGGGAGTTTCTTTGGCAAGAGTTTTGGGGGTAACTTCTCCGAAAATCAGCACTACAACGGTGGTAACGACAGTGGAAACCACTGTGGCCACAGAACTGTTTTTGATCAGATCTATAAAAAACAGGGTAGCGACCGAGGAAAGGGTGATGTTCACAATGTTGTTTCCCACAAGAACCGTGGAAAGAAATCTCGGGTAGTTGTCTAAAAGCTTCAAAACTTTTTTGGCTTGTTTATTTTTGTCCTGTGCCAAGGATTTGAGCCGTACACGGTTCGCGGAGTTAAAAGCCGTTTCGCTTGCCGAGAAAAAACCGGAAAAACAAAGCAGTACGATCATTGCAAGTAATAAGGGAATGTCCATAAAGTTCCTTTCAGTTTTAAACGGAGGCCGTTCTTAATTTTGTGCTGGGGATATACAAAGGGAGCAAAAAGCTCACCGATTGCCGAAAATGTGTGCTTTGACCAGTATGGGACGGATCCGGTAGGTATAGACCAAAGCAAATTTGGAGAGAAGCAGGTCGTAAATCAGAGTGATGAGAGGAGCGAAAAGCAGATAGGCGCCGATCAAGAGCCACTGAACCCGATTGAGCCCGAAAAGCCATACGGAATCAAACCATTCGGCCGCTTTTCCCGGTTCTACGGATATAAAACGGGATAAATCCGTTGCGATGGTGGAAAAGTCGATGTCACCGACAAAAATTCCGAAAAAGAGAGTAATCATCAGTCCGAAGCCGGCACTGACGGCCAGCAACTTCAGCAGTTTTCCGAAAATCTTTTTCCGGATTTTTGTTTCTACCAGAGCCTTGAATAGGGGGTACCAGCCGAAGATCAGCACATAGCAGATCACTCCGGAATTGGTGGGCATCAGCAAAAAAGCCAGAACTCCCGTAGCAAAATAGGAAAGAAGGGCAAAGAGCGCACCGTATTCTAAGCGGAGAATCCAGATAAAAATGGCGGCTAAAGAGGCAACAGCCAGATCCAAAGAGGCAAAAGAATAGGAAAGCAGGAGCGTGGCCACCCCGAGCGCTACAATGGCGGCTCCTCTGCTCACTTCGGAAATACCGAATTTGCCTCGGCTTTTTACAGTTCTTTTTTTCATTTCAACAACACCGGAACCGGTTTCCGCCAAGGCAGTTACAGCAACAACTGGTGCAGAGAAGCGCTTCGCAGCAACTGGCATCTGTCGTATGGGCATCATTTCCGGAAGAGCGCTGCTGTTGGCGGGTATATGCCTCCCGGATACTGTTCAGCGCATTGCGGTACTCTCGACTGTTGGGCTCCATATAGCAGGCGGTTTCAAAATACTTCTGTGCGTCATAGAAATAGCCTTTTTTTGTATATACGCAGCCTTTCAGGAAATTCCATTCCGCCTCCCGGTCAGAAAGCGCAAAAATGTCTAAAAGTGTTTCGGCTTTTGAAATTTCGCCGGTATTGATGTAGCGCCGGATCCGGTCGTAGGTTTCTCTCGGGTCAAAATTTCCGCCGTACCCCTGTTCTTCTTTCTGGGTCTTGTTTTGTCGGATCTGTTTGATCTGGTTGTATGCTTCGTTGATTTCCTTCATCTTTTCGCCGGCCAACTCGGCCATGGGAGTATTCACATAGTTGTCGGGATGATATTTTTTGGCCAGTTCCCGATACGCCTTTTTGACTTCCTCATCGGTGGCGTCTTGGGAAATACCTAAAACCTTGTAAGGATCGGTCATGAAAATTCCTTTCTTTTTCCGGAAGAATTCAATGCGGAGGATATACTTTCGTGAAGTCCTTGACTGAGAATATTCAGGAGAATATTCCGGTATCCGGGATCAAAAACCGGAAGTCTGCGCAACATCAGTTCCGCCTGTTCACAGTGGCAATCCAGAGCGGCAAGCAGGGCCTCTTTTTGGGGGGGCCGGTTCCCGAAAGGGTTAAAACGGCGGTTCTTCAAATCGCTTTCGTAGTCGTCGGCGGCATCTGCCAGATAGAGCCAGATGCCTACCTCCTTGGCTGTTTTTTCACCGGCAAGACGAATCAAAGGGTCGGAGATTCCAAAGGAAACGAGAGAAGAAAGCATTTCCGCCGAGATCTCTGCCAACTGTTCAGGCACGGCCGTTGGATTCTTTTCGGCCTTTGCAAGAGCTTCAAAGGCTTCTTTAACCTCATTTTCAGGCAGTGCAGTGTGCTTATTGGCCTTTTTCAGTGCGTGTTTGGCGTAAGGAAGCAAAACGGTTGCCCTTAGCCGCTTGAAAAAGCCTTCGTCACTGCGGTCATCCAGCAATTTATAGTAGAACAAAAGAGCCGAAGAAGCGGCGCAAAAAATCAACTGGTCGTTGGGAAGAGCCACATTGTGCAGATTCCTGTGGAAAAGCCTCCGTTTTCTTGCTTCAAAATGGGTGACTGTTCCTGTCAGCTCTGCCCGGAGCAGATAGAGAAAGACAAAATCATAGGAAAGGGCCAAAGCCGAAAGCCGTCCGGTATATTTCCGCTCCGTGCGGCAAAGGCCGCAGTATACCGCTTTATACAATTCAAATTCCTTGACCTTCAAATCTCCTTCCAGCGGTTTGATGTATCCGAACATAGCGCCCTCTCTTTCCGTATGATATAGTATATCTCATTTTTCCACAATTGTAAAGGGCATTTTGCAAGAAAACAAGTGTAGAATAACAGAGTTTTTTCAACCGGAAATAAACAAAAGGAAGAAAAAAACGAAAATCGGATTGACAAAAGAGATTTTTGGCGCTATACTGATAGGGACCGAGTTGTGCATTTGCGTAGCATCATGCCGAAAGGTATTGCTATGAGGAAAGTCCGGGCTTCACAGGGCAGGATAACGGATAACATCCGCCGAAGGCGACTTCCGGGAAAGTGCAACAGAAATAGACCGCCCGGTTTTCCGGGTAAGGATGGAAAGGCGAGGTAAGAGCTCACCGGCGTGTCGGTAACGCCACGCAAATGTAAACCCTATCCGAAGCAACACCGTATGTGGGTGCCGAAAGGCGGGCTTGCCCGGCCTATACCCACGGGTGGCACATGGTAACCAACCCATGGAGCGCTCCGGTAACGGAGCGTCACAGATAGATGAATGCAGCCCCGCAAGGGGAACAGAACCCGGCTTACAGACTCGGTCACAGTTTGGTTTCAGGGCTGCTGATGCCGTGAAAGTCCGGGGGCATTTGCCTTCGGATTTTTTAGTTTCAGAAGGAGCAAAGCATGAAGATTCCAATGAATTTTCAGGATCAACTGATTCTGGCTCCCATGGCGGGAGTGAGCGACTACAGCTTTCGGAAGCTGTGTGTGCTTTGGGGGGCAGATTACTGCGTTACAGAAATGATTTCCGCCAAGGCGCTGTGCTTCGGCGATCGGAAAACAGCGGTGTTGGCCCGGGTTCTGAAGGAGGAACTGCCTCTTTCCGTACAGATTTTCGGTTCCGAACCGGAAATTGTGCATAAGGCGGCGAAACTCCTGTCTACCGGTAATTATCCCCATTGCATGAGCGACTGCCTGCCCACCGCCATAGATTTCAATATGGGGTGCCCGGTACATAAAGTGATTTCAAACGGAGAAGGCAGCGCACTTCTGAAGGATGAGCAACGGGCAAAGGAAGTGTTGGAGGCTTTGGTGGAGGGTTCGGCATTGCCGGTAACGGTGAAAATTCGGGCAGGCTTCGATTCCGCACACCGGAATGCACCGGAAATAGCCGCCATAGCGGAGAAGGCAGGAGTTTCGGCTGTCTGCGTCCACGGCAGAACGAGAGATCAGCTGTACCGTCCGGGAGTGGACTATGAGATCATCCGACAGGTCAAACAGACGGTGAGCATTCCGGTTATCGGCAACGGAGACATCTTTTCGCCAGAGGACGCCTTAAGAATGAAGGAAAAAACCGGTTGCGACGGTCTGATGATCGCACGGGGAGCCTGCGGCAATCCCTTCCTTTTTTCTTTTGTGAAGGCGGCACTCCGGGGACAGACCTCTCGGGAAGTGGGTGTGGCGGAACGGATGCAGACCGCCAAAAAGCATTTGGAATGGCTGATTGCCGATAAGGGAGAGCGCACCGGGTTGTATGAAGCCCGAAAGCATATTGCCTGGTATATCAAAGGCTTGCCCGGCGCCCCTGCTTTCAGAGACAGAATCAATCGGACGGACAACCTGGAAGAGCTGTTTGATATATTGAATTGCATTACGGATTGTTCACAAAAACTTAACACACAATCCGGCATACATACTTGATATTTCGTCACATTTTCTGTATACTTACCAAGGAAATTATGAATTTTGCGCTATAACTGTTAAAAATTACAAAGAAAGGTTATTCATTATGAAAAAACTGGTAGCATTCATTCTGACTCTTCTGATGCTGGCTTCCGTCTTCGGAGCCTGCGGAAAATCGGTCACGACCGCAGGAAACACCGAGACGACCTCCGATGGAAATGAGAAAAGCACTTCTGAAACGACCACGCCGGAATATGAGGACATCTATGTGGATGACGATGACCGTTCGGATGTTCCGGTGATCGTGGAGCATGAGATGCTGCCGGAGGAAAAGATTCCTTCCAGCTTTTCGCTGATCGGCACCACCCATCTGCCTCCCATCGACAATCAGGGATCCTTGGGCACCTGTGCTTCTCAAAGCATTACTTATACCCAACTTACCAATGCCGTTTCCAGATATTTGCATTCCAAGGATCCGGACATCAAATGGGATCCTTCTTCGGGCGACGAAAAAACTATTTTTGCACCGAAGTTTACATACAATTTTTCCGGTTCCGGCACGGCGTGGGTTTATAATATTATCAAGGACCACGGCGCTCTGACCCTGGACAGATGCAAATTTGCCAGCAACAACGGATACAAATTTGGAGACCAGTCCTACAACCGGGAGAAGCAGACGATTTCCTGGCCTACCAACAGCGGGGATATGGAAAAGGCGCTGAACTATCGGATCAACGATTACGAGCAGATCTGGCTGAAGACGGTCAGCGATAAGCTGACGACCAGCGACGAGGGCAAGGATTTGCTTTACAAGATCAAGGATGCCATTGTGCAGGGCAATGTGGTGGTTACCGGCGGATTCTCCAGCAGCTGGCGGTATTTGTCCCAGAGCGATATTAAAAGGAGCGGCCTGGACGCTGACAACGATATGGTTGCAGTCTGGTGTAACGGAACCAACGGCGGGCACCAGGTGTCCATCGTAGGTTATGATGATGACTTTACCTGTATTTTCGACGGCGTGAAAATGAAGGGCGCATTCAAGGTGGCCAATTCCTGGGGCAACTGGGGGGATAACGGCTACTTCTGGGTCATGTATGATGCAGTGAACAGGGTCTCGGCACACGAGGAGCTGAACGACAAGAAAAAGTATGAGAACCGGACGGTGGCCTTAGACCAATTCTGCTTTATCTATTGGGAAAAGGATATAGTGGCGGAAATGCCTCAGGCCTATGTGACCCTGAAGCTGAGCGCCAAGAACCGGGAAGGCTTTTATGTGGAACTGAGCCGTACCGATTCTACCGATACGGCCAAGGCCTACATTCCCTATCTGTTTACCTACGGCGACAATTTCGAGGGTATTCACAGCCACAGCTTTTTCAAGGACGGCGAGAGTACGGTGACTTTCGGCGGTACGGTGGACGCAAAAAAGGCTGAAACGGGGTATATGACCTTTGGGTATAATACATTGACCGAGAGCGCATGCTCCTTTGAGGACTTTTTGTGGGGGTTGAATCTGACGGTGATCGACGGTCCCGTGACGATTGAGAAGATCAGCCTGTACGACGGAGACGGAAAGCTCCGTGCGGAGATTGTTCCTCCTGAAGAGAGCAAAACGGTCAGCATGGGTGCCGTCAGCTTTGTGTTTGACGCAGGAAGCGACCCCAAATCCAACCACGATGTGGGCTCCTATAAATTCAAAAACAGCGCTTCCGGTCTGTATATCTCTCCCGATGCGGATTCGGCTCTGCGGATTTCCTCCGACAGCAATCCGCTGAACGCCACCGAGCTTGAGGTACAGTTTGATCTGGTGAACAGAAATCATGTGATTCATCTGGGCGGAAAGCAGTATATTCTGGATATTCGGGACAAGACGATCGCAGACGGCGTGGATGTCAAATTCAACGCATACAACAAGCGCAGAAACACCCAGACCTGGAAGGTGGTTCGATTGGAAGACGGCAGTTACAACATTCGTCTTGCCGCCGATACACGCTATGCCCTTGGTATGGTGGACGGAAAGCCGGTTCTGGTTTCGGGCGTGGGAATCCGTGACTATGGCAACTGGATCCTCGAAAAGGCGGGAAATGAGAACATGACCGTGACCGTGCGCTGCAACAGCAACGGAAAACTGATGGCGGAAGGCCGTATTCCTACAGCCGACAAAGAGGAGTCGATTACCGTAACCGCCTACTCCTCCTCCGGCGAAAAGGTGAACAGCTGGAAGATTCAGGGAGAAGGAGAATTGCGCACCCTTAGCTATGAGCTTACCGGTCTGACAGCGGGAACCTATTGCTTCACATTCACCGACAGCAAAGGAAAAGAGGTTTCGGCTTCCTATATTGCCTTGGTAAAGTAAATTTCCGGAAGAGAGAGCAAATAGAATTGCAGGCAGGACTGTGTGGATCGGTCTTTCGATCAGGCAGTCCTGCTTTTTTGCCTTTTTGTGTCCTGCTTTTCAGAGGAGGGACCTGAAAAACGGACATAAAAAATATTGCATTCCGCAGAATATTGTGGTATGATAAGTCGATGAAACCGAGTGAGGTGGAGCAATGAGCGATTTGGAAAAGATCCGATTTCTGCGGCAACAGGTGGAGTATCACCGGAGAAAATACTATCTTGAGGACGCACCGGAAATTTCCGATGCGGAATTTGACCGGATGTATCGGGAACTGGAGGAGCTTGAAAAGGCCCATCCGGAGTTTCATGATGAGAATTCACCGATTTACCGTGTAGGCGGGGTGGCATTGGATAAATTTCAGAAGCACATCCACACGGTACCCCTGAAAAGTCTTTCGGATGTGTTTTCCTTTGGGGAACTGGAGGAGTTTCTTTCAAGAACCGCCGAATGCGGTGACTACACGGTGGAGAAGAAGATCGACGGACTGTCGGTGGCCTTGATCTATAAGGACGGTCGGTTTGTTTCAGGCGCAACCAGAGGAGACGGAGCGGTCGGAGAGGATGTGAGCGGCAATCTGCGCACCATTGCTTCCATTCCTATGACCATTCCCTATACCGGATATCTGGAGGTACGGGGAGAGGTCTATATGCCGAAAGCCTCTTTTGAGAAGCTGAATGCCCAACGGGAAAATGCGGGCGAGCCCTTGTTTGCCAATCCCCGGAATGCCGCCGCAGGTTCTTTGCGGCAGTTGGACCCCAAGGTGACGGCCAAGCGGAATCTGGACATTCTGGTGTTCAATCTGCAAAAGTGCGACAGAAGCTTTGAAACCCATGCCCAGACGCTGGATTTCATTTCCTCCTGCGGTTTTCATGTTTTAGATTACCGGGTGGCTCAAAACAAGGAAGAGGTGGAAGAAGAAATCGAAGCCATCGGTCGGGAGCGCCAGGGACTTTCCTTTGATATCGACGGTGCGGTAGTCAAAATCAACGATCTGGCCATGAGGGAAAAAATCGGGGAAGGCACCAATGTTCCGAAATGGGCAGTCGCCTATAAATTCCCTCCGGAGCAAAAGCCCACCAAGCTTTTGAGCATTGAAGTTCAGGTGGGGAGAACCGGAGTCTTGACACCGGCGGCCAATCTGGTGCCGGTAAACCTGGCCGGCTCAACGGTCAGCAGGGCCACTTTGCACAACATCGACAATATCCGGGAAAAGGACATTCGCGTGGGCGATACCGTGGTGATTCAGAAGGCGGGCGACATCATCCCGGAGGTGGTTTGTTCGGTGAAGGATGAGACCCATTTTGCCCGTCCGGTTTATGAAATGCCGGCGGTTTGTCCTTCCTGCGGGGAAAAGGTCATCCGCATCGAGGGAGAAGCCAAGACCATGTGCACCAACAGCGCCTGCCCGGCGCAAAGGCAGAGGTCCATTGAACATTTTGCATCCAAAGACGCCATGAATATTGAGGGATTGGGGCCTGCCGCCGTCAAAGCGCTTTTGGATTCTCGATTGATCTCCACGATTTCGGACCTGTATACGCTGGAGGAAGGTCAGTTGATTTCCTTAGAGCGCATGGGGAAGAAATCCGCCGAGAATCTGCTATCCTCCATTGAAAAGTCCAAGGAAGCAGGATTGGCCCGGCTGATTTATGCTCTTGGTATACCGAATGTAGGCGAGAAGGCCGGAAAAGCTCTTGCAAAGGTCTATGGGGACATTGAAAGGCTCTTTTGTGCCACAAAAGAGGAGATTTCTGCCATTGAGGATTTCGGCGCTGTGACGGCTGAGTGTGTTGTCAGTTATTTTTCTCACCCCCAGACAAGGATGCTGATCGAAGGGCTCAAAAAAGCCGGTGTAAAGACCAAAGAGGAGCTGGTTGAAAAGGGCGGAGCCTTTGAAGGGAAGACCTTTGTGCTCACCGGCACTTTGCCGACCCTGAAGCGTGCACAGGCGGGGGCACTGATCGAGCAGTTGGGAGGAAAAACCTCTTCTTCGGTGTCAAAGTTCACCGACTATGTGCTCGCAGGAGAGGAGGCAGGCTCCAAGCTGACCAAGGCCCAAAGCCTGAATATACCGATCATTGACGAGGAGACCTTTCTCGAAATGATTGAAAAAGCAAAGGAGCAAAGCAAAAATGCTGATTGATCATGTGAAGATCTATGTGAAGGCCGGCGACGGCGGAAACGGAGCCGTTTCCTTCCATAGAGAAAAATATGTAGCTCAGGGAGGCCCTGACGGAGGCGACGGCGGAAACGGAGGGAATGTGGTGCTCTATGTGGACACCGGGGACAATACCCTCTTAAAATACAAGTATAAGCACAAGTTTGTTGCGGAAGGCGGGGGCAACGGCAAGGGAGACAAGTTTCACGGAGCCAACGGCGCCGATTTAAGACTGCCGGTTCCGCCCGGAACGGTGGTCAAGGACCCTGAAAGCGGTCTGGTCATCAAGGATTTGTCCGACCCTACGGAAGAGTTTGTGCTTTGTAAAGGCGGGAAAGGCGGATGGGGCAACCGGCACTTTGCCACGCCCACAAGGCAGGTTCCCCGTTTTGCCAAAAACGGCATCAGAGGCGAAGAGCGGGAGGTGCTCTTGGAGCTGAAGATGCTGGCAGATGTGGGGTTGGTGGGCTTGCCCAATGTGGGAAAATCCTCGATTCTTTCAAGAATCAGCGAGGCAAGACCCAGAATTGCCAACTATCATTTCACCACGCTGACGCCCAATCTGGGGGTGGTGAGAACCGGAGAAGGAAAGGGGTTCGTGGCCGCAGACATTCCGGGACTGGTGGAGGGCGCCTCTGAAGGAGTCGGACTGGGACATGATTTTCTGCGACATGTAGACCGCTGCCGGTTGCTGGTTCATGTGGTGGATGTGTCTATGGCGGAGGGAAGAGACCCGGTCACCGACATAGAGACGATCAACAGGGAACTGCTTTCCTACGATGAAACGCTGGCCGCCCGCCCTCAGATCATTGCCGCAAACAAGTGCGATGCTATTGATGAAGAACTGTTTGACCGGAAGGCCTTTGAAGCCTATGTCAAGGAACGGGGATGGCAATTGATTTATGTGTCGGCTGTCACCGGAAAGAATGTGGATTTGTTGGTTTCCGCCGTTTCCAAAATGCTGGAGGAACTGCCGGAAATGGTGGTTTACGACAGCGAACTGGACATTCATGCACCGGTCCTTCCTTCGGAAGATCAGCGAAAGCTGGATATTTGTCAGGAAAACGGAGTGTTCTATGTGGAGGGCGAGTGGCTCTATAACCTGATGGGCTCGATCAATTTTGATGACCGGGAGTCTCTGATGTACTTTCAGAGAGTATTGCGCACTGCGGGAGTAATCACCGCTCTGGAAGCCGCAGGATGTGAGGACGGAGATACGGTCAGTATGTACGATTTTGAATTTGATTTTGTAAAATAAAGAAAAACTGTTGCATTCAGACTATGAATGTGCTACAATATGGGGGTAGAGAACAAGGAGGTTCAAAAAATGAATACACAACTATTATTTGAAGAGGCAGCGGCTGCTGCAGAGCAGACCGGCAGCTCTTCCGGTTCCGGCTTTTGGACGACGATCCTTACCTGGCTGACCCAGACAGGACTTCGGTTCCTGATTGCCATTGTTCTGCTGATTGTGGGTTGGATTCTGATCGGAAAGATTGCCGATAAGGTTGCCAAATCCAACAAGATTCAGAAGTACGATCCGATGCTGGCAGATTTTGTGGATAGCGGCATCAATATTGCCGCCAAGATCCTGCTGGTCGTGATCTGCGTGACTATCATGGGCGTGCCCAGTGCCTCCATTGCGGCCTTGATCGCCTCTTTTGGTGTGGCGATCGGTCTGGCGCTTCAGGGAGGGCTGTCCAACATTGCCGGCGGAATCATGTTGCTGATTTTCCGGCCCTTCAAAATCGGAGACTATGTGGTTTCCGGAAGCTACGAAGGAACGGTTACCGGGATCAATATCTTTTATACCACCATGCGTACCGTGGATAACAAGAAGGTGTTGCTGCCGAACGGAACGCTTTCCAATGCGGCGCTGGTCAATGTGACCGCCGAGGATACCCGCCGTGTGGATCTGACCTACACCGTCAGCTTTGAATCGGACTTGGAGAAAACCAAGAAGGTGTTGCAGTTGGTGGCCAATTCGGACAGCCGTGTGCTGAAGGATCCGGCAGTATCCGTGGTCGTGGGCGACTATGCAGATGGGGCATACAAGGTTTCCGTTCGGAGCTGGTGCAAGACCAGCGACTATTGGGATGTGTACTTTTCCATGCAGGATAAGGTTCTGGCCGCATTTGATGCCAGCGGAATCGTTCTGGGACATCCGCACCTCAATGTGCATCTGGACAAACCCGAAAAGTGATTATAAGGCAAACAAAAGGGGCTACAGCAGACGGGGAGTCTGCGGTAGCTCCTTTTACAGTTCACAATAAAAGACAAATCAAGGGCACGGTCACAATGCTGGAGGCGGTGCCCAGCAAAACTATGTTTGCGGCCGATTCCTGACCCTGCCCTAAAATTTCGGCATAATTCTGAACAAGGCTCGCAACAGGGCAGGCACAGAGAATAACCAAAGTGGTTTTCAAGGCATTGTCCAAAGGCAGGAACAGAAGGATCAGAAAAACCAGAAGCGGATACACGATCTGATTGAGAAATACTGCAAAGTATTGCCTCCAATTTCCGAAAATCCGACGGAAGGGAATGGTTGCCAAACGCATTCCGAGAATCATCATGCAAAGAGGAGTGGACATTCTGCCGACCAGCGAGATGGCGTCAAGAAGCATATCCGGAATGGTGAATTCGGTAAAATAGAAGGGAAGGGCAACAAGAAAGCCGATCGTGTTGGGGGTGATGAATATCTTTTTTAGCGAGATGTACTTCCGGTCCAAAGAAAGGATGTACAGTCCCAGCGACCAGCCGATCATATTCATGCCCAGAGCGAAAATGCTGGAATAAATCACCGCCTCCGGGCAGTCCGGAAGAAGTTTTTCAAGAAGCGGCACGCCAAAGAAGCCGCAATTGCTGAACACAGAGGCTACACAGATAAGCCGCCAGAGCACATCGCTCCTTTTTTTTCGGAAAAGCTGAAAGCAGAGGAGTATCGGAAGGGTCTGGAGCACCAGAGACAAAAGGAAGCACCAACCGAAGTTTCCGAGAGTATCCGGGGAGTATTTGATCTTTCCGAAGGTGTAAATCACCAGGCATGGCTGACAGACATACAAAAGAACCTTGGAAAAATTCACAATATGGTCGGCTTTGATCGAGCCTGTTTTTACTAAAAGAAAGCCGGGGAAGGCATAAAGAAGCATCACTGCCACGGCAGAGAGCGTGATGAAAAAGCTCATGGTTTTCCGGCTGACAACAGCCTGTCCTTTCTTTAAATGGCACGAAAGAAACACCGAAGGGTATTCGGTGTCTCTCGGTTCCGTTTCGTCTGGTTTCCTCAGCTCATGCTGCAGATATACCGGGCCACATGAACTCCCGAAGCAGAAGCGTGGGAAAGGGAATGGGTGATACCGCTGCAATCGCCGATCACAAAGAGTCCCTTGTGGCGGGTTTCCAGATGTTCGTCAATCTCCACTTCCATGTTGTAGAATTTGACCTCCACACCGTAAAGCAGAGTGTCCGGATTGGCGGTTCCGGGCGCAATCTTATCCAGTGCATAGACCATCTCAATAATTCCGTCCAGAATTCTTTTCGGGATGACCAGAGAAAGATCCCCCGGAGTGGCCGACAGGGTGGGGCGCACGAACCCTTCCGCAATGCGCTGTTCGGTACTGCGCTTGCCGGCTTCCAGATCTCCGAATCTCTGTACGATCACGCCGCCGCCAAGCATATTGGACAGCCGTGCGATGCTTTCGCCGTAGCCGTTGCTGTCCTTGAAGGGGGAAGAAAAATGCTTGGCCACCAACAAAGCGAAGTTGGTGTTTTCGGTTTGCTTTGCCGGATCCTCGTAGCTGTGGCCGTTTACCGTCATAATGCCGTTGGTGTTCTCGTTTACCACAGCACCTTTCGGATTCATACAGAAGGTTCGCACCAGATCCCCGTATTTGGCGGTTCGGTAGATGATCTTGCTTTCGTACAGTTCATCGGTCAGATGGGCAAAAACCTCGTAAGGCAACTCGACCCGTACGCCGATGTCCACCCGATTGGAATTGGTGGGAATTTCAAGGTCTTTGCAGACATCCTCCATCCATTTGCTTCCGCTTCTTCCGCCGGAAATGATGCACTGCTTTCCCTCAAATGCTTCCTTGTTGGTGTAAAGACGGTAGCCGGAATCTGTTTTTTCCACCTTTTCCACGGTAGCGAGAAAATGAAAATCCACCTTGTCCTTCAGAGTGTCGTAAAGGTTCTGCAGGACCACATAGTTGATGTCGGTGCCCAGATGCCGGACGGAGGCATCCAGAAGGTGCAGGTTGTTCTGCACGCAAAGAGTTTTGATTTTACTGTTGGAGGTCGAATAGAGCTTGGTGCCCAGGCCTCCCATGTTCAGGTTGATTTCATCCACATAGCGCATGAGGGAAAGGGCTTCGTCCTTTCCGATATACTCATAAAGGGTGCCGCCGAAATTGTTGGTAATGTTGTATTTCCCGTCAGAAAATGCGCCGGCACCGCCGAAGCCGTTCATGATGGAACAGGGAGAACAACCGATGCAGTTTTTGATTTTTTTGCCGTCGATCGGGCATTTTCGACCCGAAAGAGGTCTTCCTGCTTCCAAAACCGCCACCTTCAAAGAAGGATTCAGCTTCATCAATTCATAAGCAGAGAAAATACCGCCGGGACCGGCGCCGACGATCATCACATCGTAAAACATAGTTTTGCCTTTCGTTTCTTCGGAATTTATCCGTGGTATAATTTTTTGATTTGATATTTGGGATCGCTTGTCTGGTGAATGCCTAACTTTCTATAGGTCTTCTCGTCTACAGAGGACAGGATGGTGCTGAAATGGGCATCGCAACCGCGCAGCTTGTCCAATTGGGCTAAAGCTTTGGCGGCCTCCGGGTTGGTCACCGAGGAAATGGACAGCGCAATCAGAACCTCGTCAGAGTGTAAGCGGGGGTTGTGATTCTTCAGATGTTGAACCTTCAAAGCACAGATCGGTTCTAAGGCCTGTGGACTGATCAAATCGGTGTCCTCGTCAATTCCGGCAAGGCGTTTGACCGCATTGAGCAGAAGAGCTGCCGAAGGCCCCAGAAGAACGCTGTTCTTGCCGGTGACCACTTTGCCCGTGGGCAGGACCATGGCTCCGGCGGGAGCGTTGGTTTCTGCGGCTTTTTTCCGGGATGCCTCAATGGCGGGACAGATGCTGTCATCAATTTTGAGCTGTTGCAGGAGCAATTCCAGCTTGTTTTTCTGACTTTCGGCTATTTCTCCCTGACGGATGGCAACCTGGGTCTGGTAGTAGCGGCGGAGCACCTCTCTTTTGGAGGCTTCCGAAACGGCATCGTCGTCAAAAATGCAGAAGCCGGCCATGTTTACTCCCATGTCGGTAGGAGAAAGATAGGGAGAGGTTCCCGAAATTTTTTCCATCATGGCCTTCAGCACCGGAAAGATCTCCACATCCCGGTTGTAATTCACGGCCAGGGTTCCGTGTGCCTCCAGGTGGAAGGGGTCAATCATGTTCAAATCGTCTAAGTCGGCGGTGGCTGCCTCGTAGGCGATATTTACCGGATGCTTCAGAGGAAGATTCCAGATGGGGAAGGTTTCAAATTTGGCATATCCCGCCGAAATTCCCCGCTTGTTTTCATGATAAAGCTGGGAAAGACAGGTGGCCATTTTCCCGCTTCCGGGACCGGGAGCTGTAACCAGAATCAAAGGCTTGGAGGTTTCGATGTACTGGTTTTGGCCGTAGCCTTCATCGCTGACGATCTTTTTCACATCGTAGGGATAGCCCTCGATGGGATAGTGAAGATAACTGCGGATTCCTAAGGAATTCAGCCGTTTGATAAAGGCGTCGGCCCCCGGCTGATGGGTATACTGGGTGATGCATACACTGCCCACCAGAAAGCCTAAGGCGGTAAATGCGTCGGTCAAACGCAGAACATCGTCATCGTAGGTGATACCCAGATCTCCCCGCTTTTTGCTTTTTTCAATGTCGCCGGCATTGATGGCAATGATGATTTCAATTTCGTCCTTCAATTGGGAGAACATCCGGATCTTACTGTCCGGTTCAAAGCCGGGGAGAACTCTGGATGCATGATAGTCATCAAAAAGCTTCCCGCCCAGCTCCAGGTATAATTTTCCGCCGAACTGTCCGATGCGCTTTCGGATACAGTCCGATTGCATTTGCAGATACTTCTCATTGTCAAAGCCAACTCTCATGTTCCCCTCCGTCATGTACAAAACGCTCCGAATCAGTATACCATACTGAAGAAGGAAAATCAACTTTTTTTTGAAATCTTTTGAGAAAAAGCAGAAAAACTCTTGACAAGTGTAAATATTCGTGTATAATATAACTGTTGCGTCTTTTGGGACCAACAGAAGGGTATGCGAGAGTGGCGGAACTGGCAGACGCGCACGTTTGAGGGGCGTGTGGTTACACCGTACGGGTTCAAGTCCCGTCTCTCGCACCATATCGAGTGTTCATAACGGATTTGAGTTATGGGCACTCGATTTCTTTATGTTAAGTAGTTATTTTCGTTCCTTTTATGTATCGGAGCAGGTTTGCCTGCTCCTTTTTTGTTTTGTCTTAGCAAAGCGGTTATGCCGTTAGATATTGTACGGCTACGCCCTTTCGGGTCTCTGCTGTGTGGATTCGTTTTCTGTCACCGCCGGAGATTTCGATATATCCCACAAAGCGGTAGTAAATCATTATACGCTGTGTTCGATTCTTGCCTGTCCCTTCTGTCTCATAGACTTCAATTCGTTCTATGAGTTCGTGAAGCAAGGCAGGTGTCAGTTCTTTCATCTCCATAAACTTGCGAACGGCAGAAATAAAGTTCTCTTTGTTGCGGTTGTTCTCGGCAAGCCGGCGTAACCGCTCCTTGTACTCGGCAATCTTGGCTTTCAGTTCCATTCGCTCGACCTCGTATTTGTGGGATAATTGCATAAACCACTCATCGGTAACTTTGCCCGCGGCATTGTCTTCGTAGAGCTTCTCATAAAGACCTGCCACACGCTCATTTCTGACAATCGCCTTTTGAAGCTCGGCTTCGATGAGATTCTTTTCCCTGTTTGAGTCGGCATTAGCTTTCTTTTCAAGAGCCTCGGCAAACTCGTCCTCATGCTCGTCAAGAAGCGTTGCCATATCCACCAACAACTTTGCCTGATGAGTCGGATACAGGAATTATGGGGACAACATGTATATTGGACGCGTATGTTCATTATCAGTAAAGCGGCAGATCTGGACGATTTGGAACCGGTCGGCAAAAGACTGCTTCAAAATCCGAAGGATTTTGCAAAGCTACTCACACCTATTTACGGCATAAAGGTGGCCGGCAGATTTGAAGAACTGTTCACCCAGCATCTGACGATTGCGGCGGATCTTCTTGATGCAGCGAAAAAAGGAGAAGTGAGCAAGGCGGACGCTATTCGAAACAGATGGTATAAAAATGCAGATGAAATTGCCGGATTTTTAGCTTCCGTCAATCCGTGTTGGGACAAAGCCAGATGGAAGGATATGCTGTACAGTCATCTGGAAACGACGGAGGAAGAAGCTCTTCTGCGCTTCCAGGGGGATTACACAGCTGACATCAACATGTTTGATCGCATCGAAAACGAGGCATATAAAATGGCGGATTATATGTTCTGCGGCATAATAAAAAAATGCTATCGATAATATAGGGGAAAATCGAATCTTCAAATTTGATTCCGATCACACCGGGGCAGGCTTTTGGTCGCTTGCTCCGGTTTTTCATAAAATGGAAGCGTTGTTCTTTTCCCCAGAACATACGGTTTATGGACCATCCCCTCCCGAATATTCTCACAGCTGAGGGACAAGCCCGGACGGGTTTTTCACCACCCATTTCTTTCATTCCCTGGATTTTCTCCCGGAATAGAGCAGAAAAAGAAAATGTACCAAGGAGCGGTGCAAAAGGGGGCCTCTGTAGGCTGTACAAGGCTGCTTCCAAATAGGAACGGAACAAAAAAGACAAATGTTTTTTCGGAAAGTGTCTTGACAAACAGAGAGAGGTGAAGTATAATTTGTATCAAATGAGACAACTCTCGGAGGAAAGATGGTAGATTTTCTGTTGCATACGGCGCTCTTCGCCGGATGTCTTTTTGAAACAGCAGAATATGCGCTGCATTCTCCCGGCGCAAAACGGGCAGTCTATCAGAAGGGCGACCGGGTCTTCTACGAGCAGGGCGGAGCGCTGGGCGTGCTTTTGTCCGGGAAGGTATGCGTGGGCGGAAGGAGAGACCGGCATAAGCTGATCCTCAATGAGATGTATCCGGGCGTGGTTTTCGGCTTTTCCTCCCTTTTTGAAGGAGAAAAGCATTTTGAAACCGACATTTGCGCCTGCCGGAAGTCGGAAGTCTTGTGGCTGGAGGAAGCCTTGATTGAAGAACTGCTGGGGCTGGAACGCCGGGTGGGACGGAATATTATCGCTTTGCAGGCCGAAAAAATACGCTTTCTCAACGAGAAGGTGCTGTCCTTTTCCTCCTCGGACAATGAAAAAAAGCTGTTGCTGTATCTGGAAGCCCTTCCTGCTTCAGAAGGGGGCAGAAGGGAAGTGCCTCTTGGCATGAGCGCTCTTTCGGCACGGCTCTCTATGGGCCGGGCAAGCCTTTACCGAGCCTTTGACCGGCTGGAGGAGGAGAACATGATCCGAAGGGAAGGCAGAGCCGTCTATATTTTGTCACCGGAAAAACCGGATCAAGAAACCTTTACGAGCGAAATCACGCCCGCAAAATAGAATAAAAAAGGAAGTAGGAACTATGAAAAGAACACTTGCATTTTTGATGACAGCCCTGTTTTTGACCATGCTTTTGATCGGATGCGGCACCACGACCACCGAAGCGGGAAAAACCACACCCTTGCCGACCTCTCCTTCCGGGGAAAGTACTGTTCCGACCGATACTGCCGGTACTACCCCTGAAACGCAGGGTGAAACCGTTGATTTCAAGGGTGAGGATGTGCGTCTGGCATTGCTCACCGGCTCCACCGGCTTGGGCGCTTCCAAACTGATTTCCGATAGCAAGAAAAACGAAACCGTCAACAGGTATACGATAGACCTGACCGGCGATCCCACGGAGGTTATTGCCGGTCTGAAAACCGGAAAATATGATCTGGCGGCATTGCCCGTCAATGTGGCGGCGAAGCTGTACAATATGCCCGATGTGGAGGTGCAGGTGGTTGCCCTGAACACTTTGGGCGTTCTGTATGTGCTGGAAAACGAAACCGAGACGGTACAGTCTGTGGCAGACCTGAAGGAAAAAACCATATACACCACCGGTGAGGGAGCAACTCCTCAGTATATTCTGGAGTATCTTCTGAAGGAAAACGGTCTGAAAGCCGGCGAGGATGTGACGGTGGTTTACCGGGCCACAGCCGATGAGGTGCAGGCAGACATTCAGCAGGCGGGAGCCATTGCCATGTTGCCGGAGCCCAAAGCTACCGTCGTCACCAAGGCAATCACCACTGTGCGGTATGCTTTGGACATCACCGCCGAATGGGATAAGATCTCTTCCACCAAGGTCACGCAGGGATGCGTGGTGACAACCAAGGATTTTGCCACCGGACACAAGGCGGCATTGGACGCATTTCTTCAGGAATATAAGGCTTCTGTAGAGTTTATCAATACGGCTGACGATGCAGCGGCGGAAGCTGTAGTGGAAGCGGGCATCATCGGAAAGGCTCCCATTGCCAAAATTGCCATTCCGAAGAGCAATCTTGTATGCTATGAGGGCGAGGAAATGAAGGGCACGCTCAGCGCCATGCTTCAGGTTCTTTTTGATCTGGACGCCAAGTCTGTGGGCGGGGCAATGCCCGGGGATGATTTTTACTACGAGAAGTGATGAACACAAGAGCGGAAATCCGAAAATCATCGGTTGAAAAAAAGAGGGTAAAAAGCTTGCTTTTTACCCTCTTGGCGTTGCTTTTTTGGGTAGGCGTCTGGTGGATTGTGGCTCTTAAGGTCGGGAAAGCCTGGCTTTTACCGACTCCGCCGCTGGTGCTGAAATCCTTGGCGGAAGCGGTGAAAAGCGGGAATTTGTTTGGAAAAGTATTGAAAAGTCTTGGAGAAATAGCTCTCGGATATTTCGCAGGGATGGCCTTTGGCGTAGTCCTGGCATCGCTGACGGCCAAGATCTCCTTTTTCCACTATTTGTTTTCACCCTTGCTTACGGTCATCAAAGCCACCCCCGTTGCCTCCTTTATTCTGATTCTCTGGGTGTTTTTGGATCGTTCAACGGTTCCTTCTGTTTGCGTATTGCTGATTGTAACGCCCATCCTCTGGGCAAATTGCGAGGAAGGCATCCTGCAGGTGAATAAAAAGCTCTACGAGATGTCAACGGTGTATTCTTTTTCTGTGGGAAGGAAACTGAGATATCTGTACATTCCTTCGGTTTTTCCCTACTTTAAAACAGCCGCTCTGACGGCGTTGGGTATGGCATGGAAGGCAGGCGTGGCGGCAGAGGTTCTTTGCACGCCCGACGGAACTCTGGGGCAGATGATTTGGTATTCCAAAAGAGACATTGAGACAGGAGACCTGTTCGCCTATACGCTGGTCATTGTGTTGGTCTGCTTTCTTCTTGAAAAACTTTTGGTCGTTCTTTTGGATATACTGCAGAAACGGAGGAAAAGACATGAATGCAGCCATAAAAGCCCTTCATCTGAGAAAAGCATACCAACAGAACAGGGTGATTGAGGACCTGTCGCTGGAGGTGGCAGAGGGCGAAAGAAGAGCCATTCTTGCTCCTTCCGGTTGCGGGAAAACCACACTGCTCCGTCTGCTTGCCGGCTTGGAGAAGCCGGATTCCGGGGAGATTTTTATAAAGTCGCCGGTAGCCTATGTTTTTCAGGAGCCGCGGCTTTTGCCGGCGTTCACGGTTTTGGAGAATGTATCGGCGGTGCTGACCGGAAGAGAAAAAAAGAAGATGGCGGCCGAGTGGCTTCTGAAAGTCGGATTGCAGAAAGAGGATTTTGACAAGCTCCCATCGGAAATTTCCGGAGGCATGGCGCAAAGAGTCGCCCTTGCCCGAGCTCTTTCTACCCAAAGGGAGATCTTCTTCTTTGACGAACCCTTCAAGGGCTTGGATGAGGAAAGCAAGAACGCTCTTATGCATCTGCTTCATCAGGTGCTATCTGAAAAAACAGTGCTGTTTGTAACTCACGACGAAGGGGAAGCACAGGCTCTTGGGGCGCATCCGCTGCGCTTTTCTAAAGGAATGGTGCTTTTCTCAAACGGAGAAGAACAGACCGCAAAAGCGGCAAAAATCGAATAAAAAATGCCGGGATCAGGACCGGCATTTTCAAGAGGCTGTAAAAAATTCGCTTTTTTACAGCCCCTTTCTATAATTTTCATGGAAACCGGAAGGATTCACGGGTGTGTTTAATCCTTCTTCAAAACGGCAACGGCGTCGGAAATTGTTTTTTCCAAAGCCTCTTTTCCGTATTTGTCCACTTCCGCCTTGTTCTTTTCTCCGTGCGTCAGGCATCCGGCGCCGCCGATGCATCCGCCCACACAGGCCATTCCTTCGATGAAATTGGCATCTAACCTTCCTCTGCTCTTTTGCAGGAGCGCCAGTTTGCAGGCCTCAATGCCATCACAGGAGCAGGGCTTCAGATCGAAGTCGATGTTCTGTTCCTTCAAGCCTTCTGCCACAGCATCGGACAATCCTCCGCACCGGGCGAAGATTCTTCCGAAATAGGAGGCGTTGTCCAAATATCCTTCCGGAAGGGTGGTGATTTCTAAGTCGGTACTGTCGAACAGAGCCTGCAATTCCTCAAAGGTCATGGCGGCATCCACATAGGGCTTGACCCGCTCCTTCTGAACCTCCATTTTCTTGGCGGTGCAGGGACCGATGAATACAATTTTGCAGGGGGCTTCGTGCTCCTTGATGTACTTGGCAATGGTGGCCATGGGGGACAGATTGTGAGAGATGTTGGCGACCAGGCTCGGATAGTTCTTTTCGATGAAGTCCACAAATGCAGGGCAACAGGAGCTGGTCAGGAATCCTTTTTCGGCAAGCTCCTTGGATTCTGCCTGGGCGACCATATCGGCTCCGAGCGCCGCTTCGATCACCGTGTGGAAGCCAAGCTCCTTCAGGCCGGTAATGACCTGTCCAAGCTTTGCATAGGTGAACTGGCTGGAAATGGAGGGAGCCACCACCGCATAGACCTTGTAGCTCTTGTCCCGACCGCCCTTCAGAATATCAATCACATCCAGAATGAAGGATTTGTCCGTAATGGCGCCGAAGGGGCACTGGTACACACAGGCACCGCAGGAAATACATTTGGAATTGTCAATACAGGCCTGTTTCTCATCACCCATGGAGATAGCCCCCACTTTGCAGGCGGTCTCACAGGGACGCTTGTAGTTCCGGATCGCACTGTAGGGGCAGACCTTTGCGCAGGCACCGCACTCCTTACACTTGCTTTTGTCGATATGCGCCACATGATTGTCGTCAAAAGTGATGGCTCCAAAACGACATACATCCTCACACCGATGGGCAAGACATCCTCTGCAGGCACCGGTGACTTCATATCCGCCCACCGGGCACTCGTCGCAGGCAATATCGATCACCTCGATCACATTCGGGTTGTTTTGGTCGCCGCCCATGGCAATCTTGACCCGTTCGGCAAGAATGGCCCGTTCCTTGTATATGCAACAGCGCATGGTGGGCACCTTTCCCGGGACGATGGTTTTTGGAATATCAAGAGCAGTCTGGGCAAGTCGTCCTGCCCAGGCTTCTCTGGCGACTTCTCTCAAGACCTTGTATTTCAGATGTTGAACTTTGGTATCAAATTTTCTCATTACTTTTTCCACTTTTTCCTTTCATTGACGAATATTCCGTAAGAAATGGAACGAAGATGGCTAAGATCCATGCTTTGTAAGAAGACTTCAAAGAAAAGACACTTTTTTTGCTCCGGAAATGAGGCAATCAGCACATACGGTTCTTCTTTTCCAGGGTTTGAACCAACTATAGGTATCGGGATTTTTTGAAGTGGTTCAAACCTTTTGAAAAGAGGAAGATAACATGCTGTAAAAATCGCATTACGGGAAGCCTTACAAAACACGAAGGGTCAGATCGGCAACATCAGCAACACCTTTGCCGCCAACACCACAAAAACCAGTGCTACAGGATAGGTGAGTGCATAGGCAGAGGAGACATCATCTGTGCCGGCGGTGCTGATCAGTGCACCGAGAGCAGGGGTGGAGGTCATGCCGCCCGTGATCGATCCGAGATTGTTAAAAATGCTGAGTTTAAAGACATATTTGGCAAGAAGGAAGCCGATCACCATGGGCACCAGCGTCATCAATGCGCCGTACAGGAAGTAGGTCACATTTACATTTGCCACAAAGTTTACGCCGCCGGGCACGCCTGCACCGATCAAAAACAGAACAAGTCCCAGTTCGCGGAAAAAATTGAGAGTGTCCTTTTTGATGCGGCAATCAATCGGTCCGATATGCCCGAAGTGACCGATCACAAGTCCCGCAACCAGCGTTCCTCCTGAGGTCCCAAGGGAGAAGTTTATACCGGGGATCTTGATCGAACCGATCAGGCATCCAAGAGCAATGGCAAGGAAGAAAGGGAAAAAGCCAAAGGGCTCAAGGGAGATAAGACGGCGGTTATTGCTCTTAACATCAACCACGCTTGCTGCAACAAAGCTTTCACGCTCTTTTTCTATGTCCACATGAAGGATCTTCGGGATCACCTGAACGAAAAGAACGACGCCAAGAACACCGAACAGATATGCAATGCCGTAGCCTGCGGTCACAGCAGCTTCATCGGTTGCAACCTCCTTTGCCGCAGAAAGTCCCGGGGTGGAGGTCAGGCCTCCGGTCAACAGACCGACCGCCATATCCATAGAAAGGTTCTTGTCAAGCATAAAGCAGACCACAGCGGTGAGCGCACCGACGAAGATCACGACCACGCCCATGCAGACATACGCCAGAGATTTGCGGTTGAAGGTGCGGAAGAACTTTGGTCCTGCGATCAACCCGACCGCTGTGACAAACATTGCCGTGCCAAGATTAGAGACCAGCCCAAAGTTCGACTTTATGCCGGCGTTGAACAGTGAAATAGTTTTTTCACCTACTGTAAAGCTTGGGAGGAAATTGGCAACGATTCCAAAGGCCAGTGCCACAAGCAACACGCCAGCAGTGCCAAGCGAGATGCCCTTAATGCTGATGCCGCCGATGAGGTAGCCGAGCGTTGCAATTACAAAAATGAAGAAGATGGTGCTCAGCCACGAGCCGAGCATACCTCCAATATAGTCTATCATTTATAGCCTCCCTTATTTCTCCTCAAAATGTGGATTGCCGTGTGTGTAGTGCGGCAAAAGGATCGGAGATTGCCGGTCGGTCACGATGCCTGCATCTGCCAGTTCTTTGGCGAATGCTGTTATGTGGTCAAGAGTCAATTTTCCGACTTTGGTTTTTTGGGCTTTGGCAGCGGCGTTCTTGCCGGCGCTTCTGCCGAAAACGATGATGTCCAAAAGCGAATTGCCCATCAAACGGTTCCGCCCGTGAATACCGCCCACGGCTTCACCGGCAACGAACAGATTCTCCACATTGGTGGTCATGCCGTCCACGGTAATGTCCAGCCCTCCGTTCTGGTAGTGCAGAGTGGGATATACCAGAATAGGCTCCTTGCGGATGTCAATGCCGTAGCTTGCAAACATCCGCAGCATTGCCGGAATACGGGCTTCGATGGTTCCCTCGCCGCCGATCTTTTCGATCATCGGCGTATCCAGCCAGACCGCCTGGCCGTTACCGGTATCCACGCCTTTTGCCCGATCGGTGCACTCCCGGATGATGGACGCTGCGGCCACATCTCTGGTTTCCAAAGGATGCATGAAGACCTTGCCGTCCCGGTTGACCAGCTTGGCACCGAGAGACCGTACCTTTTCAGTGACCAGAGCGCCGAAGATCTGCTGGGGGAATGCGGCACCGGTGGGATGATACTGTAAGGTATCCGCATAGAGAAGCTTTGCACCGACTCTGTAGCCCAAAACCAAGCCGTCGGCCGTTGCACCGTAGTGATTGGAGGTGGGGAAGCCCTGGTAGTGCATTCTGCCGGCTCCGCCGGTGGCAATAATCACGGTTGTGGCTTTGGCCACCATCAGTTCATGGGTCTCCATGTTCATAAGAACCGCTCCGGCGGCTTTGCCTTCCTCGTCCAGAATCAATTCAATGGCGGCGGTAAAGTCCACCACGGGAATGCCCCGGTTCAGAACCTCGTCCCGGAGAGTCCGCATGATTTCCGCCCCTGAATAGTCCTTTGCGGCGTGCATACGCTTTCTGGAGGTACCGCCGCCATGGGTGGTAATCATGGTTCCGTCAGGTGCTTTATCGAATTCCACGCCCAGGTCGTTCAACCATTGAATGGCTTCGGGAGCGTCGCAGACCAGCTTTGCCAAAAGCTCTCTTTTGGCTGCATAGTGTCCGCCGCCGAAGGCATCCACAAAGTGAATGGCCGGAGAATCGTTGGGCTTATCTGCCGCCTGAATGCCGCCCTCGGCCATCATGGTGTTGGCGTCGCCCAGACGAAGCTTGGTTACGATCATAGCCTTTGCGCCGGCACAGTCGGCCTCAATCGCCGCAGAAGCACCGGCTCCGCCTCCGCCAATAATCAACACATCCACATCGTATTTTACATCGTTCAAGTTCACATCCTTGGCCGAAATACGACTGTGGGCCTGCAGCATTTCGCAAAGCTCATGGGGCACCAGTTCGCCCTTATTGGCCCCGACTTCCAGGGTGGAGAACTGACTCTTTTTATAGTCCGGATGATATGCCGCAAGCAGTTCGTCCTTTTCTTGGGCGGTCATGCGGGCGGGCTCGTAGGAAATATTTTCCGCCCGTGCGGCTTCTACTGCTTTGAGCGATGCCTGAAATTCCTTTGAATACATAGCCGATCCTCCTTACTTCTCAATTTCCCGGTTGTTATACAGCTCTTTCAGCTCCTCGATGGGCTTTTCCATCAGGGCTTCGATCAATTCGGTGTAGGCGCCGTCCTGAATTTCCTGCACTCTCTTTTCAAGATGCTTGGTCTTCGGTGCCAGATATTTGCCGTTCAGGCGTCTGGCCAACATGGCAACCTGAGGGTGCGAAATGCCGGCAGGGCACCGGGAAGAACAGATACCGCACATCACGCAGTCAAAGGACTCTTCGGCACATTTGTCGAATTCGCCTCTTTGGGCATAGGCGATATACTGCATAACATTCAGGTTCTGAGTACAGCTTTTGGTACAGGCATTGCATCCCACACAGGCATAGATTTCCGGATAGAGTTGCATCATGATCTGTACGGAGGGCTTGATCTTTTCAATATCATAAACCTGCTTGACCAGAGGAAAGAAGGGCAGGGTGGCTACATACATATTGTCTTCCACCTTGGTCTGACAGGCCAAACAGGTGCGCAGCTGCCGATCTCCCTTGATCCGGTAAATGGTGGCGCAAGCGCCGCAGAATCCGTTCCGGCAACCGCACCCCCGTACCAGCTGATAGCCGGCGTACTCCATGGCACACATAATGGTCAGATTGCCCGGTACAGTGTACTGTTTGCCGAACAGATAAATATTTACCATATTCTCCATAATTCCATCTCCTTCATCAATATTCGGCGGGCAGTTCGTCCAACTGGTCGCATCGGAAAACCGGGCCGTCCTTGCAGACATACTTGGCGCCCACATTGCATCTGCCGCATTTGCCGATGCCGCATTTCATGCGAAGCTCCAGGGTTGTATAGATCTGAGTTTTATCGAAGCCCAGCTCCTGAAGTCCCGCCAGGGTAAACTTGATCATGATGGGCGGGCCGCAGAGAATGGCGATCTTGTCGGTGGAGAAGCCCAATTCCTTTACATAGTTGGGTACGAATCCCACATGACCGAACCATTCGGGCTGCTCCCGGTCGATGGTCAGATGCACATTCACATGGGCATCCTTTTCCCACTCTTCGATGATTTCTTTGTAATCGACCAGGTCCTGCATACTGCGGGAGCCGTATACAATGTCGATTTTGCCGTAACGCTCCCGGTAGTGACGGCAATAGTTGATTACGGAACGAAGGGGCGCCAAACCGATACCGCCGGCCACAAAGAGCATATCGTGCCCGACAAATTCAGTATCCACAGGGAAGGGATGGCCGTAGGGGCCTCGGATGGTGATCTGCTGGCCGACCTCCATAGAGTGAAGCCACTCGGTAACGCACCCGCATTTTTTGATGGAAAACTCCATGAACTCCTCGTTGGTAGGGGAGGATGTAATGGAGAACATGGCTTCGCCCACCCCGGGAATGGAGAGCATGGCGCATTGTCCGGGCTTATGCTCAAAAGCCTTTTTTCCGCTGGGAGTAACCACCCGGAAGGTTTTTACATCGGGAGTGTCGATGCGTATATCGGTCACCACACCGATCTGGGGCATCAACGGATCTCTGTTTTCAATCATTCCTGTTTACCTCCCAATTTTTTCATAACCTTCACAATATTCATTTGTATCGGGCACTTGGCGATGCATCTGCCGCAACCGACGCAGGAGAACACTCCGTCGTTGTTGGTCGGAAAGTAGACCAATTTATGCATGAAGCGCTGACGGAACCGCTCCAGCTGGGTCAGCCGGGGCTGTCCTGCCGACATTTTGGTAAATTCGGAATACATACAGGAGTCCCAGCAACGGAAACGCTTAACGCCATGTCCGGTATCAAAATCCTTGATGTCGTAGCACTGGCAGGTGGGACAGACAAAGGTGCAGGTGCCGCATCCAAGACAGGATTCGGAAAGCTCCTTCCATTCCGGAGCGTTGAAAAATTCCGAAGTTTTGTCCTTTCCGAAAGCATCGGTGGAAAGGGTAGACAGAGGAAGCTTTTCAAGGCGTTCCCGAATCTGCCTTTTCTGCTCTTCCGCTGCGCTTCCGTCACTTTCTTCGGTGACGGAAGACAAAGCCTCCAGAATCTTCAGACCCTTTTCGGTTTTTGCGTCCAAGTATAGGGCCTCCTCGGTGCGGGTGCATACCACATCGCCCTCGGGACTTTCAGCGTGAATGCCGAAAGTGCCGCAGAAGCAGGTTTCTACCGGCTTGTTGCAGGCAAGGGAGAAAATGATGCCGTGCTCCCGCCGGTTCTTGTAGTAGCTATCTACAGGCTCCGACAGGAAAACCCGGTCCAAAACCTCAAAACTGCGCACATCGCAGGCCCGTACGCCGAAAAGCACGAAATCTTCGCATTCCTTCCGGCTGTCCACGATCTCAATGTTCTTGCCTTCCACTTTGAAATCCATCAGATTCTCGGTCTGAGGAAAGAAGAAATCCTTGGCGCTCCGGCTGGTGTTCAGCCCTTCGTAAAGCTCCTTTCCCTCTGCCCATTCCTCAAACCGGCCGCCGGCAGAGGTTTTTACCGGCAGATACAGGGGATTCAACGCCGCAATGGCGGAAAAGAGATCATTCAGCTTATTCAACCCAATTTTACGCATGCTCGTTTCCCCTTTCCACAGCTTCACTTGGCTCCGCATCTTCTTTGGTGAAATCGACAATGGGGGGTCTTTGACCCAACTCTGCGCCTGCCTGATAGTCCCCGTACAGAGCGTCAATATCCTTAATAAACTTCCGGTTCAGCAGGTGCAAAGGAATATGCTGGGGGCAGACTCTGGAGCATTCTCCGCAGTCGGTGCAACGGCCCACCACATGGAATGCTCGGATGATATGGAACATTTTTTCTTCAAAAGAGTTGACTGCCGCCTTGTTTTCCACCCCCGAATTCGGGTTGTCGAAAACGCACTTTTCACAGGTGCAGGCGGGGCACACATCCCGGCAGGCATTGCAACGGATGCACCGGGAAAGCTCGTTCTGCCAGAAGGCAAAGCGCTCGTCCGGAGTCATCTTTTCCAATTCCGCCACCTGGTCGAAACGGGTGTTGGAAAGAACCTCTCCTTCTTCACCGATCAGCTCGTCATAGGCCACATGCTTTTTGGATTTGCAGTGGGCGCACCGATCGGGCAGAAGGGAAGTGCGGTCAAAGGAAAGAGTGCCGTCGTAAAGAGTCTCCACTTTGATGGTTTCTCCTTCGGAACGGACCGAAGAGATACCCTCTGCCACCTGACGGATGCCGTTTGCCTCCAGCATTCCTTCGCAGGGAATGCCGATGGCGTATGCTTTTTCTCTGTCGAAACGGTGCTCGTTCAACAGCTGGTTAAAGCTGTAGGTATCGCAGGGCTTCAGGAACACCAGAACCTTCCTGTCGCTTTTGCCGGTTTCCTTCACCAAGTATTTGGAGAAGTTGGCACCGCAGAAATCTCCGAATACGAAGTCCCTTTCCAATTCTTCGGCGCTGTGGAAGAGAGCCGGGGTCACATCGTAGTCAAACTCGCCGGCTTTCCAGCCCAGGACCCGGTCCACGGTTCCGTCAGCGAGAAGCTCACACGCTCTTTTTATAAGAGCCTCTCTTGTTACTTTTTGCATCGCAGATCCTCCAGTCTCTTATTTTCGCCCAAAGAAGCGATCTTTTCAGCGAAATCGTTCATGGTGGCGGCAAACTTGGCGCCTTCTGCGGCGCTGACCCACTCCACTCTTGTGCGCTCCCGCTCAATGCCCAGATAATCCAACATCGAGAAAAGCAGGGACATACGGCGGCGGGTATAGTAGTTACCGGTGGTATAATGGCAGTCGCCGGGATGACAGCCGCAGAGAATCACACCGTCCGCCCCTCTTTGAAAGGCACGGAGAATGAACATGGGATTCACCCTGCAGGAGCAGGGAACACGGATGATCTTCACATCTGCCGGATATTGCAGCCGATTGTTTCCGGCTAAATCTGCACCGGCATAGGAGCACCAGTTGCAGCAGAACGCCACGATCAGAGGCTTATATTCGTTTACTTGCATATTGCGTCTACCTCCGCCATAATCTGTTTATTCGAGAACCCGCGCAGGTCCATAGCCCCCGACATGCAGGCCACTGTGCAGGCACCGCAACCCTGGCAGACCGCTTCGTTGACCAAAGCCACACGGCGCACCTTGGTGGTGCGGTCGGGCATACGGAATTCCTTCTCCACATAGGAAATGGCGCCGTAGGGGCAGACCTTTTCACAGGTGGAGCAACCGTTGCACATCATTTCGTCCGAGTGGGCAATGCAGGGGTTTCCGGTCAGCTTGTCTTTGCAAAGCAATCCGATGACCTTGGAAGCGGCCGCACCGGCTTGGGCGACTGTTTCGGGAATGTCCTTGGGTCCCTGGCAGGTGCCGGAGAGATACACACCGGCAGTCGGGCTTTCCACAGGGCGAAGCTTGGGATGGGCTTCGGTGAAGAAGTCGTTGGTGTCCATGCTGGCCGTCAGCATGGTAGCTAAAGGACGGGCGGATTTGTCCGGCTCAATGGCGGCAGCAAGAACCACAAGGTCGGCGTCGATGTGCAGCTGTTTGCCGTAAATCAGGTCGGAAGCCTGAACCTTCAGCTTGTCTCCTTCGGGAGAAACCTTGCCGACCATACCTTTGATATAGTGTACGCCGTATTCTTCCACCGCTCGGCGGTAGAACTCGTCGAAGTTCTTCCCGGGAGTACGCACATCAATGTAGAAGACATAAACCTCGGTGTCCGGATATTTGTCCCGAATCAACATGGCGTGCTTGGCGGTGTACATACAGCAGATCTTGGAGCAGTACTCCTTGCCCTTTTCCTCGCAGGCGGAGCACCGGGAGCCGACGCATTGCACAAAAACAATGGTGTGCGGGTGGGTGCCGTCGGAGGGGCGCAGAAGGGTACCGCCGGTAGGCCCTGCGGCGTTCATCAGGCGCTCCAATTCCAGGGAGGTGATGACATCCTTCGACTGGGAGTAGGCAAATTCGTCAAATTTCTCCATAGAAATCGGGTTAAAGCCGGTGGCCACCACAATGGCACCGTACTTTTCCTCGATAAATTCGTCCTTGGCGGTATAATCAATGGCGCCAGCCGTGCAGACCTTGGAGCAGACACCGCACTTGCCGGTTTTCAGCATGGTGCAGTAGTTGGGGTCAATGGTCGCCACCTTCGGCACAGCCTGTGCAAAGGGAATATAGATGGCATGGCGGTTGTCCATACCCAAATTGAATTCGTTGGGTACCTTTTTCTGGGGGCACTTTTCGGTGCACAGTCCGCATCCGGTGCAGACATCCTCCTTGACATACCGTGCCTTTCTTTTGATCGTCACATCAAAATTGCCCACAAAGCCCTTCACATCGGTCACTTCGGAATAGGAGAAAATCCGGATTTTCTCATTCTGTGCCACATCCACCATTTTCGGTGTCAGAATGCAGGCAGCGCAGTCCAAGGTCGGGAAGGTCTTGTCCAACTGGGCCATTTTGCCGCCGATCGTGGGCTTGGTTTCCACAATATCCACCGGGAAGCCGGCATCGGCAATATCCAACGCCGTCTGAATGCCGGCAATACCTCCGCCAATCACAAGGGCCCTTTTGGTGACCGGACTTTCACCGGGGGTAAGGGGTGCGTTCAGATTCACTTTGGCCACAGCCGCTTTGGCAAGGATGATGGCCTTTTCGGTGCCTATAGGCATTTCCTTATGTACCCAGGAGCATTGCTCCCGGATGTTGGCAATTTCCACCATATAGGGGTTGAGCCCGGCGGCCGCCGCCGTTTTGCGGAATGTGGCCTCGTGCATCCGGGGCGAGCAGGAGCAGACCACGATGCCGGTCAGTTTGTGTTCCTTAACGGCCTCCTTGATCATTTCCTGTCCGGCTTGAGAGCACATATACTGATAATGGGTGGAAAAGACCACACCGGGTTCTAAGGAAAGGGCTTGGGCAACTTCCGCCACATCCACCGTTCCTGCAATATTGGTGCCGCAATGGCAGACGAAAACTCCGATTCTTTGCATATTGCTGTTTCTCCTTTCCTCTTACTTGGAATACTTGCGCAGAGCGCTCATGATGGCCTGACCGGGTGTTTCCCCGTCAATGCGTCCCGGAATGTCGTCGGCGGTCATGTGGTTGGCACCCTTTTCCCGGATCGCCATGAGGCGGATGGCCTCAATCAGTTTAGCCGGCTCCACGCCTCTCGGACAGCGGTCCACGCAGGCAAAGCAGGAAAGACATTGATAGACCGACGGAGATTTCATCAATGCTTCAATATCTCCGGTTTCCACCATGTAAACAAACTGGTGAGGATGGTATTCCATCTCCTCGTAGGAGGGACAGGTGCCGGAGCATTTTCCGCAGCGCATACATTTGAGCACATTGACGCCGCTCATGCGCAGGACCTGCTCCTTCCGCCGTTCGATTTTATTCTGCATAATCTGTGACCTGGGCCCTTGTATTTGAACAAAGGCCTCCTTTCTTGAAAATGGGATTCAACGAATTATTGTTCCTCGGATGTTTTTACACCGAGAGCCTCGGCAAGAAGCTCGGTAAAATAAACCACCGGAACTTCGCTTTCATTTTTCTGAAGGTTGTATTTGCAAAGAGGGCAGGCGGTAACGATGAAATCGGCTCCGTGGGAACGGGCGCTTTCCAGAACTGCCTTGGATTTCTTTTCGGAGGAAGAGGGATTCTCCAGAACCACATAGCCGCCGCAGCATTCATTTCGTCTGGGGAAAATCACCGGCTCACCCCCTAAAGCAGAAATCAGATCCTCCATAATTTTCGGGTTTTCAGGATCGTCCATTTGAAGGACCTTGCCGGGACGCAGAAGCAGACAGCCGTAATAGCACCCGATCTTCTTGCCCTTCAGGGGATTTACCACGGCTTCCTTCACCTTGTCAAAGCCTACCACATCCCGCAACAGTTCCAGGTAATGCAAAACGGTGGCTTCCCCGTGATAGGGCTCCGGCGGATTTTTTTCCTGGGAGAGATAATTGTTGACCGCAGAATCAAAGGCTTTGTCGGTCTGCAGAGCATGGTTGGTCTGCTTGATCACATTGTGGCAGGCCGAGCAGACCGTCACCAAGGGCCGATTCTCTTCCTTGGCGGCAATCAGCGCCCGGACCGAAGAGAGTTTGGAAGCAATTTCATCCTTTGCGCTGACATATACGCCGCCGCAGCATTGCCAATCGGGCAGTTCGCAGAGCGTGACGCCCAGTTTTTCGGCACACTCCCGTGCGTAGAGGTCTAAATCCTTAGCCACATTCCGCAGGGTACAGCCGGGAAAATAACTGACTTTCATGTATTTCCTCCAAAATAGGATATGTATCCAAAATCATGGCTTTACCGCACGACAAGGAATGCCTCTGCCGTGCGGTATGCGCTGTGAGCTGCTCGTATACAGCTCCTTATACCATCTGTTCGGGGTGGAACACTTCGTCAAACTTTTCGGCAGTCAGAAAGCCCAGTTCCACGCAGGCCTGCTTTAAGGAAATGTTATCCTTGAAGGCTTTTTTCGCAGTTTTGGCGGCATTTTCATAGCCGATATAAGGGTTCAAGGCCGTTACCAGCATCAGGGAGTTGTGCAGATTGTGAGCCATTTTTTCCTTGTTTGCCGTAATGCCCACGGCACAGTTGTTGTTGAAGGAGACGATCGCCTCGGCCAACAGTCTTGCGGACTGAAGGAAATTGTAGATCATCACGGGCATAAACACATTCAACTCAAAATTTCCCTGAGAGGCAGAGACGCCTATGGTCACATCGTTGCCCATGACCTGCACGGCCACCATCGTTACCGCTTCGCACTGGGTTGGATTGACCTTTCCGGGCATGATCGAGGAACCCGGCTCGTTTTCGGGGATGCGGATCTCGCCCAAGCCGTCCCGGGGACCGCTGGCAAGCCAACGCACATCGTTGGCGATCTTCATCATATCGCAGGCGGTTGCCTTGATAGCTCCGTGTGCGAAAACCAGCTCGTCCTTGGAGGTTAGAGCATGGAATTTGTTCTGGGCGGTTACAAAAGGCTTTCCGGTAAGGGACGCCACCTTGGAAGCCACCAATTCGGAGAAGCCTGCCGGGGCGTTCAGTCCGGTTCCAACGGCAGTTCCGCCTAAAGCCAGCTCATGCAGGGGCTTGACCGCCATTCTTAAAAGCTCTGCGTCCCGCTCTAAGCTCGTGCGCCAGCCGGAAATTTCCTGGCTGAACTTGATGGGCGTGGCATCCTGCAGATGGGTTCTGCCGGATTTCACGATCCCCTCGTTTTCCTTTTCCAGCCGCTTGAAGGTTTCGATCAGCAACCCGATGGCGGGCAACAGCTTGTCTTCCACTGCAAGCACTGCCGAAATGTGCATGGCCGTGGGAAAGGTGTCGTTGGAGGACTGGCTCATATTGATGTCATCGTTGGGGTGACAGAGCTTTTTGCCGGCAATCTGATTGGCTCTGTTGGCAATAACCTCGTTGGCGTTCATGTTGGACTGAGTACCGGAGCCTGTCTGCCAGACCACCAGAGGGAAGTGCTCGTTCAGTGCGCCGGAAAGAACCTCATCGCAGGCCTCTTCGATCACTGCAAGCTTTTCCTTAGTCATTTTTTCGGGTCTCAACTCGGCATTGGCCATGGCTGCCGCCTTTTTCAGAATGCCGAAAGCATGGGTGATTTCTCTGGGCATGGTTTCAATTCCAACGCCGATTCTGAAATTTTCATGGCTCCGCTCGGTCTGGGCGGCCCAGAGCTTGTCTGCAGGGACCTTTACTTCTCCCATCGAGTCGTGTTCGATACGATATTCCATTTTTTCTACCTTTTCCTTACATGAAATCAAATCTGAAGACCGCTGATAACACCCTTCAGCGTTTCGGCGCTCAGACGGAGCTTTCCGATTTCTTCATCGGTCAGCGGTACATTGATCTTGTCTCTTACACCGTTTCTGCCAACCAGATTCAGGGTGCTCAGGCACACATCGTTGATGCCGTATTCGCCGTTCATCATGGTGGAAACGGTCATCGTGGTATCGATACCGCTGAAAATGCTCTTGCAGATGTGGCACACCGAAACCGAAACGGCGTAGAAGGTGGCGCCTTTCCGGGCGATAACCCGGCCGCCGGACTTTCTTACATACTGCTCAATTTCCTCCAGATTCAGTTCGGGATTGGTGATACCGGGGGTGTGGATCAGCCGATGGCAATCCTTGATCGGTACATTGGAAACATTGGCGACCGACCAGGGAATGAAAGAGGAGTCGCCGTGCTCGCCGAAAACATAGGCGTGCACATTGGACTGGTTAATATTGAAATATTCGGCAAGTCTGGCTCTCAGCCGTGCGGTGTCCAGAATCGTACCCGAACCGATGATGTGGTTGTGGGGAAGACCGGACATCTTGTGGAATGTGTAGGTCAGAATGTCCACCGGGTTGCTGACGATGATATAAATGGAATCGGGCGCATATTTGGTGATTTCGGGGATGATGGACTTTGTGATGTTCACATTGGTCTGAGCCAGCTCCAGTCTGGTCTGACCGGGCTTCCGGGCAATACCGGAGGTTAAAATCACGATGTCCGAACCTGCTGCATCCCGATAATCGCCTGCATAGATCGAGGAAGCGCTGCAAAAGGGAGTACCCTGACGGATATCCAGTGCCTCGCCTAAAGCTTTTTCCTGATTGATGTCAATGAGTACAATTTCAGAGGCAATGCCCATAACTGTCAGAGTGTAGGCAATGGTGGAACCGACGCTGCCAGTTCCGATGATGGAGATTTTGTTCATAACACACCTTCCCATAATAGTATTCAACCGTTTTCTACAGTATACCACAAGCTTGCTCCGAATGCAAGTGTTAGTTTTGCATATCGGTATTGTTCTTATCGATATATCTGCTTTCGATTGAATTTATGCTGTTTTTTTCTGATTTTTGTTGATTATGGAGTATTTTGCCAAAAGAATACGGATATATTCTTTTGGCAAACCGCATACTGATTACTGATAGTATATGAGCACCTCTGAACATTTCCCCCACATCGGGCAACGGCCTTTTTACCGCAGAATTGTCCGCTGTCGAATATATGCAGAATATATGCCGAATATATACGGAGCATTCAGAGGTGCCCATAAGAAAAGCAAAGGTGTTGAAAAGTGAAAAAAGACGCAAGAACCGCAGAAAAATTTATGCTTTTTGCAGGAGTACTTACGGTAACGGTGCTGGCTGCCATTCTTTTTTTCAGGTATCTGCTCCTGCCGTTGCTGCCTTTTTTTCTTGCGCTTCTGTTGGCTTCCTTTGTCAGCGGGCTGACCAAAAGAATGAAAAGAAGAGGGCGTATTTCCGAAAAAATGCTGCGTATTTTTCTGTTGCTTTTTTTCACGCTTTTTTTCTTTTTCCTCTGTTGGCTGTGCATACGGAAGATCGGAAATGAGCTGTACCGTTTTGTGGCGGACGAAGAAGGAATTCTGGAAAAGGCAAACAAGCTGTACGATTCGGCATACGGATTTTTGGGCAGTCATTTCCCCAAATTGGCTATGCGGATCGACAAGTCGGCCCTCTTTGCCCGTTTTGAAAACCTGCTGTCCGAAATGTCCCTCAAAGCCTCCGGGTATCTGGCGAAAGCTGCGCTGAACCTGCCGGGAGTACTGCTTTTTGTGCTGGTCACATTCCTTTCGGCATACTACATGGCGGTGGACAGAGAAAGCCTTGTGAAAGGCTTTAAGACCCTTTTGCCCGCAAGGCACCGGGTGCGGATTCTCAAACTGATCTATGCCCTGCGAATGGGTTTCCGCGGGTATTTGCGGGCGGGGGGATGGATGCTGCTCGTGACCTTTTTGGAAGTGTTTGCGGGCTTATGCCTGTTGGGCTTCGGTTTTCCGCTGCTCTGGTCGCTGTTTATTGCCGCTGTGGATTTTTTGCCGGTATTTGGCACCGGAACGGTGCTTGTGCCGATGGCGGTGCTGTTCTTTGTGGGAGGAAATATTCCGAAAGGTATCGGACTTCTTGTATTATGGGGAATCACCGCTTTGGTTCGTCAGATCCTGGAGCCGAAAATTCTGGGAAAGAGTCTGGGAATTCCTCCGCTGTGCACGCTGGCGGCAAGCTATCTTGGTCTGAAGCTGTTCGGCGTGTTGGGGTTGATTTTTATGCCGGTGTTCGTTTCGGTGGGCACAGGCGTTGTGAAGGAATTGCAAAAATCTGCGGTCTCCGGAGAAGAAAATACCGATTTCCGGAATAAGAATGAAAAATTCGACGAGAATACTTGATTTTTGGCGAAAAATCTGGTACAATCAACTGGTTACTAAAGGGTAGCTCTTAAAATTCCCCGTACGGCTGGCAACGGCGGTTTTGCCGCAGAACTTTGTTGTGTAAAATCGAAAGTGTTCTTTCATTTTTGCGCCTCGTTCTTCGGCAGGACTGCCCCCTCTGTACTCCTTTGAATATTCAGATTCAGAGTTACCCTGAAATCAGGACAGGCGGGAGCGTAAAATGAAAACACTTTCGGTATTGAATCCGGCTGCGGGAAAAGGAACAGCGGTTTTGGGAAGGACAGGCTACATAACCACCGGCATAGGCGACTGCAGACGGTTTGTCAGGGAAGAGTGTCTTGCTTCTCCCTGTGCCCACTTCGATGTTTATGGCGGCGACGGGACGCTGAATGAGGCAATAAACGGCATTATGGATGCAGGCGCCGGAAAAACGGCTTCGGTGAAGATGCATCCCTGCGGCTCGGGAAACGATACGGTCAAGACCACCGATGCGAGTCTTGGAAAGGGAAAAGCGGTGCCTTTGGATCTGATCCGGTGGAACGAAGGCTATGCGGTGAATATGCTGAATATCGGGTTTGACTGCAATGTGGTGGCGGATGCCGGAAATTTTAAGAAACGGTACGGAATCGCCGGAAAGCTATCCTACATACTGGGTGTGATCAAAGAGTTTTTCAAGCCTTTCGGTGAGCATTTTCAGATTGAGGCAGAATGTGCGGACGGGGAAATCTTCCGCTATGAGGGAGAGGCAGTACTGTGTGCCGTTTGCAACGGACAGTGGTGCGGCGGAGGGTTTCACAATTCGCCCCTTTCGGATATGCAGGACGGGTTGCTGGAGATGATTTTGGTGCGGAAAGTGAGCAAAATGGGCTTTATCCGTATGATCGGCAAATATAAATCCGGGGAGATGATGGACAAAGAACGGCGTGAAGTGATCGACAGCTATAAAAAAGTCGTGGTCTACAAAAGAGTCCGTGCGCTGACCCTGACCGGGTGTAGACAGATCTGCGCCGACGGGGAAGTACAGGAATGCAGGCAGATACAGCTTTCCGTTCTTCCGGGCGCAGTGCTTTACAGAGTGTGAGGATGCAGATGGAAAAGACAATAATCTGCATCGGCGGCGGGGAACTGCGCACAAAAGAAACGAAGAGCATAGATTCCTATATTGCCCAAAAGGCCTTTTTGCTGGCGGAAGGCCGGCGGCCATACGCTTTGTTTGTACCCACGGCGAGCCACGACAGTATGCCCTATAACAACAGTTTTCATCGGATGTACACCGGTGAATTCAAGCTAAAGACCGATGTGGCGCTGACGGTCTACGGGGAGATGGACTATGAGCACATTGCCGAAAAAATTTCAAAGGCGGATGTGATTTATGTCGGCGGAGGAGACACGCTGTATATGCTTCAGCAATGGGAGAAAACAGGGATCACCCGCTTGCTTTCGGAGGCCTACAACCGGGGCGCGATTCTCTGCGGGCTTTCTGCCGGGGCGATCTGTTGGTTTGAGCGGATGTATACCGATTCGGCTTTGAGCGGCTCAGAGGGAGCCTATCACCTTTGCTGGGGGCTGGGGTGGTTGGAGGGAACGGTTTCTCCCCACTATAACCTGCGGATTGCGGATTTTGACGAGATTCTGAAGCGGGAAGACGGGTGTGCCTATGCCATAGAGGACAACGCCGCCATAGAATTCACAAACGGCCGATTTGCCCGGGCTATCTCTTCGGGAGGAGCGGCGTACCGGATATGTTCCCAAAACGGGATCCTGAAAAAAGAAATGCTGTAAGATGTAAAAACGGAAGACTGAAGAACGAAACACAGAAAAAGGGACGGGGGTAGATGCGTATCCTTAAAGCCGGACGCTTTTTGGGAACGCATCGGACTCCTGTCCCGTTTTTACTTTTTGGCACCTTCAAAAATTCCCCGCACAGCGGGCAGCGGCGTTTTTGTCTCAGAATTTCGTTGTAAGAACCGGAAACGCAGAGAGCATTCCGGCGTTTTGGCACCTTGTTCTTCGCAGGATTGCCCGCCGCCGGACACGCCTTGAAGAGTCAGAGGCCTCCCTTCAGGAAGGCAGTTCCGAGAGAATCTTCTGCCATTCCTCCCGGTTGACCGAATAGTCCGGAGAATCCAAGCGCTCTGCCACCAGACCGGCATCCATCCAGACCACCTCCTCCACTTCTTCTTTCTGAAGAGCGAAGTCGGTGGGGCAAAGCGCCTGACCGTCGTAAAGATAAAGGGCAGTGTATTCCAGATCCCGGAAGGTTTTTTGGGCAAAAGTCCCTTCGGTGTACCGCTCTTCAAAAGACAGAAACCGAAGATTTTCTTTTTTTAGATGCAGTCCCAGCTCTTCCAAAGGCTCTCTCAATGCCGCGTGCTCAAAATCCTCGCCTCGTTCCAGGTGTCCGGCCGAGGAAATGTCGTAGCAACCCGGAAAAGAATCCTTGTTTTGGACCCGTTTTTGCAAAAGCACCTGAATTTTCCCTCTGTTTCTGCGGTAAATCCAGATGTGTACGGTGCCGTGCCGGTCTCCGTCCCTGTGAACCAAGGACCGCTCCTTGAATTTTCCGGTTTTCCTTCCCCGTTCGTCCAAAAGATCAAAAAGCTCTGCGGGGCGATCCCCCAAAAGCGCTTTTTCCAAGTGCTCGCCCTTGTAGAACAGCGAAAGGTGAAAAAAGGGAGCGCCCTCCAAAAGCAGGGAAAGGAAGAGAAAATCCCCCTCCCACAGGTTCAGGAAAAACAGGTCCTCTTTTTCAACAAGGCACAGTTCCCCTTCGGCGCATTCCGGCAGGGGAAAGGCAGGGGCAAAAGCGGAGAAAAGATGCATTTCCTCTTCTTCCCAAAGGTCGCTTTGAAAGCGGACGATTCCCCTGTAGGAATAGTCGGAAAGGAGAATGCCGGCCTCCTCGTAAACCTCCCGGAGCATACATTCTTCGGGCGTTTCGTCTTTTTCAAAATGTCCGCCCAGCCCTATATATTTTTCATCGTTTCCGTCGTTCTTCTTCTTTGTGCGGCGGAGCATCAGCAGTTTTCCCCCGCACTCAATGTAGCATAAAGTTGTTTTCTTCATGTCTTCAGATTTCCGGTGTCGATCCGATAGATGCTTTGATTTTCAATATCTGCTGACGGAATCATCACCGGAGGAATCCCGGAAGCCGAAGTGACCGTTGAAACCAGAACTCGGGCATAGGGGAAAAGCTCTTTGTAGGTCATGATGTGAAGCTGTTCTCTGGGAACCTGCGGATCAAAGGAGAACAGGCCCTCCACTTCGATCCTGACCGAAAATTTTTCAGGGGCATCCTTATCGAAAACACTGCATTCCAGATTGCAGACACAAAGGTTTTCCTTGGTGTAGCGCACATTGTAGTTGTATTTGTTCTCCAGTTGGATTTTGGTTCCGGGAGCCAGACGGCCTGTAAATGAAATCTCCAGTGCCCGATAACCTTTCAGACGGATTGCACTCATTTTTTTCTCTCTCCTTTTGTCGGCTTAGCCGCAGGTTCAGTATAGCACAAAGAAAAGAAAAAAACAAGAGCCGGGAAACATCCGGACTCTCGTTTGTATGCGGTATTGTAATTTTACAGAATTTTTTCGGTGATGCGCATTCCCGAAGGATCAATGCCGGTTTGCAGATAGACGATCTCTTTGATCTGAGCCAGCTGATTGGCCAAAAGCGTTTCTTTGGTGCCCACGATCACCGAAACATTGTTTTCGGAAACGACGGCAACGCACTGCTCAAAGCCCTTGCTCTTTACCAAGGTCTCAATGTTTGATTCGGCTTCAATGTAGGAGGCGATTCTGGAAATGGAGCCGGCAGCGGCAGTCCGCTCTTCGGTGGTGGAAGCGGCACTGTCCACCACGGTCTGAAGGACTTCCAGCGCTTCGTCTCTTGCCTTTTGCCGGTCGGTTACTGCAAGGGCAAAAAAGCTTTCGCCCTCTTCATCGTTGGAAGCGGCCGCCTGGCTCTGAGAGGGAGAAGGATTTTCGCCGCTTCCGTCGGTTTTGGCCGGATTACCCGCGGCATCGGCGGGACCGAAAAGCATCCAGTTGATGCCGATAGCGGCACAGATGATCAATACAGAAGCCGTGATGATGAGAGAGCGTTTTTTGGAGGCGCTGAAAAACCTGCCCACTTTTTCCGGAAACTGTTTGACCTGTTGCTTGAAGGGAACGACCGAGCGCTCGGTTTTCTGTTCGGTAGATTTCATAATTTGCATTTTAGTTCCTCCCATTGTGGATTTGTTTGTTACACTATATTCGGGTGTTCCGGAAAATAGACCGGTCCCCAAAGAATTTAACTGCTGCCCGAAACATAGATCCGATTGGTGCCCAGGCCCAGTGCGGCGGAGAGCAGTCGGACCACCTCCGCCTGTACCCGCGGATCGTTTCCGCCCTGGCAGATCACGGCAACCCCTTTGATCTCTCCCTCTTTGTCCAAGCATAGGCGCACCTGCGCCTGCCCGACGCCTTTGCTGTTTTCCAGAAAGCAGGCCAGCTCCGCCTCTTTTTTCTCGGTATCGGTTCCGGTGCGTTCATTCCGGCCGTTCAGGATCAGACCCAGAATCAGCAAAAGCACTCCCGCAAGAAAAAGAATCAGAAGCAGGGGCGAAAGAATCTTTTTATTCTTCATGAATCGACAATTCCTCCTTGAAAATGGTCGGAGCGGAGAGGGCATCCAGAATATTCCGGATATTTTCCCTTTTGGCAACCGCCGAAAGAGAGAAAAGGATACAGGTGACGCTTTGAGTGGACAGTGTGAATTCCTCTGCCGAAATTTCTATGTCCAGAGAAAAGTCGGCATCCTCAAGACCGGTTTTGGAAAGAATCTGCTCCTTCAGGGATTGCTCCAGGTTCTTTTCGGTTTCGGAGACCAGATTGCTCCGATAGGCAGAAAGGTCGCCGGAGGTTTCAGGGAAAGTCTCCAAGGAAAAAGAGAAGCTCTGGTGGAGGAGCTTTCCAAGCGGTGCAAGAGTCAAGGTCAGGATCAACAGTAAGGACAGATATTTCAGGTGCTTTTCATAGCGCTTGCCCTCGGAAAGGTAGAGGATTCCTCCGGACAGGGCGGAGAGAAACAGCAGGGACAGGAGGTAGATTTTCATAGAGCGCTCCCTTCGGATTTCAAAGAGAAGTATACATGGTGACGGCAAAAGCGACCAGAACCCCAAGGTCGGAAAGGGCTACCAGAGCGCACAGTCCGCCGGCGGCGGAGACACCGCAGGAAAAGAGGGAGGTCAGCAGGGTGTTGTCCAAGGCCTCCGAAAAAGAACGGGAGAGCTGAAAAATCAGTCTGGCAAGAAGCAATTGTACAAGCACCGGAAGGAGCATCAGAAGGACCACGGCCGCACCGGCTCCGCCGACCGTGGCACGGATCAGAGAAAGGCCCGACAGCAGGGTTTTGGAGGATTCGGAAAAAGCGGAGCCTACAAGGGGAATCATGTTGCCGGCGGTGTAGCGGAAGGCACGCAGGGACAGACTGTCTTGCTTGGCGGCAAGAACCTGCTGAAAAGCAAAGACGGTCAGGATCAGCGTGGTTACCAGACCCAGAAGCGAAAGAAAGGCCTTGCGCAGGGTGCTCCCAAAGGAGGAAAGCCCTTTGTTGCCGGTGATGACGGCGCAAAGATCAAAGACCGTGCCCACCTGCAGCAGGGGCAGGAGAATTCCGGAAGTAAAATTTCCTATAAGGGAAAAGATCATGGTAAAGGCGGTACCTCCTACGGCTGCCTGGCCCACTCCACCCATGGAAAGGGAAGCGCCGGTCACCACCGGAAGCATGGCGGAAAGAAAGGCGGAGAGCTTGGTAAGGTGTGTGCCGGTGAGAAGGAACAATCCGGATAATCCCCCAACGATGCAGAAACATCCTGAGAGCAGAACACAGAGATGAAGCACCCCCTTGTCCTCCCGGCGCAGGCATTTTTGGAGAAGGGTAAAGATGCTGCAAAGTAAGGACAAGCCCAGCAGCAGGCGCAGTTCAATTCTGTTTTCCTTTAGAGATTCTTTTATTTGTGTAAGAGAAAACCGAAGAAAATAGGGAAGCTCCGGCAGGGAAATCCCGTTTTCTCCGAGAAAAAGCTCCTGAAGCTCCTCCGGTATGGCCTTTTCCAGCTCTTCTTCACTGTCCGCGCAGACCGGGACAAAAAAGAGGGTGAAAAGAAGCAGGGAAACAAACAGGACAGAACAGAATCTTTTCATGGCAGCAGTTCCTCCACGAGAGAGAACAGCTGTTTCCACATGGGAATGCACAGAAGAAGCAGGGCCACCTTGCAGGAAAAATCTAAGGCATTGGATAACCCTTGTCTGCCGGCGTCCCGGCAGATGTCTCCGGTAATTTCACAGCAAAGTCCGATACCAAAGGCCCGGAACAGGGCCTCCCCTCCCTCGAAATGATATTCTACCAGCTTTTGGTTCAAAGTTTCAAAAAGGCCGGTCAGGGAAAGAACCGCCGGTGTCAAGAGACACAGCATTCCGGCAATGGCTACGAGCGTTCCGACCTGACTCTTCTCTTTTCCGATGATTTCAAGGGCGGCAAATGCAAGAAGAGCAATGCCGCAAAGCGAAAAGGCACTCATCTTTAAATACCGAAGGCCGTGCGGATGCTGTTGAAGAGGCCTGTGATTTCATTCATCAGGAGCACCAGAACCAGCACGATCCCGCCGATGGATACCCAGGTGGCCAGATCCTCCCGTCCGCTTTTGCTTAAAATCTGGTGGGCCACTGCGACCAGAAGTCCCACGCCAACGACCTTCAGTAGAATTGAAATATTCATTTTAAGCCTCCCTATTCCCAACGGTGCAGGGGAATATTTTTTCAATCCGCATCAAAGAAAAAGAAGCAGAAGCACTGCGCCGATGCAGATGCCAAGAGTTCGGGATACCTTCACTTTTCCCGATAATTCCTTGGTTCCTTTTTCTTCCATTTCGGTAAGAAGCGAAATCAGTTTGCGGCAACGGGCTTCTTCCTCTTCAGCATCCCCTTTGCCCAGCTCCGAAAAGAAGAGAAGGACTGTTTTTTTCAATTTTTCATCGAGATACAGCCGTTGCAGAGCGTTCTCGTAATCTCCTTGCCGGAAAAAGGGCAGGGAATCGTGAGGAACGATTTCCCTATAGGATTCAAAGCATGACGGCAATTCCTCCCGGCCGTAAAGGATGCCGTTGCGTATGTAGTCCACAAGGCCGAGAAGAAACTGCAGATCCCGGTATTTCTTTTTTTCCTTTTCTCCGTAGCGCCAGCCGAAAAGAACCGCACCCAACGCAAGAAGGAGCAATCCTGCCGTCTTGAGCATTTCTTTTCCCTCCTCAGCACAAATTTGAGGTTTCGGTGATTTCAAAAGAGAGCTTGGTGCCGGTTCGCTCAATCCCCACAAGATAATCAAACATTCCGGTCTGTAAAAGTGCGGCAATACCCGGTCGAGCCAGCAATTCCCCGTGACCTGCGGCATGTGCGGAGGCGATCACCGCCACTCCGCCCTTTCCGCATTCCGCAAGTCCGGCGCATTCCTCCTTCCCGATTTCATCCAGAATGATGAGGTCGGGGGCCGCCGTGCGTAAAGCCATGGAAAGCGCTTTCTCTTTGGGGTAATACAGGTAAACCGATAAAGAAGGACAGTCCTCCAGTCCTGCCGAAAGCTCTCCTCTTTGGTCCAACAGGGCGGTAGAAAGAAGATACGGAGGCGAGGAGAGCTTGCGGGCAAGCTCTCTTAAAACGGTTGTTTTGCCCATTCCGGGCGGGGAGTACATCAGCATTCCTTTTCGGAAATCTGTGGAGCGGAGTAGATTTAATAGCGGGTCCGCCGCCCCCGGGACCGGCCGGGGAATCCGGAGAGAAAGGAAGGAAATGTCCTTGACCGAAAGAATTTTTCCCTCTTTGCACACGGCTTTTCCGCAGATTCCCGCCCGGACTCCGCCGGGAAGGGAGATGTAGCCTTCAAGAATGGTATCGGAGTGACTGTAAAAGGAACGGTTGGTACAGCAGGAAAGCGTTTCTTTCATCAGGTCTTCTGTACAGACGAGATGCGTCAGCGCACATCGGCCCCATTGCTTCAGAATGACCGGATGCCCCACCCGCATCCGAAGCTCTTCCGGCGGTTCGGAATGCTCGGAAAGCAGGAAAAACAAGGGGGAAGGCAGAATTTTCTGCAGTTTTTGTAGAGTGGGATTCATCGTTTTCCATCCTTCTTTTTGCTTCACTTTTTCACGCACTGCTTTTACAGTCTATGAAAGAGGGACAAGATGTATGACAGGCTGTCCTTTGAAGTTTTTTGCTCGACATATCGGAAAAGGACATACGCTTTCGGAGGCTGAATGAAAGAAAAAGGGAGGCAAAAAACTCTGACCGAGTTTTTTACACCTCCGACGACTGCCAATCAAGGGTCAAACAGACCAAGGTTGCATCAAAGCCGGAATCCGGACCGGTAAGTTTTTGGGGCCGTAAAAAAGCGAGTTTTTACAGCCCCAAAACAGCTCAAAGTAAATTTATATTTACAATAGTAAATAAAATATAACCAGTAATTTTTATGACAGCTTGTTTGAAAGACGAAGATTGTCGGCAATCATCGCAATGAACTCACTGTTTGTTGGCTTTCCCTTGTCGGTCTGGACGGTATAGCCGAAAAAGGAATTCAGTGTATCCACATCTCCCCGATCCCAGGCAACTTCAATGGCATGACGGATGGCCCGCTCCACACGGGAAGAGGTGGTCTGATACTGTTTGGCAACGGTAGGATAAAGAATTTTGGTGACGGCATTGATCACCTCTTTGTCGGAAATTGCCATGAGAATGGCGGTACGCAGATATTGATAGCCCTTGATATGGGCAGGAACCCCGATTTGGTGAATCACTTTTGTAACCTGTGTTTCAAGGTCCGCGCCCCGGTTTTTGGCTGTCTGCGTGACCCCTCCGTTGCGTAGCTTGTTCCGGTAGACTCTGCGGATGCGGGAAGCCAGATTTTCATAATCCACAGGCTTGGTCATGCAATAATCGGCTCCCGATTCAATGGCTTCTTCATAAATATTGGGGTTGGGAGCGTCCGAAAGGACGATATAGGAGGGCGGGTTGTCGGGCAAAAAGGACATTTTTTCAGCAGAACGGATCACCTGCACACAATCCATTCTGGAAAGCCATACATCTAAAAGCACCACATCGGGATGAAACCGGTTGATAATCTGGAGCGCATCTTCTCCCGAAACCGCTTCTTCAAATCGTGTAAATCCAAGTTGCTTTAAGGCGGCTTTGGTTTTGTTGCGGAATTCGTTGTTTTCGTCTGCAATCAGTATTTTCAGTGTTTGTTCCATGGTAGTTTCCTCAGCTTTCATAGTTTTTCTTTTCTGTTCGATTTTTTGACGCCAAATCTTGTGCCTTAATATTACCATATTTTACCAAATATTGCAATAGAAGGAATTATAAAATATTGAACAAACTTTCGCATTGGAAATTGGTAAAAATTGCCAAATATTTTTCCGTCTGCTCGCCCGAAAAATTATTCAGGGGTTGCTTTTGAACTGACGGTTGTATTTTCGCAAGAGCAGGTCGTATTTTTTTCCGGTAAAACCGTGTTCTGAAAGGAGATCCCGCAGGGTCCCTTCATAGCCGGTCACGGTCATGTACAAGCGCAGTCTGGAAATGAATTCTATGGCGTCCCATTCTTCTTTTTCCGCAATTTTGAAAGTATCCTGCAAAAACAAATCGTACAGGCGATTTTGGGGATTCATAGAAAAAGACTCCTTTCAAACAAAAAAATCACAGTTTCCTGTGATTTCATTGTATGTGTTCGGTTTGGAAATCATGATTCACTCAAAGGGTTTTTCCGCGTGTTTTTTACAATGCTCGATAAAAAATCCCTCGGTATTGAGATAGTAGCTGCCGTCCGGCTGCTTCCGGTAGCCCAAAGCCTGAACCAACCGCTCCTGATTTTCGGCAGGGGAGAGAAAATATCCCTCGGTGGCCCCCACCGAATCCATAAAGTTCATACAGGCTCTTCCGCAGATAAACATGACTTCAAAGTCCTCTTTCTCTTTGCGGAAACAGATCTGCCGGAGGCATCCTTTTTTTCCTTTGATGCAGAAGGTGATCACACCGGCTTCCTCTTCATCAATCCAAACTCTGTATGCCAGGTCGTCTATGCGGAATTCGGCGCCAAGCCGGGCGCAGATCTCCCTTTGTTCTTCTTTAGACTGTATGGGGAAGCACTTAAACATGGTTTTCCTCCCCTTTCAGGTAGGAAACCTGTTCCTTGGTCAGATAGCGCCACTCGCCAACCCGAAGTCTGCCCAAAGTCAGATTTCCGATGGCAATGCGTTTGAGAAACCGGATCTGCAAGCCCACCTGCTCGCACATTTTCCGGATCTGGCGGTTCCGCCCTTCATACAGAGTCATTTGTAAAAGGGTTTTGCCGTCTTTCCTTTTTAAGACCTCGGTGTAGACCGGGCGGATGGGATAGCCGTCGATTTCCATAGGAGAAAGCAGGGTCTTATACTGCTCCTCGGTGATTTCTCCCTCCACCTTTACATTGTATATCTTGGGAATACTATGGCGGGGATGGGTCAGTGTTTCGGTCAAAGCTCCGTCGTCGGTCAGCAGAAGAAGCCCTTCGGAAGCCATATCCAATCTTCCGATGGGATACACCCGGCGGCCCACGGCTTTTACTAAGTCGGTTACGCAGGGTCTGCCCTTTTCGTCGTTGGCAGTGGTCACATACCCGGCAGGCTTATTCAGCATGATGTAGACATGCTCCCCCCGGGGCATCACGACCTTCCGGTTTTTATACAGCACCTGGTCCACACCCGGAGTCACCTTGGTTCCCAATTCGGCAGGGACACCGTTGACCGTTACCAAGCCTTTTCGGATCTCTTCTTCGGCGGCACGGCGGGACATCAATCCGCAGTCCGCCATATATTTTTGCAAGCGTTCTTCCATATCCTTCTCAATCCTTATTTTTGAAGATCGGTTAAAAAATCAGCCATCCAGTCCGAACAGGGAACGGAGAAAGAGCAACAGGCGCCTCCAGAGTCCGGGTTGCGGCGGCTCTTCCACCTGCTCCGCAGAAAGAAGGGGCAGGGTCCGGTATAGTTTTCCGTCCAGATACACTTCCACCTGCCCCACCACACTTCCTTCGCTCAAGGGCGGATAGAGACACTCCGGCGCATAGATTCTGGAAGTCACCCGGCTGTCCGACGAGCCGAGCAAAGACAGTCCCTCGCTGTATACCTCAATTTTCCGCTGTTCCGCATTTGCCATAGGGAGGCTCAGCGTCACTCCCTCAAAGAAGAACCGACGGACTGTATCAAAACCGTAGGCATACAGGTTGGTATGGCTTTCCCAGTCATTGCGGCAGTTCAGGGTCACGCAGACCAAGGTGGTACCGTTACGGCGGCAGGCGCTGACCAAACATCTGCCGGAGTGCATCGTGTAGCCGGTTTTCACTCCGATACAACCCTTCAGAGAAAACAGCAGACGGTTGTGGTTTGTAAGAGTGCGTCGGCTCTCTTCTTTCCCGACGGTTATATACTTGGTAGCCGCAATTTTGGCAAAATCCGGATTGTCCAAAGCGGAACAGGCAAGAATCGCCAGGTCATAGGCCGTGGTTCGGTGTTCTTCGTCATCTAAACCGTGGGGATTTGTAAAATGGGTGTTTTTCATGCCCAAGGACCTGGCTTTTTCATTCATCATTGCGGCAAAGTCCTCTATAGAGCCGGCCACATGCTCCGCAAGAGCCGTGGCTGCGTCGTTTGCCGAAGCAAGCATCAGACAGTAAAGCAATTCCTTTACGGTCAGATGCTCGCCCTTGCGCAAATAGGCGGAGGAGCCTTCGGTCAGAGAAGCGTTTTCCGAAACCACCACATCCTCATTTAAGTCCGCTTGTTCCAGAACCACCAGGCAGGTCATGATCTTGGTGGTACTGGCGGGGGACAGGGAGAGATGCTCGTTCTCTCCGGCAATTTTCAGCCGATCCTCCTTTTCAAGCAGCACATACCCTCCGGCATACACGGAAGGACGCAGAATGACGGGGGAGGCCCTCCCCGGATTTCCGAAAATCGGCAGAAAAAACAAGGTCCATAGGGTCAATAGAACAGCAATTCCTTTTTTCATACGGCAAAAAGTCCCTTTACTTTTTTTGACTACTGCTTATCCTATGGGAATTATCTGCCGTTTATGCCGGAGGGTTTATCCCTTTTCGGCGTTTTCGGTTTTTTCGTCGTTTTCAGCCGGTTCCTCGGCGCTTTTTTCTTTCTTGAATTTTGCAATTACTGTTTTGATTTTATCCGCAATTTCGGGTGAGCGCTCCAGAAGATCGCTGATTGCGTCCACAACGGCGCCCACGGTCCCCTTGTTGGAGGCGCTGTCCACGGTCAGCATCTCGACCGAGCCGCCGGCCCGGATCACCAGGAAACCCACCGGAGAAGCCGTAATGCCGGTGCCTCCACCGCCTCCGAAGGAGGAAAGAGAAGCAGGGGCGGTTTTATCGGAAAACGGGGTATGCTTGCCGAAATAGTCTAACCCCCCGGTAGCCAATCCAATCGAAATTTTGGTGACCGGAATGATCGTGGTTCCGTTTTCTGCGGTAAAAGGAGTGCCCAACACGGTGTTGGCATCCACCACATCCTTGATTCCTTCAAGGGTGGATTTGATCAGTTCATTCTGCTTGGAATCTGACATAAGTGCCTTCCTTTCTTATTTTTCGGCGATATTCGCCTTTTGTTTCAAAGTTTCTTTTTCTACCTGTTGTTCTTTTTTCTGTTGCAGAAGCAGATATTTCATCAAAGCGGGAAGAAGAATGTGTACCGCCTGCCACAGACAAAGCGAAAGCGTGATCCGTACCCTGCAGGAGCCTTCGATTTTGTCAAATCTGCTGCGGATATAGATTTCTTCCTCCCGGCCCATTTTCAGATGGGTGATATTCCTTAAAAATTCCAGAAATGCGGTTCCCCCGGAAACAGCGGAGCCGTAGAGAAGAGCGGTTTTGGCGGCATCTTCCGAGGCAATTTCAATCTGGAGCTGATCCACCCGCAGGTGCAGGTGCTTCAGGAAGCGCCCCAAAGCGGGCAGAATGACTTCGGTAAACAACTGCCTGTAGAAAGAGAACATCTCGGAGAAATCCGGCTTTTTGGAGACTGCTTTTTCCTTTTTCTGTTTCTTTTTCTTCTCTTTTTTTGCTTTTTTTTCGGAGGGAAGCTGTCCCTTTATACGCAGCTTTTCTTTCTTCGGAAAAAGGGTAAAGGAAAGGAACAGAACCTTCAATTTCACGGAAAAGCTACCGTCGTAGCGCAGCTGTACACCCACGCGCAAAAGAAGCAAAAGGCCGAAAAGCAAAAGAAGTCCGCCGAGTATTGCAAGGATCACAAGAAATACAGACAAGCACATTCCTCCTTTTGATTGGTTGGGTGGGATCGAAGGATTCTTCCGGGCCGTTTGGTTCAGTCTACAGCTCCGGACGCTTCCTCGATGGTGGTTTGTTTTCCCTTTTCTGCCAAGGGAAGAGCGGAGCTGACGGTGGGCAATTCCTCAAGGGAACGAAGACCGAACACTCTGAGAAATTCTTCGGTGGTTCCGTAGAGAATCGGTTTTCCGGGGGCGTCCAGCCGCCCTTTCATTTCAATCAGCTGTTTGTCACAGAGCGTGCCGATGGCCCAGGAGCAATCCACTCCCCGTATCTGCTCCACATAGGCTTTGGTCACCGGCTGGTTGTAAGCGATGATGGCTAACGCCTCCAGGCAGGAAGCGGACAGCTTGCCGGAGCTTTTGATGCCCATGGCGGTGCGGATATACTCTTTGTATTCCTCCTTGGAGCAAAGCTGACAGGAATCATCCAGAATCAGAAACAGGATGCCCCGGGAGCTTTGATTGTATGCCTTGGCATACTCCTCGGCAAAACAGCGCATTTCCTTTTCGGTTTTTTGGAAGGTTTGAGCCAGCTTTTCAAAGGAGAGGGGATAGCCGGAGGCAAAGAGTACGGCCTCCAAGGCCTCCCCAAGCTGCTCACTGCTCAGCAGATCCAGTGACTGCTGTTCGTTTGTCTCGTTCATAGTTTATCTCCAGATAGGGATTTTCGGGATCGTCCACCGCAATGGTAACCTCCTGTTTTCGGATCAACTGCAGAAGGGCAATAAAGGTGGCCACAATGTCCGAACGGGTTTCATTGTGCAGGATCAGTTCCTCAAGGGACACTCTTCCTTTTCTTTTCATGTAGCGCAAAACAGAGAAAACCTTTTCATGAATCGGGGTGATCTTCGCCGTGGCAATGGTGCGCAGGGCGAACTCCGGCTCCTCTGTGTGCGCTAAATCCTGTAGCTTTTTTCGCCGTTCGATCCGTTCAAAGGCGGCAAACAGGGAGTCTAACTCCTGCGGCGCCACATAGGTTTTGTCCACATCGATCTCTTCGCTTTCCTTGGCCATACGGCCGCTGTAAAGCTGGTAAAGGCTGTTCAGCTCTGCCGCTTTTTCCTTTGCCGCCTTATAATCCATCAAAGATCTCACCAATTCGGAACGGGGGTCGGGCGCATTGCGGTCGCCGGTGTCGGGAAGAAGCATTTTGCTTTTAATCAGCATCAATTCCGCAGCCATGGCAATAAAATCCCCGGCAATATCGGCATCGGTTTTCTGCAGTTCGGTTACATATTCCATATATTGATCCAGAATCAGTGCAATGGGAATGTCCAGAATGTCCACCTTGTTCTTGGCAATCAGCCGCAAAAGCAGGTCCAGCGGACCGTCAAAAACCTCCAGATGATACTGGGGCGTTATGGACTCGTTGAAACTGAAGGCCGTATTCATAGGATCCAACCCATCGTGCGGAAGAGCAGATTCACGAGCCATTCAAAAGCGCCGGAGAAGAAGCTGCTGCCGAACCAGAAGAAAATCAGAAATGCGATCATGATATAGCGCTCGTACTTCATCACACCGAAATAGTATTTGGCGGGCAGGAACACATAGGCAATCCGGGAACCGTCAAAAGGAGGCAGTGGAATCAGGTTGAAAATGGCCAGCATGAAATTCAGCATAGCCGAAATATAGAGAAAATAGAGAAGCAAGGCCACAATTTTAAGCCCGGAGGAAAGGTTGAGAACCACATTGAGCAAAAAAACATACAAAAGGGAAGTGTAAGAACTGCCGTATTCTGCCTTGAAGAAACTGAACAAAGCCTGTAACTGCATATTGTCGGAATTTGCGGAAAGAAAAATTTTGGTGCCGAAAATCAGGCCTGCAAGGGAAAGAAAGCCCAGAAGAAGGTTCACTAAAGGCCCTGCCGCCGCCGTACAGGCCATGCCCTTTCTCGGATTCTTGAAGTTCCGGCTGTTCACCGGGACGGGCTTTGCCCAGCCGATACCGAAAAGCAGCATGGAAATGGTACCGATGGGGTCTAAATGTTTGGCGGGGTTGATGGTGATGCGTCCCAGATTTTTCGCTGTGGGATCCCCCATTTTGTTTGCGATATATCCGTGGGCCGATTCGTGCAGCGAAAGCGCCAGAAGCACCGCCGGAATACGCAAAAGAAGGGTAATCAGACTGACGATGAAATCGGTTTTGCTGCTGAATCCGCCTAAGAGGTTAAAAAGCATTTCATTTTCTCCTGTTTCTGTGGATTTCCGAGGATCAGTTCTGATCCAGAAATTCAAAAATTCTTTTCCGGATTTCCTCTGCCGCCGTCGGTTTTAAAGCCGAAAAGGGTATGATTTCCGCTTCCTTTGAAATCAGCGGATGGGTATCAAGGGCTCCGATCATCTTTTCATACTCGGTTTTGTTCAGCTTATCCGCTTTGGTAGCGATGACCATATAGGGGATCCCGGTATTGTTGAGAAAGGACAGCATCAGATTGTCAAACGAGGTGGGTCCCGTTTTCAGGTCGATCAGCTGTACCACCAATTCCGGCGCAGAATCGCCGGTAAGATAGGCATCCACCAAATCGGAAAAAACCGCCCGTTCCGTTCCCGAACGCTTGGCAAAACCGTATCCGGGCAGGTCCACCAGATAGAGCTTCCGGTCGATGTTGTAAAAATTGATGGTCACGGTCTTGCCGGGGGAAGAGGAGACCCGAGCCAAACTCTTCCGGCGAAGAAGGCAGTTGATGAGACTGCTTTTCCCCACATTGGATCTGCCCGAAAAGGCTACCTTGGGCAAAGGATCTTTGGGGAACTGGGATACAAAGCCCGCAGAGATCTGCAGGGTAACATTGTTTAAGTTGGGTTTGAGCATGGGGTTCTCCTCCCGCGATGAATGTTCAGACCAGAGCCTGCCGCAGCACATCCCCGGCCGATTTACAGCAGATGAACTGCACGCCGGCTAAAACAGCCTGGTCCACATCGGCCAAGTCCTTCCGGTTGTCTTCGGGTATGAGCACGGTATGTACTCCGGCTTTGTAGGCCGCCATGGCCTTTTCCCGCAGACCGCCGATGGGCAGAACCCGGCCATGCAGGGTGATTTCTCCGGTCATGGCCAAATCCTGCTTCACCGGCCTTCCGGTGAATTCGCTGACCAGAGCCGTGTAGATGGCGCAACCGGCCGAAGGGCCGTCCTTGGGGGTGGCACCTTCCGGAAAATGAATGTGAATATCCTTGTCTTTGGAGAAATTGTCCGGAAGAGAAAGGCTCTGACTGTCGGAGCGCAGGCAGGAAAGCGCGATCTGTGCCGACTCCTTCATGACGGTTCCCAGATTTCCGGTGCATTCGATGTGTCCCGAGCCGGGCATGGAAACCGCTTCCACCCGAAGCAGTTCACCGCCGGCTTCCGTCCAGGCCAGTCCGTTGACCACGCCCTTCAGCGGTTCGTCGTAGATGTGTTCGGGCAGAATTTTCTCGTGTCCGAGATAGCTTTGTATGTTTTTGTCAGTGACCCTTTGGGTATTCTGACCGTTCTCCACAATGTTTCTGGCCGCTTTTCGGCAGATGCAGGCAATACTGCGTTCCAGATTCCGCACCCCCGCCTCGTGGGTGTACCCGGCGATGATGGCATTCAGGGCCTTGTCGGTAATCTGAAGCTGCTTGGCGGTGATGCCGTGCCGTTTTCGCTGACGGGGAATCAGGTGGTGCTTGGCGATCTGTACCTTTTCTTCGGCTGTGTAGGAGGAAAGCTCAATGACCTCCATCCGGTCAATCAGTGCCGGAGCTACGCCCTCCAAAGAGTTGGCCGTAGCCACAAAGAGACAGTCGGACAGGTCCACCGGCAACTCCACAAAATGATCGCGGAAGGCCTTATTCTGTTCACCGTCCAGCACCTCCAGCATGGCGGAGGCCGGATCCCCCCGGCTGTCGGAGGACATTTTGTCCAACTCGTCCAGAAGAACCAGGGGATTCATGGATTTCGCCTGGGTCAGAGCGTTGATGATCCTGCCGGGCATAGAGGCCACATAGGTTTTCCGGTGACCGCGGATCTCTGCTTCATCCCGCACGCCGCCAAGGGAAACCCGCACATATTTCCGGTTCAGAGCCTTGGCAAGAGAAGCCGCCACAGAGGTTTTGCCAACACCGGGAGGCCCAACAAGACATAAAGTCTGGTTTTTCAAGTCCGGGTTCAGCTGTTTGGCGGCCACAAATTCCAAAATCCGCTCCTTCACCTTTTTCATGCCGTAATGATCCCGGTCCAGCACTTCCTCCGCTTTTTTCACATCGGCTTGTTCGTTCGTCCTGTGGTTGAAGGGGATTTCCAGTACCGTGTCCAGGTAACTGCGCAGAACCGAGGCTTCCGCAGAGGTATAGGGAGTTTTGGACAGCTTTCCGACCTCTTTGATCAGCTTTTGCTCCACCTCCTCGGAAAGATGTGCTTTTTTGATCTTTTCCAGATATTCGGCAGATTCCTCATCGTCCTCGTCCACGCCCAGTTCTTCCTTGATGATGCGCAGCTGTTCCTTGAGATAGTATTCCCGCTGGTTTTCCTCCAGTGCCGCCCGCACTTTTCCGTGAATGTACAGATCCTCCTTCAGAAGAGGAATCTCCTCCTGCATGGCGTTGTTCAAGACGACCAGCCGCCGGTATGCGTTGCACTCCTCCAAAATCTGCTGTTTGTGTTCAAAGCCCATAATCAGAGCCACAGCCACACTGTCGGCATAGTCACCGGGCGTGCTTGCCTTCAGAATTGCTCCCTTCAGTTCGGGAGAGGTTCCGGGAAGGATGTTCAGCATGGTTTCCATGAGCTGCAGAGAGTCTTTGTATGCGGCAGAGGTCTTTGAGGAATCCAGCGTATCGTTTTCGGTACGGAGGGGCAGGACCTTGCAGAAAAGACCGTCCTCGGATAAATCCTGCAATCTGGCTCTGCAAATTCCCGATGCCGTGATGCGCAGGGCCTCTCCCTTTTTCTCGGAATTACTCAGGGTGGCCACTATGCCCGTCATGAAAAAGTCGGAAAGACGGTAGGGCGGCAGCTTTTCCGGATCCCGCAAGGCCACGAGAAAGGCTTTGTTTTCAAAACCGGCGGCGGTTTTCACCGTATTCCGGTCTTCCTCGGATACCAACTCCAGTTTGATGGGGGCGCCGGGAAACGCCACGATCCCCCGAAGGGCCAGAATTGGGAGAATGAACCGTTCCTGCTCCAAATCTGTATATTCATCGGAAGCGTCGGCACGCTTTTTTTCTTCTGTCATATCTATATCATTCCTTTCTTTCGGAAGAAATTTCTTTGAAGGGAGAGAATCCGACAAAGGCTTCTCTCCGGAATTCAAACATATCCAAATCATTATATCATACTTTTTGGCCGGTTTCAAATACTTTTTTTGAATTCTTCCTCCTGTTTGTGTAGTGTTACAATAGATGTGAGACAGAAAAAAGCAAAAAGGTATAGAAAAAGTG
>ERZ857757.172-NODE-172-length-76870-cov-6.558732_pt1 | contig 76870 bp, 70 predicted proteins | sample MGYA00519764_ERZ857757 | MGnify/ENA primary metagenome ERZ857757 (study PRJEB31778, sample SAMEA3449359) | human gut metagenome | biome: human gut; feature: human-associated habitat; material: faeces | place: United Kingdom | collected 2010/2012 ...
CGCTCCGATGGCGAAAGCCACAAAACGCGTTTGAAAGATTTATCTTTCAAACTTCCTCCTTTCATCCGGTTTCCGGTTTTTTTCTTTCCTGTTCTCCGTATATGACGGTTGAGAAAAAGCTGTGAAAAGAGTCGCCCGAAGGGTTTGTCCAAAGACCGACCCTCCGGGCGACTGCATTTTTCTTTAAGTTGGATTCCCGATTCAGAGCACCTCTGAATATTCAAAGTATATTCGGCGGCGGGCAGCCTTGCCGCAGAACGAGGCGCAAAAACGAAGGAATGCTTTGTATGGACGCTTTTTGCAACGAAGTTTTGAGGCCAAAACGCCGTTGCCCTGTGTGCGGGGATTTTTTTGAGGTGCCCCTCAGAGAAAAGCACAGATTTTTGCTCCCTTTGTCAAAATCCACCGATAGAGCAAAACCACCAGAACCGCCGTCAGCACAAGACCGAGCGTCAGATACAGCTCCGGCGCCAGATATTTTCCGACTGCGAAATACACTCCTCCCAGGATGCAAAGGTAACTCATTGCACCAAAAAGAGCCACAACCACTGAAAAGCCCTGCTTCACCGGAATCATTTCGCTGTTCCAGGAAAGATTGTTCCGTTTCAGATTGAGAAACAGTCCGAACGAAGCGGTCAGCACCGCAAACACCTGCGGGAAAATCACCAGCAACACGCCTCCCCCGATGCCCGGCCGAAGCACGGCGATGAAGGCCGCCGAGCAAAGCAGGGTCAAAGGGCAGGTCAGCACCAGCTGTAAAAGCAGTTTTGCCTGCAAAACCTTTTTGGGCTCTATCGGCATACTCTGCACCAGCCATATATTCTTCCCTTCCAAAGACACCGACGGAGCGGTCATATCATTCATGCAAACCAAGAAGCAGATCATCAGACACGCCAATACCAACAGGATTTCCGAAGGAAAGTCCACCCCTGCATTCAGAAAAGATGCCAACAGATCCCTTCCTTTTATCAGCACCAGAACCGATAGAATCGGCAGGAACAGGCACCCCAACCCGCAATTCAGCATATAGGTCGGGCTTCCTAAAAACCGGCCAAACTCCTTCTTTAACAGTGCCTTTTCGATACTTTGCGCCTGCACCTTCTTTTCCACATATTTCTTTTTGGCCGTTCCGGAAGAGGATGTTGCCAACCGGAGAAAACTTTTGGACAGCACCAGATAGGTCAGAGCCACCAGCGCCGCTCCGACCAACAGATAAATCCCGATGGAAAGAAGATCCCCCTCTCCGGCTCTGCCCAACAGATACAGCGGATAGGCCGCACCCTTCACTTTCTCTCCCAAAACCTGAACATTCTCTATCAGCGTTTCAATCAGCTCCTGGGCCTTGAAATAGACAAAATAGTAAGCCGCCAGGAAGAGCAGCGATGCCGCCACCGTCAGGATATTCTTGTTCTTCAGACGGGCATTGATCCTGGCCACCACCCAACCCAGAAGGCAGGAGAGCACCAGAATCAGCGCCGAAACGAAAAACAGGAGGAACACACAGCCGAAAACCGACCACACCGTTACCGGACGAAGGACAAAATAGACAACGATTCCGGGAAGCATCACACAAAAGGAGAACATCGCTCCTAAGACATAGACGCTCAGCAGCCGGGCCACCAGAATATACCGAACCGGGATGGGAAGAGACAGCAGAAAATCGTTATCCTTGGACTGGTAAAGGCCTGAAAAGGTATTGAATACGCTTCCGAATACCCCCAGCATCAGCGCCGCTCCCGAAAAAATCAGGAAATACAGCCAGCCAAATCCCACCTCAAAAAGGGAATCGCAGATCGCAACCGCAAACAGGGTAAACATTCCCCCGATCACGCCGCCCATCAGAAGAACATAGAGCACAATCAGTCCGGCGGTGAAAACCCGGCTGCGGGCAGTGCCCTTTTTCCGGTTGACGAAAAAGGACTGGAAAATTTCAGTCAGTTGTTTTTTTAAGAGAACCTTCAGCATTTTCAGTCCTCCAGTTCCAAGAAAACCTGCTCCAGGCTGGTGTCGCCCTTCACTTCCTCCATGGTGCCCTGCCGGATCAGCCTTCCGTCCTTGATAATGGCCACCTTATTGCAGAGCTTTTCGGCCACCTCCAGCACATGCGTGGAGAAGAAAATAGCTCCGCCCTTGTCGCAAAGCTCCCGCATCATGCCCTTCAGAATGTGCGCCGCCTTGGGGTCCAAGCCCACGAAGGGTTCGTCCATCAGAATCAATTTTGGCTCGTGAATGAATGCGGAAATAATGGCCAGCTTTTGCTTCATTCCATGAGAATAGGTAGCAACCGCCTGCCCCAGATCGCCGGTAAGCTCAAAAAGGTCGGCATATTTCCGGATCCGTTCCTGACGCTCTGCCGAACCCACACCGAAAATATCTGCAACAAAGTTCAGATATTTGATTCCGGTCATAAAATCATAAATATCCGGATTGTCGGGAATATACGCAATTCTTCTTTTGCAGTCCAGGGGATTTTTCCGATTGTCCACCCCGTCCACAAGGATGGTGCCTTCGTCATAATTCAGAATTCCGGCTACCGCCTTCAGCGTGGTGGTCTTGCCTGCCCCGTTGTGTCCGATAAACCCGTAAATTTCCCCGGGTGCAATGTGCAAAGACAGATCATCCACCGCCTTTTTTTCACCGTAAGCCTTGGACAGATGTTGAATGTTCAGCATGGTACATCCCCCTTATCTATTTTTTCTTTTTTCTTTCAATGGTATAAAACAGAATATACACCCCCAGAAGCAGAAGCGTAGCTCCTGCAAGGATCAGATACATGGCACCCTGCGACACCTTGTTTCCGAAAAAGTACAGGTTGCAGTCGATGGAGTTTTTGATTTCCTCCACTGTTTCCTTTGGAATACCGACCTTTTCCATCTCTCGCAAGGCCCCGGCAAGACAATGGTTGCGCAAAAGTCCGGTACCGTAGGTTCCGGGCAAAAAGGAAATCACTCGCTGCAGCCCCGTGGAAAAAGCAGATACCGGCATATAGGCGCCGCAGATAAAACCGTAGCCAGCGCTGACCACCGTGCCCACAGCGGAAGCCTGGCCGTTGGTGCTCAGATGAAAATTCACCGCCGAGGAAAGAGCCGTGCCGAAAAGCGTCAGAAGCACTACATCCAGAAGCACCGCCAGCACATCAAGAAGGGACATATAGAACCCCATCTGTGCCAAATACAGAAGACAGAGGCCGAAGGCGACTATTCCCACGATCCCTGTGGCGACCGCCGTGGAACAAAAGTAGCCGACGGCCAAAGCGGATGTGCGCACCGGCGTGATTCTCAGGTCCTTTATGGAGCCGGTGACCTTGTCCTGCACCATCAGCAGATTGGAACAGAAGGCAACCGTCACACAGGAGACCGCCAGAAGGGAGGAAATCAGTTGTCCGCCGACCACAGCGTCGATCAGCGATTCGTTCATCGAAAAGTCCCCCATGTAGGAAAGAAAGCTGTCCTTAAAGGTTTTGGCCAGAAAGGTAATGTACAGCACTAAAAGGATCGCCGGAGTAATCAGAGAGGTGAAAAACAGTCCCTTGTCCTTGAAAAACAGCCGGCAGTTTCTTTTGGTCAGATTGTAAAGTGTTTTCATTTTCTTAGTCCTTTCCCCCGTTCAGCCGCTGTTTTCCGTCAATTTTCTGCCCGTGACCGTTAAGAACACATCGTCCATTTTTCCCTTTGTCACCTCGTAGTCCACAAACAGCTCGGGGTGTGCCACAATGAGGGCGGTGGCCTCTGCCGTATTTTTTACCTCCAGCCTTATACCGTCCCGCAAACGCTCAAAGGGAACGCCCAACTTCGCAAAACGCTCTTGATCCGGGTGATAGACCGTGATAAAATCTCCGGTATATGTATTTTTGAGAGTCAGAGGACTTCCCTCTGCCGCAATTCTTCCTTGATCCAGAATCACCACATAGTCGGCGTCCACCGTTTCCTCCATATAGTGAGTGGTCAGGAACACCGTCATGTTTTCTCTTTTTCGCTGTGTGTCCACCACGCTCCAGAGCAGCTTTCTTGTCTGAGGGTCCAGCCCGGTGGTGGGTTCGTCCAGAATCAGAAGCTCAGGACGGTGCAGAAGCGCTCTTGCAATATCGATGCGCCGCCGCTGTCCGCCCGACAGTTTGCCCACCGTTCTTCCGAGCAGTTCCTTCAAATCTAACAGTTCCGTCAATTCCTCCAGCCGGTTTCGGAAGTCCTTTCCGAAGATCCCGTAGAGTGAGGCGCGGCTTTGCAGATTCTCAAGAACCGTCAGGGGCTGATCCAACGCCGAATTCTGGAAGACCACCCCCAGCTTTCGTTTAAGGTCTCCCATGCCGTTCTCAATGTCTTTTCCGTCAAGAAACACCTTGCCGCTGTCCTTTTGCAGTTGTCCGCAAATAATGGAAATGGTGGTGGATTTTCCGGCGCCGTTTACCCCTAAAAAGGCAAACAATTCCCCTTTTTTCACCCGGAAGGATAAATCGTCTACCGCCTTTACTTCCTTGAAGGACTTCCTCAAATGCTCAATTTTCAGAATGTCCCCGCCACATTGTTCCTGTCCCATAGGGAAAACTCCTCTCGTTTTCATCCGTCACAGTATAGCACTTCTTTTTTCTCCCGTCAAGTAAAAAGCAAGCAAAAAGCAAGCACGCTTTCCGGTCACACGGCCCTCGCCGTTCAGATTCTGCCGAAAAGCCGGTTCTGCCGAAGAAACCACTCTGTATCTACCGTTTCAACCTGTTCTTTGGTCACCCGCCACAGCCAGTTTCCGCCGCTGCGCCCCGGAACATTCATCCGGGTATCTGCTCCATAGAGCAGCAGATCCTGTAAAGGAAGAATCACCACATCGGCGGGACTTCCCAGAAGAGTATGCAACACCGCCCTGTAGCTCTCCTGGCAATTCCAGTCCTCCTTTTCAAACCCGCAATAGGAAAACACCCTTCGCCTTACATCGTCGCCAAGCTCCCACAAATAGCCCAACAGGGTATTGTTGTCGTGGGTGCCGCTGTAGGCCACACAGTTGCGGGGATAGTTATGCGGCAGATGCGGCGAATCAGCACCTCCCTCAAAGCCGAATTGCAGAACCCGCATACCGGGACAGCCGCTGTCCTTCACCAGCCTTTCCACCGCCGGCGTCACAATCCCAAGGTCCTCCGCAATCAGCACTTTCTCCCCGCATACGCTTCTCAAAGCCTTCAAGAGCTTCCTTCCCGGACCCTTCTCCCATTTGCCCTCCCGGGCGTTTTCGGCCTTAGCATCCACTGCATAGTAGGATTCCAGCCCTCTGAAATGGTCGATCCGGATACAGTCGAACAGCTCGCACATGAAGCAGATCCGGTCCTTCCAGAAAGAAAAGCCGTCCTTCTCCATCTCTTTCCAATCGTAAAGTGGATTCCCCCAAAGCTGTCCGTCCTTGGAAAAACAGTCGGGCGGAACGCCGGCCACCCTTGTGGGCCGAAAACGCTCATCCAACTGAAAATCCTCAGGATTCTTCCACACATCGGCGCTGTCTAAGGATACATACATGGGAATATCCCCAATGATCGAAATTCCCTTCCCGTTGGCATAGTCCTTGATCTTTTTCCATTGCCGAAAAAAGGTATAGCATACGAATCTCCAGGTTCGGTACACCGAAAAATCCTCTTCCTGCTCCGTCCACTCCCAGAAGGGCTTCTGGCCGTTTACGGCCTTCCCGGCCATAAAATGACAGAAATCCTCGGTATGACCGTGCAAAACAAAAAAATCTTCATACTCCTTGCCTCCGGAAAAACGCTCAGCGGCCTTTGCCAGCAGGGCCATCCGCTCCTCCTTCAGCCGGTCATACTCTACGGAATAGGGCGTTTTATGAAGAGTCCCATGCAACTCCTTCTCCGAAATCAGCCCTTCCTTATACAGCTCCTCCAGGTCTATAAAATCCGGATTCAGGGAAAAGGTGCTGTAGGAGCTGTAGGGGGAAGCCCACTCATCCGGCAAACAAAAGGGCAGTGTCTGCCAATAGGAAAAGCCGCCCTTCTTTAAAAAATCCACAAACTGCCTTGCCGCCTCCCCGAAGGAACCGCAGGAATAGCTTCCCCAAAGGGAAGAAATATGCAAGAGCACACCGCTGGAACGCTTCAAAACGCCTTCACCCCTCATCTTTTGTATATTATTTTTCTTCCTCGTTTTCTGTCGGCTCCGCACGCACCAAGCCTGTTTGAAGGTCCAGGGAAATCCGATAATTTCCCGGCCGAAGCAGCAGATTCTTCCCCTCCCGGTCGCCAAACCAACCGTTTGGAGCCACTCTGCCGTTTTTTCCGAACGCCACCTTGCAGGCAACCAGGCCCTTCGCCCAAGGGACCGTTTCGCTTTCCTTGAAGCAAACATTCAGAATATAGCTTCCCTTTTCATAGTGCAGACGGTAGCCCCGGTTTTCTTCCGAAGCATCCTCCGCCCACCTTCCGTTGCCGCAGCTGCCCACAAGATAAAAGGCTCCTTGGTTCCCTTCAGACTTATCCGGGGAGAACGCCTCTTCCGCCGGTTCCCCCAGACGCCTTGCCGAAAGCGAAAAACAAGTGGGATCGGAAGCGTCCACCTGCAGAGTCAGACGGTAGAAGCCGGTGCTCTTAACCCTGAGATTGGCATCAAATCCCAGGGTTTCTCCGGCTGAAAAACAGCTTTTTCCCCTTTTCAGAGCCGAGAACCCGGCCGTGGCGCCGTTGTCCCAGAAGCCCTCTTCGGTAATCACGGCAATCTTAAATTCGTCCCCCTCCGCTAGATTCAATTCCAGAAAGAAGCGGTTGAAATGTCCCCTGTCGGGCAACAGCCGATACCGGTCGGGAAATGGCGTGCGGCCCCAAAAGTTGTCCTCATAAAAGCGGAGACTTCCCGCCAGCATCCAGCGCCTTCGGTCGGGCATCTTGGATGCCTTCGGACAGGCTGAGGGCGCTAGCTCCTCTGACAAACCGTTTGGTTCCGGGCTTTTCTTTTTTTCCTTTTCGCTCTTCATCCGCTTTCACCGTCCTTCCGGATTTTTCTTTCAGATTCATTATACCATTTTTTCTCCGGTCCGTCAATCGGTTTCCGGGTCTTACAGAAAAAGGGGATGTTAAAAAATTCCAAAAGAATTTTTCAACATCCCCGATGACATCGGTCTTGGCGGCTTTCAGCCGTCATTTTGACGCAACATCCACCGAAATTTCTGCAAAATAAAGGGCAAAACCGACCAAGCTCCCCTTCAAAATGCCGGAATCCACACCGGCATTTTGGAGGGGCTGTAAAAAGCATCGAATTTTTTAACAGCCCCTGCCTGTTCCCTCTCTCTTTCAGGCTTTTATTTTTCTTTTTTCCTTCCGTTCAAAGAAGGTGTACAGCAAGGCCGCTAAAATTGCTCCGATCACCGGCGCCACAAGGAAAATCCAATATTCGGAAAGGATCGTTCCCCGCGCAAAAAGGGCGGGTGCCAGGCTTCTGGCCGGATTCACGGAGGTGCCGGTAAAACCGATACCGAAAATATGCACCACTGCCAGACCTACACCTGCGGCAATGCCTGCGGTGGGTTTATAGTCCTCCTTGGAGTTGACTCCGATGACCACCAGAACAAACAGGAATGTGAGGAGCGTCTCCACTAAGATGGCAACCCAGACGCTGCCGCCTGTTCCGGCGGTGGAATTCGCACCCAGATTCCCGGTGCGGTCTATCATGCCCGATTGGCTGAAAATCAGCTTCAGCAACGCACTGCCTGCCAGCGCACCGAGAAATTGAGAGGCAATATAGCCCACACAATCCAAAAGGCTCATTCTTCGCAGAAGCAGCATTCCAAGGGACACTGCCGGATTCACATGGCATCCCGAAACATTCCCGATGCAGTAGCATAACCCCAGAAGCGTCAGACCGAAAGCCAGAGCCGAAAGCAGATACCCGGTTCCCGAAGTGCCCACCAGACACGCCGTGCCGCACCCGAAAAGCACCAGAAAGCAGGTGCCCACCATTTCGGCCACATATTTTTTGAAACTTTCCATATTCCGTCCTCCCAAAACCTTTTATAAGGCTCGTTTTCTACAGTGTGGAAAACTTTTCCTTGTTTTATACACTTTTTTCAAAGAAAACTTTGACAGCGCCCAAAAACCGTGTTACAATGAACCGGTTCTAAGAAACAGGAGGAATACCTATGCATTCGGTTCTGGTGTTGGATTTGGACGGCACTACGGCCCCCATCGGAAGGCCGGCAAGTGCCCGGACCGTGAAGCTTCTCAAAAAGCTGGAAAGGAAGGGCTACCGCATTGTTTTTTCTTCGGGAAAGCCTGCTTTTTATCTCTGCGGCTTTGTGCGGCAGTTGGGCTTGCAGGAGCCTGTTCTGATCGGCGAAAACGGCTGTACGCTCCAGCTCGGCATTGACCTGCCGCCTTCCAAGAACCTCCTTCTGCCCTTGGAAAAAGAGGTCCGAGCACATCTGGCTCTTCTGAAGCAAAAGATTCTTGAAGCCTGCGAAGAAACGGTCTGGTTTCAGCCAAACGAAATAAGCCTGACCCCCTTTCCGAAAACCGGGGCCGCCTTTGGGAAAATTGAGAGTATCCTTTCAGAAAACCCGGATCTGCTTGGGGGACTGACCGTCTATAAACAGTGCGATTGCTTTGATATTCTGCCGGAAAACGCCACAAAGCGCCGGGGACTGGAGCTTCTTTCTTCCCTGTTGGATATCCCCTCATCCGCATTCATTGCTGTGGGCGACGGGATCAACGACCTGCCCATGTTTGACTTTGCCGACTGCGCCATAGGCCTGGGTCAAACGCCTTTGCAGAGTACCGACCTGCTTTTTGAAACCGTGGAGCAGGCTCTTTTGCATATTCTTGAACACGATTTATAAAGCCAAAAACAAAAGGAGTGGATACAACGCCCTTGTACCGACTCCTTTTTCTTTTTCTCTTATTTCACCCGGAAGCCATCGATATTTCCCTTTTCGATGGCCGTAAAAATCCGGTGCTTCAGACCCTTGTTCTCCCGGTCCATTTCTTCCACCATCTGCTTGTATTTCTCTCTGTCGGTGTGCTTGTCCTCCGGACAGGTGGAGCGAACGACCGGCAAGGCGTTTTGCTTGATAAAATAGCGTATATCGCCCTCATCCGCAAATATAAAGGGGCGGATCATGTACAGCTCCTTTATGGAAAGGAATGTTACCGGCGAAAAACAGCCCAAACGCCCTTCGTTGAACAGATTCATGAGAAAGGTGGTGACCACATCGTCGCTGTGGTGCCCCAAAGCCAACTTGTTGCATCCTTGTGCCTTGATGGTATCGTGCAGAAGCCCCCTGCGCATCCGGGCGCAGAGCGAACAGGGATTGCTCTCCTTGCGCACATCGAATACCACCTTGGCAATGTCCGAATCCACCACCGTGTAGGGTACCTCCATCGAAGCGCACAGCTCCTGCAAAGGGGAAAAATCCATGCCCTCAAAGCCGGTGTTCACGGTCACAGCCGACAGTTCAAAATGCTTGGGGTAGAACCGCTGCAGTTCCTTCAGAATGCACAAAAGAGCCGTGCTGTCCTTGCCTCCCGACAGCCCCACGGCAATCCGGTCTCCCTCCTCAATCATCCCGTACTGCTCCACAGCGCGCCGAGCGCAGGAAAGCAGTCTTCTGCTGCTTTTGAAATCCATACACACCTTTCCTTCTTCGGAATTTTCCTTCGGTATTCTACAACGGCGGGAGAAAAAAATCAAGAGCATTTTCTCTTTTCAGGCATAAAATATACAGAAAGAATGTTCCGAAAAGGAGTTCAAGGAGGATTATATGGCCATTCGTATTTTCATTGATCAGGGACACAATCCCGGAGGGGTCAATGCCGGGGCAGAAGGAAACGGACTGTACGAGCAGGATGTGACCTATGAAGTGGGCAGACAGTTAGGACAATTGCTGACCGCTACCGGCAACTACGAGGTGCTTCTGTCAAGAAATTCACCCGACGAAATTCTGGGCACCAGCAATGCTTCCTCTCTGGCCGCCCGCACCAACGCCGCAAACGAATGGGGAGCGGACTGGTTCATCTCTATACACGCCAACGCCTCCACCAACCAAACAGCAACCGGAAGCGAAGGCTATGTCTATTCCTTAGAAAGCCCCGCCTATCCTTTGGCCAAAGAGATCGTTGCAGGCATTTCAGCGCAAACCGGTTTTCCCGAAAGGGGGGTGTTTGCCCGTCCCTCCCTTTATGTACTGCGAAAGTCCGCCATGCCCGCCACTCTCATTGAACTGGGCTTCATCACCACCCCCGCAGAGGCCTATCTGATGGAGACAGACCCCTCCGCCTTTGCAAAAGGAATGTTTAACGGCATTCAGAAATTCTTCGGCTTCTCGGAATAGCGACCTTCAAGCGGTCTTTGGACTTCCTGCTCCGGGCACATACTTCTGACTGAAATTAGCTGAAAGCTCAACCTCCGGCAGACTGTCGGCCATCTGAAGGCGCACCAGTCTGCCCTTTCGTTTTTCGTTTTTATTCTTTTGAATCCTTTTCTTCCGCTGTTTTTTCCTCTTCTCCGGTGCCTTCCTCCGGTCCAACACTCTCTTCCCTGCCGGGTTTCTCCTTCGGGGGCGCATACTTGATTCTTGCCGCCCGGTTCCGCTTGAATCGTTCCATGGTGCCCACTATGATGAGCAGGACAAGCAATCCCGCCAAAACAACCACCAGCACCAGAATGGTGATCTTGAAAATGGTGGCGCCCACCGTGATCCCTCCGCCGCCGGAAAGCTCCGTGGAGCTGAAGGAAAAGCCGTAATCTATTCCGAACACACTGCCGCAAAGATTTCCGGCATCCACCGCCGCAAAATTGGTGGGATCGTCCTCCCCGCTCTGTTCCGCCACCACGGCAAAAGAGACTCTCCCCTCTTCCTCCACAGCCGCCAGAGCGATAAAGGCATTTTTCGTCCCTCGGATTGCCTGCCCGGAAAGATAAAGCCGGCAGTTTTCAAGATACCATTTGCTCTTGGGTTGGAGCAGCGGAGCGCTTCGGGAAACAAATTTACTTCCGATCTCCCATTCATAGGCCGAGAGCAACCGACAAAGTATCCCATTTTCCAAAAACAGCTCTGCCGCCTTTTTCAGATCCTCAAGAGTACCGGTGCTTTCCGTGAATGCACAGCCCTTTCCCATATATTCAAAAAGCTCCTCCTCACTGTCCCTCAATCCGGTCATACTGCCGAAACGGAGGGAGGTGCCGGCCAGCGTTGCCACTTCGTTCATTTTTGACAAAAACGCCTGCGGCTCGCCGGAAGCCGACTCCACAAGGGTCTTCATGTAAATTTTGTCGTAGCTATAGAGCACCTGCGCCCCGGTCTCCAAGGAAAGCGCTCCTTTTTCGGAGGCAGTATACACCGCAAAGCTTCTGACAAATTCCGCCGGCAGAATATACCGTTCCTCTCCGTTCTTTTCATTCTGCACACTGCCCGCTTCGCCCTTCACATAACCCACGCAGGCAATGGACAGCCCGTCGTTGCTTCCGCAGGAGGCCAAAGAGAGGCAAAGCGCCAAAAGAAGCAACACTACCGTGACTTTTCTCAGTTTCATAAGCAATTCTCCACACATTCATTCCTGTTTTTATTATAACAGAGAGGCGGGAAAAATACAAGAGGTATTCTTTTTCTCCCACACAGCAGAAAAGAAAAACGAATAGACTGTTAGTGACCGTCCCTTGATTTTTTGTCTGCGGGTAAAAATTACCTGTTTAGAAAAGGAATATTCCGGTCAACAATAGAGGTGAAAAGTCAAAGAAAGGAACGACAAAACATGATTGTCAGAAGAGGAGATATATTTTATGCCGATTTAAGCCCGGTCATCGGTTCGGAACAAGGGGGACTGCGCCCGGTTCTGATTATTCAGAACGATGTGGGCAACAAATACAGCCCCACCGTCATCGCCGCCGCTATCACCAGCCGTATGGGCAAAACCAAACTGCCCACCCATATTGACATAAACATAGAGGATGACCCGGAACAGGGGCTGGCGAAGGACTCGGTGGTGCTTTTAGAACAGGTACGCACTCTGGATAAACGCCGTTTACGGGAAAAAGTGGGCCGCCTTTCCGAAAATCTCATGCCGGCAGTGGATAAAGCGCTTTTGGTCAGTCTGGGCCTTGCTCCCAGACATCTGCTTCTGGGAGAAGAACCGGGCCGCGCCGTTGCCGCCTCCACGCTCGCTCTCCCGAAGGAAGAGGAAAAATAAACCGGGGAGTACCTCAACAAAGGCACAGGAACCCGGCAGACCGAGCGGCCATGTGCGCACATCGGTCGGCTTTTAAAAATGCATCAAAGAAGGACCCTGAATCGTATACAGGGAGACGCAAGCCTGGTTTTTGCGTCTCCCTATATGAGGATTCTCCGGAAATATTATTTTTTAGAGTGGCAAGAGCCGCCTGCGGGGCAATCTGCGCATCCGCATCCGCAGGAGGATTTGCCTTTTTTCTTGTTTTTCACCATTCTGACGATGATCGCTGCAACAACGGCAATCAAAACGGCACAGATGATGATCGTTGCAATGTTTTCCCCAAGCCATGCAAGCATTCCATACACCTCCTGTTCCTGTTTGCTTATTTTGCAACCTTCACATTCTTTGTAAGCTTTGTAGCTTCTGAATAGCGCTTGATAAACAGCATATACACCATCGCTGCGAGAACAGCAAGGGCGGCAATCAGACCGATTACATTCAGGCTTCCGGTGAATACCGAGCCGAATTGATAGATCATCAGGGAGATTGCATAGGCGAACACGCACTGATAGCCGATGGCGAACCAGGTCCACTTTGCGGAATTCATCTCCCGCTTGATGGCTCCGATGGCCGCAAAGCAGGGAGCGCACAGCAGATTGAACACCAAGAAGGAGTAAGCGGCAAGACGGGTCATGCCCTCAAAATCCAGCACTCCGAACACTCCGACCACTTCTTCCTTGGCAACCAGTCCCATGATGGTCGCCACCGTCGCCTTGATGTTGCCGAATCCAAGGGGGGTAAAGATCCAGCAGAGTGCATTTCCGATGATGCCCAGCAGGCTGTTTTCCAGCTCCATTTCGGTGCTGAAGGTGAAGGAGCCTTCCGTCACGCCAAAGCAGGAGCCGGCCCAGATGACGATGGAGGAAAGAAGGATAATTGTGCCTGCCTTTTTGATGAAGGACCAGGCCCGTTCCCACATGGAACGGAGCACATTGCCCACGGTCGGCCAGTGGTATGCGGGAAGCTCCATAACGAAGGGAGCGGGATCACCGGCAAACATTTTTGTTTTTTTCAGCATGATACCTGAAACAATAATAGCGGCAATACCGATGAAATAGGCGCTGGGGGCCACCCACCATGCACCGCCGAAGAGAGCAGAGGCAATCAGGGCGATAATCGGCAGCTTTGCGCCGCAGGGGATAAAGGTGGTGGTCATGATCGTCATACGGCGGTCTCGCTCGTTTTCAATGGTACGGGAGGCCATAATTCCGGGAACGCCGCAGCCGGTACCGATGAGCATCGGGATGAAAGACTTGCCGGAAAGACCGAATTTGCGGAAAATACGGTCCAGCACAAAAGCGATTCGGGCCATGTAGCCGCAGGATTCCAAGAACGCCAGGAGAATAAAAAGCACCAGCATCTGGGGTACAAAGCCGAGAACTGCGCCGACACCGCCGATGATACCGTCAAGGAGCAGACCGTTCAGCCATTCAGGGCTGTTTGCGGCTTCAAGACCTTTCTCGGCAAGAACGGGAATGCCGGGGATCCACACACCGTATGCAGACGGGTCCGGCACGCCCTCTGCTTTTTCTCCGAGGGCTTCATCATAAATTGCGGAAATATCATAGCCGGCTTCTGCCAAAGAATCGGCATAAGAGCCGTAGGCTTCGTCAAACGCACCAAAATCCTGTTCTGCAATGGCAGACTGAATCTCCTTGGCGCCGACAACACCTTTTTCGGCGGCGGCATCCACCGTAAAGAGCATCTCGTCGGTCCAGACCTTTTCAACCGCATAATCGGTCATTGCTTTCTCATAAGCGGAGGAGCCTATGCCAAATAAATGCCATCCGTCACCAAACACGCCATCGTTTGCCCAATCCGTAGCAAAGGTACCGACGGTCGAAACGGCAATGTAGTATACCAAGAACATCACGGCCGCAAAAATGGGAAGGGCCGCAAAGCGGTTGGTGACCACCCTGTCGATTTTGTCGGAAGCCGAAAGCTTTCCCGCAGATTTTTTCTTATAACAGCCCTTGAGAATCTGACCGATATAAATATAGCGTTCGTTGGTGATGATCGATTCCGCATCGTCCTCCATTTCATCTTCCACAGCCTTGATATCGGTCTCTATGTGGTCTAAGACCGCCTGATCCAGCTGCATCTGTTCCAGAACCTTGTCATCCCGCTCAAAAATCTTGATGGAATACCAACGCTGTTGTTCCTCCGGCATATGATGTACGGCCGCTTCTTCGATATGGGCCAAGGCGTGTTCAACCGTCCCCTGGAAGGTGTGCATGGGAACGGTCTTGCCGTTCTTAGCCGCATCAATGGCCGCTTCCGCCGCTTCCAGGATGCCGATACCCTTGAGTGCAGAGATTTCAACCACCTTACAGCCCAGTTCTCTGGACAGTTCCTCAATGTTGATTTTGTCTCCGCTCTTTTTCACGGCATCCATCATATTGATGGCGACAACAACCGGGATTCCAAGTTCGGTCAGCTGGGTGGTCAGATACAGGTTCCGCTCCAAGTTCGTGCCGTCAACGATGTTCAGAATCGCATCGGGGCGCTCGGTAATCAGATAATTTCTCGCCACCACTTCCTCCAGCGTATAGGGGGAAAGTGAATATATTCCGGGCAGATCGGTAATCACCACGCCGTCGTGCTTTTTCAGCTTTCCTTCTTTTTTCTCCACCGTCACACCCGGCCAGTTCCCGACAAACTGGTTGGAGCCGGTCAGTGCGTTAAACAGGGTCGTTTTCCCGCTGTTCGGGTTCCCCGCAAGGGCAATGCGCAAATCCATTTGTCCATTCCTCACTTTCTCTGTTAGCCAATGCTAACCAATGCTTCAAAAAATACAGGGATATGCTCCCTTCAGATTCTTATGTTCCTACTCTATTTCAATCATTTCCGCATCCGCTTTGCGAATCGAAAGTTCATAGCCCCGGACGGTCACCTCCACCGGATCGCCAAGCGGCGCTACCTTACGGATATATACCTCCACACCCTTCGTCAGTCCCATGTCCATAATCCGCCGCTTGACTGCGCCCTCGCCGTGGAGCTTTACCACCCGGACCCTGTCGCCGACTTTTGCCTGTTTCAGCGTTTTCATGCCTGTTTTCCTCCTTGAATTGTGTAATTTATTGTTTCCGCCGCCGGAAAAAATCAAATCATGATTTTTTGTGCCATTTCCCGGCTGACCGCTATCCGGGACTCCTTCACATTCACAATGACATTCCCGCCGATGGTATTGATCACCGTAACAGCTCCGCCCACAACAAAACCGAGATTTTCGAGGTGAGCCTTCACCTCTTGCCTGCCTCCGATTTTCTTTATTCGGTTTTCTTCCCCGATTTCTGCAAGTGTAAGTGGCATCATATTCTCTCCTTCCTCCGGGCAATTCTTTAATTAGCATACGCTAACCAATCGCCCAAAAAGTAGTTAGCTTTCGCTAACCAAGATCATTATATCTGCATTCTCTTCTTTTGTCAAGAGGTTTTTTCAGAATTTTTACTCCAACGGTCGGATTTTGGAATATCCACCGCAAAATCCGTCATTTCAAAATGCAGTATTATGCAATTTGCACACTGCTGCCCGCAGATTTTGCAGGGCGAAATCTCACTGCTCCCGTAGAAGCGCATCTATTCTTCCATGGAACCTCTTCCAAACCGAAACGAAAGCCCCTTCAAAAAGGACTGCAAAGAGGAATCTCTGAATATCTGAATATTCAAATATACAAAGTATCTTCGGCGGCGGGATTCAGGCCATTTTGCGGCAAAGTCTGAAGCAGAAACGCCCTTCCCCGCTGTGCGGGGATGCCTTTGCAGAGCCTAAAAATCATTTTCAAGGAACGCCTGCCGAAAAAATGAACAGAGGAGCAGGAAAACCCAGACAAAATCAAGGAAATACACTCGACTTTGTCTGGGTTTTCTGTTATGAATCCTTTTCGGAACGGACTTTCTCACAACCGGGCTTCCTGACCCATTGCCCCATCGGAATGTTTCCGTTCCAAACATTCTCGGCGCTGTCTCTGCCCTGGGCAAAGCAGCTCTCCGATCATTTTATTCGTTTCCGACAGCCTCGCAACCCATTACCTGAATCTCGGTGATAGCCGCCCAGCCCTGGGAATCGGTTTTGTCGGTAACAAAACCGGTCAGCTTCACATAGGTTGTGGTCACGGCATCAAAATCAAAGGTCTGGGCATCGGCGGTCTTGGTCGGGTTGACCGTCACCGAAGAACCATCGGAGAACTCCAGCGTGATCTCCTTGAAATAGGCGTCGTGAGAGTTGCTTCCGCCGAAGCCGTCAGCACGAAGATAGAGCACCACCGAATCCATGGTTACTGCTCTGCCGAAATCGATGGTGAAATAGTCGGTTTTGAGCACCGTAGCTTTGGGTCCCCAGGACTGGTAGGGCGTGTTGCCATGTCCCTTGTTGGTGGCAACGCCGTCAATGGCATTCCGGGGAATAAACTGACCGCTCTGGTCGTGCACATTGTTGCTGGTTGCGTGAGGGAAGCCCACATTTCCCTTGGTGAAATCGTAGGGATTCAGGGCCAGATTTCTTTTGGCGGTCAATTCCTCCTCCGTAGGAGTTGAGAAGGTCAGGGTCAGCGCCTTATTCAACACCAAAGAGGACATATACACGCTTGCATTGCTCTGATGTACATAGGTGAAGATCTTATCCGGCAGATAAAGAATCGTCTCGCCGAACTTAGAATGCTTGACCTTCAAATAGTTGGTGGGTGCGGTTACGGTAATGGTGTCCCCTGCCACCGGTCTCTTGGTGGGCTTCAGAACCACCGAATCGGTTCCTTCCGCCTTGATTTCGTCATCGCCGCTTTTATAAACCGCCACAATCTTCTCCTCCATCGGTGTGGGCGTGAGCGTGGAAGTCGGAGTCGGAGTGGACGGGGTAGCGGGTGTGGATGTCTCGGTTGCAGGAGAGAGTGTGCCTGTGGTCGCACCCGATTCTTGGGATGAAGTCGGGACAGAAGGGGTGGCCGTGGAGGCCCCCGGTGTAGAGGAATCTGTCTGGGACGAAATACTGCCGGTTTCGGTGCTGGGCGAGACTGTGGGAGTAATGCCCGAAGTGGATGCCCCACCGCAGGCAGCCAAAGCTCCTACCGCCAGAAGCGCCAACAGCAATGCAATCATTTTTTTCATATCTTTCCTTCCTTATTTTGAACAGTTTTCAATTGACTGATTCTATCTTAGCATACTTTTGTTTCTTCGTCAAGATACTTTGAAAAAAACCTGAATTTCACCGGATACTGAAAAAATCCGATTGATGTTTTCAATCGGATTTTGACCTTTTCTATCATTCCGTCGCAGTCTCCAAGGTCTGCCGCCGCTCTTTCAGTCTCATTTTCTTGAAGAGTGCCGCCACAAACGGAACGGAAATGACGAAAGCCAGCGCATCCGCCAAAGGCTGTGCCCAGACAAGCCCATTGAGCCCCAGCGTGCAGGAAAAAAGGTACATCACCGGGATCATCGTCAGCCCCTGCCGTGCCATGGCAAGCACGGAAGCGCCCACCACATTGCCGGTGGTCTGGAGCATCATATTGCTCATGACCACAAAGGACATGAGCGGCAGAGAAATCAGCTGTCGGCGCAGGATTTTCACGGCGATATTCACCGCCTCTCTGCCCGCTCCGTCCTCACTGCTCCTCTGCATGAAGGAAAGCACCGGAGAACTGAAAATAAAGAATGCCACCGACATCAGCGTTAAGAAAATCGCTGTGATCGCAACGCAGAACCGGAAGCCCTCCCGCACCCGGTCATACCTTCCGGCGCCATAGTTAAAGCCGCATACCGGCTGAAAGCCCTGTCCGAAGCCGATCATCATGGAAGAGATGAACATGGTCAGCTTGGAAACAATGCCGAAGGCCGCCTGCAAAACCGAAGTCGTCTGCTGGGCCGTTGCGGCAATGGCACAGCAGTGCATCAGCGACACATTCATCACCGATGCAATTCCCTGTCTGCAGAGCGACGGAAAGCCGCCCCTGAAAATTTCCTTCAGATAAAAAGGTCGGAAGCTTGCATCCTTTATGGAAAATTTCAGATTATCACTTAAGAATTTCGTACAGAAAAGCAGAACAAAAAAGCTGACATACTGGCAGGCAACCGTGGCAATCGCCGCACCGAAAACCTTGTACCTGGGAACCAAAAGGGCATCCAACAGCACATTGATGACTGCTCCGGAGGACAGTCCGACCATTGCAAAAGTGGCATTTCCCTGAAAACGCAGCTGATTATTGAGCACCAGGGAGGAACACATCGCCGGTGCACCGATGAGGATTACGCGCATATAATCGGTGGCATAGCCAAGGGACTGTGCGTCCTTCTCCGAGCCGCAAAGCAGTGCGAGCGGTTCGGCAAAAATCATCCCGAACACCAGAATCAGCGTTCCCGAAAGAAGGGCACCCAAAAAGCCGGTCGCCGCCATTTTACGGCATTTTTCCGCTTCCTTATTGCCCAAGGCTCTGGAAATATAGTTCCCCGACCCCTGCCCGAAGAAAAAACCAACCGCCTGAATAATGTTCATCAGCGCATAGGAAACCGTTACTGCCGCCGTCGCTCTGGTATCCGCCAGCTGTCCCACAAAATAGGTGTCCACCAGATTGTACAGGGTGGTCACCAGCATACTGATCATAGTGGGAATCGCCAGACGCACGATCAGCCCCTTTACCGGTGCGGTGGTCATCCGGATATATTTTTCATTTTGTTTGCGATCCATAGGTTCTGTCCTTCTTTTAGGCGGTTATGGCTGTTCCGTCAGTCTTTTCGCCGCATCCTCTGCGGCAAGTATCGAAATGATGGGGTCCAGGTTTCCGTTGAGCTGGTCGCTCAGGGAATAGAGCGTCAGTCCGATGCGGTGATCGGTGATCCGGCTTTGGGGATAGTTGTAGGTGCGGATCTTTTCGCTCCGGTCGCCGCTGCCCACCTGCTCCCGGCGTTTACCGGAAATGGCATCGTCCTGCTCCCGCTGTTTGATGTCGAAAAGTCGGGCTCTCAAAAGCTTCAACGCCTTTTCCTTGTTTTTGAACTGGCTTCGTTCCTCGTCACACTCCACCACGATCCCGGTGGGTTTGTGGGTCAGCCGCACTGCCGATTCGGTTTTGTTGATGTGCTGTCCGCCGGCACCCGAGCTTTTGCAGGATTCAAAGGAAATATCGGCAGGATCAAGGTGCACCTCCACCTCATCCGCCTCGGGCAGCACCGCCACCGACACGGTGGAGGTCTGAATTCTGCCCTGCGATTCGGTTTCAGGCACCCGCTGTACCCGATGCACCCCCGATTCAAACTTGAAGGAGGAATAGGCATTCTGCCCCGATACCAGAAAATCGATCTCCCGATAGCCCCCCAATTCCGTGGGATTCTCCGAAATTTTTTCCACCTTCAGTCCCTTCCGGTCGGCATACATGCCATACATCCGGTAAAGGTCCGCGGCAAACAGCGCCGCCTCCTCTCCTCCGGCACAGGCCCGGATCTCCACCACCACATTCTTGCCGTCCAAAGGATCCGGGGGAACAAGCATTGTCCGCAGTTCTCCTTCCAAAGTCCGGCATTCCTCCTTGCCCTCCTTCAGTTCCTCCTTGGCTAACTCTTCCAGCTCCCGGTCGCCGGAGGAAAGCAGTTCCTCCGCTTCCTTAATCCTTTGCAGGGCCTCTTTATATGCGGTATACTTGGTGCAAAGCGGGGTCAGGTCGCTGTACTCCTTCATCAGCGTCCGAAAACGCTCACTGCCTGCAGGAATCTCTCCCTGCCCCAAAAGTGCGCCCAGCTCCTCATAGCGCTCCATGGCCGCTTTCAGTCTCTCCATCATGGGCTTTCAGTCCCTTCTCTCAGATTTTCAGCCGTTCAAAGACCTGCCCTACCGGTGCCTTCAGCACCAAGGAGCAGTCTTCATCTGCCGGCGTGGAGGTTTTGTTAATCACCACCGATTTGTTCCCGCCGAAATACCGGATCAGACCTGCCGCCGGATAGACCCGCAGGGAGGTGCCGGCAATAATCAGCAGGTCGGCTCTTTGCAAATCTTCTATGGCGCCGTCCAGAACCTCTTCGTCCAAGGCTTCCCCGTACATCACCACATCCGGCCGAATCATGCCGCCGCAGGCGCATTTCGGATAATCCTCATATTCCGGCAGCTCTTCCGCTTTGTAAAATCGGCCGCACCGGACGCAATGGTTTCTTTTGACCGAACCGTGCAGCTCCCATACCCGTTGGCTTCCCGCCGCCTGGTGCAGTCCGTCGATGTTCTGTGTGATCACTGACAAGAGCAACCCCTTTTTTTCCATTTCCGCCAGCTTCCGGTGGCAGGCATTGGGTTGAGCCTGGGGACAGAGCAATTGCTCCCTATAGAATTTGTAAAATTTTGACGGATGGGAAAAGAGGAATTCGTGACTCAGAATGGTTTCGGGAGGATCGTCATATTTCCGGTTGAACAGTCCGTTCTCCGAGCGAAAATCGGGTATTCCGCTTTCGGTGGAAACGCCTGCTCCGCCAAAGAACACCACTCTCCGACTTTCCCGCACCATCTGCTCAAACTCCTGAAATTTTTCCATAAAACCCTCCGCCTTTCCCGGTATTTTGTGTTTTGAAAAGGGGCTGTAAAAAATTCGATTTTTTACAGCCCCTCAAAAATGCCGGTCGGAATCCCGGCATTTCCGGTGCGATCTTGGTCGTTTTGGCCCTTCATTTTTTCAAAATTCAGATGAATTCTGCGGCAAAATAACGGCTTTCAGCCGTCAGGACCAATGTCATCGGAGGTGTAAAAAATCTCATTGAGCTTTTTTACACCTCCTGTGTTCTGCACATTTACTTCTTTTTCTTTTTCACTGCCAGCACTACGGCTACGGCAACCCCAATAGCAACCGCCGCTCCCAGCACAATGAAAATTACCGGGGAAACTCCTTTATCCTCTTCTCCGGGAGTCTGTACGGACGAGGACGATGAAGCTTCTGTCGATGCCGGCGTTGAATCCGGAGTAGGTGTCGGGGAAATCGTGGGCGTCTGCGTGGGAGTGGGTGTGGGTGTCGGTGTAGGTTCTGCAGCCTGCTCCACACCCTCCACCTTAACGGTCAGAGAACTCTTCACCGGAATTCTGAACACTCCGTCGGCACTTCTCTGAATCTCCGTCTCTTTGGTTCCGTCCGAAATGGTAACCTTCATGTTCTCATCGGTATAGCCCTCGATAAGCGTATAATCCAGTGTGATCTCGCTGTCTTTGGCATAAAGAGCGTTCACTTCCTCCATCTGAAGGCCGGTGGAACCGTCCGAAGCGGGAATGGTCACATTGCAAAGGCTTTTATCAAACCAAAGGGAGGTTGACGACTGAAGCGTTTGTCCCTCTTCGGACAGCGCCACTTCGGCAATCACTTCTCCTTTATTGTTCTTCAGCTTCAGAGAGTGCAGGATCACGCCCTCTTCCTTGGTGGTAATGGTCACACCGAACTGGTCGGTGGCAACGGTCTCGGCATCCAAAAGATCTCTGTAATCCAACGAGAAGATCGCCTTGCTGGCATCCCCGTCCGTTGTTCCGTCAAAAGTCATATAGATATAGTTCAGACCGTCAAGCTGGTATTTTCCATGATATTTGCTGTTCTTGAAAAGATAGGGAATATAGCTCTTGACCTTGTTGTCGGCGCTCTTCGTTGTGAGCATTGCCGACACAGCTTCCCGGTCCTTGGCGCTGACCTCGATCTCCACATACAGAGACGGCAGTCCCACCTCAATGTCGGTTTTCCAATCCACAAAGCAGAACTGGTCTATCGGATACACCCGGTCGCTGAAATTCAGCTCGGCAAACTCTGATTCCTCGTTCAGCGCATCATACATCAGCCAGACGCAACCGTCGTTCCCCCAGCCTGTACCCCAGGAATTGGCCACCTGAAATGCGCCCTTCAGGGTCTGTCCCTGATACCGGCAGGTGATCTCGTCGTCATATCCCACAATGGCCAACTGGTGTCCGCCGCTCATGCTTCCTCTTCCGCAGACCAGCGCGGTTTCGGCAAAGCTCTGGGCAAGGGTGCCCTTGCCGGTGATCTGGTCCACATAGGTCCAGGAGGACGAGAAGCCGCCGGTCACCACCACATTGCCCTCATTCACGGCCGCTTTGATTTTCTCAAGCAGATTTTTCCCGACTTCGGTTTGTGTCAGATTGATCTTGCCGTTCTCGTTGCTGAAGGTGTTTTTTCTGATCCAGATCTGTTCAAAATTCTTCAGACGGATGTTCAGCGCCTCCTCCATCTGGCCTTCGGAAATGTCCCAACGGACCGCACTTTCCAAAAATGCATTGGGCTTTTTGGGGTCGTCGACTCGGTAGGGCTTTTCATTGGGGAGCTTTTTCACGCCGAACATGGTTTTGTCCATGGTCAGCGCTCCGTGCTCCATCAGAACATTATAGACCCACGCCGTTCCGGAGCCGCCGAAGTCATAGGTCCATTTGGGGGAGAAAATCTCCGAAAACTCGCCGGATGAGGGATTGATCGCCATTTCCGGATAGTTGGTGCGCAAATATCTGGATACTGCATTGGTAAACTGCATATATGTAATGCTGGAAGAAGCACAACAACCCACCGAGCCCTGGTTGCTGATGGGCGGCAGGTCCTCTGTGCCCATCAGCGTTACCGCTTTGGGCAACTCGGTTTCATCGTCGTCTGCAAACGGCACAAAAGTAAATGCCGAAAGCAATAGGAGAATTGTGAGAGTCAGTGCAAAAACTTTCTTCATTTGGATAAACCCTTTCCTTTTCTGCTTATTTTGTGTGTTTTATAATCCCCTGCCGGGGAAACCTGCGGCTTTTTTTGCCGGAAGTCTCTTTTTGAACCCTTGATTCCCGTCAAATCCTCCACCGTCCCGGTCCTGCCGTTGCGTCGGCTATTCGTCTTACGCCCCTTGTTTTCCGGAACAAATTCCCGTTTCTTTTGTCCGGCGCCTGCTTTTCCGGGCTTTATAAGGCATTCTTTTCCAAACCCGATCAGATCTTCTCTGCTCGCTTTTCGCAGCGCCTGCTCCACCAGATCCCGGTTTTCCGGGCGGCTGTACTGCAAGAGCACCCGCTGAAGCCTCTTCTCCTGATAGTCTGTGGCCACATAGACCTTCTTCATGGTCAGCGGGTCTATACCGGTGTGGTACATACAGGTCGAAACCGTACCGGGGGTAGGATAATAGTCCTGAACCTGCTCCGGCGAATACCCCCATTTTTTCAGATACAGCGCCATTTCCACCGCATCCTTCAGGGTGCTTCCCGGATGGCTGGACATCAGATAGGGCACCAGATACTGCTCTTTTCCGATTTCCTTTGTGATTTTGAAATACTTTTCCCGGAATGCCTCATAAACCTCCACCGGAGGCTTTCCCATCTGGTTCAGCACACCGGGGCAGATATGCTCGGGTGCCACCTTCATCTGTCCGCTCACATGATCCTTGACGAGCTGTCTGAAAAAACGGTCATCCGGATCGTACATCAGATAGTCAAACCGAATGCCCGACCGGACAAAGACCTTTTTAACGCCCTTGACCGCCCCCACCCGGCGCAACAGCTCCCCGTATTCGCTATGATCCACCTTCAGTTGGGCGCAGGGCTTGGGCGCCAGACACCGCCTGTCCGGACAAACCCCGTATTTCACCTGCTTGTCACAGGCCGGATAGCGGAAATTGGCCGTGGGTCCGCCCACATCGTGTATGTAGCCCTTGAAATCGGGCAACTGAACGATTTCTTCCGCTTCTTTCACCACCGATCCCATACTTCTGGAGCGCACCACCCGTCCCTGATGAAAGGTCAGCGCACAGAAGTTGCAGGAGCCGAAACACCCTCTGTTATGCGTGATGGAGAATTTCACCTCATTGATTGCCGGCACTCCGCCGGCTTCCCTATACATCGGATGCCAATCCCGCATATAGGGCAGGCCGTAAACCTCGTCCAGCTCCTCCCGCTCCAAAGGCGGCATAGGCGGATTCTGCACCAGCATCTTCCGGTCGTAATACTCGGTGAGAGCCTTGCCTGAAATCGCATCCTGATTCCGGTACTGAATGCCGAAGGTTCTGGCGTAAAGCTCCTTGTCGGTTTTCAGGTCATCGTATTCACAGCCCTCGATAAAGGGATAATGCACCTTGTCTTGCCGATCCGTCAGATAGACCGTGCCCCGCACATCCTGAATCTTCTTTACGGGAACGCCCTTGTCCAAAAGCTTTGCAATGCGGACGATGCTCTTCTCGCCCATCCCGTAGGAAAGAAGATCCGCTCTGGAATCCACCAAAATACTGCGGCGCACCTGATCGCTCCAATAATCGTAATGGGCAAAACGCCGCAGGGACGCTTCCAAGCCCCCGATGATGATGGGAACATCGCCATAGGCCTCCCGGATTCTGTTGCAGTAGACAATCACCGCCCGGTCGGGGCGCTTGCCCATCACGCCTCCCGGCGTATAGTAGTCGTAGGTCCGTTTCTTCAATGAAACGGTGTAGTGCGCTACCATGGAGTCAATGTTTCCGGAGGTCACCAGAAATCCGAGCCTGGGCTTTCCGAATTTTTTGAACTCTGCGGCGGATTTATAGTCGGGCTGAGGCAGTATTGCGACCCGAAAGCCTGCTTTTTCCAGCACCCTTGAAATAATTGCCACGCCGAAAGAAGGATGGTCTACATAGGCATCTCCCGTCACATAGACAAAATCCGGTCTGTCCCAGCCTCTTTCTCTGCACTCTTCCAAGGTCACCGGTAAAAATTCTTTTCCGATCATCCCTTCTCCTTCCGGGGTTCAGCCCTACCTTCGCCCTTCCCGCCAGTGTCTATTTTACTATATTCTTCTTCACCTGTCAAGCCCAAAAGTTCTTCTCCTTCCTTCAAAAAACCGGGCATTTTCCAACATCGGACTTCTGTTCCGGACTGCACTGCACACCGCCTCTTTGCCATTGGCCGCTTCTTTTTCCTCCTCCGGAACAGAATGCAACAACAAATGGGCATACAACCCGAAAAGCACCGCCCCGTTCCCTTCTGCGCCCATTGTCGGTCTCCAAAAGAAAAGGGGCTGTTAAAAAAATCTTTCGGAATTTTTTAACAGCCCCGTTTTCCTACAACCTGCTTACCCTCTCATTCGAAAATACGACTGCAGGCTATCGCTATACAGCTTTTATCGGGGAACGGCATAGAATCCGAGATAGATCTCGGTTCCGATTCTGTAAGCAAGCTCGGTCAGCTCCCTTGGAAGAACAAGCGCATCAAAGGAGCAACGACCGGTATAAAGAGAAAGGTCAAGCTCCGCATCCGTCTCCTTCATGCGAAGCAGTTCGATGATTTCCCTTTCACAGGCAATAAATTTGCTGCAAAAGTCCTTGCAAGCCTGCGATTGCTCTTCAAAGGGCAGGAGCTCTGTACGCAACAGCCATGCGTTTCTTCTGTCCGTCACACCGCCTGACAGTTTTTCCTTCTCCAATACATGATCCGGCTCTATCCGGAGTCTTTCGGTCACATCCTCTGCACGCAGGTCTTTGCTTCTGAACCAAAGTCCGTAGCGCAGTCTGCAATCGGGCAACAACCCGCTTCCGTTCTCATATTCGTTTTTTAAGGAGAGACTGCTTCCCGTTTCGTGCAGAAAACGCAGACACTCTTGGGAGATCGTTCCCTCGGGAAACCGATCCTCTGCAACATTCAGGGTCAACACCAGCTCCGAACGCAATCCGTGCGTACTGCAAAGCTCTCTCAACGCATCGTATCGGGATGCCAAGCACCCCAACAGTGCATCGGTAGCATACGCAGTATCGGAACAAATAAACCTTCCGGTGGAAAGCCGCCAACAACCGTCCCCCGTATATGTGGGCTCCAAGTCCAACTCCTTTGTCAGAATTCCGGGAGCGATCTCACCGTAAATATTCAATGCAGCTTCTGCAATCGGTGCCCTGCTCCCTACGCTTCCGGGATATTTTTTCATCTCCAGCCTCCATAATACTCCGTACCTAAAACCGCCCCTTCAACGGTAATCACGATCTGACCCGTTGCGGGATAATATGCCATCCATCCTTTGGAGCCCACTCCATGTGCGGCCTTGAATTCCTCAGCACCCGCAAATCCGTGGTACTGTGCAACCTGATTCGCCAATTCTGTACTCATATGGACATACTGCGCATCCGTTGTTACCACGGTTTCTCCCACCGAACGACCGGACTTTATAAGCCTTTCTTCATTCAATTCCGCAAACAGCATTGTGCTCTTCCATCCAACACATTGCCGATCTGAAAAAGCGCACAGCACCCCCGTGAATGCTGTGCGCCAAAATAAAGGATCTGAAGATTATACTTCCTCTCTCCGTTTTTCAAATCACTTTCAAAAAGGGGCACCGATCCAAAGCCAATATCGCTCAAGGCTTCCGAACAGAACCGCATCCCAACGCACCTCCGATACGAATGAGTCTTTCTTTATTTTTAATGTACCACATATTGATCTTTTTGTCAAGTTTTTTAATATTTTTCTGAAAATATGAAATCAATTTGTGTATTGTGCGGAAGGTTAAGGGGAGAAAGGTGTATGCCCGGCAGCCGGACATCTGTTCCGGACTGCACACCGGTGCTTCGGTCTTAAACGGTTTTTCCGCCTTCCGGGACAAAGGAACGCACACGGCACGGGTGTTCAGTCCGAAAGACCCCAAAGCCCTGTTTACTCAAAACCGCACAGTCCCGAAAAAATTCTTATGAATTTTCTGGATTCTTTCCGGAACAGCTTCTGACTGCAAGGAAGCCCGTATTTTCTCTGCAACACCTCAAAGGGGTATTCCTTACGGTTGATCAGATTCAGCTTGATGGCTTCGCAAAGGTTTTTCTGCTGTTTTTCGTCCCAATCCCGTCCCACACAGCTTCCGGCCAGCTCCATGTATTCCGTATAGGGCCAGCTATGTACCGATTCCAGAATTCCCCCGCAGGCACGCTCTATCCCTCGACTGGGTCTGTAGTGTTTGTCTCGTCCTTCCATTTTTTCCCCTTTCTGCCGGCATCCCGACTTCCTTTTGCACCTGAATTATACCATTTTTTTACAGAAATGTAAATAGCAACATCGGACAAAAAGGTATTAACTTTCAGAACCACCGCAAAGAGTTTTCCCAATATTCAGAAGAATTTCAGAAGAAAGGATATTGAAAACCGGATGGAAATATGATAGAATAGGCGAAGAGAGGAATATCCTCGGAAAAACTTTTCTTTATGTCCCCAAGAAAGGAATTTCACCATGAAGAACTATGAAGAAAAAGCACTTGCCACCGAGCTTTTGGACTTTATTGATGCCAGTCCCAGCTCCTTTCATGCCGTGCACACCATTGCCTCCCTGCTGGAAAAGGAGGGCTATACCGAGCTCAAAGAAAGCGAAAAATGGAATCCGGAAGAGGGAAAGGGCTATTTTGTCTGCCGGAACGGCAGCTCCCTCATTGCCTTCCGCTACCAAAAAGACTATACCGGCTTCAGCATTTCCGCCGCCCACAGCGATTATCCCTGCTTCAAGATCAAGGACAAGGGGGAGCTGACCGGCGAATTTGTCCGGCTGAACACCGAGCGTTACGGCGGAATGATCTGCTCCACCTGGTTGGATAGACCCCTGTCGGTGGCCGGAAGAGTGCTGGTGGAGACCGACCGGGGTATGGAGATGCGGCTTCTGAATATCGATCGGGATCTGTTGCTCATTCCCTCGGTGGCTATCCACATGAACCGCAATGCCAACGACGGCATGAAATACAATCCGGCGGTAGACACCGTCCCGCTTTTCGGCGGCAAAGAATCCAAAGGCCGGTTTTTAAGTCTGGTTGCCCAAGAACTGGGTGTGGAGGAGGAGAAAATTTTAGGGCAGGACCTTTATGTTTATGCACGGCAAAAGGGTTGCATCTGGGGCTGCAATCAGGAATACATCTCCTCAAGGGCCTTAGACGATCTGCAATGCGCCTTCTCCACGCTGAAGGGCTTTCTCGCGGCCAAAGCAGAAAAATCTCTGCCGGTCTGTGCCGTCTTTGACAACGAAGAGGTAGGCTCCGGAACCCGGCAGGGGGCGGCCTCCACATTCCTTTACGATGTTTTAAGGCGCATCTGTCCTGCGGAAGAGGACTATTTACAAGCACTTGCTTCCTCTTTCCTTCTTTCCTGCGACAACGCTCATGCGGTGCATCCCAATCACCCGGAATATGCCGATCCGGAGAACCGGGTGGTCCTGAACGGCGGTGTGGTTCTGAAATTCAATGCCGGTCAGAAATACACCACCGACGGCATCTCCGAAGCCTATGTGAAATACCTCTGTAAAAAAGAGGGCATTCCGGTGCAGAGTTATGCCAATCGGTCGGATATGGGCGGCGGCTCTACCTTAGGCAATATCGCCACCACAAGGGTTTCCGTTTCCTCTGCCGATGTGGGCTTGCCCCAGCTTGCCATGCATTCTGCCTATGAAAGCGCCGGAATCAAGGACACGGCCTATATGATTGAACTGTGCCGGGCTCTTTTTGAAGGTTCTTTCAGAATGGTCTGCGGCGGCTATGAATTGACCTGATTCCTTTCTTACCCGGAGAGGAATCTCCGGAAAATTCAAAAAAGGAGCGCCTTTTATGAATGTTGCCTTTTTTATCATTCCGAAAAGCAAGATCATCTACATCTATGAAAACAACACCCTGCGCCAGGGACTGGAAAAAATGCGTTACCACGGCTATTCCGCCGTTCCGGTGCTGACCAAAGACGGAAAATACGCCGGTTCGGTGAAGGAGGGCGACTTTCTGTGGACTCTCTACGGCAGAGAGGATTCCCACGCCGATGAGAAAATACGGGTGAAGGAAATTCTCCACAGAGAGGGCAGAGACCCGGTACGCATCACCGCCGATATGGACGATCTGCTTCTGAAGGTGATGGATCAGAATTATGTTTCGGTGGTAGACGACACCGACTCCTTTGTGGGCATTGTCACCCGTCGGGATATTATGCGCTATTACTACAAGAAAATCAAAATGCTGGAAGAGGAATAAAAACCGGAACAAGGTTCGGTAAGCAGGAAGGATCTGTAAAAACAAGGTTTTTCCCCTTCCTGAAATCAATCGGAAAACACCTCTGCGGCAAAAAGCAGAGACTTTGCTCTTTCGGGCATTGTCTCTGCTTCTTTTTCGAGAACTTTTCAGGATTTCTGTTACTTCAGATTTTCAAAATTCACCAACTCAAACAATTCTCCGTAGGTGATCTGAGCTTTGGAAATCCGATCCTGTATCCAGGCATTCACCGCATAATCGTCATAGATGCTTTCCGCATAATAGTCATAGTCGCACTCCAGACGCAGAATCAGTTCCGTGCCGTAGGAGGTGCTGACCGGCTGGCTCAGCTCTCCCGCCTTCAGAGCTTCATACTCTTTGTAGAAGCTCTCTTCCGCCTCCTCCTTAAGGAAGTATTCCCCTGTTTCCACATTCTGTCTGTAGGCGCTGTAGGTCTGCACGGCCTCGCCGAAAGCCGCAGAAAGGAGGTTTTTGGTCAACTGCACCACATTCTCCTTTTCCGACGAACCAAGGTCGGTCAGCGTTGCGGAAACCGTCTGCAGCGCAAACAGCAGATTGCGTTCCTTCGAGGAGGGCTCACTGTCCCTTTCGTCATTGAAAAAGTCCCTTTGCCAGTCCTCCAGCTCCTGCTTATAGGTCCGGAAGAGCTCTTGGCAGGTTGCGGCATCGGCTTCGTTTTCTCCCGCATTCTTCGCAAAAGCTTTAATGCCTGCAAGGGTTTCGCTCGCCCCGCTGACCTGTTCTGCCGCCGTCTGCAAACCGGTCAACGCCGCACCGGCACTGCCACTCTCCAACAACTCCTTCAAGAGTCTTTGCCGATTGGCATACTCCTCAAAACTGCTCACCATGGAGTTTTCGGCCGCCGCCCTGTCGTAATCGGCAAGGAACCCGGTGAGAGCCGAAAGAGCCGTTACCTTGTCGCTGACCGTTTCCGCATATTCCCAAGCGTCGGTAATCAGCGCACGCAGGGACTGAGCCAACTTCCGGGCCGCTTCCAGGCGGTAAACGCCTCCATCCAGCACCAGTCTGAGAGAGCATCCGGTCTTTGCCATCTGCTCCCGGATCGTCTCCGGCGAACGATCGATCACCGCATGATTCCGATCGTAAAGATACCCGAACACCGCACCGTAGGTATAGTTATTCAAAAGCATTCCGGCTCTCTGAACCTCCGGGGTTCTGTAAAACCGGGCAAGATATTCCTCATAGGTCAACCCGGTTGACACCACATTTTTCTTGATGCTTTCAATGGCGGCGTCCACTTCCGCTTCCTCTTCTTCACCGGGAAGAACACCGAATCCCTCTGCCAGCTCCAGAATGGTCTGGTCTCTCACAATTTCTCGAACCACCAGAGTCCGATACTTTTCTTGGGTCTCCTTATCGGCAGAAGCATCGGTGTACACCTTCTGCTCCTCTTCCCCCATGGCGGCCAGCACCGTAAAATAGTACTGCCGATAGCTTTCATAGGAAATGCTCCTGCCATTCACGGTGAGGACGGTTTCGTCCATACGCTCCTCCAGATGCAGCTCTTCTGCCGTCGGCGTTCCGGAAACAGGAGCGTTTGTGGTGGTTTTGCCGCAACCCGCCAATCCCGTTGCCGCTATGGTCAGCACCAACAACAGAGGTATTGCGTTTTTCATTCGCATATACTCTTTCTTCCTTTCTCGATTTCCCCTTCATCATAGCACGAAACGAAAAAAAGTCAAGGGAACAATGGCTTTTTTCACTGAAAATTCAGCTTGTTCACATAATTTCCCGGAATGCGGGAAAAATTTTTCTTGACAAATGGGGGTTTTCATGGTATAGTTGTCGCATCCGAATGTAAGGATCCTTCCGGAACAAGCCCTTTTCAAGGCTCGGCAAAGAGAGCGGCAAACAGGTGAAAGTGCCGCCCGGTATGATGAAAAAGCGGTACCGCCCGGATTGTAAAAAACCGAACACAATGAGTGAAAAACTCGGGTGGAACCGTGCGGGAACTATATGTGCCTCACCCCGAAGGGACAGATTTGTCCAAAGGGGGGCGAGGGCTTTTTTATTTTCTCCTCACTCCCTTCACCCAACGAAAATAAGCCTTACAATTCAAAAAGAAAAGGAGAAACCGCATGAAAATTCTGATTGAAAACGAAAGCTTTGAGTGTGCTTCCGGTGCAACCGTTTACGATGCGCTGAAAGAAGCCGGGAAGATTTCAAAGGAGGTGCTGGCGGCTACCGTCTGCCAAAAAACGGTGGCTCTTTCCACGGTTCTTAAGGAGGGCGACGCCGTTTCTCCCCTGACCTTCGCCGACGAGGAAGGAAGAAAGGTCTACCGCCATACAGCCGCCCATATTTTGGCTCAGGCGGTCAAACGGCTGTATCCCCAGGCAAAGCTGACCATCGGTCCGGCCATTGAAAACGGCTTCTACTACGATTTTGATTCGGAAGTCACCTTCGGACCGGAACAACTGCGTGCCCTTGAGAAGGAAATGAAGAAGATCGTCAGCGAAAACCTGCGCATTGAACGCTTCACCCTGCCCAAGGACGAAGCGCTGGAGCTGGTGCGCAAAATGGAGGAGCCTTACAAGGAACTGCTCATTGAGCGGATTCCCGAGGGGGAGGAGATTTCCTTCTACCGGCAGGGCGAATTCACCGATCTGTGCGCAGGTCCGCACCTCTTCTCTACCGCCGCCGTCAGAGCCTTCAGGCTGACAGCCTGTACGGGCGCTTACTGGGAGGGAAACTCCAAAAACAAGATGCTCCAGAGAATCTACGGCACCGCCTTCCCCTCCAAGGAGGAACTGAACGCCTACTTAGAGAAGCAGGAAGAGGCCAAGAAACGGGATCACAACAAGTTGGGCAGAGAACTGGAATACTTCACCACATCGGATGTGATCGGACAGGGCCTGCCGATCCTGTTGCCCAAGGGCGCCACGGTGGTGAGAATTCTGCAGAGGTTTGTGGAGGATGAAGAGGCAAAAAGGGGCTGGATTCCCACCATGACTCCCTTTATGGCAAAATCCGATCTCTATAAAATTTCGGGCCACTGGGATCACTATCTGGACGGTATGTTTGTCATCGGCAACCCTGACGATCCGGATTGTTTAGCTCTGCGCCCCATGACCTGTCCGTTTCAGTATCAGGCATATCTGAACAAGGCCCGCTCTTACAGGGATCTGCCTTTGCGCTACAATGAAACCTCTACCCTGTTCCGCAACGAGGATTCGGGAGAGATGCACGGACTGATCCGCGTCCGTCAGTTCACCATTTCCGAAGGGCACCTGATGTGCACGCCTGAACAGCTGGAGGATGAATTCCGGGGATGTCTCGAATTGGCCAATTATTGTCTGAAATGCATCGGACTCCAGCAGGATGTTTCCTACCGCTTCTCCCAGTGGGATCCGAATAACCGGGAAAAGTATATCGGCACCGAGGAGCAGTGGGACGAAGCGCAGAGCACCATGAAGAAGATTTTAGACGATCTGGGTGTGGAATACAAGGTAGGCATTGGCGAAGCCGCCTTCTACGGCCCCAAACTGGACATTCAGTGCAAGAATGTTCACGGAAAGGAAGACACCCTCATCACCATTCAGATCGACCAGATGCTCTCTAAAAAGTTCGGCATGGAGTATGTGGATCGGGACGGTCAGAAAAAGAATCCCTATATCATTCACCGTACCTCCGTCGGCTGTTACCAGAGGACCCTTGCCCTCATCATTGAAAAATTTGCAGGCGCACTGCCTATGTGGCTGGCACCCGTCCAGATAAAGGTTCTGCCCATCGGTTTGGATCAGCACCCCTATGCCGAAGAGGTCACGGCCAAGCTGCGGGCAAAGGGACTGCGCGTGGAGCTGGACGAACGGGAGGAAAAGATCGGCTATAAGATCCGGGAAGCCCAACTGCAGAAGGTGCCTTATATGTTGGTTTTGGGCGCCAAGGAAGCGGCAGAAGGCACGGTTGCCGTCAGAGATCGGAAAAACGGAGATGCCGGCTGCGTGCCCTTTGAGGAATTTCTTGCCCGTGCGGTTAAGGAAACCGAAGAAAAATATATCGAGCAGAACTGAACAGGCCCGAATACTTCTCCTTTCGGAAATTTCTCCCCGTCAGTTTCTCCCTGCTAACAGAACCATCCCGAAGGGGCTGTAAAAGAACCTGCTTGTTTTACAGCCCCTCCGAAAGGCCTTTGGGAATCCGGCATTTTGGATGTGATCCTGGTCGGTTTTTCCCTTCATTTTATAGAAGTTCCGGTGGACTTTGCGGCAGTCATCGGGGGTGTCAAAAAACTCTGACCGAGTTTTTGAACACCCCCATTTCCTGTTCTGAACAATCGGAACCTGCGTTTTCAAGCCAATCCGGAAACACAAGCGGTTTTTTCAGAAATATCTTGACAATCAAACAAAAACAGTGTAGTATGGTGTAGGGATATGCAGATCCCCTTTAAAGTCTTTCCGACAGGTTTTTTGGAGAAAATTGTCTTCGGAATTCCTCCTATATACTGCACAGAACACTTTGAGAAAGTGAGGTATACGGTGACAGTGAAAAAGAACAAAAAGAGCCAAAAAAGACAAAAGAAGCGTGACTTTGTTCATTATCTCTATTCCACCCGCACCGGCAGAATCATGCTGAAGGGTATCCAGCATACCGGTGCCCTGACCGTGGCGGAATGGTTTATGGGAACCGGGATGTCCAGACCGCTCATCAAGCGGTACATAAAAAAGAACAACATTGATATGTCCCCCTTTGGCGATCAGCATTTCAGAAACTTTCAGGATTTTTTCGTGCGTAGACGCCCCGATGTGCCGGTGGATCATACCCCTTCGCACATGATCAGTCCCTGCGACGGATGGTTGAGTGTTTATCCGATCGAAAAGGACAGCCGTTTCTGCATCAAAGGCTCCTACTACAGCGTTTCGGATCTGGTTCAGGACGAGCGGGCGCCGGAGCTGTTTCTCGGCGGGCAATGCTTGGTGTTCCGGCTGACACCCCTGGACTACCATCGCTATTGCTTTATTGACAACGGTTTTCAGGGGAAAAACCACTTTATCAACGGAACCCTGCACAGTGTACAGCCCATCGCCTGCGAACGGGTTCCGGTTTATCGGCTGAACCGCAGAATGTGGACTTTGATGGAGACCGAAAATTTCGGAACGGTGGCTCAGATCGCCGTAGGCGCACTGCTGGTCGGCGGCATTGTCAACGAATTTGAAAACCGCTTCTTCCGCAAAGGGGAGGAAATGGGACACTTCGAGTTAGCCGGCTCCACCATTGTTCTGCTCTTCCAGAGGAACAAGATTGAGCTTCTGCCCGAAATCCGGAGCCATTGTACGCCGGACAACGAATACCGGGTGCTTCAGGGGCAGAGGATCGGCTCCAAGAAGGATTGAAGCGGACGCTCTGTGAAAAAGGACTTTGGAAGAAGAAAAAAAGATTTTGGGAATGTCGGATAAGGAAATATTTATGTAGGGGATGCGGTGCAGTATCGGTGACGGTGCTGCGCCGTATCTTTTAGGAGTATTGGGAAACTTGCTAAAAGAAATCGATTATTACTGCTGATTCAGATGGAAACCGCCCGCACAGTTTCCCTGCTTATTACCGTATACAACAGTCTTATTGTATTCTTTTTAAGCGGCAGCCAAACAGAAATTTTCTATGCCTTGCAGAAACGGGTGTCAAGGGAAAAATCCTACGCATGGATGAATGCGCAGGTGAAGATTACCGGATGGCACAGACAAACGAGGACTCTACTACACAACCGCAACATATAATCAGAATCGGGATTTTCGCACAAATTCAACAAACTGTTGCTACAATCTCTTGAAAAACAACCGACAGTCGCTTTTCCCCACTGCCCAAAAATGCTATACTATACTCACCGGAATCAAACTGCGCCTTGTCCAATCCCGGGGATATCACCGGAAAACAAAGTGTAGGATGGATCTTCCGGGAAAATAATAGAAGGAGTGAATCTATATGAAAACGACCATAGGACAAACCATCGCGTTGCACAGAAAAAAGGTGGGGCTTACGCAGGAGGAACTGGCAGAAAAATGTTGTGTGACTGCACAGGCCGTGTCGAAGTGGGAGAATGACCTCTCTTACCCGGATCTTGAGAGTACGGGGCGGCTGGCGACCATTCTCGGATGCACTGTGGACACGCTGATCCATGGGAGCGAAGAGGCTCCAACCGTACAGTTAAAAAAGACGGAAAACATAGACCGTCGGATGCTGGAAATTACGGTAGATACAGATACCGGGAAGGATACATGCAGTGTGAAGGCACGATTTCCGGCAGAACTGGTGTTTGGGGCGGAGGAATCGGGCACTTTGGAGGAGCTCATTTGCAATAAAGATGTCATGCCCGCCGTGGCTCCGGCGCTGAAGCTGCTCCGATCAGGGGCTGTGGGGCCTGTAGCTGAAGTGAAGACCGGGAACATGTTCGTCAAAATTGAGGTGACGGGCGATGCGGATTGAGTGGGAATGCGACGGCAAAAAAGACGGATTCCCTTGCTGTGACGGAGCGTTCTGCGCGGGACTTCGCTTCTCACTCAAGGGATATACGGTATCGATGATGAATGTGTTTGAGGATATGGAACCGGAAAAGCAGGCGCTTTTGGGAATCGAATGCCACACAGTGGAGCAAATTTTACCAAACAGTGCGGTTTTGCATGCGTACATCCTATCAAGCGACTCCCCGGTTCTGAGAAAAATTACTCATCAGAATGCAGGAAAGGTATACGCAGAAATCACGGTCAGCGGCACACGGATTGCCGTGGTCAATGAGCTTTGTGATGAACAAGGGGAAGGATAGATTTTCCGCTTTTTAGGACAAAATGATTCTATTCAATCAATTTGCAGGCCGGTTTTCAATAGCACAGAGGCAGGGTGAAATATCCCTGCCTCTGTCACATCTATTGGATGCATTCAGTTGTTGTTTTCAAATTACTGTCTTATATAGTGGTCGCCCTTGCACCGGTCTCTTTTTGCTTTTTCAAAATGACTCTGTGTCCTTTCAAGACAGCACATTGTCCACCTGCTTTGTGTCTCTCCAAGAGAGAAACAGAAATCAAACGGTATGCAGAAACGCCCTTCCGCCTGCAAATCCTGTCCGGCAAAATCAATTTTCCGAATTGTAGACTCCTCCCCGCCAAATGCTTATTTGAAAACCTCAGTCCTCAAAAGACACCGGAACCGCCTGCCTCAGGGCAAAGGAATACAGGTAGCATTCGTCCACCGGACGGGCCAGCATTTTCATCACCGCTTCCCGATAGTAAAACAGTTGTTTCCGGTGCCGTTCCGCCAGTATTTCCCCGCAGGCCTGCGGGTCTTTCAGCTCCTCCTTTGAAAAATGGTCGGTCTTATAGTCGAAAAGCACCGCTTTTCCGTCTTTTTCCAGGAAGAAACAATCGATCACACCCTGCACAAGAAGCTCTTCGTTCGCAAGGACCTTTCTTTTTTCCTCCTCTTCCGTAAATTCGACAGCCGGAAGAGCAATGAGAAACCGCTGTTCCCTGTAAGACTCGGCAGACCGGCGCATTCTTTTATAAAGCTCGCTTTTCATGAAGGCTTCCACCGGCTCACGCTCCACCATATCCGCCACCGGGGCGCTCAAAAAGGCCCGCTCCACCAACCGTTTCCGTTCCTGCTCGAACCCTTCCTTCTCCAAATATTCAAAATCACAGAATTGAAGGAAGGCATGGGTCGCCGTTCCCCGCTCGGCGGGCGTGGGGCGCTTCTGACCTCTCTCCGCCTCCAGGATAAACGCCGGCTTGATCTGTTCGCCGACCGTAGGCTCCTGCCACTCAGCCAACACATCCAAAGCCTCCCCCCCGTCGTCCAGAACCGTAGGCGTTAAGAGGGAAACTGCCTTTTTTGCCGGCAATTCCGTTGAGGCCTTATAGGGATATACATAGGAAAGGCGATCCCGCATTTCTTTTTCAAGCCTTGGGTCCGGCAGAATTTCCGCCTGTTCCTCTTGGAAAATTTCAGGCTCCGCTTCCTCCAAGCCTGCCGGAAGTTGGTCGATATACAGCTCATACAGTCCCGTCTTCCCTCCGACAGCGCCGAGAATCATCGAAATCACCGAAAAATTCTGCTCCAAAGGATAGCGGTGGTGAACTCCGTTTTCCCGATAGCTCTCCAACTGCGCCAGCTTACTCCTGCTCACCTGAGCACTGACAAAGAGCTTGCTTCTGGCTCTGGTCAGCGCCACATACAGCAACCGGGCCTCCTCGTTGAAGGCCTTCTCTTTTTCGACGGCGCAAATCACGGCGTCAGCCTCCGAACGATCGTATATGCCCGGATAGTCCGGATTTTTTACCCGGAATTCCTGCCCGTAAACGGAGGAATACTTCTTGCCCTGCAGGTGTCCGCCGCCTAAGCTCTTTCCGCAGCCGTACAGCCAACAAACCGGAAATTCCAGACCCTTGCTTGCATGCACGGTCATGATCTGCACCTTTCCCTTTTCCGGTTCTCCGGACTTTCCGTCGCTTGCCACATTCCGTTCGGCCATGTCGGAGATCCGGCTGAGCACCCTTCCGAGGTCCACTTTGCCGTCCATAGAATAGATCCGTACCAGATCGTAAAAATACAGCAGATTGTCCTGAATTTCCGTGGCTCTTCCGGCGCTCTGTCCCTTGGAAAGCAGAGGAAGGAGCATACAGTCGCCCAAAACCGTGTAAACCAATTTATCGACCGGGGCTTCCTTGGCTATTTTGCGCATCCCGGAAAGGAACCGCAGAGCTTTGGCGGCTTTTTCTTCGCCTGTCTTCTCTGCATAGTCCTGCAAGGCCCCGTAAAGGCTCCTTTTTTCCCTTCCCTTTTTCACCCTGTACAGATCGTCCAGGGTGAATCCGAACACCGGACTTTTCAGTGCGCCTGCCAGATAAATATCCTTGGTCGGGTTGTGAATCGACTCCAGCAAGCACCGCAGAAGCAACACCTCCGGGCATTCAAAAAAGCCTTTCCGGCAGTTGATGCTGTAGGGAACGCCCATTTGATCCAAGGCCGCCGTCAACGAAGGAGCGCCGGTCATGTTGCGCAAAAGCAGAGCAATATCCTCGCCTTTCGTTCCTTGCTTCAGCAGTGCGGCAATGCTCTTGGCGGTATACATCGCCTCCGCATGTTTTCCCTTGGCAAACTCCTCCTGCCCGGTCACCAGACAAATCTGGGGCAGCAGCGACCCGCTTTCCTCCTCTTCGTCCTTTCCGGAACGAAGATTGTCCTGCTCATGGTAGTGCATATCGCTGCAGAAGGACAACAGCTTCCCACAGACTTCATTGATGAAGGCAATGAGCTTTTTCTGGCAACGGTAGTTCAGATCAAAAAAGATCCGTCCCCGCTCTTTTTCCTCCTCCACCGGAGGATAGCTTTCCCGCAATTCGCTGAAAATTTCGGGGCAGGCACCCCGGAAGCCATAGATCGACTGCTTCACATCGCCCACCACAAACCGGTTGTTCTTTGAAAGCGCTTTGAAAATATCGTTTTGCAGTTGGTTCACATCCTGGTATTCGTCGATGTACACCTCATCAAAGGATGCCCCCAGCTCCTGCGCCAACGGTGTTTTTTCTTCTCCCTGAAGAAGCAGTTCTTTGGAAAGTCTTTCAATGTCCGAAAACTCCAGAACTCCTGCCGCTCTTTTCTTTTCCCAAAGGTCCTCACGGTAGATTTCCAAGAGCTCCTTCAGGCATCGGTGCATTTGTCCCTCGGCTTCGAGAATCCTTTGCCGATCTCTAAAATTGAAGTTCAAAAGCGCATTTTTATAGGACTTCATGTAGTCCTTGAAAAGATCCCGCGCCTCCTTGAAACGGATATACGCCGGATCCTCCCCCATGCTGACCAGCTTTGCAAATTCCGTCCGGTCAAGAACCTCCTGCATATAGGAAGGCGCCCTCAGATGCTCCAAGAGCTCTTTCACCGCTTCTTTTTCCGCCCGACAAATCTCGGTACACTTTTTGACACCCTTTTCCTCCGGGCTTCTTCCGTCCAGTTCCCGTTCAAAAGCCGTGTATTCTTCGAGAAAATACGAAAGCACCAGCCTGTTTCTTTGCAGGAAATACCGACCGAATTTTCCCTCTTCAAAGGGCAAAGACGCCGCCTGTTCATAGTCGGCCGCCTGTTCGAACAGAGCTTCCAGCCCTTTGGAGGTGTTCTCGATCTTTTCATACAGCGCCACCAGCACGGCGCACAGATCCTTGTCGCTGTAGGAAGAAAGAAAACTGCCCGCCGTCTCGGGAAAGAGGGCGTTCTCCCGGTACATTTTTTCCATGGCCCGCCGCATACAGGAGATTTTGGTTTTGTACAGCTCCACATCGTCTGCGATCCGGATTTTGGGCGAAAGGTTCAACAGATCAAAATGCTCCCGTACCAACTCGTAGCAGTAGCTGTCGATCGTTCCGATACGGCACAGCGGCAGGAGCTTCAACTGCTCCTTGATACGCCGTTTTTTCTCCCCGTTTTCCGCTTTGCCCAGCGCCTCCCTCAGTGTTTCGCCCAGTTTTCTGCGCATATCGGCGGCGGAAGCATTGGTGAAGGTCACCACCAAAAGCCGATCTAAGGAGGAGGGGGCCTCCCCCTCGGTCACTTTTTTCAAAATCCGACGGCAAAGGGTGCTTGTTTTTCCGGTGCCGGCAGAGGCCGAGATCAGCAATTCCGCCCCGTCGGTCCCGATGGCCAGCTTCTGTCCCGGATTATCTCTGAATACCGCCACAGTGCATTTCTCCCTTCATTCCTCTTCTTCCTCCCCGCTTTCCTTCTTCCGGTTGCGGCAGACCGGGAGCATGGGACAATAGGTACAGCTGCCTTTTCCCTTTCCGGGCGTGGCATCCGCCTGCCCGCTCCGCATTCTTCCGGCAATCTCCGAAAGCGTTTCATCCACCGCCTTCAAATCCTCTTCAAACTGTTCGGCGGGCACCGTGGGAAGCCTTTGGGAGCTTGCCTTTCGAGGCGAAAAAACGCTGCTTCCGCCCCGATACATCGCCTCCAGCACCTTCTTGTCGTCGATGAGCAGTCCGCTGCGCTTTATGCCCGTCCGGAGCTTCTCCTGCGCTTCAGCGGCGCCCAGCCATTTTTCCGCCTTTACGGAAGGCTCGGAAACGATCTGGTAGACTACGCCTGCCGATTGGGTCTGTTCGCCCTTCTCTGCCCCTATTCCTTTCAGGAAATTCTCTTCCCGGCAGGCACACAGAGCCTTCATATACAGAAACATCTGCAGATTGTGCCCATCCTTCAGGTCCTCTTCTCTGAAGAGCTTGCTGCCGGTTTTATAGTCCACCACCCGCAGATACACCTTGCCGCCGATCCTGCAGGCGTCTACACGGTCGGCACATCCCCGGATCCTCACCCGGTTTTCTCCTTTTGTGACCACGGCCGGCAGAGTAAACTCCTTTTCTTCACCGGTTAAGCCGAATTTCAGCTCGCAGAATTTCGGCTCAAATCGGCTTTGTTCCAATTCGTCCCGCAGATTCATGGCCAGAATACAGGCGCTTTCCCGCACTCTGGAAAAAAACTGTTCCAAAAAGACATTCTCTTCTTCGCCAAGTATCTGGGTTTTCAGTTGTTCGATGATCCGACTCACCCGACAGCGCAATTCTTCATCGGCGGTGCTTCCGAAGCGCTCCCCTTTTTCAAGGCTCTCTTTTACGACCCCCTCCAAAACGCTGTGAAATACCGTACCGATCTCGTTGACCTCTACGGCTCCGCCCTTTTTCTCCTGCAGGCCGAGAATATTCCGGCAGGTATAGGAAAAGGGGCAGTTCACAAAGTTCTCCAGCTTTGTCTGGCTGGTTCCCAATTCGGGAACGGGATAGACCTCTTCTACCGTCTGCAAAGAAAGGGTCTGCTTTTCATTGACTAAGGGTGCTTTTTGGCAGAGAGCGGAAATTCCCGATTCTTCCTCTTCAAAGATCTTCTGCAACGCCCCGATTCTTTCACCTCTTCCGCTTTTCAGCGCTTCCTCAAAGCAAATGGCCCTGCCGTAAAGAAGGTCCTCCTCTTGGTCCTCCTTCCCGCCGAAGCGCTCCAACATCTCAAAAATTTCAGAGGGCTTATAGACATTTCCCCGCAGATCCTTCTGAGGGAATGTGACATACAGCTCGTCCTTCGGCAAAGTCAAAGCCGCATAGCACTGGTATTCCTCATCATACACCGCCCGGTCCTCGTCCCCGGGAAGCTCCACATTCAGACTGCGCAAAAAGCGCCTTTCCTCTCCGGTAAAAATTCCGGACACCCGGCTGTACGCCGGAAAGCTCCCCTCCTTCACGCCCAACAGATACAGCGTGCTCACCCCGCTGGGCTTCAGATTGAAGGTATCGGAAATGAGCACCCGGTCTTTCCCCTCGGGAATACTGCCAAAGGTACGCTTTTCGGCAAGAATCTGAATCATCAGAAGCAATTCCGCCCCACTGCAGGCCCGGTCTCCTGCCGTATAAACCAGTTCGTCCAACAGGGCGCAAAGCTCTCTGTAGGTTTGGGAAAGCCACTGGGCTTCCCGTCCGTCTCCTTCCGAAAGGGCTTCGCGAGCCTCCCGGTTCAACTGCTCTTCCAGCTTCATTCCCACAAAATAGTCGTAAAGAGCCACAGCACCTTCCTTCACCGTTTTGCAGGCACCCAAGTCCTCATCCAACTGCCGCAGGGGCAGGATCAGCCTTTCCTTGCAATCATTGATGCGCTTCAGTTTTTCGGCGGTATCGTCCTTTCGCTCTGCCGTGTGTCCCTCCGGATTCATGGCAAAATCCCCGCCGAACCACCGCTTTTTTCCTTCGATCTGCCAGAGGTTGATATAGTCCTCCAAGAAAAAGCCTTCCTCATCGCTCAATCCGCAGTAACCGGTTCTCAGATAGGAAAGCAGATCCTCCTGCCGAAAGGAGAACACCAACAGCCTGAAAGCATACAGCACCGCCCGGAAGGCTCCTCTTTCAGACAACCGCACCGGCGTGGTAAACACATAGGGAATGCCGTTGGCTTCAAAGACCCGATCCAGGATTCCTTTGTATTCCTCCGGATTGCGCATGACCACGCCCTGATCGGAAAACCGGCCGCCCTTCTGCACCGTCCTCAGAATTCTTGCGGCTGTCATTTTGCATTCCTCGTAAATTCCTCTGCACCTTGAAAGGTGAATGGCCGCTTCCCCACCCTGATAGACGGTCGGTTCCTCCCGGAACAGCGCCTGCTCCAACAAACACAGTTCCTCGTTTTTGCCGTAGGGCGTTTGAAGGATCACCGGCTTTCCCTCCTCGGTTCCCACCCTTTGGGCGGCTTGGCGCAGGGCATCTCTGCACCATCTCAGTTTTCCGAAGATCATCCGGTCATCTTCCGGCAAAAAGCCCAATGCCACGCTGACCAGCGGACTTTGGGCAAGTGCGCATTCGAGAATTTTCAGTTCCTGTCCGCTGAAGGCCGCTGTGGAATCCACATACACCAGCCGATCCTCAAAAAACCGATGGGTCTGCAAAACGGCATACAGCCGCTCTAAATCCTCCTCCGGATCATCGTATTTCTGCAATAAAAGCTCGTTGTATGCCCGGTAGATCTTGGCCAAATCTCCGGTTTTTTTGCCCAGTTGGGTACGGCTTTCGCATTGTTCGGCCGCTTTTTCCAGCAGTTCCGGCGAAATCGCCGCCCGTTTGAAGGTGAGGATTTCCTCCAACAGCGCATCCACGGTGCCGCTGTCCTGCAGTTGGAGTCTTCCGTAAACCGACAGGTCCTTTTGCACCTCCGAAAACGCCTGCCACAAAATCAGGGTTTTGCCCCCTTTACCGGCATAGTTATAGCATAAGCCGCCGTATTCCCGGAACACCCGGTTGCAGAGCCGCTTGAAAGAAAGAACCTCCAGATTCATGCGGTTCCGTTCTCCCCCCACTGCGGTCACCCGCTGTTCTGAGGAAACGGCAAAACGCTCCGGCACCAGAAGGATTGCCTTCTTGCCCCTGCGCAGATTTTCGGTAATCTCATTTGTCAAAAAGGTGCTTTTTCCACTGCCGGGACACCCATAGATGAACCGAAGCATACCGTTTTTCCTTTCTTCCCCTTCTGCTTAGCCCTTCCAAATGCAACCCGTCTGCCGGTTTGCAAGTGCCGGTGCGCAGAGCGTCTTTTCTTCCTTGTTTGTTCTTATATTCTTATGTTCTTATATTCTTATGCCCTTATGTCCTATCCCCTATATCCTTAGTCCCTATATCCACAGTCTTTTGCCCTTTCACACATCCGCTTCTCCGGCATAGCGAAAACCGTTCTCGGCAATGAACTGCTTTCTGCCCTCCAGATCGTCTCCCAGAAGGATCTCGAAGATTTCCGCTGTTTTTTGGGCATCCGCAGGGGATACCCGGATCAGTCGGCGTGTAGCCGGGTTCATGGTGGTCTTGGACATCATTTCGGGTGTGTTCTCTCCCAAGCCCTTGGAGCGCTGCAGAGAATACTTCTTATTCCCGATCTTCCGCAGCTGCTCGGCCTTTTCCTTTTCGTCATAGGCAAAGTAGGTTTCCTCGCCCACCGTGATTTCATAAAGAGGCGTTTCGGCAATGTACACCCGTCCCATCTCAATAAGAGAGGGCAACAGCCTGTAGAACACCGTCAGAAGCAGGGTGCGGATCTGAAAGCCGTCCTCGTCGGCATCGGTACAGATGATGATCCGGTTCCACTTGAGCGCAGATCGGTCAAAGGGTGCCAAATCCCCTTTCACCTTTCCGGAAAGCTCCACGCCGCAGCCGATGACCTTCAGCAGATTCACCACCACTTCGCTTTTGAATATTTTATCATAGGTGGATTTCATACAGTTCAGGGTTTTTCCCCTGACCGGAAACACCGCCTGAAATTCGGCGTTCCGTGCCATTTTACAGGAGGACATTGCCGAATCTCCCTCCACAATATAGACCTCCCGCTTGGTTTCGTCCTTGCTCCGGCATCCCACAAACTTGTCCACACGGTTCGCCACATCCATCATGTTGCCGCTGAGTTTTTTCCGGATATCCAGCCGGGTGCTTTCGGCGCTCTCCCTGCTCCTTTTGTTGATGAGCACCTGATTTCCGATCTTCTCCGCCTCCAGAGGCCGCTCAATGAAGTAGATTTCCAAAGTCTTTTTGAACCATTCGGTCATGGCATCGGCAATAAAGGCGTTGTTGATCGCCTTTTTGGTCTGGTTCTCATAGGAGGTCTTGGTGGAAAAGCTGTTCACCACCAGTATAAGACAGTCGGAAACATCCGCAAAGGTGATCTTGCTTTCATTTTTCCGGTATTTTCCCGAATTCCTCAGGTATTTGTCAATGGCCGAAACAAAGGCGCTTTTCGTGGCCTTTTCGGGAGAACCGCCATGCTCCAGATAGCTGGAGTTGTGGTAGTATTCTATGGCGTGCTCCCTGTTGGAAACGCAGAAGGACATTTCCATCTTCAGCTTGTAGTCCTCTAAATCCGCCCGGTCCCTTCCCGCTGTTTCGGTCTTAAAGAACACCGGTTCTGTCAGCGATGTGCCCAAGGCTAACTCCGCCACCCGGTCGGCAATCCCGTTTTCATAGTAAAATTCTTCCTCTTCAAACCTTCCCTTTTCGGTCTCGTTGCGCAGAAGGAACCGGACACCGCTGTTGACCACTGCCTGCCTTTTCAGCATCTCTTCATAGTATTCCTTCGGAATATCGGTGTCGGTGAAGACCTCCAAGTCCGGCAACCAGCGAATAACCGTCCCATGCTTTTTCTCTTTGGGCGTCAAAGGCGTTTCCTTCAGCTTTCCCGAAGGCTTTCCCTTTTTGAAGTGCATTTCCGAAAGTATACCGCCGCTGTAGGAGCGCACATCCATATATTCCGAAGCGCACTGGGTTGCACAGGCGCCCAGGCCGTTCAGACCCAGAGAAAAGCCGTAGTTTGAGCCTTCCTTGTTGTTTTCATACTTTCCTCCGGCATAGAGCTCGCAGAAAATCAGGTCCCAGTTGTAGCGCTTTTCCTTTTCGTTATAGCCCATGGGAATGCCTCTGCCGTCATCCTCCACCTCTATGGAACGGTCAGCAAAACGGGTAACCCTGATTACATTTCCATAGCCCTCTTTCGCTTCGTCCACAGAGTTGGAAACAATCTCAAAGACCGCATGTGCGCACCCTTCCAACCCGTCGGAGCCGAATATCACCGCCGGGCGCTTCCGCACCCGATCCGCTCCCTTTAACTGGGTAATGCTTTGATTGCCGTATTCCTCTTTTTTTGTCTGTTCCTTCTTTTCTGCCATTTCCAAAACTCCCTGCCGCCCAAGGCGTCAAAACGCCGAACGCTTTTTTCTCATCCTTCTCTTCCGTATGTCCGTTAGAGAATTTTCTACACCAATATTATATCTATTATACCGGAATCTGTACTTTTTGTCAAGAAAAAACCAATGCCCGGTGCCCCCTGTCTGCTCTAAGCACAGCGTTCCCGTCCTTTCTGCTCCTCTCCCCCGCAAGCTCCCTGCTCCTTGACAGAATTTTCTTTTTGGGCTTGACAAGCGTCTTTTTTCTGCTAAAATATGTTCCGGTAGAACAAGAAGAAAGCAGAGGGAAACCCACTCTGTTTCTCGAATGTCGAAAGAAGGGAATTTATCATGTGGGTGCTTTTCGCACTTTTATCCGCTCTTTTTGCCGGTGTCACCTCTATTCTTGCCAAATGCGGCATCCGGAAAACCGATTCCACGGTGGCAACGGCTCTGCGCACGATCGTTGTTCTTCTCATGTCCTTCTTCATGGTGCTGATCGTCGGCTCCCTTGACGGAATCGGAAGCATTTCCGCCAAAACCTGGATCTTTCTGATTCTTTCGGGCTTGGCCACCGGAGCCTCCTGGCTCTGCTACTTCCGGGCGTTGCAGTTGGGCAATGTCAACAAAGTGGTACCTGTGGATAAATCCAGCACCGTATTGACCATTCTTCTGGCCTTTCTCGTCTTCGGGGAGCCGATCTCTCCCCTCAAAGGCGTCTGCGTCCTGCTCATTGCCGCAGGTACTTTTCTGATGATCGAGAAAAAAGAGGTTTCAGGCGAAAAAAAAGAGCGCCGGATGTGGCTTCTCTATGCCCTCCTCTCTGCGGTCTTCGCCGCTGCGACCTCCATTCTCGGAAAGCTCGGCATTGAAGGGGTGGAATCCAATCTGGGTACCATGATCCGCACGGCTGTAGTGCTTCTCCTTTCTTTCTTTATGGTTTTTGTCACCGGAAAGGGAGAGAAACTGCGGGAGGTTCCCAAAAAAGAACTGCTGTTTATCTGTCTTTCCGGAATCGCTACAGGCGCCTCCTGGCTCTGCTACTACAAAGCTCTGAAGGACGGGCTGGCCAGTGTGGTCGTTCCCATTGACAAATTGAGCATTCTGGTCACGGTGGGCTTCTCCTATGCGGTCTTCAAGGAAAAGCTTTCCAAAAAAGCCCTGCTGGGACTGATTCTGATCGTAGCCGGCACATTGCTGATGCTGTTGTAGTTCGGGCAACACTCCCCTTTTTTTGTTCTTTTTGCCGGACATTCTCCTCTTCCTGCACGACCGCTCTCTTGAAACAACCTTTTTTGTCGGAAAAACCGGCCTGATCGGGGTAAAACCGCAAAACGAATCCTTTTGGGGAGGTGTAAAAAAGCTCCGTCAGCGTTTTTTACACCTCCGCTGTCATTTCGCCGCAAAATCCATCTGAATTTCGGCAAAATCAAGGGCAAAACCGACCAAGATCGCCTCAAAAATGCCGGAATCCCCACCGGAATTTTTGAGGGGTGTGAAAAATGATTTTTTTACAGTCCCGGATTTTTATACACCTTTGCGAAAAGAACCTGCATTTTTATCCGAAGATTTTGTGACAGATTCGCCTTTCCAATTCATCCACCCCGGAAAAATCCATCGCCTTTCCGTAAAGCTCCTCCAGCGTAAAGTGGGCTTCGGAAATTCTTTCAAATTCTTCTTCCGACAGGCGAAACAGAGTTTTCTCCTCCTTTTCCAGCCGATGCAGTCGTTTTCGGCACTCCGCAGGCGGCATACCAAAGGCCGGGCGCAGAGAAACCGTCCTCTCCCCTTCTTTCATGCAGGGCGCACCTCTTCGGAAAAGCGTCCGGCTTTCGGGAAAGAACAGACTTTCCGGGCGCAGGGAAACCGGGTCGGGAGACACCGAAAAAGAGAGCTTTTGGTTTTCCGCCTGCCGTTCCAACTCCTCCAAAAGAAGATACTCCACCCCGTAAAAGGGCTGAAAGCTTCGGATCTCCCCGGCCATCTCCTGCTGGCTGTCCAGGTACACGGCTCCCTCCATGCCCATCGACGCCATGGGGCATATTTGTTTTTCGCCCTTCCTCTCCTTGGAAACCACGGCGGACAGCATTTTTCTGGCCCATTTTCCGAGTTTCGGGAAATCCACCCTCGGTTGTACAAGGGAATATTTTGCCTCTTGGATTTTTTGGGCCGCCGCAAGCAGGGAGAATCCCCGTCGATAGCCTTCTGCCTTTTGGCGGGCCAAGAAAAGAATTTCTTCCCTTTCACTCCCTAACCTTTCGCTCTCCCAGAATTCTCCGAAATTCAGAATTTCTCCATCCACCCCGGGCTGAGCCGGCTCCTGCACATGAGGAGAAGTGCCGTCCACAAAGGCGATCCGCCGCTCTTTTAAAATCAATCCGTCCAAGGATTCCGGATCGGAGGAACAGAAAATCGGCAGACTTTCCTCACCCCTTTTTTGAGCTTCCTTCCGGATGCGGCGCATAAATCCGGATTTTCCGGTGCCCGGCCCTCCTTTTATCACATAAACATATTGCATTTTTCCCAAAAATGTGTCAAAATAAGAGCGGAAGCCCTGCCCTGAATTGATACAGGCAAAGCATCCGCCCTCTCCGTTTTGCAGCTTATATTCTTCGGTCATATTTTTTCTCCTTTTTTCTTTCGTTTTTTTCAGTATATGTAAGAAAAAGGAAGATGTTTTTCGAAAAGGATCCTTTTTTGAAAAAATGGGAAAGGAACCTTGCCGAAAAACCGAAAAGAATCTTTTCCGAAAAACAAAAAACGTTGCCTTCTTGCTCCTTTGGCCTTTTAGCTTTTTTTGTTTGCCTTGGGGGGCAATTTATGCTTCTTCCGCACCGAAAAGCCGAAACTACCCAGCTTTTTTCCCAAAGAGAAATAGTCTCCGTGGGCGTAGGCGGCGAGCCCGCATTTTTCAAGGTGCAGTTTTCCCCCTTTGTCCAACAGTTCCTCCCTCACCGTCACCGCCACCACATCCAGCAAGAACATCCGGTGACTGCCCAGATCCAGCTCTTCAAAGACCCGGCACTCCAAGGACAGAGGACTTTGATCCAAGGTCGGAGCGGACACCTCAACCGAGGACAGGGGTGTCAGACGGCACTTTTCAAACTTATCCACGGTTCTTCCCGACCGCACGCCGCAGAAGTCCGCAGCCTTCACCAGTTCCTCTGTGGTCAGATTGAGCACCAGCTCCCCCGATTTCTTCACCAATTCGTAGGTATAGCGCTCCGGTCGGATCGACACATAGGTTTTGGGAGGCTTGGTGTTGATGATCCCCGTCCAGGCGGCCGTCATCACATTGGGATGCTCCATATTTCCGGAAGTGACCAATAGGGGAGGCACCGGCGCCAAAAGCGCCCCTCCTTTAAAGGAAATTCTGCCCATTTTTCTTCGTCCTGTCTTCTGTTTTTCTTTGGTTGCAGTATAGCACAAAAAATGCTTTTTGTCAAAAGTGTGCTGAAAGTTCCTGTTTGACAAGAAATGAGTGTATATGAAAATACTTTACGAAACAAAAAATCTCATTGTGGTCGTAAAGCCGGCAGGCGTGCTTTCCGAAGAATCGGGAAACAAGCAGAGCGTGCCCCTGCTTTTACGCCGGATGTTTCTTGAAAAAGGGGCCAAAGACCCCCGATTTTTTACGGTACATCGGTTAGACCGGGATGTGGGGGGCGTGATGGTGCTTGCCAAAAACAGCCCCACAGCCGGCGAGCTTTCAGCGAAAATCGCCGCACGGCAGGCAGAAAAAGAGTATTTTGCCGTCGTGAAAGGGCTGCCCCCAGAGGAGGGTGTCCTGGAGGATCTGCTGTTCCGAGACAGCAAAAGCGGAAAAACCTATGTGGTGGACCGTATGCGTACCGGCGTGAAGGAGGCCAGGCTCTCCTTTGTACGCCTTGGCATCGGTGAGATTTCGGGAGAGCCCTGCGCTCTTGTGCGGGTTCGGCTCTACACCGGGCGCACGCACCAGATCCGGGTACAGTTTGCCTCCAGAGGCTTTCCCCTTGTGGGCGATCGGCGCTACGGCAGTCAGGACAAAGAAAACTTCCCGGCTCTCTTTTCGGCGCATCTGGCGATTCCCGGTTTTTTCGATTGCAGAGCTCTTCCGGAAGACTCCCCTTTCTCTCTCTTTGAGAACGCCTTTTTCTTCTGACCGGTTCGGTCTTTTTCGCATAAACTGAAAGTGCGGGATATTTTTCTTCCCCGTGGAATAAAAAATCAAAAAAACCCTTTTCAGGGAGAAAAAAGTATGATACAATAGTCTATGTATGAGGGTTCCTTCAAAGGACCGGAACATAAGAAAGGGATTCCGCCCGGCGGGCGGTCACGATAGAATATGGAGAAAATCGTAATCCGGGGCGGGCAGCCCCTCTACGGTGAAATTGAAACCAGCGGCATGAAAAACGCCGCTCTGCCCATTATTTTCGGATGTCTTCTGGTGAAAGACACCTGTACCATTGAAAATCTGCCCTCCATCGACGATGTGAGGGTCGCATTGACCATTCTTGAGGACATGGGGGCTTCGGTAACATATTTGAATCCGACAACGGTCTCCGTAAATTGCACCAGAGTCCGGGGAGGCTGTTCTTCCTTGGAGCTGGTGCGGAAAATCCGGGCCTCCTACTATCTTCTGGGCGCCGAGGTCGGACGCTACGGAAAGGCCTATGTGGGCGTTCCCGGCGGTTGTGATTTCGGCTCCCGCCCTATCGACCAGCACATCAAGGGTTTTGAAGCCCTCGGATGTACGGTCCGGACCGACAGCAACTATGTGGAGATTTCCGCTCCTCAGGGATTAAAAGGAAGCAGTATCTTCTTCGACCTTGTTTCGGTGGGTGCCACCATCAATGTGATGCTGGCATCGGTTTGCGCACCGGGTATGACCGTCATTGAAAATGCGGCAAGAGAACCACACATCGTGGATGTGGCAAACTTTCTGAACACCTGCGGCGCACAGATTTCCGGCGCCGGGACCGATGCCATCAAAATCAAGGGTGTAGAAGCCCTGCACGGCTGTACTTACGCCATCATTCCGGATATGATCGAAGCCGGCACCTATATGATTGCCGCCGCCGCAACCGGCGGAAGCGTGAAGATCACCAATGTCATTCCAAGACACCTGGAATCCATCACCGCAAAGCTCTGCGAAATGGGCGTGGAGGTGCTGGAGGGGGATGACTATGTGGTGGTGACCAGAACCGGAGGGCTTACCCGAGTCAATGTGAAAACCCAGCCCTATCCCGGTTTTCCCACGGATATGCAACCCCAGATGGCGGTGCTGATGTGTCTGGCCGAAGGAATTTCCAACCTGAACGAAAGCGTATACGACAACCGTTTCCGCTACACGGAGGAGCTTCTGCGCATGGGCGCACGGATCAAAGTGGACGGAAAAACGGCGATCATTGAGGGGCGCACCGCTCTTCGACCGGCCCGGGTGCGGGCCGTGGACCTGCGGGCAGGAGCGGCCATGGTCATTGCCGGGTTGGCCACCGCCGGAGAAAGCGAAATCGACAACATTCACCTGATCGAACGGGGCTATGACGATCTGGTGGGCAAGCTCCGCCGGTGCGGAGCAGTCATTGAAAAAATCACCGAGCACAACGGCTGAATGATTTTTTCCGGCTCTTTCCTCTTCCGAACCGAAAGGGGATGTTAAAAAATTCTTTCGGAATTTTTTAGCATCCCCGATGACATTGGTTTTGACGGCTTTCAGCCGTCATTTTGCCGCAGCATCCACCGAAATCTCTACAAAATGAAGGGCAAAACCGACCGAAATCCCATCAAAAAAGCCGGAATCCCCACCGGCTTTTTTTGAGGGGCTGTAAAAAACTCGATGTTTTTTACAGCCCCTTTTTATTCTTCCGTCCGTTTTTGCACAGCCCGAAAACAGGATTCCATAGGTGCAACAAGCCCGGTATATCTTCGGACCGGGTGCTGAAAGGAAGCACCTATTTCCGACAGTCCCTTGCCGCTTTTTCACTGCCCGTCGATAAAGGCAAACACCTGCTCCTTGGTTTTATATCCGGTGCTTGAAGCAACCGTTTTCCCGTCCTTGATCAGCACCAGCATGGGAATATAGGAAACGCCGAAGGAGGAGGCGATCTCTGCTTCCTCGTCCACATTGATCTTGCAGACCTTCACATCCTCCCGCTCCGTCTCTACTTCCTCCAGAATCGGAGCCAGCATCCTGCAGGGACCGCACCAATCGGCATACAGATCCACCAGCACCGTCTTTTCGCTTTTCAATACTTCCTCTTCAAAATTATTCTTCGTGACCTTCATTTTTCCCTCCTTAGAGTTCAACCCTTTTCCTTATAATAGAGCATGCAGTGGCAATAGCCTTCAAATTCCGGATCGGCGATCTGCTCTCTGAATTCCTTGCACATACACTTGGTATCTTCATTCATTTCCCTGCGGCAGGGGCAATAGCCGCCCCTTGTTTTCAGTCCTTCCTTGACCGTCCGTACAATTTCTTCATCCTCATTCAATCGGATTTTAGCCATTGTGGCTCCTTTCTCCGGCATCCTCCTGCAAACGCTGGACCGCACCGCAAGGAAGGCCGGAAAGAAACGCTGTTTTCTGAAAGCTTTCCCTTTGCGCTCCCTTGCATGAAGTATACTCTATTCTTTCCCGTTTGTCAAGAAAAACACTTACTATTTTCGTTGTTCTTCCTGTTTTGTGGCGAAGAACCTCTTTTCAAGGGCACCGTCCTTCATTGGAATTGTTTCATCTGTTCTCTCACAAATCCGATCTGTTTTTCTACCGACGGCAGTGCCGTTCCTCCTTCGGATGTCCGGCGGCTCACGCAGTTCTTCAGCGAAATGGCGTCGAAGAGCCCCGTATCATAGCCCTCGTAGAGCGTCCTGTATTCCTCCAAAGACAGTTCCTCCAGCGTTTTGTTCTGCCGGATACAGTATCCCACGGTCTGTCCCACGATCTTATAGGCCGTCCGGAAGGGCAACCCCTTTTTGGTCAGATAGTCGGCAAGATCCGTGGCGTTGATATAGCCCTTCCCTGCCGCCTTGTACATATTCTCCGGCAGAGGCTTCATGGTGGCGATCATCGGTGCAAAAATTTCAAGACACATCTTCACGGTATCCACCGCATCGAAAACCGATTCCTTATCCTCCTGCATATCCTTATTGTAGGCCAAGGGCAGACCCTTGAGCATGGTCAGCGACCCCATAAGATCTCCGTAAACCCGCCCGGTTTTTCCCCGCACCAGTTCTGCCATATCGGAATTCTTCTTTTGGGGCATGATGCTGGAGCCGGTGGTGTAGGCATCGTCCAGCTCCACGAATTTGAATTCCCAGGAGGACCAGAGAATGATCTCTTCGGAAAAACGGGAAAGATGCATCATCAGAATGGACAGGCAGGAAAGCAGCTCCAGACAATAGTCCCGGTCAGACACCCCGTCCAGACTGTTCTCGCAGATACCGTCAAAGCACAGGGCCTTTGCCACCATTCTCCGGTCGGTCCGGTAGGTGGTGCCCGCAAGGGCGCAGGAGCCCAGGGGACTGTAATTCATTCTTTTCAGAGTATCCTGCAGGCGCCCCAAATCCCTTAAAAGCATCATCGAATACGCAAGCAGGTGCTGACCGAAGGTGATGGGCTGAGCCCTTTGCAAATGGGTGTAGCCGGGCAGGATCATCTCCTTGCATTCCTCGGCCTTATCGGTTACAGACGAAAGCAGGGTCAGCAGTTTTTCCCGAATGCTCCCGCACTCCTTACGCAAATACAGACGCAGGTCCAGCGCCACCTGGTCGTTCCGGCTCCGGGCGGTGTGGAGCTTTTTTCCGTTGTCGCCGATGCGCCGGGTCAGTTCGCTTTCAACGAACATATGAATATCCTCTGCCGTTTCGTCAAAGGTCAGCTTCCCCGTTTCCAGATCGGACAGGATTCCCCCCAGCCCCTCGGTGATGGAGGCGCACTCATCCTCGGTAAGGATCCCGCAGGCACAGAGCATGGCCGCATGAGCCAAAGAACCCTCAATATCCTCTTTGTACATCCGGGAATCGAAACGGATAGAGGAGTTAAAGTCATCTGCCAACTGATCGGTGGCTTTTTCAGCCCTTCCCGCCCACATTTTTTCCATAGGTTCGTCCTTTCTTTCAAGAAAAATACTTTTTACAGGAATTGTGCCCTCGGTTTCCCGGGGGCACAATCTTTTTACTTTAACTGATTCTTTGCCTTCATCTTGGCATAGACCTTGGTGGGCAGACCATACAGGTTGATGAAGCCTGCCGCATCTGCCTGATTGTACACCTCGTCCTCGTCAAAGGTTGCGATCTCCGGATCGTACAGCGAATAGGGAGAGGTCACACCGGCATTGATGATGTTTCCTTTATACAGCTTCAGCTTCACATCGCCGGTCACATACTTCTGGGTGCTCTTGACAAAGGCTAAAATCGCCTCGGTCAGGGGGCTGTACCACTGGGCGTTGTAGACGATCTCCCCCAGCTTCTGTGCCACCAATGCTTTGTAGTGCTGGGTTTCCTTGTCCACGCAAATGGTTTCCAGAACCGCATGGGCGTGGTACAGGATCGCTCCGCCGGGAGTTTCGTACAGGCCTCTGCTCTTCATGCCGACCAGACGGTTCTCCACCACATCAAACAGACCTATCCCGTTGGCTCCGCCCAGCTTGTTCAGTGCCAAAACCACATTAGTGGCATTCATTTCCACACCGTCCACAGCTGTGGGCACGCCGCTTTCAAAATGTACCGTCACATAGGTTGCTTCATCGGGTGCCTGCTCCGGAGAAACACCCATTTCCAGAAAGCCGGGCTTGTTGTACTGAGGCTCATTGGCCGGATCCTCCAAATCCATGCCCTCGTGGGACAGGTGCCAGATGTTCTTATCCTTGGAATAGTTGGTCTCTCTGCTGATCTTCAGAGGAATATTGTGAGCCTCCGCATAGTCGATCTCTTCGTCCCTGGATTTGATGCTCCATTCCCGCCAGGGAGCGATGATCGGCATATCCGGTGCAAAAGCCTTGATGCCCAGCTCAAACCGGACCTGATCGTTGCCCTTGCCGGTGCATCCGTGACAGATGGCGTCAGCCCCCTCTGCCAGGGCAATCTCCGCTACTCTCTTGGCAATAAACGGACGGGCAAAGGCCGTGCCCAGCATATATCCCTCATACAGCGCTCCTGCCTGCACGCAGGGGAACACGCATTCCTGTAAAAATTCCTCGGTCAGGTCTTCAATATAGATCTTGGACGCACCGGTTTTCAGTGCCTTTTCCTCTAAGTCCTCCAGTTCGCTTGCCTGACCCACATTCCCCGAAACGCAGATCACTTCGCAGTTGTTGTAATTCTCCTTCAGCCAGGGAATGATGATAGAGGTATCCAGCCCTCCCGAATAGGCAAGTACAACCTTCTTGATCTTTTTCTTATCCATTTTTCTTTTCTCCTTCGCAGATGCTTCGCTTCGATGAATAAATATTACCATAAACAGAATAAAAATGCAATACCGTTTTTGAAAATAATTTGCGGTATTTTCAATAAATCTGAGATTGAAAATTTGATATTTATAGTCATATTGCTTTAAGTTCAAAAAAAACACCGATCCGAGCGGGCCTTTTCAAGGCCATAAGCCGATTTTTTAATATTCATTTTTTCACCGAATATACAAAAAAGGCGTAAAAACTCTGTCCGAGCTTTTTACACCTCCGGCAACGGCCGCAAAACTCACCTGAATTCCGAAAAAAATCGAGGGCAAAACCGACCGGGACCGCCTCAAAAATGCCGGTCGGAATCCCGGCATTTTTGAGGGGCTGTAAAAAACTCGCTTTTTTACAGCCCCTTTAGCTCTGCCAAGAGGTTACAGACAAGTCGAAGAATATAAAGCGGAAATAGAAAAGTGATGTCAGTTCGTTGCTTAACATCCTGTGCGTCATGTGGTTTTTTCAAAATTGAAAGGGCATAGCCGCAAACGCTATCGCTTGTCGCCTGATGGATTGCCGCCAGCGCCTCGCGGTCGCCGTTGGCAATTTTCACAAGATATTCATCCAGTTTCTCAGCACTTGCGTCCAAGTTGTTTTCGGAGACCCGGGTTGAAATATTCACTGACATCTACAACTTGCTCCTTTCATCAGAATAATCCACCGGCATGCGGTTTTATTGCATTTTGAAAAGAAAAATCTTTTATTTTGGATCTGGTAATGTAACATTCTGTCAAAGCCCTGCATCAGGTGGCAATTCCGGCGTACTGGGTCATATAGAGCTCGTAATACCTGCCCTTCTTTGCAAGCAGGGCGTTGTGATTGCCGCTTTCAACGATTTGTCCGTGATCCATGACGACGATCAGATCCGAGTCCCTGATGGTAGACAGACGGTGGGCAATCACGATGCTGGTACGGTTGCACATCACCATCTGCATCGCATCCTGAATCGCCTTTTCGGTGCGGGTATCCACATTGGAGGTCGCCTCATCCAGAACAAGGATTTTCGGATCGGCTACATCAGCGCATTGATGATGGGATTCATAAAAGCAAAAATAACAAGAACCTTCAACTGCGTTTTGATCAGGTCATCGTTTGCCTTACCGAACCGAATTTTTTCGTAGATTTCCCGGACGCATGCCTTGATGATGCGGATTCCGGAAATATCCTCCTGCAGGATGCTGTTGATGGTGTCCAAATGTGTCTGCAACTTGGTGAACAGGGGATTCGCTTTCGTCAGACAGAAGGCAAGACAGCCGAGGATCAGGGGGAAGGCGCAGAGTACGATCAGTCCGAAATCCCGGTTCAGACGGAACATGAAGAAGATGCTGCCGAACATCAGCATGGAGGTCCGGATCATGCCTCTGACGAACTGAGATACGAAATTCTGAACCTGTGTAATATCGTTGGTGACTTGTCACAAGGGAACCGGTGCTGAATTTGTCGATCTGGGGGAAGGAAAAGGTCATAATCCGACCGAAGCAGTCCTTCCGGATTTCGTTGCCGATATTCTGACCGGTCATGTGAACGAAAACATTGTTGAGGGAGCCGCAAAGACCTCCGAACAGAACCAAGCCGATCATCTGAAATCCCAGTACCCAGATCAGATTCAGGTTGCTGACTCCGCCATTGTCAAGTCCCAGAACACCTTCATCGACAATCCGGCTCATGATACCGGGTTGGATCAGATCCATCAGCACTTCGCCGACCATGAATATGGCGGCTAAAACAGCAAAATGCAGATATCGTTTAACATACTTCCACATTTTGTTCTTCCTCTCGTTTTCTGATGTATTTGGCATCCCAATCGGTGCAGATTCTTTCCATCAAGCCGAGAAGGGTCTGTTTCTCCGAATCGTTGAGGCAGGAAAACATTTCCCTGTGCCGCCTCAGCCGATCCTCTGCAGCAGCCTTTGCCAGATGCTCGCCCTCCGGGGTCAGTCGGATGTTTGCCGTTCTGCGGTCGTCGGTGCTGACAGTCCGTTGAATCAGTCCCGCATTTTCAAGCTTGGCGATGACTTCACTTGCCGATCCCGGCTGAATGCCCAGACGGCTGGTCAGCGCCCTCTGGGTGATACTGCCGACCTCCAACAGGATGATCAGAATCCGCTTCTGACTCCCCTTTCCCTCATACAGCAGACGAATGGTCTGTCCCATATCCCGCAGATTGATGATCAGCCGGTCATTTACATCGGCAGAATGATAGCGTTCCGATCCTTGCTTTTCGCACTCTTTTGGCCCTGTTGTCATAGATTTTCCTCCTTTTTATTTAGGTACCTTGAAAATTATAGCGCGAAAAAGCCAAAATGTCAAGGTACCTTGAAAAAAGAACGAAAATTTTAGGAAGCTATTCACATAGAGAATCAGCCGCAGCATGAACAGGCATTCATTTACGGCTGAAAGCAAAAGGGGGGCAAACCACTGATTTTTTAGCGGTTTGCCCTTGAATTTGATTTACCAGGTGCGGGATTTCATCTCTCTGAACTGAGCAACGGTGGAAACATGGGAGTTCAGTCCGCCGTCAACATTGATGATCTGACCGGTCACATAGCAGCTCTCGTCAGATGCGAGATAGACGCACATATGTCCGATATCTTCGGGGCATCCGTAACGGTTCACCATGATGTTGCTCAGGAAAATGTCCTTTAGAGCCTGAGGAACATACGCCTCATTCTGGGGAGTAACGATCAACCCGGGACGGACGCAGTTGCAACGGATGTTCTGCTTGCCGTACTGAAGAGCGGTGTACTGGGTCAGCTTGTCCACGCCCGCCTTTGCGCAAGCGTATGCGGTGGAACCCAGATCGCCCAGGCAGGATGCCATGGAACCGATGTTGATAATGGAGCCGCCGCCGATCTTCTCCATGTAGGGAAGAACACACTTGGTGGCGAAGAAGGTGCCGCGAATGTCACTCTGGAAAATAGCGTCCCACATTTCAAGGGTCAATTCGTCCACACGACCATCCTTCAGTCCGACATTTGCGGCATTGTTGACCAGAATGTCAATCTTGCCGTATTTTGCCTCGGTGTCGGAAAAAAGCTGTTCAATGCTCTCGGTGGCGGTGATGTCCATGAAATGGTAGGTGGCTTCTCCGCCTGCCTGCACGATTTCATCAACGACAGCCTGTCCCTTCTCCTGTCTGCGTCCGCAGATAACGACCTTTGCTCCCTCAGAGGCAAACAGCTTGGCGATGCCGATACCGATACCACTGGTAGAGCCTGTAACAACAGCAACCTTGTCTTTTAATCTTTCCATAATCATTCCTCCAAAAATATAAAAAATAAATACGCAAAATATAGGTCAACGGATGGAAAAGTCCGCAGGAGCAAACGGTACGATCGGACCAAAATGCGCCTTTGGAAATATGCCAAGCAAATTGGGATATGCAAAGACATCCGCAACAGCTACAGCAAAACCGATCCCGATGCCACTTTTATGAGGGTAAAACGGAATTGCATAGGAAACGACCGGCTTCTTCCGCATATAATCTTGCCAATCGGCATCTGCAACGAATATATTGTTGTTTCAGATGCGAAGCAGTATACCTCTTATATGGATTTCTTTTTACCTCTTACGGATAAAGCGGATACCCGGAATATCCGGTTGCCGATGCGGGATACGGCTGAGAACCAACAGGAGCCCCACCGGCAAAGGGACCCTGCGGCCCGATCAAGCGGAATCGCTCCTACAGAAGGGCCCGAAGGAGAGGGAGAGAATCGGTAATACCGGAGTTTACACTGATTTCCATCAGATTTGATCTCTATAAGTGCCACAACGAAAAATCCCGGATGTCAAAAGCGGTTTAAGGAAACCGAATTTTTTGCTTTCCCAACTGTGGAAAATTCTCAAAAATGCCGCCAATTGGGCTTTTGTGCCCCAGATTCGGGGATTTTCACCGATTCCCTTTCTCTTGCAGCAAATAGCAGAGACTTCGATCAGCCGATCGTTGTCTCTGCTTCTCAACGAGATTTTTTACAGCCCTTGGATTCTCAGCCTTTGTTGAAGGCGCAGAAGGACTTGTAGGTCATATACAGATCGGCCTTGGAAATGCACTCATAGGGGGCATGCATGGACAGCACCGGAACACCCAAGTCCACCACATCGATGTTTTTGGAGGAAATGTAGATCGCAACGGTGCCGCCGCCGCCCTGATCCACCTTACCCAGTTCGCCTATCTGCCACAGCACCTGCTCCTTGTCGAACAGAGAGGACACATAGCCCACAAACTCGGCAGAGGCGTCGTTCGTGCCGGCCTTTCCTCTGCTTCCGGTATACTTGGTCAGCACCACTCCGCCGTTCACCGTGCAGGCGTTGCGCTTCTCATACACATCGGCGAAGTTGGGGTCGTATGCCGCATTCACATCGGCGGACAGGCATTTGCTGTTGTTCTTCACAATATTGAAGTTCGCTCCCAGGCTCTTGCAGATCTCTTCCATGATGTCTAAGAAAATACCGCTCTGCATACCGGTATTTCCGCCGGAACCGACCTCCTCCTTATCGGCAAGGATCGCCATCACCGTGTGTGCGCTCTCGTCGGTGTCTGCCAGCGCCCGGATAGCCGGATGAGCGCATACCCGGTCGTCGTGCCCGTAACCGGCAATCAGAGAGCGGTCAAAGCCCACTTCTCTGGCCTTCATGGCCGGAACCACCGACAGCTCTGCCGACTGGAATTCCTGTTCCACGATGCCGTATTTTTCATTCAGAATCTGCATCATGTGCAGCTTCACTCCGCCGTCTGCCGACTGGTCATAGGGGGTAGAGCCGATAATCACATTCAGTTTCTCTCCGGGAATCCCCTCTCCGAGAGTTTTGTTTACCTGATCCTTTGCCAGATGGGGCAACAGATCGGAAATATAGAAAATGGGGTCGCTTTCCTCTTCGCCCACCGTGATTTCCACCTTGGTTCCGTCCTTCTTCACCACCACACCGTGAATGGCCAAAGGAATGGTCGTCCACTGATACTTCTTGATCCCGCCGTAATAATGGGTCTTGAAATAGCCGATATCCGCTTCCTCATAGAGCGGATTGGGCTTCAGATCCAGTCTGGGAGAATCGATATGGGCCGCCGAAATACGAATGCCCTCCTCAAGGCGCTCACTGCCGATGCGGAAGGCATACAGCGCCTTGCCCCGGTTATTAAAATAGTACTTGCCGCCCTTTTCGACCTTATCGCCCATGCTGTAGGGGACAAAACCCTTCTTTTCCAACAGGGCAATTCCCGACCGAACGGCCTCCCGCTCGGTCTTGGAATGGTCGATATACCACATGTATTCCTTGGAATACTCCTCCATTTCCTTTTTTTCTTCCTCGGTCATCACTTCGTATGCCGTCTTTTTTTTGAAGAGCAGCTGCTCTTTCAGGGTCTTTGCTTCTTCCATGATCGATTCCTTTCTTTTTTCTCATTCGGATTTGAGCATCTCTGAATATTCAAGGCATATTCGGCGGCGGACGATCCTTGCGCAGAACGAGGCGCAAAAACGCCGGAATACACCGTGTACGAACGCTTTTGGCAACGCCGGTCTGCGGTAAAAACGCCGTTGCCGGATGTGCGGGGACAGTTTAGAGGTACCCGCTTGTATTGGATTGAGTTGCCTGAAGTAAAACACCGTAGGCATCGTAAGCGCTTTCGATCCGTTCCAAATAGGTCCTTGCCCTTTCGCTCGGAAGGTTTTCAAGGGTATACCCCTCTTCCCTCCAGCGGTTCACATTGCCGATTCCGGCAAAATACGCCACATGGCTCCATTTCCAGCTTCCGGTCAGTTCGTGCAGAACGCAAAGATACTCGGTGCATGTGTCGATATTGATCTCCGGCACAAAAAGATTTTCCGGGTCATAGGGAACGCCGGCAAGGGCACACTGCTCCTTGTAGGTCGAGGGGAGCATTTGCATCAGTCCTCTGGCTCCGGCTTTGGATTCCACCTGGGGTCGGAAGCCGCTTTCCACCTGGATCACCGCATAGATCCTTGCTTCCTCCACCGAATGCTTGGTCGCCGCCCGGTGCACCTCCGTCCAGTACGGAAGACTCTCTCTGTTTCGGATATTCTCCTCCAAAGGATCGTATTCCGCTTGGTCCCCTGCCCGAAACAGAAGAAAACAAACCGCCGTCAGCGCCAGCAACACCGACAGACAAAGAACACCGGCAACCAGACTGACCCTTCGGTCGTCTCTCCTCCACCCCTTCATCGGATACCCATCTTTCCTAAAATCTGCGCAAGCGTCTCTTCCGGGCGGTCCTCTGCTCCGTTGTTCAGGACAAAATCGCTTCTCATCCTGTATTCCTCTTCGGTTTTCTGATTCTTCATGCGCAACTTTGCCTGCTCTGCGGAGATTCCGTCCCGCAAAACAATACGCCGCAACCGCTCCTCTTCGGGAGCCGTCACGCAGAGGATGCAATCATAGTCCTTTTCAAAGCCGGCTTCAAAAAGCTGGGGGGCATCCACCGCCGCCGCCGAATAACCGACCTCCTCGGCCTTTTCAAGGTACCCCAAGCACCTTTGCCGCACAGGAGGGTAAACCAGATTTGCCAGCTTTTTCATGGCTTCCGGATCGTTGTAGACGATCTCCCCCAGCCTTTTCCGGTTCACCGAGCCGTCCGGCGCCGACAGATCCACGCCAAAGGCCATGGAAAGCACTTGCACAAAGCTTTCGTCCTGATAAAGCGTATGCACCACGCGGTCACAATCCAATGTGGGAACTCCCCTTTTGGCAAGCAGGCTGGAAATATACCCTTTCCCACTGCCGCTTGGCCCTGTCAATCCGATTCTGATCAATGCCGCCGCTCCTCTCTTTCTCAAGTATAATTTTCTTTTCTCAATTTGTCAACCGGATTTTTCGGTCTTTCGCCAAAAAATGCTCCGGAACAATATTTTTCAAAAAAATTCATTTTTTGTCTGTACAGTTTGGAAAAAATATGCTATACTGTAATCAGAAAATGTTTGAAAGGCGGTACCTCCTATGACCAGTCAAGAAGAAGAAAGCAGAAGAATTCTGAGGCCTCTGGTGATTTTCTTGGGAATACTCGGCATCCTTGCAACGATCAGTCTGACTGTTTGTCTGATTCTGAAAAAGTATAGAGCGGCGCTGTCCACACTGAATAAAGATACCGATTTCGGTTCCTTTGACGAGGAAGACCTGCTTTCCGTCGGCTCCGATGAAAAATCCGAAGGATGCTCCGTAAACTGCAGGTTCTGACCGTCTTTCCCGTTAGGTCGCTCCGGCGGCCTTCCCTTTTCCCCTATTTGTAAACCAAATTTTCTATATAGTTTACAATGAATTTTACCAATTGAAAGGATTTGCTCTGTATGAAAATCAAACGCACTCTGTTTCCCCTGACCATGACCGCCTTAGGCACGGCACTGATCGCCGTTTGCGCCTTCATTACCCTGACCTTCGGAGATCTGAAATTCACCCTTCAGCTTTTCGCCGTTCTTCTGATTTCCGGGTTATTTCCCCCCGTCTATGCTTTTGCTTCCATTCTTGCCTACCTTCTTTTAGGGGCTTTGGGTGTTCCGGTCTTTGCCGGATTTCAGGGGGGGATAGGCGCCCTTGTCGGGCCCACCGGCGGATTTCTCCTTGGATTCCTGCCCTCGTTCCTGTTGATTTCCCTACCCTTAAAAGCTCTGAAAAAGCCGAAATTCTACCATATTCTGCTCTTATTCGTGGGAGAAGTGCTTGTTTGCTACCTTGCAGGCACCATAGGGTTGTATATCTATATGCCCGATAAGGGTCTTTCATACATCCTTCTTTCCGCAGTGATTCCCTACATTCTGCCGGATTGCGCCAAGGTCATCCTTTCTGCCATCCTTGTAACACGGCTGCGGCCGATGATCTATCCGAAATTTACTCTTTCCCGGAAAGCCGAAGAGAAATCTCCCCTCCTGTAAACAATTCCGGTTCGCCCTTGCCGGTGTCCAGAAACAGCCCTCCGTTTTCGTCAAAGCCCACCGCCACCCCTTCGGTCCGGGCGCCCCAACAGTCCAGAACCACCCGTCTTCCTAAAACCATGGAACGACGGGTATATTCTTGCATAAAGGTGCGTTTCCAGGGCTCTCGGGCAAAGGCATGGAGCTGGGAAGCGATCTCTGCCGCCAGAATAGATCGGTCGGGTCTGCATCCAAGGGATCCGGCCTTTTCGGACAGCTCTTCGGGAAAAATCTCGGTGTTCAGATTGATGCCGATGCCCACCACCACCCGGTTATCTCCTCCCGATTCCAGAGAGGTCAGGGCTTCGGTCAGAATCCCGCAGACCTTTCTTCCCTCGCTGTACAGGTCATTGACCCATTTTATAAGGATCTTCTTTTCGGTATAACGCTCCAGAATCTTGGCCACCGAAACAGCGGCATAGGGCGTAACCGCCGTCAGAGTCTGCAAGGGAGCCTCTGAAGAAAAAAGGTAGGAAAGGTACAGCCCCGTAGATGCCGGCGAATAGAAGCTTCTGCCAAGGCGCCCTCTGCCTGCCGTTTGGCTGTCGGCAACAAAAAGAGCTTCCCCTGTGAAATTTCCTTCTTCCGCAAAGAGCTTTGCCCGTTTGTTGGTGGAGTCGGTCTCTCCGTAAACCGTGATCTTCAAGCCCATACATTCTCCCGGCAGATGCGCCCGGACCCGCCCCTCTGACAAAAGGTCCTGCCGAGCCATCCGGTAGCCCCCTCCCCGCCGGGAGGATATTTCCACACCTTCCTCGCGCAGAGTATTGACCGCCTTACAGACCGCCATCCGGCTCACGCCCAGCTTCCCCGCCAATTCCTCGCCGGAAAGCTCCCGGTCCTCCCGCCGTGCGCATTCCAGATTGTAGAGTATTTCTTCTTTCAGTGACATTGTTGCCTCCCAAGACCCCCTGCGGCCCTTTCCGCCGTTGTTCCGGCTTCTTTCCCACCGTGTGTTCCGGTTTTTCCGCCGGATATTCCGGCCTTTTCCGAAGAAGGGTTCTTTTCCCCTGCCGGAAAGCCCTCTTCCCTTGAATTATACCCTCTTTTTTTTGGAAAAGCAAGAAAAAATCCGAATTTCCGGTGACAAATGCTAAAAAATATGGTATACTCTCGTTGAATCTCATTTTGAAAGGAAGAAATCTGTATGTTCTCCATTCTTCTTGCCGGAGTCCCCATCGGCATTGACCATCGCTACGCCTTCGTCCGGAAGCAATGTGCGGACTATTTCTCTTCCGAAGCACCCGTATTCACCGTTTCGGCAGGCGAAAAAGAACTGGCAGAGGAGCTTTCCAAATGCACCGAAGAACTGAAAAACACGGTCCCGGACTTGATGGGCTATTGTGAAAGTGTCTGCCTTTATAGAAAAATCTGTCTGGAGCTTCCCCGCTACAACGCCTTTCTCTTTCATTCCGCCGCTGTGAAGCAGGGAGACAGCGCTTACATCTTCTCTGCCCCCAGCGGTACCGGCAAATCCACCCACCTTCGCTTGTGGATGCGCCGTTTCGGCAAAGAACTGGCCGTCATCAACGGCGACAAGCCCATTTTACGGCTGACTCAAGAGGGAACCTTCCGGGTATACGGCACCCCCTGGGCGGGAAAGGAAGGCTGGCAGAACAACATTTCCGGGGAGCTTCGGGGCATCTGTTTTCTGGAGCAAAGCCCGCAGAACCGCATCCGTCGGCTGACACCTGAAGAAGGCTCTTCCAGAGCATTGCAACAGATTCTTTTTCCCAAGGAGCCCGCACTTCTGACCGGAATGCTGAAGCTGACCGACCGACTGCTCTTCTCGGCGCCTCTGTATCTTCTTTCCTGCAACATTTCAGAAGAAGCCGCCGAACTGTCTTTCCGCACCCTGACCGGCACCCAAACCTGAGTTCCTTTTTCAACAAGGTTCTCTTTGAAGAGGAATACGCTCTTTGATTCCCCGTGAACAAGAGGGGCACTGCTCCAAAACACCCTTGGAACGGACAGGAAGAAGGGAAAACATCAAAGCATTTATTCCACGCCAAAAAGAATACTTCCCGCATACAAAACCGGCGGCAGAGGGTCAAAGCTCTGCCGCCGGTTCGATGTTTTCCGGAACGACCGAAAAAATTTATAAATTCTGCCTGCTTTTTTCCAAAATCCTCTTGACAAGTAAACGACCGTTCACTATACTGTTAGTAAACGATCGTTCACCAAGTGAGGATCCCGGAATGTCCGATACCAAAGAAACCATCCTGCAAACCGCCCTGCGCCTGTTTGCAAGAGACGGCTATGAGGCCGTTTCGGTCAGTAGGATTGCCGCAGAGCTGGGCATCACCAAAGGAGCGCTGTATAAACATTACAGGAACAAGCGTGCTGTTTTTGACAGCATCGTGGAGCGCATGTACCAGATCGACGCCCAAAGGGCCGGAGAATATGAAGTTCCGAAGGAAACCTACGAGGCAGGGCCGGAGGACTATCGGAGGGTGTCCATTGAAAGCATCAAAAAATATACGATTTCTCAGTTCGAGTTCTGGTCCCGGGACCGCTTCGCCTCCGATTTCCGGAAAATGCTGACTTTAGAGCAGTACCGCAACGCCGAGATGGCGGAGTTGTACCGCAATTGCCTGACCGCCGGCCCGGTGGCGTATATGGAAGACATCTTCGTCCAAATGATGCAAAAGGGGCTTCTCAAGGAGGCAAATCCCCGACAGCTTGCCCTTGAATTTTATGCTCCGCTCTATTTGCTGGTGAGTATATCCGATTCGTCAAAGGAGAAAGAGACTCTCGGCCGATTGCTGAATCAGCATATTGAATGTTTTTTCCGCAACAACGCCGGGGATCGTTTTTAAAAAGAGAAGGAGAACCGAAAATGAAGTATATCCGAAGTGAAAAATACAACACCCCTGCCCTGCAGAAAAAAATGATGGGGCCCAATCCCGTAAAGCTGGAAGAAGAATTGCTTTTGAACCACCGCATCCCGGAAAAAGCGGTTGTTTGCGATTTAGGAAGCGGCGAAGGACTGACCAGCGTCTTTTTAGCCAAGGAATACGGCTTCACCGTATATGCCGCAGATTTGTGGAGCGATCCCCGGGAAAACCGGAAATTCTTTGACGCTATGGGATTGAAGCAGGAACAGATCATTCCCGTCAAGGCCGATGCCTCCGACCTGCCCTTTGAAAAAGACTTTTTTGATGCCGTTGTCAGTGTGGACTCCTATAACTACTTCGGAAGAGACGAGCACTATCTGGACGACAAGCTCCTGCCCTTCGTCAAAAGCGGCGGTTTTATTTACATTGCCATTCCCGGCATGAAAAAAGACTGTCACGACCATTTGCCCCAAGAGCTTTTGCTTTCCTGGATGCCGGAGCAGATGGACTATATGCACGATACGGAATACTGGAGCAGGACGGTGGGCAAGTGCAAGGGAGCAAAGGTTCTTTCCGTCAAGGAAATGGAGAGCAACGAGGAGGTCTGGGCCGACTGGCTCAAGCAGGAAAATGAATACGCTGTGGGCGATCGGAAATCTATGGAGGCAGGCGGCGGAAACTATCTGAATTTCATTTCGATCGTACTCCAAAAGAAATGATGAGTATCGGAGAACAAGCATCCCCTGCAAACAGTCTCTTGCACCGCATTTCCGGTTTTTTTAAATTTTTTTGAAATACCCCTTGACAAAAGAACGGGAACTTGCTATAATACTGCTTGCGTCGGGGCGCTGGTATGGCTCAGTTGGTAGAGCGCATCCTTGGTAAGGATGAGGTCATCAGTTCGACTCTGATTACCAGCTCCAGCAAAAGGAAAGGTCGCTTCGGCGGCTTTTCTTTTTTTATTTTATTTTTTCCGGCTCTTTTTCTGTATTCTGCCTGAAAGTCGGTGTTCTCCGGCTTGGGCGAATCTGCAGGAATCTCCCGACAAAAACTGCAAAAGGCCCCAAAAGCGGCTGTACAAAGAAGGGGCAGAGCGCTCTTTTGCACAATTTGACAAAAGGAAGAATCTATGGTATAATCGGAGGGTCTTACGGAACCGTCTTTCGGGAGCAGACTTTTTTCAGGAGTAAAAATACTTTTTTATAAAAAGCAGGTATGTTTTATGAAAAACAATCATTCTTTTCGGAGAGCATGGGCTTGGGGCACCGCATTTTTTCTTGCGCTGACCCTTCTTTTCACCTCCTGCGCCCAGAATGCGACAAAGGATCCGAACGCTCAGACAAGTCCCTCCGGTCCTCCTTCCGACACGCCCTCTGTGTCACCGGATACTTCTGGCACCGAGCTTCCGACACCTGTGGCGGACTGGTGTACTCATCCCCACACCGAGGGAGTAGCCAAAGTGAATGCCACCTGCACCACCGACGGCTATGAGAATCGGCTGAAATGCACCGACTGCGGAGCCATTCTTGAAAGCACCGGAAAGATCATCCCTGCCTACGGCCATCAATACAAGGACCGGAAGTGCATCTACTGCGAAAAGGCGGAGCCTTCCCTTGTCATCAGCGGACAGTATGAAAACAGTCAGGTGGTGTGGAAGCTGTATGACAACGGAGAACTGGCGGTTTCCGGTATCGGCGTGATCCCGGACTTTCCGGCGGATGAGGAAAGTTATTTTTCCGGCTACAATAAGGCCGTACACAGCATTGTGGTCTACAACGGGATCACCTCCATCGGCGACAACGCCTTCCGGATTCTGAAGGATGCCGAAACCATCAGCATTTCCTCCTCGGTGCGCCACATCGGAGATCATGCCTTTGACGGCTGGAGCCTGAAGACCCTGAATCTTTCCTACGGGATCGAAACGGTCGGCAAGGACAATTTTACCCACAACAGACTGTTCTTCTTGGAAATTCCCGCAAGCGTCCGGACAATCGGCTCCGGAAGCTTTGCCTCCGAGCAGCTGATTACCATGCGGGTTCCCTCTTCGGTCGTTCAGTTTGAGGTAAATGAAAACCAGTTCAGCAATCTGACCCACATTGTGTTCATGGGAAGCAGAGCGCAGGCACAGCAACTGTCTCTTTACAGGCACCTGCTCACCGATATGGGCTATGCCACCCTGAATATACGCTATCAATACACGGATAAGGCCTCCAAAATGCCCTATTGCACCAAAAGGGGACAGGTTTCGGGAGACTTTACCTACAGCATCTACACCGACAACACCGCAAGGATCACCAAATACAGAGGCGTTTCTGCAGAAGTGAATGTGCCCGAAAAGATCGGCTCCTACACCGTGGTAGGCATTGACAAGGAATGCTTCAAGGAAAACAAGAATATTCGGAAGGTCACTCTTCCCTCTACCTGTAAGGATATTTTTCTGAACGCCTTCTTAGACAGCTCCTTAGAAGAGCTGACTCTGCTTGCCGACACCGTAAGGGTAGGCGAAGCGGCCTTTTCGGGATGCTCCTCCTTCAAGACACTCCATTTTGAAGGCGTATTTACCGATGTGGGCGGTAAGGCTTTTTCCAACACCAAGGTTGAGGATATTCCCTTGTCCCCGGAACTGCGGGTGGTGCGCATTTCCGCCTTTGCCTACAGCGGGGTCAAAAATGTGAACTTCCGGCCGTTTGAAATCATCTCCGAGAGCGCCTTCGGACGCACCTCCCTGGGCGTCGTGGATCTGACCGGCGTGCAGGAGGTCGGAATGGGCGCGTTCTACAATGCCGGAGTGCGTTCTCTGAATGTGACCGATGTCGGAATCCTCTGTCATGCCGCCTTCCTTTCCAACAGTGCGCTGACCAAAAACGAGGTGATCGGTCTGGAAACGGTTGGAACGGTGGAAAATCAGGTTTTTGATTTCAAAATCGGATAACCGGTCCGCCCGTCGTTTTTCCCTACCGGATTCTTTAAAAAAATCATTGAAAAGGAGAACATCTGAAAATGCTTGAATTCATCGGCGGACTTCTCATGTCCCTTGGCGGCAGTGTGCCGGGGGTTTCGGGAGGAACGATTGCCTTCCTTATGGGCTTTTTTGACGAAATGCTCAATTCGGTCAACACCTTTCTTTCCAAAAAAAGCACACAGAAAAAGAAATCCTTCTTTTTTCTGCTCCGCCTGGTCGGAGGCTATCTTCTGGGGCTGGCTCTGGCAACCTTCCTCATCAAACGCTTTTTTGCCGAACACATTTATCCGGTCAGCTCGCTGTTCTTGGGCGTGACGCTCTTTTCGGTTCCCCTCATCGTGAAGGAAGAGTTCGGGACGCTGAAGGGAAAATTCAAGGAAGCACTCTGGATCCTTCCCGGTGTTGCGGCAATTGTTGGTCTGACGCTCCTTTCCGAATCCGGAATTTTCAACGCCTCCTCCCAGTGGGCACAGATCGTTTTGGCCTTCCCCGCCGGAATCTTCGTTTCCTGCGCCTTGATTATGCCCGGCGTTTCCGGCGCCGCCTTTCTCTATATTTTCGGTCTTTACGAAAAATTTTACAATTCCCTTTCCTCTTTGGCGCATCTGGATTTTTCGGTGGTTCCCTTCCTTCTCTCCATGGGCTTGGGCGCAGTCATCGGAATTCTGGTGGTGGTGAAGGGCGTGCGCTTTCTGCTGAACAAGCACCGTTGCCCCACGATCTATGCGATTCTCGGCATGATGCTCGGCTCGATGCACTCCATCTGGATCGGGCCTTCCAAATTGGATACGCCCCAACCGATATTGGACTTCTCTTCCTTCAGCATCTGGTTTTTCCTCTTGGGCGGACTGTTCATCGCCCTCTTTGAGCTGTCCAAAATCCTGGTCCGGAAAAAACGGCAGAAATAACCGTCCAAAGGCCTTCTTCAAGACTGATATCCGATTTTTTCAAGGAGGTGTAAAGAACTCGGTCAGAGTTTTTTACACCTCCTTTTTCGGGGAGTGCCGCTTTTCAACACTCCCGGTGTTTCTGCTTCTTAAACTCCGGCAAATTTTTCGTGTCCATCCGGCGCGCTCCGTTTTGCTTGGAAAGAACCTTGGAATTCCGCCCTGTCAATTTTTTCACCACATACAGGAAACTATTTTTCAAAAATCACTTGACTTCCGGGTGCCCTTTCGTTGTATAATAAGGGTGATACACAAAGAGGGAAATTCTTCCCTCATGAACCTTTCCGAAATCGATTATAAAACAGGAGGAATCGGAAATGAGAAAAAATTTCGGTGCGAAGCCCTACACTTATCCCCAGCCCGTATTCATTCTCGCGGCCTACAGCAAAGACCGGACGCCCTGTGCAATGAACGCCGCTTGGGGCGGCATCAGTAATGACCGAGAACTGTCTCTTTGTATCAGTGCGGGACACAAGACCACCAAAAGCATTGAAGAAAGCGGCGCATTCACCGTAAACATTGCAGATGTGCCCCATCTTGTTTCCTGCGATTATGTGGGCATCGTTTCCGGTAACACGGTTCCCGATAAATTTGAAAGAGCCGGCTTTCACGCACTGCCTTCCCCATTCGTTGACGCACCGGTGATCGAAGAGCTGCCCATTTCCGTAGAATGTCGATTGATCAGCTACGATCCCTCCTCCTGCCGGTTGGTGGGAGAAATCGTCAATGTGAGTGTGGACGAAAGAGTTCTGGATGAAAACGGCAGGGTGGATGTTCAAAGGCTTCGCCCACTGACCTTTGACCCTTTCAACAATCAGTATGTAGCGCTGGGCGAAATCGTCGGCAAGGCATTTTCCGACGGCAAAAAACGAAATGGGGATCTCTGAACCTTCATAGTATGTGCGGCGCCAGCGGTTGTGCCGAAGAACGAGAAGCAAAAACACAGGCGTACTTTTGGTAATTCAGGTTTTTGCGATAAGGTTCTGCGGTTGAAACGCCGGTGCCGGATGTGCGGGGAATTTTCAGAAATGTCCAAAATAAAATTTATAAAAAGAAAGGCGTAGACCGTATGGTGAACTTTACCTATTGTACCCCCACAAAGCTGATTTTCGGCAAGGAGGCCATCAAAAATCTGCCGGAGGCTTTGGCTCCCTTCGGGAAAAAGGTCCTTCTGACCTATGGCGGAGGAAGCATCAAAAAAATCGGCCTTTACGACCGGATCCGGAAGCTCCTTGAAGGCTTTGAAGTCTTTGAACTGCCGGGAATCGAGCCCAACCCGAAATACACCACCAGCGTTTTAAGCGGCGTGAAGATCTGCAAAGAGCAGAAGATCAATGTGGTTCTGGCAGTGGGCGGCGGAAGCGTGTTGGACTGCTCTAAGGCCATTTGCGCAGGAGCCCTCTATGAAGGGGAGCCCTGGGATCTGATCACCTACAAGGTGAAGGCGCAAAAGGCTCTTCCTATGGTCGATGTGCTGACTCTTGCCGCCACCGGTTCGGAATACGACAGCGCCTGCGTCATTTCCCGCACCGAGACCAATGATAAGGTGGGGTATATAGACGAGCATCTCTATCCGGCTGTGTCCATTCTGGACCCGCAATATACCTTCTCTGTTTCCAAGAAGCAGACGGCCGCCGGAGCCGCTGATGCCATCAATCATATCATGGAGCAGTTCTTCTGCGGGGAACATTCCGATCTTGCCGACGGAATGTGCGCCTCTGCCATCAGAAGTCTGATTAAAACCGCCCATAGCGCACTGAAAGAACCGGACAACTATGATGCAAGAGGAGAATTCATGGTGGACTGCTCCCTTGCCTGCAACGGTATTCTCTCGATTGGCAACCGTTATTCCGGTTGGCCCTGTCATGGGATGGAGCACGCTCTGAGCGCCTATTATGACATCACTCACGGGGAAGGGCTCGCCATTCTGACTCCCCGTTGGATGAAGCATATTTTAAACGAACGCACGGTGGAACGCTTCGTGTCCTTCGGCACTTTGGTTTTCGGTCTGGATTCCTCCCTTCCTCCTATGGAGCTGGCGGAAAAAACCATCGAAAAGACCTATGCCCTCTTTGAATCCTTCGGTATGCCCATGCATCTGCGGGAGGTGGGCATTGACCAATCCCGCTTGGGTGAAATGGCACATCACATCGCCGTGAACGAAGGCTTGGAGCATGCCTGGAGCCCTCTCTCCGAAGCCGATATTCTGAAAATACTGGAAGAATCTCTTTAATCTTCATTTTCCCAAGCCTCTTTCTTTCGGAAGAGGCTTGGTTTCGTTCTGAACGGAGGTGTAAAAACGCTGACCGAGCTTTTTACATCTCCTTGAGCCTTGGTTTTGACAGCGGAAAGCCGTCCTTGTGCCCCAGAATTCACCTGAATTCCGACAAAATCGAAGGCAAAACCGACCAAGATCGCATCAAAAAATGCCGGTATTCCAGCCGGCATTTTTTAAGGGGCTGTAAAAAAGTGCGTTTTTTACAGCCCCTGTTTTTCGGGATCATTCCGATCATTCAACCACTGTGATATAGATGGTTGCGGTGATTCCGTCAGAGACATAGAGCGTCACCGCTGTTTTGCCCGCTTTCAGCGCCTGCACCGTACCCGTAGTCTTATCCAGAGAGATCACGCCCTCTGCGCTCATGTTTTTGCTCTCATCGATGAACTGAACCTTGGAAGTGGCGTCTGCCGGCGTCAGGGTGTATTCGATTTTATACTCGTCACCCACCTTCAGCGAGACTGTCCGTTCGTTCAGCTTGATGCCGGTGGCGGGAATGTTGGACGGCTGACCGCCCTTGGCATACACCTCCACCTCGCAAACCGATGTGAAACTCTTCTTGCCGTCGGAAACATAGGCGGTCACATAGCCTTTCCCTTCCTTGATGCCGGTGATCACGCCGTTCTCGTCCACCGAGAATACATCCTTTGCCTCACTGATCCAGAAAATTCTATACGCAGTCACACCCTCAGGCAACAGCGTAGCGGTAACGGTGATGGTCTTGCCTTCTTCCACAGCCAGGGTCTTTTCATTGATCCGGATACCGCTCAATTCCTTGGAAGGTGTGGGCGTATCCCCCTTGGTCACATTTACTGTAAAGGTAAACACCGGATTCTTGTCTGCATCCGTTACGGTCACCGTAACCTTTCCTTCCTTAACGCCGGTTGCCTTGCTGCCATCCATAGTCAGCACCGACTTGTCCCCGGAGGTGTAAGTCAGCCCGGTGAGATTCTTGCAGTAGGTATCAACCGTTGCCAGGTTCAACGATTCCCCCGCTTTTACCGATACCTCGGCGGAGGTTCCTGCCGGAAGCCGGTTGTCCTTGCAGACGATCACCAGGCAATTCTTCTTGATCCCGCTGGAAGCGGTAACGATGATTTCCGCTACCCCTTCCTTTAATGTAGTGATCTTACCGTCCGTGCCGATCTGGGCGATTGTTTCATCGGAGGAACTGTAAGAAAGGGTCTTGTCGGTGGCATTATCCGGAGTGGCTGTGGCGCTCAATTGAGCGCTTCCTCCCAATTTGATAACAAAATGATCTTTATTGAGTGCAATGCCGGTGACCTTGATTTCAGCGGGGTCATCCTCGCCGGAAACCACCACCGTACAGGTCTGGTACACGGCTCCGTCGGCGGTTTTCACCGTTACCACGGTCGTTCCGTTTTTCAAAGCGGTGATTTTGCCGTTTTCCACCTGAGCGATGGTCGGGTCGGTCACGGTCCAGACAAGTGTGGATTGATCGGCGTCCGCAGGAGTGGTCATAACGCTCAGCTCCTCAGTACCTCCGACCTTCAGCGTGACCGAGCTCTTGGACAGCTTCAGTCCGGTGATCCCGGTTTTCTCCGTGCTGGTTTGTGAGGTGTTCTGCCCCTCCGAGGGAGAAAGATCCGGCCCCACTGTGGTGGAGGAACCGCAGGCAGCTAAGGAGCAGACCATCAGAGCAGCCAACGCCATACCCGTGAATCTTGTGAATGTTTTTCTCATTTTTGTAACCCCTTTCTTTTTGCTGTGAAACAGCATTTTTCTTTTTCACCCCTATAGACGGCTTTTTTTCGGGAAAGTCAACGGCACCGGAAAATTTTTTTGATATTTTTTTCAGATTTTTTCGGTGCATGGCCTTTCCTCTACGACCGAACCCAAACAGTCGCATAAAAAACTTATTTTCTTGTCACCCTTGTTTTTGCTGTTGACAAAAACCTCTTTATCGTGTATACTGTTCTACGATTATACGCTAAGAGCAATCTATGTAATCCATTGGAGGGGTTATTTTGTCAGGCGATAGTGGGCGACGATTGATCATCATCGCACTTTTGGCGGCGCTTTCCGCCATCATTTCCTACGCACGGGGATATTTTGAAGAGCAGAACGGCAAGAAGCTCTGCAGAGATGCCGAAGCCGGCTCGCCGCATGCCAAAAAAATGTATGCGTTCTTTTCCGAAAAGGAGCAAAAGGTCAAAGATGCGCTTTGGAGCACCCAGATGCTGCTTCTTTGCTTTGAGGGACTGATTTTTGGGGTACTCTGCCATGACATCATGGATGCCATCCATGAAAAGCCGACTTTTCCTGCCGACTTTCCGGATCTGCTTCTGAATGTTCTGGTCTTTTTGGCAGGCGGACTGGTCTTTGCCTTTCTTTACATCGTATTTATCCGGCGGCTCTTCGCCGCATTCGGCACTGCCAGAGGCCGAAAAACCAAAAACTACAACAGTTATGGGCTCATCCGCTTCCTCTATGGTCTTTCTCTTCCCTTTTCGTGTCTGGTAAATTCCGCCACAAAGGTCTTTGTCCGGATGCTGGGCATTGGAACCGAAGCGTTGGACGAGGATGTGACGCAGGATGAGATTCTGACTCTGGTGGATATGGGAGAAGAAACCGGCGCCATTGAATCGGGCGAAAAGGAAATGATCGAAAATGTGTTGGACTTCACCGATGTGACCGCCGGCGACCTTCTGACGCACCGTACCGCCATGACCGCTGTTCCTTTGGATATTTCCGACGGAGAATTGCTTTCGGTAATTGAAGAAACCGGTTACTCCCGAATCCCGGTTTATAAAGACGATATTGACAATATCGTCGGAATTCTCGGCACCAAAAGCTATCTGCTGAACCGTCTGCACAAAAAAGAAGAGCAAAAGAGCCTTGAGGAACTGCTCTACGACCCGCATTTTGTTCCCGAAAGCGTTCATGCAACCAATCTCTTGACCGATATGAAGAAAAACAAGGTACACATGTCGGTGGTGGTGGATGAATACGGCGGAACGGCCGGGATCATCACCATGGAAGATCTGCTGGAAGAAATCGTCGGAAACATCTACGATGAAACCGACGACCCCTCCGATGAGGAGGAAGGCGACATCGTGAAGCTGGAAGAAAACCTCTGGCGGGTCAAAGGAAGCGCCGATCTGGATACGCTCTGCCAGGTTTTGGGCATCAACCTTCCGGAGGATCTGGAAGTGGAGACCCTTGCCGGACTGCTCTTCAGCCAACTGAGTGTCATTCCGGAGGACGGGTCCACCCCGATTGTGGAATGCTACGGACTGCGTATCCAGGCAGAAAGGATTCTGGAGCGCCGAATCGAATCGGCTCTGGTTTCGCTCCTGCCTCCCAAAGAAGAAAAAACCGAAAAATAAACCTGTTCCGGGGCTGTAAGAACTCGCTTTTTACAGCCCCTCAAAATGTCGGCCGGAATTCCGGCATTTTAATGGGATCATGGTCGGTCAGGCCCTTCAGCCGCCAAGACCAATGTTGTCGGAGGTAAAAAACTCAGAAAGAGGTTTTTCCGCCTCCTTTTTTTATTTCAAGAAAAACCTTTAATCCGGTTTTTCTCTTTCTTTCACAACGGTCATGGCAACAGGCTCCGAACGAAAGTCCGGATTCAGTAAAACAGTTCCAGATTTTTCAGCTCTTCCAAGGTCACCGAATCCGGATTGAAAATCACGGTACTTTCTCCGATCCGGGCAAAACGCAAATGCCCCTTCTCTTCTTCTGCCGCTTGCTCTTGCGCTGTCGGATCGAAATCCAACAGCACCGCATCCACTGCCCCGATCCGAACACTGGTATACAATTCATCTTTGGGAGAGGACAGAGTAAACACCACCAGCGACTGTCCCTGCCGTCCGGTCAGTTCTATGACCGCCTCGCCCTCTTGCTCGCTGAAACCGTTTTTTACCGGAAGGTATTCCCCGGCGCCCATACTGCCGTTCACTGCCATAATCGGCAGGTTCAGAATGCGTATAGCCTCCTCTTCGGAAAGCTTTTCGGTAAATTGGACTTTACAATTCTGTCCGTCAATTTTCACTCCCGAGATCGTCTCCGTCCGCTTTCCTTCCGCAGCGGCCTTTTTCTTCATTTCATCTGCAAAACTCTTCTCACAAGACTCCTTCAGATTCTCCTGTAGAAGCTGCCATTGCCACTCCTCTCGGGGCAGAGCGCTGTAAACCAGGGCCGCCTCTTCTAAAATCTCCGTGGATGTGGAACCTGTAAACCAGCTGTCTTCCCTCTTGGCCTCCTCGGCCGTGCCCGCTACAATCGCTTCCTTGAAGGTTCTGCCGTCAAAACAAAGACTCATGGGATTTCCGCTGAAAAAGCCGAACATCTTGCTCTCGATCAAAACCTGCTTGTATCCCTCTTGCGTCAGACTGTCCGCCAGCTCCTTGGCTTCTTCCTCAAAATCCGGCACCTGCTCCAGAGTCAAATCCCGGTATCCGTAGCGGTATCCGACCAGTCCCTCTATGGGACTCTTGTAATAATCCGCCAGACAGCCGGACATGCTCATGGAGGCCAGCTTGTGTAAAAGCGAATAGTATTGATTGATGTTCACCGCCGTCTTGCCATTATAATAAGTGGCATCGTTGCGAATTTTTACCGTGCCTACGGTCTTTCCGTTCTCTTCCGACAGCGTGACGGTTCCTAAAACCGTTTTCCACTCTCCCTCATCGTACCGCATCAAAGGTTGCGCAATCAGGCGCGCCAAGGCCTCTTCTGTCTCGTTCTCTGCGGTGAAGGGCGATGGATTCAAGGCAAAATCCGATGAAATGCTCCCACCTGCCACGCCTATTTTCAAAGACCCGTTTACAAGTACCCCATTGTTCTGCCCGCCATTTGTGTCGGTTGTGCTCTCTCCGCAGGAAACCAGCCCCAGCAGCATCAAAAAAATTGTCAGCCAAAGAATGCCCCTCTTTCCTGCTCCGGACATCCGTTCATACCGCCTGTTCACTCTTTTTTCCTTCCCTCAGAAAAAACTGCATTCTCTTTTTGTTGTGTGTAATCCACTCGTCTCTTGTGTATAGTATAGCGAATTTTATCATTCCTGTCAAGTCCGCTTTTTCCTGCGTTTCTCCCCTGAAAAGGCGTGCCCCGATGGGCTGACTCGCTCTCTCTTTGTGGGACGCTGTCCCACACCCTGCCAAGGGTGCGTTTTTGAAAAAACGCCCCTTGGAACCCTCAAAAACTTTTTTCGGTGCGTAAA
>ERZ857757.179-NODE-179-length-74856-cov-19.218767_pt1 | contig 74856 bp, 95 predicted proteins | sample MGYA00519764_ERZ857757 | MGnify/ENA primary metagenome ERZ857757 (study PRJEB31778, sample SAMEA3449359) | human gut metagenome | biome: human gut; feature: human-associated habitat; material: faeces | place: United Kingdom | collected 2010/2012 ...
CACCTGCCTTTTAAGCAGGGTGTCCGGGGTTCGAATCCCCGACGAGGCACCAAAAAAGCGAGGGACACACAGAAGTGTGTCCCTCGCTTTTTTGGTGCACCACTTTTGCTTTGCAAAAATCAGGGTCGCCGACGGCGGCCCTTTTTCAGCTTTTCCTGTGTATCTCGTTGCCGCAGCGGGGGCAGGTGATAACGATGCGGCCCTTCCCCTTCGGCACGCGGCACACCGCGCCGCACTGGGGGCAGGTAAAGTAGCGATGGTTCTTATCCATCCGCTGCTGCTGGTTTCCGGCGATGCGGCGGCTGATGGGATACCAGACCTTCGCCATAAAGCGGGCGTTTTCCGCCCGGCGCTTTTCCAGATTGCGGGAAAACATACGGTACAGCGCCAGGAACACGATAACGGCGGACACGAAGCCCACAATGCTGTATGCCGCAGGCTGCCTGTCCCGCAGGAATATGTTGATGATGTCCAGCAGCAGCGCCGCCCAGATCATGGTCAGGCAGAGGCGGTCGACACCGTTGCGGCCATACATAAAACGCGAAAGCGCGTTGCCGATGCGTTGGAAAAAGTTCATAACTGATTAGCCCCGCTTCTTGTCTAACTGGCGTATAACCGGCGCAGAGCCGGCACAGAACCGATATATGTCCGGCGTAAAGACACATAGCCGACATACAACTGAGATGGTATTTTACAGGAAAAGTCAGCAAAGGTAAAGGGCTTTTATGCAAAATTAACAGATTGGACAAATTTTCGTTGGCGCCGTTTGTCAAGAGCAAATGCACAAAAAAGCAAAAATATTTTTTATGAGGCCAGAATGAGGGCGATTTCTTCCCGGAAAAGCTGCTCGGAGCACAGATAACCGAACATTTTGCGGGGGTAGTTGTTCAGCCAGTCCTCGATCCGCTTGGTCTCCTCGTAGGAGACCGTGCTCAGGTCGGTGCCCTTCGGCAGGTGCCGACGTATGAGGCCGTTCTGGTTCTCATTGGATCCGCGCTCGCTCGGTCGGTAGGGGTGGCAGTAGTAGACCTCGGTGCGGGTGCCCTTGCCGCTGGCGCTTCGTTCGATCCCGGCGGCGTCGGCAAACTCGCAGCCATTGTCGCAGGTGATGGATCTGAATACCTTCGGGAACAGGTCGCCGTACTTGGCCTCGAGCCCGTCAATCGCAGCGACGACGCTGGCGGCCGTCTTGTCCGGCGACGGTATAATGAGCTCCCAGCGCGTTTTCCGCTCGGTCATCACGATGTAGGTGTTGCTGACGCCTTGGCAGCTTTCGACGCTGTCCATCTCCCAGTGACCGAAGGTGCTGCGGTCGTTGATATGCTCGGGGCGATCCTCGATGCTCCGGCCGGCAGGCTTGCGGGGCGTGGATCCGGCCGGGCGCTCTGGCTGGTGGCGCTTGCCGTGTTGCGGCAGCATGGAGACGGTCAGCTCGTCGCCGAAGATCTCGCCGCGGATGTAGTTGTAAGCGGTGCTTGCGCAGATGTGGGTCTTGAAGGGCCAGCCCTTGACCTCAGCCTCGCCGATCGCAGCCTCCGGGCTGTACTTCTCGTCGCGGATCTTGGCGATCAGGTAGTCGGCCAGCTCGTAGTCGTTGCCGATCTTCAGCTCCGGCCCCTTGGCGCGGAGGTTGGCCTCATAGCGGGCCTGTGCGCCTTCGGGGTTGTATCTGGTCTCGGTGGTGTAGTCGCTGTTGAGGTGCTCATAGGTGCACCGCTTCAGCTCCCGGTAGATGGTCGTATGATGGACGCCGAGCTCCTTGGCGATGTCCGTCGGCTTCATTCCTGCGCGGATGAAGGCGTCGAGCTGGATGCGCTTGGTCGGCGTCAGATGGCTCCAGTGCTGTCCCATTGTGTTCCCCTCCGTGATAAAAGAAAAGGGGCGGCCTGCCGGCCGCCCCTTCTGTGTGTCAGTGTTCCTCGTACTTTTTCAGGAGCTCGAGCGTCTCCTCGTCTGTGATGATGTCAGCCAGCCTGCACTCCAGCGCGTTGCAGATCTTCAGCAGCGTCGGCAGCTTCGCGCCGTTGATGTCCCGGGCGCCGCGCTCGTACTGCTGGAGCACCTGCACCTTGATCCCGGCCAGATCGGCGAGCTGAGACTGAGACAGGCCGGCAGCCTTGCGGAGCTTTTGCAGCCCATCGCTTTTGTAGGTCACTTTGATCGAGATGTCCATGTTGTTCCTCCCGCTTGACTTTGCCGTGGTTTCGTGGTTATAATGAAAAGGAACGGCGGGCGGGATTTTTCCCGCCGTCCTTCGACCTTACTGCTTGGGCTTTTGGTTCGGCTTTATTGTGATCGTAATGGTGGCAACCTGTTCACACTTTAGAGCCTGTTCCAGCAGCTCGAGCAGTTTTTTCATCTGCTCAGCATCCACGGCTTTGCCTCCTTTCCGCGGTTTTGCTCTCCTTTCTTTCTGTACTCGGCTATCCCTTGCCTGTGATTATATTATAGAGCATTTGCTCTATAATGTCAAGCATAATTCGGCAGATTTTCAACATTTTCCCGCGTTTTTCCACAAAAAAGCCGCACGGCGTCGCTGCCGTGCGGTTTTCTCATTCTTTCCCGAGCAGGTGGTCGATGGTGGTGCCGAGAGCGGTCGCCAGATAGTCCAGCTCGTAGTCAGCGACGACTCTGCTGCCGTTTTCGATCCGGCTGATGACCTTCTGCGTGACGTCCAGCCCGATGATCTGGAGCTTGTAGGCGAGCTGTTCCTGTGACAGGTTTGCCCGCAGCCGCTCCTCCCTGACTCTCTCCCCGGAGATGTTGCACCTGCCGTCTGGTTTGTATATTTTCGCAGCCCTCGCCTCCCTTTATGCTAAAGATGACTATGCAATATTGACTTTACCAGTTTTGGCGTGGTAATATTATGCCAAAGATGACTAAACGCTAAAAAGCGCACATAGGAGGGAAAAGCATGGGTACAAGGTTTAGACGCAGCTTTAAGGTGGCCCCGGGTGTCCGGGTAAACCTGAACAAAAAGAGCGCGAGCATCAGCTTCGGCCCGAAGGGCCTGAAGCACACGGTCAGCACGACGGGGAAAAGCCACACGACCGTCGGGATCCCCGGGACGGGTCTGTCATATACGACGAGCTCCGGCGGGAAGTCCGGCGCGCAGCAGGGCGCGGTCAGCATCCCCGCAGCGCAGCGGCCGACGTCGCCGAAAAGCAAGACGGTGGCGCTGCTGCTGTGCATCTTCCTCGGCTTCTTCGGCGTCCATCGGTTCTATGTCGGGAAAACCGGCACAGGCGTCATCTGGCTGCTGACGGCCGGGGCCTGCGGGATCGGCTGGCTGGTCGATATTTTCACCATCCTGCTCGGCGGTTTCTATGACTCCGAGGGCCGTGTGCTGCGGTTCCAGCCCACAGAGGCCGAGCTCGCCGCTGCCTGTGAAGCGCCGGATCCTGACGTCGAGGAGTAAAGCCCCACATAACAGAAAAGCCCGCCCGGGATCTCCGGGCGGGTTTCTGCTTTTCTATGCGGTTTTAGAGTTTCGTGACGTAGTCCAGAGAGATCCAGCCCGCGCCGCTCTTGAGCTTGCCCCACTTGGTCGCGCCGGGGCCTGCGGCTTCGGCGACGATGGTGTAGATGCCCTTGCCCTTGATCTGGCCGGCGACGCCGTAGTTGGTGCCGGGGCCCTTGCGGATGTTCAGCACGTCGGCCGTCGTCCGCACGCGGTAGCTCGTTGTCGTGCCGGTGCTGCCGGTCGAGATGTCCGCAGCGTTTACCCAGCCGTAAACGGTGGAGCCGCCGCCGCTGATTGCCTTCAGGTGGTACGGGTGCGCCTTGCCGGCCGCGACGGCCGTGATGGTGGCCTTGCCGGGCTTGCAGGTCTTGGCGTCCTTAGCCGCCGCGCTGGTGTAGTGCTGTGTGCCCTTGAAGTTGACCACGTCGCCGACCTTCAGGCCGGTCTCGGTGTTGCCGGAGGTCTGGCCGCCGGTGCTGCCGCCTGCGTCCGCGATGCCGAGGCGCTTGTTGACCTCGGCCGCGATCTGGCCGTGGCGGTTGTAGAGGTAGTCGCCCGGGCAGCTCTTATTCGCGTAGTCCCTGTGCACGGTCATGTTGCAGCCGTTCAGGTGGTTCACGCGGTCGTTTTTGCTGGTCGACCAGACGAGGCGCTTGATGCCGTTGCGCTTGCAGATGTCGGTCACGAGATCCAGCAGCGCGGCGTATGCCTTCGCGGAGACGGGCCAGTCAGGCGCGCCGCCGTTGTTGGCGACTTCGATGGTGACGGCCCGCTGGTCGTTGGCGTTGGACGAGGTGCACCACGAGCGGTTTGCCTCGTCGACGTATAGGGCGATCCGGCCGTCGGTGCCGATGCCGTAGTTGCTGGACGCCTGCCGCGCAGAGTTGGCGAACAGGTTGCCGCAGGTTTCGACGGAGCAGTTGCCGGCCATACAGTGGATCGTGATGGTGTCGATCTTCTTGGTGCGCTTGCCCGAGTGGTTCGGGCTGAGCTTGGTGTAGACCACCAGAGGGCTGTTACTCATTGTCGTCTCCTTTCCCGCCGGTCAGCTCGTCGAGAGTCTCGTCTGTGACGGTCTCGCCGGGCTTCAGCTTGATGTCGTCGGTGTTCTGGTTTTTCATGGGTTTGCCTCCTTTACAAGTAAGAAAAGGGTGGGCCGGAGCCCGCCCTCTCCGTTATTCGATGGTCAGGCCCTCAGTGTTGAGCTGCTTGACGATTGCCTCGATCGCGTTGACGACGCTTTCCTCGTCGACCTTGAAGCCCTTCTGCTTCAGGAAGTCGAGGACGTACTGCTTCTTCTCCTCGCCGCGGCCCTGTCCGACGTAGAGCTGCTCAGCGGCAGCGACGCCGATCTTTACCCACGCGGTCAGCTCCTTGCGCTGTGCCTCGGTGGTCTGCTTCTTCAGCCACGGGATCAGGAAAACGCTGACGCCGGCGCCGATCAGGGCGAGGGCTGCGTTGACGATGGGTGTGATGTCGATGGTGTTCATCCTTTTGCCTCCTCATTGTTGAGAGTGTCCCCGGACGGATCCGGGAGCGGGTTGCCGTCGGCGTCGAGCCCGTGGCGGTTTCGGCTGATTTTCTCGCCGAGGCTCTTGCCGGCGTATGTGATTAGATAGCCGACGCAGGCGGTGAAGATGGTGCCGGTCAGCTCACCGACCGGGTCGCGCCCGAAGGCAGAGAGCAGCATAGAGCTGGCTGCGCTGAGCGTTGCCACGCTGGCCGCCCAGTATGCGAGCTTTTTGCTCGCCTCGATTTTCTTTTTACGCTTGCGCCGGCGCTTCTTTGCGGCCATGCTGCTCACCTCCTTAGTCGATGATCGCGTGGATCCCCTGACTGGTGAGGAAGTCCTTCTGCGCGTGTTTGATTTTGGCAGCGTAGTCGAGGGCCGCGTGCATATCCCCGTTACAATGCGCGTCAGGGATGCGCTGCACGGCCCGGGCCGTCGCCTCGCCGAGAGCGATGGCTGCCGACGTGCCCTGAATGGTGATGATCTGGAGATCTTCACGGGCACGCTCTCGGGCCGCTGCCTCTTTCTGCCGTTTGGCCTCCTCGGCCTCCTTTTGCTTCTCGCGCTTCTGGATCCTGTGCTCGAGCATCCAGAAGCAGAAGCCGGTCGCGGCCGTCGGGATCCCCATAAGGACGACGAGCGCGCCGATGTTGATTTCGATCATTGTGTCACCTCATAAAAGCCGGAGGGCCGCAGGACGCGGCCCTCCTTGTTGTTGGGCTTACTCCTCGACGTCGTCGAAGTAGCCCATGTCGACGAGATACTTGTGCACGCGGGCCTTCAGCTTCGCGGGGACGTTGTCCTCGGTGATGCGGCCCATGATGATCTCGCCTGCATACAGACGTACCAGCATTTCACGCTCCTCCTTTCCTGCAATTTTTAATAATAGCCACGCGAGGGCCCGGGCGATCATTCGCTCGCCCCTTCCTTCGCGGTGCCAGCGTTTGCGGCTGCCTCGATGGCAGCGATGGCGTCCTCGACCTGCTTGCGCAGCTTCTTCGGGACGTCGTTGATGGTCATGGTGGAGCCTTCGCGGGTCAGCTCCCTGACGTACAGCTCGACGATCTTGCTCATGCTGTTACCTCCCCTCCGTCGCCGTAGACCACGTCGGCCAGTTCCATGATGCAGCCCTTCAGCAGCTCGATGGTGTCGGCCTGTTCGGCGATGGTTTTGTCCTTCTCGGCCTCTGCGGCCTGTTTGTCGTTCAGCTCTTTGATGCTGTCAGGTCTGTGCTTAATCATGCAAAGTTACCTCCGATCGACTGAATGTAGCAGGTCTCCGTAGCAGAGCCGCGGAGCAGCTTGGCCTTGACCTTGACGCCCCACGCTGCGGCCGTCTTGGTCTTGTTTGTGAAGTAGTGCTTCTGGCCGGCTCTGACCTTCTGCGTGATGTCCTCCCACGTCGGGCTCGCGTCGTTGCCGTTGTTGCAGATCCAGACCTGAAGCGTGCAGCCGGCCGGGAAATTGCCCTGAATGTTGACGAGGGCCTTGGTCGGCATGGCGTCGGCCTCCATAGCGAGGGTCTGCTCGAACTCGACGGACGTGACGGCCTTGGTGAAGGTCAGCGTGCGGGTGACGCTGGCGTCCTTGGCGTCGGTCGCCACGATCTTCAGGGTGTGGCTGCCGTTCACGACCTTCAGCCACGCCTCGGAGCCGATCGTCAGCGTGTTGGTATGGCCGAGGGTCACGGTGTAGCTGCGCAGCGTGACGCCGTCCAGCATCTCCACGACGTCGACCTGATGGCCGTCTGCGTCGGTGACGGTGTACTCGTAGGACGGGGCCGCCGTGCTGAAGCTGCCGAGGGCGCCATCCGTGCCGCTGATGACGGGCGGTCGGTTATTGGTGACGGTGCGGGTGACGCTGGTGGTGTACGCACTCTCCGCGCCGGCGGCGTCGTATGCCTTGACGCGGTACTGCACGCTCGTCCATCCGTAGGTGATGGCGTCGGTGTAGCTGCGCGAGGATCCCTTGTAGATCTGCGCCCATGTGCCGCTCCCGACCTTGCGCTCCAGAACGTAGCCGGAGAGGTTGCCGTCGGGGTCGGTGGAGGCCGCCCACGAGATGCTCAGGTTTTCGCCGCCGAGCACTTCGCTCGGGACAGTGATGGACGACGGCGCTGTGGGTGCCTGATTGTAGATCACTGTATAGCATCCATCCGAGTCGACGGAGTCGGAGATCAGGAGATCAGAGGACAGATTACAAGCGGGGCGCAGGCCGTCGTAGCCGTTGTAGGCGTAGCCCCAGTACAGAGTGCCATCGGTGAGGACGTAGCGGGCGCCGAAGGCCGAGCCGGCATAGGCGTCCCGCAGCCAGTAGTACCACGCGGCACCAGAGCCCGGGTTGCCGGAATAGTTGGAATTGGCGACGCAGGAGGCCGTCACGGTAGCGATGCGGCTGCTGTTGTCGCTGAAGATCGCCAGCTTGCTGCCGCAGACGTGGTCGCCGCTCAGGCCGACCTCAGTGCAGGACAGGGGGAAGATCTTGTCCGTGCAGGTCTCCGTCCCACCGCCGTCTGTGGAGCTCTTGCCGACCGTGATGGTGGTGTTCAGCAGAGCTGCCCGCTCGTTGGCGGTGAAGGCGTTCAGAAAACCGGCGAGGCCACTGTACGGGTTGACGCCGTTCCAGACGTGGGAGGAGTCCGGCGTCTGGTCTGCGGAGTGCTGTGCGGTGTACCACTGGCCGGCGGCCGCGGGGCTGTTGAGCCACTGGCGCAGGTTCGAGTAGATGTAGCGGTTGTTGCCGTAGCCGCGGCGGTCGCTGTTGCCGTTACTCGGTTCTGTCGCGTCGAAGCACAGCATCTTGATGATCTGGTTGGTCACGAGCGTGACGCTGTTGGAGGGGTAGCCTGCGTGGTTCTTATCGGCCACGATCCAGACGATCGGGCTGCCGTACAGGCTGCCGAACTTGACCTTCGACTTGTTTGCGAGGTTGCTCAGTTTTTGGGCCATGAGTTGTGTCTCCTTTCGGTGATGGTTTGAGCTCCGGGAAATAGCTGAAGAAATAGGCGTCCATGTTCTGCCGCAGGTGGTAGGTGTTGCCGTGTGAGATGTGGCCCGTCCAGCTCGCGTAGGATTGCACGACGCTGTCGAGTGTCATCTTGCCGGAGTCCACCAGCCCGCGGAACTTGCGGATCTTGCGCTTCATGTTGTCGATGCTCTTGGCTCGCACTTTCCTCACGACCTTGCCGGTCTGCGTGAGGTAGGTGTGAAAACCGAGGAAGTCGATGCCGTTCTTCAGCGGGAGGATCTGCGTCTTGCCGTTCAGCCGAAGGCCGAGCGGCTTGATGTACGCCTCGATCTCCTTGAGTATCTGCCGGAGCAGCAGCTTGTCGCTGTGGATGATGTAGAAGTCGTCCATGTACCTGCCATATACGAGGCCGCGGTCATCCCTCAGCCAGTGGTCGAAGGCGTCCAGATAGAGCAGCGCGAGCAGTTGGCTCGACTGGTTGCCGATCGGGATGCCGGGGTCTGGCGTGCTGTCGATTATGAGCCACAGCAGCCACTCAGCGAAGTCGATCAGCTCGGGATCCTTCAGCCACTTCAGGGCCCGGCAGGCCGTCTCGTAACAGTAGGAATGGAGCAGGGTGTAAAAGAACTTTGAAAAATCGCCCTTCAGTACCCAGCCGTCGGCGTAGTCCCACTCGTTCATCGGCCGGGGCGGCAGGCCGGCAGCCTTGCGGGCTGCTTCGTCTGCTGCCTTTCGGCTGAAGAAATAGTGGCGCATAGCCGCAGCCAGACGGTCGAGGCCGTCGTGGGTGCCTTTGCCGATCTGGCCGGCGTAGTTGTCCCGGATGAAGCGCCGGGAGAACGCCGGCTCGAGGACGTTGTCGCAGAGCGAGTGCTGGACGACTTTGCCCTCGAAGTCGATGGCGAGGACGAGCCGCTCCTTGGGCTCGTACACCTTGAAGGGGTAGTAGGGCCCGAAGGAATAGTCGCGCCGCTGGAGCCTCTCAGAGAGGGCGACGGTGCGCTCGATGGCCTCCATGCGGTAGCGCATGGCGGTCGGGTTGTCGCGCTTTCCGCAGCGGGTTTTGCGGTATGCTTTGTAGAGCGCGATGGTGCTGTTTACGATATTCTCCATTGAAAAGTCTCCCCGCCGTGTATAGCTCCGGCCACGCTTTGCGTGCGCCGCCGGGGGCATCGGCGGTCTTGTGTTTACCCATGACCGGGCCGGTCAGACGGCCGCGGCTGCGGGAGGGATATGCCTTCCTTGGATGATGGGGCACAGTGTTCGCCGTCCGTCTCCGGGCGGTTAATAAGTCGGGCGATCCATCGAAGCGGGGCGCAGGCCGTTGTTGCCGTTGTAGGCGTTGTTCCTGTTCAGAGTGCCATCGGTGTTGACGTTGCGGGCGTTGTTGGCCGAGCCGGCACGAAAAAACAAGGCATACCCCGAGGGCCGCCTCACTGGTGACGCTTCTGCGCGTCCAGCTTGGCGGCCCTCTCTTTATCGGTTTTGTACCATTTGGCGGTCTGGTTCTTCACGCCGGCCGCCATCTTCGCCCAGTATGCAAAGGCGTCATCGCTGAAGCCGCTGAGGATCTCATGTGCGAGCTCGATGTGGTGGATCAGCTTTCGGCAGTTGCGAAGCGCCGACCGCTGCGCGCGATACCTGAGCTCACGCTCCTCGGGATCCGTCAGGAGCAGATCGTTGGCCTCCATCAGATCGGCGACGAGGTCGCTGGCCTCGTTCATCATCCTTTGTGCCAGACCGAGCCGCTCCTTCTTCGGGAAAACTGCCGGGTTTCTGGTCTTGATGTAGGTGTGTTTCTCGAGCTCCTTGGCGTCCGTGATGACCTGCATCTCGGGCAGTTTGTCACGGCCGAAGGGCGGGCGGCCTACATTGGCCCGCTCGTATGGCCGCGAGTGTCCGTTGCTTGCCGTAGTATCTCACCTCCTCGCCTTTGATTGTGACGCGGGCGCTGCTGCCGTCGTAGGTTTTGCCCTGAATGACGATGACGCCGTCCTCCCGCTTGCAGCAGGAGCATGGCAGGGCCAGCTCGACGAACAGGTGCGCGATGATGCAGGAGGCTTCGGCCGGTGGGATTGGGGTGTAGTTGTAGCAGTTTCCCATCAGCACTCGAGCCTTTGAAGTGAAGCGTTCCAGACGCCAGACTTCAGCGTGATGCCTGTTAAGTCTGCGAATGTGATCTGGAACGGGTTGCTTGTGATGTCGCTGAAAACGGCGTCCCACAGCGTTGCGATCTTGCTGGTGTTCTGGCCGACCGCGTTGCTCAGGTCGTTGGCCGATGCCTCGGCAGCCTGCGCGATTGCGATGGCCTGCCGGGCGAGTGCCAGAGCCTCCTCGGCCGTAGCCTGCGCGCCGAGGGCGATGGCCTTGTAGGTCTCGTAGTCCTCTTTGGTGGCGTAGGCGTCGGCGGGGATGTAGGCGGTCACGTTGGTGGCCGTGCCGATCGCGGTGACGATGTCGATGGTTTTCTCGACGATGGTGGCGCCGCCGGAGGGCGGGATCCACTCGGCCAGATCGCCGCAGTTGCCGTAGCAGTACAGCACCTCGCCGACCTCGGGATCGGGATCTTCGGCATAAAGGCCGAGCTCGCGGTAGTAGAAGCCATCGGTCTCGTCGCCGTTGGTGAAGATGCCGCCGACGGCCACGGTGCCGTCGCCGTTGATCTTCAGCTTCGTGATGTCGACGGTCGCCTTCGGGCTGACCACGCCGGTGAGGGTGCGGGGCGTCTGGCCCTCCTCGAGGTAGCCATCGCCGAGGACGATCTTGGTGTAGTTGATCTTCTGGCCGGCCACGCCCTTCGCCAGAACGATCAGGCCGGCGGTGGTGATGTCGTTGTTGATAAATGCAGCCATGTCTATCTCCTTTCCTTAGTCTGAGATGACCGCCGCGTCGGTGCCGATGCTGACGGTCTCGCGGTTGTTGTCGTGGACGACGGCCGCGTGGTAGATGTGGATCTCGTCGCTGCCCATGACGTGCACCTCTTGGGTGTGATCCCTGACGGCCATGCCGGAATAGAGGAACATTTCGCCAGTCAGGCAGATCAGGATCGCGTCGAGCCACGAGCTGCGGCGCTTGACCGTTCGCAGCAGCTTCAGGAACAGGTCGAGGTTGCTGTTGACGAGGCTCGGGTTGTCGCTCAGTACCTTGAAGTGATGCGGCTGCCCGCCATACTGATACCACTCCCTGACCTCGCCGGTGCCGAAGTAGTCGGCCACGATCTGCTCCACGGCGTATGGGGTGCCGAGTTTCGCGTAGACGCGGTCGCTGCTGCGGATGACGGCCCGCTTGACTGCGATGGGCGCGGTGCTGTCATACCACTGGATGTTCAGCTCCCACGCCATTTCGTCGAGCTCTGCATCGTTGAGCTGGTCGATCTTGTCCCACCTGCTCAGGAGCTTCAGGCGCGCATAGGCGTCGCGGCTGATGATGTCGCAGCCGGTGGCGAGGCCCTTGTCGCTGCCGTCCTCCTGCATCCACGCAGGCAGCAGCTTGACCATCTCGGTCTCATTGAGCCGCATTTACACCACCTCACTCTCGACCTTGTGGCTGACAGTCAGGTGGCCGCTGAACTTGGCGACTTGCGTGTCGTCGAGGGCCTTGTAGGTCGGCTTGACGACGTCCACGCGGAAGGCGCCGGTCAGGTTCTCGCCCCACGAAGGCGAGAGGATCCGCTTGCGGAGCTGGTCGGGGTTGATGTCGCGGCCGAGGGCTGCGACTTGCCACTCGTTGTAGCGGTCGATCGCGCCGCCGGTGCCTTCGACGTTGGCGATCACCTCGGCCTCGTTCTTCGGCGTGGTGTAGTACACGATCTCGATGTCGTAGGTCTCGACCTCCGGGGGCACGGCACTCACCTTGTCAGTGAGCGGCCGGATGTCCTTGGCGTTGACCACGTCCAGCACCTTCGTCAGCATGGCAGCGTCGGGGATCCCGCCGCCTTCCAGCAGGGGCACGATCTTGACGCAGCCCTCCAGCGTGCGGGTGATGATGATGTCGACGCTCTCGGCGGCCGAGAGGCTGCCCTTGAGCGTGATGGTCAGCAGGCCGTCGGTGTAGTCGACGGTGTAGTCCGTGTCCTTGACCGCCGCCGCGCTCTGCCCGTGGGCCTTCACGACGAGGGTGTCGGTCAGAAGTGTGCCGCCGCCCTTGAAGGCTTTGCCGTCGTAGACCGCGAGGGTCTCGCTGACGGTTTCCTTCTCGCTGACGGCCCTCGCGTCCACGATGGAGCTGTCTGCCGTCATTACCCAGTAGATATAAGCCTGTTCAGGGCCCGCGGTGGATCTCTTGGCGGGCGCCAGACGGATCCGCTCGCGGAGGCGGTTGTCGCCTTCGGTGGTGTAGGGCTCGCCGTCATCGCCTCCGGCCGTTTCGGTCAGATTGGTGACGGACTCGATGTATGGGATCAGGTCGACGATGGTGGTGATCGTGCCGGCTGCGTAGCCGTTGAACTTCGTGCCGTTGCTCACGGCCGAGGTCGGCACCTCCACAGAGTAGGCGCCAGCTTGCAGCACAGCGATCTCGTCGGTTGCAAAATAGTTTTCGCTGTCCGGCGTCACCTTCGTCCACTTCGGAATGATAATGTTTTTCTCCTGCGGCGTGGAGACAGAGAAGCGCATGGTCGTCTTGGCCGGTGTGCCTTCCAGTCGTTTCACGTCCTGTCGCTCGCCGATGGCGTCCAGCACCTCGCCCCTCGCATAGCGGAGGAGCGTCTGCCGGCCGACGTCGTTGAGGCTGTTGTAGAGGGCAACGAACACGGGCACGAGAGCCTCGCCGAAGATCCGGCGCTCGTCGCCCGGGTAGAGCGGCTCGCCGGCGCCCTTTTCGAGCTCGGTGATGATGGTCTTGTATAGGGTGCTCGCGTCTGTCGTGGTGAGTTTGATGTCCTCGCCGTAGGTGTTTGTCGCGTCGCTCACGCTGTTCACCTCCTTCATGTGATGTTCTCGATGCTGGCCCGCAGCTCGAAGTCGCCGGTCTGAGCGGTCAGGGCCTTCAGGTCGGAGTCACTGAGCTGCACGCGGGGCTCGTAGGTTTCCACAACGAACTCCACGTCGGCGGCCAGATCGGTCGCAGCGGTTTCGCTCGGCTTGTCGATCAGCGTGCGGTCGATCCCCTTGATGCGCTCGTAGGGCACCTCCCCGCGGATGGTCTTGAGGAGGTTCTGCACACAGATCTCGGGCGCTCCGTTGCCAGATGCTTTCATTGGGATCACCTCGCTTTACTTGAGCTGCGCATTGGTTGGCTTTTTGGATGCTTTGGCGCTGCTGGAGGCTCCGACGTTCACAGCCGAGGAGCTGATGCCGAGCTCCTTGTAGGTGGCGATGCCCGCCGCCGACTTGGAGCTGCTGCCGCTCTTGCCGCTGCTGCTGGATTTTCCAGAACTGGCCTTTTTGCTGCTGGCCTCCTCGGCGTACTCTGTCAGCTTGATCGTGATCTTGCCGGTCAGGATCCTGCCGAGGTTGTCCAGCTTGGTGTCTGATAGGCTCACGCCTGTGAGCTGAAGGTTGGCCGGGCCGAAGCGCCGGCCGGCCAGATAGAAGGGGGCATACTGCCCGACCAGCGCCGTCCACGACTCGTACTCGCTGCGCACGTCGCAGCCGACCGCGGCGGCCAGATCGAAGTCGAAGCTCATGCTTTGCAGCTTGAGCGCCTTGGTCTTGGTGGCCGGGGATCCGGCCTTGTCGTCGCTGTTTTCCGTGTCGAGCTCGACGCTGGAGGAGACGCCATTCAGGGCGGCGATCCTCTGGCTGGAGACGCCCCACGTCTTGCCGTTCCATGATGCCATGACGGCCATGTCTATCCCTCCTTACTGTGGGCCAGAAGTGCTGCCTCCCATGCTGTCGGTGTGGGCGTGGCCGGTCAGGCTGATGCCCGTGGCGGTCACGTCTGCCGACGGGACGGTGATGCCCTTGTCCTGCATCGTGAGCGCGCCCTTCTTGACAGTGATGTCGCCCGGGACGATGCCGTCCCACTCTCCGTCCATGCGGGAGAGGATGATGCCGGTGCCGTCCTCGAACATAGCATAGGCGACTTCTGTGCCGGGGGTCAGGTTTCCCATCTCTCCGCGCAGATACCACGGGATCGTCAGCGGTCGCGTGACCATGCTGTCGGCTGTGCTCGGGAGCACTCTGGCCGTGGTTTTGTCTCCGTTCCTGTCGGCCTTTCCCTCCACGCTGGAGATCTTGCCCTTCTGGATCATTTGGTTGTTGCTGTTCATCAATATCCCTCCAGTGGCTTGCGGAGGTATAGCTTGCTCCGCGTCTTGACGTAGTCGTGCCGGATCCGGTTGATGAAGGCCGTGCCGTCCCACGACTTAACGCCCTCGGTCGCCAGCGTGACCACAGAGCCCGCCGCATAGTCTCGCAGCAGCGAGCCCGTCCAGAGGGTGCCGACGGTCGCGTTTTTGTTGGCGTCCCGGAGGAGGCCCTTGGCGAAGCGGTCGGCCTCGCTCTGGTCAGTCATGCGGAAGGGTAGGATCCGGCGCAGCACCTTGTCGCCGCCGTTCGGGGCTGCGAAGGTGCCGGTCAGGCCGCCGTTGACGGCTTCGGACGAGCCGTAGGCGTTGGTGCCCTCGTCGCGGTACTCGAAGTCATTGGCCGGGGTGATGGTGATGATGTCGACGGGCTGCTGGCTTTCCATGTACGCCTCGTCGTAGACGACCAGCTTGCCGTCATACACCAGAAACGCCGCGCCCTCGAGGGTGCAGCGGTTTTGAAAAAATGCGAAGTCTGCGAGGTTGTTCTGCTCGACGTAGTCGTAGGTCTGGTCTGTGATCCCGTAGGTCTCGAGTGTCAGGCCGTGGCGGCCGGCGATCTCTTGGGCCAGTTGCAGAAACTTGACCTTTTCCCACGACTTGCTCCGCTTATCCTTCGCAGACTGCGGGACGGAATAGGCCCGCAGGGTGATGATCCCGGACTCGGGGACGACGCTCTCGACGAACATTTTGCCCGTCTTGGCCGCGCCGTCCTCGATGGCGATGCTGTCGCCCTTCTTGGGGTTCCACGAGTCCCACAGCTCGCGGGTGTCGTTGAGCTTGAGCAGCAGCTCGTCGCTCTGCTTTTCGGCGTACATATCGTGATAGCAGCGGTGGACGCTGATGTCCGGGTAGATGTCGACGCCTTCGTATAGGATCTTCACGGCGTCACCTCCTCCACGGCGGCAGGGTCTCCGGCGTTTCCGCGGTCTCGACGATCGGGATCCGCACGGCCTCGCCGCCCTCGAAGATCAGCACGTCGCTGAGGTCGGGGTTGGCTGCGATGATGGTGCTTGCCATGCGCTCCTCGTTGTAGGCGACGAGCGCGATGCTGTCGAACGTGTCGCCGCCCTGTGCCACATAATCAATAAAGCCGACTGTCTGCTGTGACATAAGCGCCGCCCTCCCTTCTGCTGAGTGCCTCGAGAATGAAGTCGATGAACTCCGGCTCGAGGTCGCGGAGCTTTCGGATCAGTGCGTCCTCGTCAGTGTCGCCCTCGACCTTGATCTGCGGAGAGAAGGACAGGCCACTCAGATCGTAGACCACAGCAGTGCCGGAGCCGCCGCTGAGCAGCTCGTAGTCGCTTTCGCCGTCAGATGCCCCGAGCATCCGGCCCGCCTCTGCCCAGTAGGACAGGTTTTGCGAACGGTATGCAGGGTTAAAACTGATGACCGCCTCGGTCGGGTAGCGTGGATCCTCGCCGGCGATGGACGGCCCTCTTGTGAAGCCGCCGGTCGCATAGCCAGAGACAGACGCGCTGCCGCCTCCACCTCCGAACAGGCCGGCGATCTTGGAGATGACGCCGGAGCCGAAGCTGACGATCTTCGATACCCAGCCGACAATCGTGCCGAGCACGCTGGCGATGGGTTCCAGAATAGACAGCAGCGGAGTCAGCAGTGGGGTGATGGCGCCGATCAGGCTCAGGATCGGGGGGAGTAGTGCCTGAACGAGCTGCATCAGGGGATCAAGCAGCGGCATGATGACGCTGTTGACGATTTGCAGAGCCACTTCCAGCAGCGGGGTGATGACCGGCAGCAGGCTCGAGATGATGCTCACCAGCACAGGCAGCACGGCGCTGACGATCTGCGTGATGATAGGTAGCACGGTGGCAAGCAGGCTGGCAATAGGCGGCAGGATCGCGGAGACGATCTGCATGAGTGGCGGGAGGAGCGTCTGCACGAAGTTGAGAAGCGGCGGGAGCAGAGTGCTCATTAGCTGCGTCAGAACTGGCAGAAGGTCGGCCGCGAGCTGAGAGATCAGGGGCAGAACGTCCTCGAGGGCGTTGGCCGCGCCGGTCAGGAACTCGTCGACAAACGGGGCCGCAGCCTCGACCGCCTTGGAGATGGCCGGAGTGATCTGCTCCATCAGTTTTTGCAGGGTCGGCATGAACTTGTTGAGCCCGTCGAACACAGTGTTCGCCATAGGCTTGAGGGCCACTTCGAGCCCCTGCTTCATAACCTGAAGCCGCTCGGCGAAGTCGTAGGTGTCATCAGCTGCGCCGGCGATTGTCTCGCCGTTTTCTTGCAGCTCAGCCGTCAGGTCTGCGACGGCCAGAGAGCCGTCTCGGATTGCTGCGGCCATCGTGGAGCCTGCCCTTGTGCCGAAGATCTCCGACGCGATGCTGGCGGCCTCTGCGGCCGTCCCGGCGTTTTTGATCTTTTCGTAGTACATGGCGAGCCCGTCGCTGGCGCTGATGCCCTCCTTGGCGAGTGTGGCGACGCTCTTTTTCATAGCGCCGAGCACTTCGTCGGTGTTTACGCCGGCCTTGTCGAGCTGGCCCATCAGGGCGCTCGCCGTCTCGAAGGAGTAGCCCATCTCCTGAAGCTGCGGGCCGAACTTCTGCATATCTGCCATCAGATCCGTGAAGCCCATGCCCGTGCTCTGGCTGACCTTAAAGATGTAGTCCATAGCGCCGCCCATGTCGTCGGCGTCGATGTTCCACTGTTGGAAGGCTTGGCTCGACTCCTCGATCACGCTGCCGAGGTCGTCCCCGAGCATATCGCTCACTTGGATGGCCTGCTTGGAGATCTCCTGAAGCTGCGGGCCGGTGAGGCCGAGGCGGGTGTTGTAGTCTGCGATCGCCTTGCTGGCGTCCTCCATTGTGGTCGGGACGCTCTTGTAGACGGCGTCGAAGTCATCCAGAAGCCCGTCCAGTGCGTCGCCGGTTGCGCCGGTTCCGATGCGGATAGCATCAGCAGCGTCGTCGAAGGACGTGCCGAGATCCTTCATATACTTTCCGGCCTCGATGACTGCCTTGCCTGTCGCCACAGCGATGCCGCCCACGGCTGCACCAACGGCCAGCGCCTTCACGTTCAGGCCGCTGATTTTCTTCTGAGCCTGTTCGATGGCTTTGCCGAGTGATGGGTCGATGCTGCCGGCCAGATTGACGACCGCCTGCATCGTTTTTCCGTTTGCCATGTGCGTCACCTCCTTCTGATGTGTGGTTTCTTAAAGCTGGCCGCACGAGTCGGCCGGCTCGCTTGGAGCCGCTTGGCCTCCTCGACGGCCTCCCCGTATTCGGTCAGGAAGTCGGTCAGCCTTCGCTCTCCGAGGTCTCGCGTTGATGTGTGGAAGGCTCGGGCGTAGTCTCGGATTGCGCGTCGGAGCTGTCGGGGGTGTAGGGTTCCTCCGACTTCCCGGAAATAAAATCCCGGCCGATCCTCATAATCTTCATAACGTCGTAGCCGCGGACGCGCTCGAGGTCGGAGATGTCGATCTCAGGGTTGACCGCGATGATGGCAGCGAAGCCGAGGTAGAGGTGCAGGCCGTAGTCCAGCTCGGCCGCGCCGGCTGCGTTGCCATTCTTGGAGCCGCTGGCGCTCAGCTTTCTGGCGTCAGCTTCAGCAAACGCCTGTGCGGTGATCTCGCTGATGTCATAGGTCAGCTCGTTGTAGCTCTTGCCGTTGATCTGCACAGGGTTGTCGAGCTTGATGGTGTTCTTCATTGGGTGCGTCTCCTTTCGATAAACAGAGGGCGCCGCATAGGCGCGGCGCCCTTCAGGTTACAGCAGGCTGCGGATGTCCTTGGCGTAGTCGACGCCGCCGACGCGCAGGATCGTGTTGAGCTGGTCGATCAGCCAGTATTCAGCGCCGCCGACGTAGAGCTGGTAGCGGCTCACGGCAAACGTGGCCTCGTTCTCGCTGGTGTTGCCGGGATCCACGGAGAGGCCCGGGATGCCCTTAGAGACGCAGCGGAGGAACGCCTTGCAGCCTTCGGTCTTGGTGGAGCCGTCTGCCTGCTTGACGTCCTGAGCCCAGCGGATCTCGATGGTCTTGCTCTCGAGCTTCATCATGTTCCGCAGGCCGAGGTCGATGCCGATCTTGGTGATGGATGCCTCCATAGCCTCGATCTGGCCGAGGATGGGGGCAGTGTAGGTTCCCATAGCCTTGAAGTCAGCGGTCACGGGAGTGACAGCCGGCAGCGCGATGGTCACGTCTTTGGCGACGAGAGTGCCGCCGATGTAGACGGTGTCGGCGAGGATGGGGCCCTTCAGGTCGAGCCACAGGTTTGCCATTACTCGTCACCTCCTTCGTAGTAGACAGAGAAGCCCGCGTCGGTGTAGGCGACGTAGACGCTCGCAGACTTGAGGGGCGGGGTCGGGGTGACGGCGATGTCCCAGCGGAAGTCGCCATTCATCACGTCTGTGGTGCTGTTCTCGCTCTCGAGGAACAGGATCACGGGCTCGCCCAGCAGGGCGCCCATGCTCACATAGCCGTCGAGCTTCTCCTGCTCGCGGTTGATGATGCGATCCTTCAGCGCGCGGGTCATAGGGCTGTCGATCTCAGGGCTCCACTCGCGCTGGAAACTATTGGTGATGTGCATGAGCATACGCATGGAGACGTCAAAGATCGCGCGAGGATCCACGTCTGCGCCGTATGTGTAGGCGGCCGTATGGTCGCCCCACAGTACCCACTCACCTCCCCATGCGACGGCGGTGCTGATGCCGTTCTGCGTCAGCTCCTTGCCGGTCTGCTGGTCGAAGCCGCGGTTGTTGGCGTTGGCCCCGAAATACTGCTTGATGACGGGGATGGCCTTGTTGCCGCAGGTCTCCATCGGGACGCTGTTGTGGCTGAAGTCAGCGCGCATAAACTCGACCACGGCCAGCGTGCTCAGGTGGAACACGTTGCCGAGGTTGTCCACAGCCTGCGGCCAGTAGACCTTAGAACGCTCGCCGGTGAAGGCGTTGGCCTTCTTCCATGCGATCGCCTTGGTGATCGTGTCGACCGCCTGTGCGGTGCTGTCCACGAGGGGCAGGTCGGCCACGACGAAGGCGTCCCAGTGGCCGTTGATCTTCTTGCAGGCCGTCAGCATGGCGTTGTAGACGGCAGGGCTGTGACTCCAGCCGGGGGCCGCGATCAGATTGCAGACCGCGAACTGCTCGGGATAGAGCAGCGCGATCGCGCTCAGGCCGCTGTACTCGCCGGAGGAGGTGACGCCGCCGATGATGTCGCTGTCTGCGATCTCAGAGTCGTCCACCTCGCTGAAGCTGGCCGTCAGGCTGCCGGCGAGCTGCGCGTCGTCCTTCAGGCTGGTGATGATGACCGTGCCCTTGGTGAAGTTATAGTCCACAGCGTAGTCGGTGCCCTCGACGTAGTTGCCGCTGTCATTCTTTGCGATGGTCAGGGTGTCGAGGATGATCTTGTCGCTGGCGAACTCGGCGCGGCCGCCGGTGAAGGTGAGGGTCTTGGTGGTGGCCGTTTCCTTGCGGTGCTTGCCCGCGGAGGGGTCGAGCACATTGATGACGTAGATCGGGCCGATGTTCCCGAGGGTGTTGTTGAAATGCGCGTACACAGCCTCGCACAGGGTAAAGGTGCCCCAGTCGGACGAGTAGCCGATCTTCTTCTGAGCGTCGACCAGACTGGTGATCTTGATCGGCGCGTTGATGATGCCGGCCTCGCCGAAGCCGCGCACGAGGTTGACGGGTGCCGTGCCGATATAGACCGGCGTGGTGCCCGCCTGCACGGCGCTCTGTGCCACGGTCTCGCCGATGTGGCCGTAGGCGCCGTAGAGGTATTCGTTTGCCATCTGCTTATCCTCCTTTGCATGAAATTAGAGCAGCCGAGCGGCTGCCCTTAAAGCAGGTGTTGGTAGCTTTTCGGGTTGCGGGTCAGTGTCTCCTCGACGGAGAACTCAGCCCATGCAAACCAGTACGGGTAGAAGTCGGGGACGGCGTCTTGCTCCGTGACGGGGCCGAAGGTGATGCCCTTCTCCTTGATGACGCGGAGGTCGCCGAGGTACTCGGCGTTTTCAATCAGCCGGAGAGCTGTGTCCACAAAATTCCATGCGTCACGCCAGCCCTCTCCGTTCTTCACGAAGTAGGAGGCCGCCGCCTCGTTGTATTGCTGGATGTAGGTGCCGCTGCCGTCGCCCTTCGGCTTGAAGATGTCGGGCCCGTGGTAGCCGGGATCCCACGCTGAGAAGCAGAGCCGGATCTTGATGTCTCGGGCACTCTGGAGCAGGTCGTCGTCGCCCTGAACGATCTGCACGCAGACCGACGGGATCGGCGCGGCGATGTTCGGGGGCGTCCTGTCCTTCGATGGTACGAAAAGCGAGAACGCGGCCGGGTTTACCAGCTTGTATGGGTAGGAGGCGTCCGTTGCGTTGTCGTCGGGGAGCTTCAGCTTGACCAGAGGGCAGACCTCGGCGGTCAGCCAGTCCCGGACGGTTTCGATGCTGTTGACGATGGACATGGGGCACCTCCTACATGGTGACAGTCTGGCCGAGGGCCACGGTGGCGATCCCCATGTCCTCGCTCCAGTCGTTGACGATGTACTCGCGGCCGTCGACGTTGAGCCCTTCGCCCGCCGGGCGCCGGGGCGGCAGATCCTCGACTGCTGCATACAGCATGAGGGACGACTCTGCCACGCCCAGCTCTTGCCCCCCTTGGCGTTCTTTCAGGGCGTTGTCATCCAGCACGACGGTGATGGTCTTGCCGTCGACCTTGTGCTCCTCGCCGAACTCGGCGAGGTTGAGGAACACGAGGCGGCGGTCGTCAGCGACCATTTTCTTGAAGTCGAAGGCCATTAGACGGGATCCGCGGCGCCGATCTGAGGGGGCTCCTCATTGTCGCCGGTCTGGTCGTCGTCGGCCTCGTTGGCCGCCGCCTTCGCCTCCTCGATGGCGGCGATGACATCAGCCTTCTTGCGCATGGCAGAGGCGTCCACGCCATAGGCGGCCGCCACTTCCTTCAGCTCGTCGAGTTTCATGTCCTCGTCGTACTCAGGAGCGGCGGGCGCGTCGCCGGTCTCGGGTACAGTCTCGGGCTCCTGCTCCGGCTTTGCGGCCGGGGCAGGGGCCACGGGCTGCTCGTCGACATACTTGGCGACGCCCTGCTTGACCAGACAGGCCTCGAGCTCGGGGTCGAACTTCTGAGGCCCGTCCGCGTTGGTGATGGGGACGACCTTGCGGCCGTTATAGTAGCCGAAGGTGCCCGCGATGATCTGGATCATGTTCGTGCTCCTTTCTGCCGGCTTAGTCCGAGGTCAGGACATCGGCGACGATCCACGGGTTTTTGTTGTTGGGGATCAGCAGCGGGCGGCTGGAGATGGTCAGCGTGCGGGTGTTGCCCTCGGCGCTGGACACATACTTCGGCACGCGGCGGCCGGCGTAGGTGTGGAACTCGCCGTCGGCCTGCTCCACCTGAGACACGGCGCCGTAGCAGGTGCGGCCCGCAGCGGGGGCGGTGAGGATGCACTTGCCGCTCGGGATGTAGAGCTGGTCGTTGCCGTCGTCGTCGGTGTAGGTCTCGTCGTAGGAGATCACGCTGATGATGCGGCCGTTGATGTTCAGGCGGGCCATGATGGCAGCGCCCGGCGCCAGCTCCTCGGGGGCCACAGAGCCCAGCTCGTAGCGGCGGTTGTCGAGCATTTCCTTGATGTCGGGATCCTCGACGATGACATCGGCCACGTCAGGGGAGCACACGAGGTCGGCAGCACGCAGGCCGCGGCGGGTCAGCATACGGGCCATCGCGCCGAGGTCGGCGCGGATCTTGGCGCCCTCTGCGTCCCACTTGGTAGTCGGGGTGTAGGTGGCGGGGTTGCTGGCCTCGGTGTAGAAGCGGATCTCCATCTCGTCGCCCTTGTCGGCGTCGTCGGCGATGTGCTTCATGATGCAGCCGTTGGTCAGCATGGTCTCGGCGGCCATGGCCTCCTCGCGGTTGGTGATAAGGTCGCCCAGCTCGTCAGCGTCCCGTACAATGAGCACCTGCTGGCGCTGCTCGGGGGTGAGCTGAGAGTACAGGGCCTCACCGAAGCCGCGCTTGCGCAGCTCGTCGAGGGTCAGAGTGCGGCGGGGAGCCACGAAGGGCGGGGTGTACCGCTCCATGGTGTAGCCCTTGCGCAGGATGGTGACGCCGCCCTTGCGGGGAGCGACGAAGGGCGCGAGCTTGCGCACGCCGTCACGGTACTCGACCAGCACATCCTCAGTGGAGAAGATGTCGCTCGCGTCGTTGGTCGGGAAATAGCGGTCGCGCAGGAAAGTCGCCGCAGGGGCGAGCTGCTGCACGGCCATGAGCAGCGTGTGGGTGTCGTAGAAGTTAAAAGGCATGATCTTGTCCTCCTTCTCTTAGTAGTCCAGCGCGTCGCTCAGCAGGATGCCGGCAGCGCGCAGAGCTTCCTCGTCGGCGGGCTTCAGGGCGTAGCCGGAGCCGCCGAAGATCAGCTTGTTGCGGGCGAAGTGGCCGGTGCGGTAGGCCAGCACGGTCACGTCCGCGGTGGTGCCGACTTCCACGTCCTCGGCGAGGATGCAGTTGGCGGTCAGGGTTTCGTTGGTGGTCGCGGTGGAGCCGAGGATCACCAGCTTGCCGTCGCCGGCGGTGCCGGCAGGCAGGGCCAGCACGGTGCCGCGCTTATAGGTGGCTGCGGCGGTGGCCTCCTTGCGGATGGTCACGGTGAACACGTCAGCGACGGGCTCGTTGGCAACGATCAGGCCGTCATAGCCGACGCTGCCGAGGTTTTCGTCCAGTCTCTTGCTCATTACTTCTTACCTCCGTTCTGAGACTTGGTGGAGTTGTAGAGGCCGACGATGGCGTCCACCTTTGCCTTGTCGTCGTTTTCGCTGCCTTCCTCGCCGCCGTTAGGGGCAGCGCCGACGCCGACAGCGCCGGACTCGTCGTTGTCAGCCTTGGCGTCCTTCAGGTGCTTGGCACCGAGGGCCGCCTGCTTCTGCATAGCCTTGAGCGCGAGCTGCTCAGCGGTGCAGGGGGTCTCGCCGTACTTGGCGTCCCTGACGAGCTGCGCGTCGCCCACACTTGCGGCGATGCTGTCGATGGCCTCGATGCGGGCGCGCTCCTGCGTTCTGGCAGTTTCGGCCGCCTGCTGCTCGATCTGAGCCACGACGTCGGGGTGCTGTGCTCTCATTTCTTCGAGGGTCATGGTCTTGTTGTCCTCCTTCTTGGGGCCGTCGTTCTTGGCGGCCGCGTGTTTATTTCCAGCCGCAGGGGCGGCGTGGATGCTGTTGTCGATGGGGATTGTCCCCGGGATGTGCCTGAAGCCCTTGACGTCGTGCCGGATGCCGGCGACGAGGAGCACCTTCTTGTCGGCGCTCAGGGTGACGTTGGGGCCTTCGTCTGTGAGCAGGGTGTCGGCAAAGCCGTTGTCAATGGCCTCCTGCCCGACCATCCACGTCTCGCGGGTCATCATGCTGCGGAGCTGGTCGACCTCGAGGCCGGTCTTGGCGTGGTAGATCTCCGCGATGGCCCGCTCGCTCGCGTCGAAGTCCTTCTGGAGCTTCTTCAGGTCTGCGAGGGTGTAGTAGTCGTAGAGCAGCCCGGCGACGCCGTGGATCATCACCATGCTGCCGGGATAGACCTGTACCTCGTCGCCCGCGCAGGCGATGACGCTGGCCGCGCTGGCCGCGATGCCTTCCACGACGACGACCTTGTGGCCGGTCAGGCCCTTGATGGCGTTGTGGATGGCGATGCCGGTGTAGAGGTCGCCGCCGCAGCTATTGATCTTGATGGTGATGTTGCTCTTGCCCTTGACGGCCGCGAGATCCTCCATGAAGCTCTCGGGCGCGATGTAGAGGCCGGGCTCGGGCTCTCCCGTCCACCAGTCCACAGGCTGACGGCTCACGACGTCGCCGTAGAGGGTGATCTCGCCCTCGTCGTCGCCGATGCTGGCGACGTTCCAGAACTTGATCGGCGTGCCCGCAGTCTGAGGCCCGGCGCAGAGCCGGGGAGTGTTATGCGTTCTCATGCTTGTCTCCTTCCTTGATGCTTTTGATGGCCTCGGCGACGATCGCCTCCCGCAGAGCTGCGGAGATCGTGCCGCTGGCCGCTGTGCTCTGGTCGACCTGCCCCTGCGCTGCGCGCAGCTTCTCGTTTTCCCGATTGAGCTGGTCGACGTTGGCGTCCCACTGACCGCCGTTGAGTCGGATGGTCGCCTGTTCTCTGGTCGTGATGCCTTCGCCGATGGCGAGGATCTCGGCCGTGATCTCCTTCGTCGGGTCGAGCTGTCCCTGAGAGGGGCCGATCCACTCGGCGCCGAGGTATGCAGCGCGGATCGCCGGATCTGCGAAGAAGCCCGGGGCGCTGATGCGGCCGCGGGCGACGGCTTCAGAGAGCCAGATCTCATATACCGGCGTGCAGAAGTCATCGACAAACCACTTGCGCCTCATGCGGAACGCCTTCCACGCCTCCATCAGGGCGGCGCGGCTGGCGCTGTACGAGCTGTTGAAGCTCTTGAGCAGAAGGTCGGCCGGGATCTCGAGTGCGGCGCCCACCTGTTCACAGATGGCGCGCAGGAAGGTGTTGAAGCCACTGGCCGGCCGCTTGGGGTCTGCAAAGGTCACGTCCTCGCCGGGCTCCATGATGTTGATCTGGCCGGGGCCCATCTCGTACTCGTTAGGATCTCGGCTCACCTCCGGCAGGCTGCTCCCGACCTCGTTGAACGGGTTGTCGCCGGCGCCTGCCTCGGTCTTGATGAAGGCCGTGAAAAACGACTCGACGACCGCCGCAGTCAGCTCGCTCTCGGTGTAGCGGCGAAGCTGGAGCAGGGGCTCGATGACCTGCGCGAGATAGCTGACGCCGCGGTATTGATCCGGGCGCTCGCTCTCCATGACGTGCAGGATGTTCGGCAGGCCAGTCCGCTCGCCGTATGCCTGAACACGGGCCCACGTTGTCGTCGTGCTGCCGAGCTCGAAGGGGTAGGTGCTGCGGATGTGGTACGCCTCGATCTGGCCGTCGCTGTTCACCTCGACGCCGTCGTAGATGGTGTTGCCGTTGGCCGCCTTGCCGGTGGTCAGCAGCATCGGGGTGATGATGCCGGAGGTCGTTGGCGTGGCGACTCGGTCGGCCTCGATCAGGTGCAGGCGTAGCGAGTAGGGCGTGAGCGGCGTCGGCTCGTACTGCTTTACGACGGCGAACACGTCGCCGCTGACCAGCCACGAGGAGAGTGCGAGCTGCTGCATGGCTGCGAAGTTGTTGACGCCGGTGGCGTCGCACGCCCTTTTGTTCTCAGACCAGAGAGCGAACTCACGCTCGGCCTGAGCCTGCCATGCGTCGGCGGCCTCCTGCGTCATGCCGAGCGCCTCGCGGTCGATCCGACTCTTGAGCTGGAGGCCGATGCCGACGACGTTGGTGCGGTTGGTGCGGATGGCAGAGGTGGCGATCGGGGCCGCCATGTAAAGCATCCGGGCACGCTGCCGCAGGGTGTAGTTGTTGGCGTCGATGTCCTCCTTCGGGCTGCCGCTCATAGCTCTGAAGCCCTTGGTCGCCTTCTTGTGCCAGCTCGCGCCGGCGTCGCCGTAGCCCTTATTCACAGGGCGCGGCTGCTGCCGCCTGTTCTGTGGGCGGCTTCTGCTTTTTCTTTTGCTGATGGTGCTCACCTCCTTCATGGTGAAGATGGCCGAGTCGGGAGAAAAGGAGCGAAAACTCCCGGCGTCGGCCTATGAAAAAAGCCCCTTTCGGGGCTTCTTTCACCAGTCTCGGGGCACTACTCCCACAGCTTTTCGCGGCTTCTCGCCGTTCAGTGCGGCCTCGAGGGCTTCGATGTCTGCCTCGAGCTGTTTGATGGCGGCCCGGATGGATCCGAGGTCGGTGTTGTAGCGGGCCAGATTGCGCGAGCCGATGCCGTAGCTCTGGACGCCTCCGTCCAGCATCTCGGCCTCTCGCTTCAGGTAGAGCTCCAGCCGGTTCCTCTTGATGGAGAGCTGGTACTCGATTTGTTCGCGGGTCTTTCTCATTGTGGTGTGTCCTCCTTACCAGTCGTCGAAGGCGTCGGCCCGGTTGTGCCGTTGCCGCTGCCATCGCTGTTGCGGGGCCTTCGGTTTTTCCTCCAGTCCTTGCAGGCGGCGCTCGATGGCATCCATGTCGGGGTTGATGATCTTGAGGCCGGCGTTGGCGTAGTCGCGGCAGTCGAGGGCCTCGTTGCGGTTGTGCCCGGGCAGCTTCTCCCACGCCCAGCGGTCGCCGCGGCGCGTGTGCGTGAGCACCAGCTTCTCGGAGAGGAGCCCGTTGAAGAAATTGAGGTCATAACCGGCGTCGGGGTGCCGGTTGAAATGGCAGTATTTTGGCCCGGGCTCCTGCACCTTCAGATTAGCCATGATCGTCGCCTTGCCGGCGTCGACGCCGATGGTGTAGAGCCAGCAGGTGATCCGCTTGTTGTCGCGGATCGGCACCTTGCTCGGGGGCGAGACGAAGGGGATGCCGTCGCCGCCCTTGCCCTTGATGGCAAAGACGCGCTTGCCGACGCGGGCCCGGCACGCCTCATAGACCTCTTGGGTGAAGTGGCCGCCGGAGTCGACGCAGGTGATGGAGATCTTCAGGCCGCGGCCGTTTTTGAACTTGTAGACGTGGTCGACCACGTCATCGAGCCGCTGCCAGACCACCGGGGTGTCTGGCCGGCCCATGATGTAGCCCTTGACGACGCCCCACGTCTCGCCGTACTTCCCGTGACCGACTACCTCGTATTCGAGGCGGTTGTCCTGAGTGTCGACGCCGCAGGTCAGCACGAGCACGCCGTCAGGCAGCTCCACAGGGGTGCCGTCCGGGCGGGTGCCGTAGTCCTCACGGCGGGTGAGCATGGTGTCCTCGTCCTCGAGGTCGCCGCGATCTTCCCACAGTTGGCCGAGCAGGGTGTTGTAGACGACCTTGAGGCGCTGCGGGTCATCCTTGGCGTCGAGGAACTTGAGGACGATCTTCTCCCACGGAGTCCACGGGCTCGAGAAGGCATTGAGCCAAAAAGAACGGACGCCCTTCTTGTAGGCGTCCGGGTTGTCGGCGATCCACTTGGCAGGCTGCTTTCGCATGGTGTCCTCGGGGATCAAGCAGCCGCACGCCGGGCAGCTCCACGAGACGCCGCTCTTGAGGCTCCACGACTTTTTCCCGCGGATTCTCTTGACCTCCGGGTCGAAGTGGATATTGTCGAACACGATCTCGCTGTACTCCCCGCACTCGGGGCAGCGGTGGCACCAGCGTTCCTGCGTGCCTTGGTAAAAACTCGTTTCGATGTTGCTGTTGCCCTTGATGGTCGGGGTGGAGACCTCGACCGCCTTGGCGTTGTAGAATGTGGCCTGACGTGCTTCGGCCAGCGCCCACGGGTCGCCCTCGGTGCCGGCGCTGGTCGCCCAGCGGTCGCGCTCGTCGCCGATGATATAGCGGGCAGGCGTGGAGGCCAGAGCCGAGGCGCTGTTGGAGCCGGTCAGGGTGAGCATCCCGCCCGGGAACGACTTCTGGAGGATTGTGTTGCCGCTGTCCTTGGCCTTGACGTCGTGCACCTTCGCCTTCAGGGGCTTGCTGTCGCGGATCATAGGGGCCACGCGGAGGCGGCTGAACTTCCGGGCGTCGTCGATGGTCGGGTGGACGTAGAGGATGCTGCCGGGGTCTTGGTCGATGATGTAGCCGATGATGTTGAGCTCGAGCTCAGACTTGCCGACCTGAGAAGCGGCCACCATGACTATTTTGTGCACCTTCGGATCCGTAAAGGCCCGCATGGGCTCCTCGAGGTACGGGGTGCGCTTGGTACGCCACGGGCCGGCCTCGGCTGAGCTTTCCGGGGAGAGGCGGCGGTGCTTGTCGGCCCACTCGTCCACGGTCAGGCTCTCAGGCGGGGCGAAGCGTTTGACCGCTCCGGCGATGGCGGTATTGAGCTTCGCGGCGGCTTTTTTAGTCGTCCGCGTCATCGGCGAGCTGCTCGCCCCAGCCTTCCCGATCCCTTACTCGCCGAGCATACACCTCGGGATCGTATTTATAGCCGGCCAGCTCCGTCAGGATCTTGTAGACCTCTGTACGGATGATCTCGGACGCCTCGGCGGGTGTTGCTGCGCCGGTGACGTCGACGGCCAGACGGCCCGGCAGGGCCACGAGCATCGACCTGATGTTGTAGACGAGGTCGGTCATCACAGCCTCGACGTCCTCGCTGCGGTGCATGGTGCCCTCGAGCTCGCTGAGCTGGAGGGCGGCGATGTCTGCCTTGCTGCGCTTGAGGTCGGCCTCAGCCTCCAGACGCCGGCCCTCGATCTCGCTGTCCTTCTTCGACGGCTCCCGGCCGTTGGCCTTGGCCGTCAGGTATCGGATGTACCTCTGGATCGTCGGCAGAAGGTCGTAGCGGTTGGCGTTGCCTTCCTTGACCGCGGCGATGACGCCCTCCTTGGTGAGCTGCTGCACTCGGCGGGGCGTCATGTCGAACAGGGCCGCGATGGTCTTGCTGTCGACGAGCTTGTTGTTGGTTGGGTTCGGCATGGCGTTCCCTCCTTTCTGCCGCTCGGGCGAAACGAAACGGCCCGAAAAAAAATTTCCCCGGCTGCGCGTTTTTTGGGCTCGCCAGCACCGCAGGCCGATCGGTCGCGTCACAGTACCTTCGGCGCGTCTGGACGTCGTGTGCGGCGCTCTGACGTCCTCTGTGGCGCGTTTTCTTGGCTGGCCGTCCTGCTGGGTTGGCTGCGTCGCTTCGCGCGTCCTGTGGGCCGCTGTGGGGCCTTGCGGTGGCCGTTGGTGTGGCCCTACTTGCCGAGGGCTCGGTCGAGGTTGTGCTGGAGTCGCTTGGCTGTCTCGTCTTGGAGTCGCTTCAGGATCTTCTCATTGGTGCGCTCGCTGGTTATCATGGACGGCACCGAGATGGTGGTAAACTTCTTGATGTCGGTGCGTGTCCGGCTCATTCTCTGGAATGGAATGGCGCTGACGCCGCCGGCCTTGGTGTTGCCCGTCCCCATGAGGATATTGTGCGATCGCTCGGAGTACGGGCCGCCCGGGGTGCGGGTGTTCAGGTAGCGGCCGATGACCTTCTTCTGTCCCTTGACCACCTGCATCCGCAGCGTGTAGCTCTTGCCGGGCGGGGCGGTCTTGGGCGTCATGCCGAAGTGCACGGGGGTGAGCAGTCGGCCGGAGTAGGTGATGGTCAGCTCCTCGATGGTCTCGCCCGAGACGCTGACGCTGCCTGCCATCTTCTTCGGCTTTCCGCTGTTCTTGCCGGACGGGGTGATCTCGCCCTTCTTGATGTTGTAGACCGATGTGACTTCCTGAGCGATCCAGCTCGGCGCTCTGGCCTTGACGTCGCGGACGGTGGCCTTCACGGCCTTGCGGCCCTGCTCGTCGATCTGTGCGACGGTGTCCATGAGCTTTTGGAAGTTTTCGACCTGCATGGTGATGGTTGCCTTTGCCGTTGTTGTCACCTCCTGAATATGCAAAAAGAGACCGGCGGGCGTTGGTTCGCCCGTCGGCCTCTTGCCGTCGGTTGTTATTTGGTTTTCCTCTGGTCAGCCGCTCGGAATTGTCACGGCGTTGCCCGTGTGTCCGGCGGTCTTTTGCAGGATATAGAATAGCACGGGTCGCTACTGCTTTTCAATTCCTTTTACTTCCCTTTTGTTCCTTTTACTGCGTTTTACTGCCGCAGCTCAGGCAGGGGCTCCAGCTCGTCCAGCACGGCGGCGAGGTTGAGCAGGGCGCGGCCGTGGATCTTGTATGTCCTGTTCTGGTAGGCGTCCACTCTGTCGACGTAGTCCCGCCGATCACCGAACAGGACGCCGCAGGTGCTCTCCCAGTCAGCCCGGTCGAAGTAGCGCAGCCGGATGACGGCGCGCTCGTCGGGGTCGGAGAGCTGGAGGATCATGCCCTCGATGGCGTTGCGCTCCTGCTTCTCCTCAACCTTGAGCCGGTCGATCTGTTCCTCGAGCTCCATTTTCCGCTCCACCATCATGCCGGTGCGGTCGGATGGTGTGCCGGATCCGCGTGGCATACCTGTCAGATCAGGGCCGGGCGGTGAGGCCATCGTCATCTCCATGCGGTCGAGGCGTTCGAGCTGGTTGTCGATGTCCCTCAGCATGGCGGTGTAGGCTGCGAGCCTGTCCTTGATCCGTTGTGTGATCGGCTTCTCGCTCATTATGTCAGGGCGTCACTCCTGCTCACCTCCTTCCTCGTCAGGCTCGAAGATCGCGGCGATCTCCTCGCGCGGTAGCTCTCGGCCTTGACGGACGCAGCGCACGTTATTGTCTCCAGTGGTTTTGATGTAGCGCCGCACGATCACATCGCACCATTTCGGTTCGAGCTCGATCATGGCGCAGGTTCGCCCGGTGTTCTCGCAGGCTATGAGTGTCGAGCCTGAGCCTCCGAAGAAGTCGACCACGAGCTCGCCCGGCCGGCTGCTGCTCAGAATGGCCCGCTCGCACAGTGCGATCGGCTTCGGCGTTGCGTGGCCGCCTGCGTCGTCTCTTTCTGCTGTGTTTGTGATCGGGAAACGCCACACATCGGTCATTATGTCATGCTCGTCGCTGTCGTTGTGGGTGTTGTCGAAGAAGGCGCGCAGCTCCATCGCTTCGGCCTTCATGTTCTGGTATGCCTCGGACGGCTTGTTGCGCAGCTTCATCACTTGATCGTGTGGCAGGCTGAAGGCCCGGCCCTTAAATGCCTGCTGGAGCTTTTTGTAGTGCCACTCCGGGATCGGTGTGAACTGTGATTTGCTAAACCAGTGCCCCCACATTTGAACGCCGGTGATCTCCGTGAGCTGCTTGGCCTTGAGTCCGACCTTCTGAGCCTCTCCGACCATATAATCGAGGATCGCCTCGTATGCGTCGTTGAAATGGTCTTTGTTATTGTTGAAGCCTTCGACGCCGCACATAACAAAGAGGCATTTCTCGGTTTCCCTCGGGTAGCTCCGCATGAGCTCGCTGTTGACGCCGAAGGCTGAGTGCTTCGCCCATGTGATGTAGTTTCTGAACGTGATCTGGTTCGCGGCGATCATCGGCCGAAGGATGAAGGCGTAAATATCCATGAGCGGCTCGTCGATGCCCCAGCAGTACCAGCTCCCGTTTTCCTTCAGGATCGAGAAGCTGAGTGCGATCCACTTCTTATTGAACTCGAGGAGATCGTTCTGGTTCTGGTTGTCGTTCTGGACTCCGTCGCTCTCTTTTCCCATGCCGTATGGCGGGTCGGTGAAAACAAGGTCGGCGCGCTGCCCGTCGGTTGCCTTCTGAACGTCGCCCATCTTCAGGCTGTCACCGCAGTAAAGCCGGTGGTCTCCCAGCAGCCAGAGGTCGCCGGGTTCGGTGAATGGTTCCTCTGGCGGCGCCTCGGGCTCGGTGTCGCCGTCCTCCTTTTCCGACTCGTCATCGTGCAGAGCTTCGGACAGCGCCGTAACAAGATTGCCGTATTCTTCTTCGGTGTAGCCGCTGAGCATGAACGGGATCTCGCCGGTGTCGATGTCGGCGAAAACCTCGGCGAGCATCTTGTTGTCAGTGGTGGCGAGCTCCGCGATGCGGTTGTCTGCCGTCAGATCGGCCAGCTCCTCGGCCTCGCTTGCGTAGTCCTGATAGTCGACCGGGGCGTCGGTCAGGTCGTCGAGCTGCGCGGCCATGAGACGGCCGTGGCCCTTTGTGACGAGCCCGCTGCGCTTGCTGACGGTGATCGGGGCACGCCAGCCCGTCGCTCTGATGATAGAGGCGAGGAGCTTGATCTGCTCCGGCGGGTGCTGGTTCGGGTTCTTCGGGTTCGGCCGGAGGTCTTTGATCGGCACGATGGCGTCATGGGCGCAGAACACGGGGACGCCGTCGGCGTATGCCTTCGGCTCCGCTGTGGTGATGTACTCGGACATCTCCGGCCCGTCCTGCGGCTGCGGTTTATTCTTTGCCATGTTTGCCTCCTTTCAGCCTTCCGCTCCCTCCGCAGAGGTCGCAGGCGACTCGCGTGTCCTCGACGCGGACGGTCGGCCCGTTGATGCACCTCGCCATCTGCATCGCTTTTACTTTTCCAGATCCGAGGCATTTGGGGCAGACGTCCCCGGCTGTGATGCCGGTGTTTATGATGATCTTATTCACGGGCTCGGCCTCCTCTCTTGAATTGCCCGGCCTGCGGGCAGGTGGCCCAGTGGGGCCGGTATCCAGCGTCTGTGGCCTCACCTCCGGGCACGATCTCGCAGCTCACGACCTCGCCCCGGGTGGTGACGATCTTGTCCTTCCCGCCGGGCGCTGCCTTATAGTAGACCGGCGCCGGATCGCACGGCATGGCCTTCCCGGCCGGTGTCTTGATCCAGACAATCGGAGCGCCGCAGCCCCGGCAGGTTGCTTTATTCATGGCCGTCACCTCCTGCTGAGAATTGCTTCTCGATCCACTTGTGGAGGTTGGAGTCTTGCCAGTTGTTTCGGCCGTCAAGACGGTTTTTCAGCCGTTCCAGTTTCGCCTCCTCTGCCTCCTCGGTAGAGCGGTGGAAGATGATGCGGAGCTGGTCGAGCATGATCTGGACGCCTGCCATCTCCTCGACCACGTTGCCGATCGCTGCGGTCACTTCGCAGCCAGCCTGTGCCCGTTTGATTTTGCAGAGGGCTTTGGTCAGCTCGGCCATCTCCTCGACTGCCATGTCGATTTGTGCCGGCGCGCCGTAGGCCGTGATCGCACGATCCAGCAGGGCCCGGCGTTCCTCCGTGGTCATCACGGTCGGCCTCCCTTCGTCAGCTCTCTGACCAGTATGGCCACGAGCACGATCACGATGATGGCGAGGGTGATGGCGGTCGGGATCCAGATCGGGGCCAGTACCCACAGCCAGCTCCAGTTGATGACGCCGGTGAGCTTCAGGACGATGAAGGCGACGGCGAGAAGGCCGCAGAAGCCGATCCCGCCGGCCGTCGTGTTGTTTCTTTCGTTGTTCATGTATTACCTCCAGTATTATTTTCCGAGCCCCTTCAGCGCGCAGGCTGTGCAGGCGGTTCGGACGTCGGGCTCCAGTGCGAGGATCCGGCGGGCCGTGTCTGTCTGCCAGCACTCAGCGCCACAGACGGGGCAGGTGGTGAGCTGCCAGTCGTCCGTCGGAGGCTCCGGGACGTTATCGCGCAACGGCATGGTGAGGATACCGCCGTCTCCGGGCTGGTGGGGCGAGAGGATGGGCTCAGGCTCGTCGGGGATCATAGTGCCGAGGAGCTCGTTGTACTTCTTGAATATGGCCTCCGACGCTGCGCTCCAGCTCTCGCCGCGCTCTGTGTCCTCCGGGGTGGCGACGTGGGCCAGCTCGTGCGCCAGCAGCTCAGGGGCGGCGCTGATGGGCGCCTCGGCCGAGATGCAGACGATCGGCGTGCTGCCGTCGTCGGGAAAGATGGTCAGGCCGTAGGCGGTGCCGTTGGTCTCGTCCCGCAGGTCGGGGACGTACTGCGCGACGTACTCGACACCGGGGTAGAGCTCAGAGAAGGCCCGGGCCACGATGGCCGTCGGGTCGTTGATGAAGGGCGAGGCCATCGGGCCGATCTTCTCGTACTGCTTCAGGGCCGTGTAGGTCTCGCGCAGCATGGCCCGCACTTCGTCCTTCTTGATGCCGTTGATGGTGGGCCCGTTCAGGATCAGGTCGAGCATCCTGTCGCTCCAGTCCTGCATCAGGTGGGTCTCCGGCATACCGCAGCCGAAGGGCACGACGTCGACCTTCTCACGGGTGAGGGTTTCGTATTCTTTCACGGTGCTGCTCCTTTCAGAAAAGCCGAGCGGGCCGGAGCCCGCCCGGCGCTCCATTTACTGCATGACGACGACCTTGCCGGCGTCGATCAGATCGCCCATGTTCTTCAGGAAGTAGTCGGCGATGTTCTTCTTGGCCTCGAGCTTCCAGATGCCGCCGTCAGCCTCGAAGAAGCCGATCCCCTCGTCGGGATCCACGCGCAGCAGGAACTCGCTCTCGGGCTGCTCCACCTCGAGGAAGGTGCGGAACGGCCGCAGCATGACGCGCGGCTTGATCTCGATGAGCGCGTTGAGGGCGACGCCCTGACGGGCCTCGACGGTCTGCGTGACGCCGTTGTCGTTGGTGCTAACGCTGTTCTCGTTGGTCATGCGACTCAGCAGGTCGAGCAGGTAGGCCGTGCCCTCGTTGGGGATGCAGAGGCTCCGCAGCTCGATCAGAGCTACCTCGCGTCCTCTGAAGCCGGTGCGCAGGCCCGGGGCGTCAGCCTTGGCGCGGTAGAGCGTGTTGCGGGAGAAGTCGCTCAGGTAGGTGGTCATCACCTCGACGGTGTCGTTGCTCTTGACCTGCACCATGATGGTCGTGTCGACCTTCTCGAGCTCGGTGCGGATCAGCTTGCAGATGCTATCGAGTCCGCTGACGCTGATGCAGTCAGGGCGGTCGACGTGCGGCGGGATGCGGGTGAGTGATGCGTCGGCGTAGGTCTGGCCGTTAATCTCGAAGATCTTGGTCTCCTTCAGGCTGACGATTTTGTCGATCATTTTTGCGAGCATTGTGTTGTCCTCCTTGTTCTGTGTTGTGGGTGTTTATCCGTGCTGGACGAGCTTCAGGAGCTTCGGGGCCTCCTGCTGCGTGCCGTCCATGTTCATTTGGCCGGGCACCTGCGGCACCATCTCGGCGACGACGAGCTCGCCGTTGCCGTCAGAGGTGACATAGAGGGCCGTGGCGACGGGGTTGGTGGCTGCGAGCGTAGACTTGGCCGTCACGGAGACGCCGATGGTGCGGCGCTCGTCGTCCGGGGTCAGCTCGATGGTGAGGGTGATCTTGCGCTTGGCCGTGGCCTTCGTGTTGGGGTCGAGGATGTTCTGGATCACCTTGTCCATCTCATAGTCGACGCGCTCCTCGAAGGCGCCGCGAGCCATCGACATGATGCTGTCGCGCTGGTTCTGTTCGTTCATGTGGTTGCTCCTTTCTCTTTGTCTCCGGCCGTTCCGTACTTCTCGAGCGTGTCCTTCAGGGCGCCCGCAATACACTCGGCCATGACTGTCGCGGTTTTGGTTTCGCTGCTCTTGGCAGCCTGTTCAATGGCTGCGCGGATCTCGTCGGGCTCGTAGCCCGTGTTCTCGTAGGCGGCGAGCTTCTGGACGAGCACCTCCTTGGTGGCTGCGCTCCAGTAGCCCGTCTTGATGCCGTTGACTCTCTCGTGGGTCAGACGTTCCATGCTGGCCCTCCTCTCAGGTGGCCGATCCGAGCGTCATCTGCTCGGCCTCGGTCGGGTTGTCTGCGTAGGCTGCGGCCGTCTGGCCCGTGGGGCCTGAAGGCTCCGCTCTGGCCCACACGGCCTCGGTGGCGTCCGAGCGGGTGGCCTTACGGCGGCCGACCGTCGTGAGGATCCCGATCTCCTTCAGCTCTGTGAGCCGCGGGGCGACGTAGTTGCGGTTGAAGTACGGGATCCGGCCGGCTGCGACGAGCTCCTCGGTGATCTCGCTGGCCGTGAGCTCACGGTTGCCGAGGGTCTCGAGGATCAGGCGGCAGCGGGCGGCCCGCTTGGGGAGTACGGCGTCATAGCTGCGGCGCCGGGTCTCTTTGGTTGTCTGGTTCATGTGTTTCCTCCTTTCCGGCCAGCTCGACGCTGTCGACTGGCGCGTCCTTGACTTCAGGCGTCGGCGCTTCGTTGCCCCACACGTCCCATCCCGGGGCGGCTTCTCGGGCAAAAAGCTCGATGCGGGGTAGGTCTCCCATCAGCTCGACGATCCTGTCGCGGATTTCGGCCGGCTTTCTGCTGTGCTGCTGGAGCGGGGAGAGGACGATGCTGCGGACGCTGCCGCTGATGCGCTTCGGCTTGCCCTTGGTCGCCAGCAGGCAGATCTCTGAGTTGCTGCGCGTCCAGTTTCCGAGCCCCATGAAGATGCCGGTGCCGTTTCTGTTCTGCTTTACCCAGTTGAAGGCGACGGTCTTGTAGCTGAAGCCCCACGCCTCGATCACGTCGAGAGCCTCGCGGAGCATGGGGAAGGTCGCCCACATGAAAAGCACGCAATCCTCGTTAGCAATACCCCCCCCCGCAGCTCCGACGCCCATGCGCTTGATGTCCTCGATGGTCATGGTGTCGTAGTGCTTGGAGGCTGCCGCTCTGGTGCCGCGGTTCTGATAGCTCCACGGAGGATCGGCGTAGATGATGCTGTACTTCTTGTCAGGGAGTGGGATCATGGGCGTCCTCCTTTCCGAGCGTTTCCGGCTCGATGCCGTGCAGGAACTTGATGAAGCCGGCCGTTGTCGGTACTTCGTAGCGGGAGAGCTCTGCGTGCGTCATGTACTTGCGGCCGTAGATCTCGGCCATATCGCGCCAGACGGGCCACGGCACGCGGTAGAAGTCCGTCAGGCTCACGGAGACGAGCACGAAGGCGATGGCGCCGAGCTTGTGATGGGCCTCGAGGTCGTCCTGCTGCTCTTGAGTGAGCCGGCGCTGCTCGATGCGCTCGTCGTCGGTGTGCTTGGCCTCGAAGTAGATGCTCCGGCCGCCCTTCAGGGTGCCGCCATAGTCCGGCTGGGCCTGCTTGGTATAGCAGGCGAGGAACTGGCCCTTGCGGTTCTTGGCGCCGAGGGGCTTCATGGGCTCCGGCGTCTTTTCGATCTTGGCGAGGCCGCGGCTGAGGTAGTAGTCGCACGAGGCCGAGATGATATTCTCGAAGTAGCCGCCGGCGACTCTGGCCTGCTTGCCGCGGATCTGCGCCATCATGTGTTTTTCGGCTGCGTAGGGCGTCGGGTCGTTGTAGCCCTCCGCGTTCTTTCTCGGGTCGTACTTCGTCACGGCGTTCAGCCTCCGATCTCGATGTGGACGCCCGGATCGGAGATCAGGCGGTCGGCGAGCTCGAGGATGACGCTGCCATCCAGCTCGATGCTGATGGGGCCGTGGTCGAGGTGCTGGTTGCAGACGGCCATCGCCCTGAAGGCGGGCAGGTGCAACGTGACGCTGCCGATGTCCGGCTTGTCCTCCTCGCTGTTTTCCAGCTCCTCGTCAGGCTTCAGCTCGCTGATGGCCTCGAAGCCGTTGCGGACGGGGATGCCGTGCGCCTTGGCGAGCTCAATCTCCGCGGCCATACCGGCCGAAGGGTGGTCAATACCGAAGGCCCACAGCTCGGAGCAGCCGAGCACCAGCTCGCTGCCGATCTTCAGGGCCAGCTCACGCTCCTCGGGGACGTTGTCGTCCATGAACTGCGTGAGATAGATGTGCGGGGTGACGGGGATGACGCCCTTCACCACAGCCGCGCGGCTGTACTCCTTGGCGCGCTGGATGTTGTTCTCGTAGTCCCCGCGGCACGGGGAGCAGATGTAAACCTTTTTCATATTGTTCCTCCTATCGTGAGCGCCAGCTCTGGCCTGTGAGGGTGATGCCCCTGCACATTTCCATGAGCCGGTCGATGGTGGCCCGGGCCGTCATGCTGTCGTGGCTTTCCCGCGGCGTCATGCGGTCGATCAGGGCCTCGGTGTCGTAGTTGGTGGTCACTATTGTCGGCAGGTATGCCTCATAGCGGCCGTTGATGATGTTGTAGACCGTGGAGATCGCCCACTCGGTCGGCGGCTCCTTGCCGATGTCGTCGATCACGAGGAGTGGGACGGTCTTGTAGATCTTCAGGACGTCGCTCTCGCTGCCGCCGGTCGTTGAGTAGGTGCGCTTGATGCGCTCCAGCAGGTCGATCATCGTCATGCAGATGACCGGCTTGCCTTGCGCGATCAGGTGGTTGGCGATGGCAGCGGCGAGGTGGGTCTTGCCAGTGCCCGGCGGGCCCGCGATAAACAGGCCGTTGCGGCCGGGTTCCTGACGGCCGGGCTGCGGCAGCATGGCGTCGAAGCCTTCAGCGTAGCGCCGGGCGGCTGCCGCTGCGCGCTTGTTGTCGTCGGTGAGCTGGAAGGTGGAGAAGGTGCGCCGCAGGAAACGGTCGCCCATGCCGGACTCGCCGACGATGCGCTTGATGCGTTCCCGCATTTTCTTCTCCTCCTCAGCCTTGGCGGCTGCGGCCTCAGCAGCTTCGCGCTCTGCCTTCGCCTTCTCATAGGCGGCCACGGCCTCGGGGCAGGTGCATCGCTCGGCTCCGTAGGGAGGCCAGAGGATGCGGTTGCCGAGCGGGATGCCCTTGTGGTAGCGCAGGGCGCCGCAGAACTCGCAGGGGACGGGCTCAGGGACTCCGGGACGGCCGGCGAGGCGCTCGTCGTTGCTCCAGATCCAGTTACCGGCGTCACTCGTCGTCGGCCGGCTTGAAGCCCTTGCCCCAGTCTCGGCCGGAGCTGTCGGGCTGTTCAGGATCTCGCTGATTTTCTGCACCTTCGTTCACCTCCTCATTGTCCCAGTAGCCGCCGTTGAGCCATGTGCTCGGGTTCGGTATGTAGCGCCCGTTCTCCCGGCGCCACTGGTCGCTCCGCTTCTGAGCGTCGACCGCCTGCATGATCCTCTCGTGTAGCTCAGCGGTGGGCTTGATCTTGTTCCACGCCTTCAGAGCGTACTGCTTGCCGGTCTTTTTCGGGTAGGCTTTCCAGAACTCGAGAAATCTGGCCTCGACGAGCGACTTCGTGCCGCCGTCACTCCCCTCGTCAGAGGGGGAAGGGGGTGTATTACCTTCTCTTGTCTTATCTTCTCTACTCTGGTCTACTCTGCCTCCGGCTTTCTTGCGGCTGTTTGCCGGTCGTCCGGCGGTCGGCGTTGGGTCGTCCGGCGATGCTTCGGCAGACGCCGCAGCAGCGGCCCGGCGACTGCGGGAGCGCTCTTTCTCGGCTTGCCGCTGGTCGATCAGCTTGCCGGCGTACTCGTACCAGTCGTGGATCTCGAGCGTCCCGTCCTCTTTTTCGTCGATCCAGCCCGCCCGGATCAGCGTTTTCGCCAGCTTTTCGGGGTCTCCGTCCCACTGAGCGGCCCGCGAGATCATGCGCGGCGTGATGTCGACGAGGCTGCCGGTCGGGGCGTTGTCGAGGGCCCACAGCCAGAACGAGACGAGCAGCCCCATCATGTGCGGCGGCTCGACTTCGAGCTGGTCAGCAGCGTCGAACAGTTTGCGGTGATCCTTGAGTGTCTGATGCACTTGCAGCCATGCCACGGTCGTCACCTCCTTTCTGTGGTCGTTTGTTTGTGGTCTGCTTTTGGTCGTCTGCCGGTCGTCCGGCGGTCATGTTAAAATGGAGGGTCGCCATTGTCCTCGATCTCCGTGAAGTCGCCGGAGCCCTCAGAGTAGCCCGGATCGGCGAAGTCGCTGCCAGAGCTCTGGCAGCCGTCCTTCTTGCTGTCGCAGAAGTGGACGGAGTCGACCGTGATCTCGACGGCTTTGCGGCGGTTTCCGTCCTTGTCCTCGTAGTTGCGGCTCGTGAGCTCGCCCTCGACGAGGACGAGGCGGCCCTTGCTAAGGTACTTGCAGACGAACTCGGCCTGTGCGCGCCATGCGACGCACTCGATGAAGTTGGTGATCTTCTTGCCGTCCTTGGTCTTGCGGCCGGTGTCGCTGGCGAGGGTGAAGCTGGTGATCGCCGTGCCCTGCTGCGTGTACCTGAGCTCAGGGTCAGCGGTTAGACGGCCTTGGAGGCCGGTGTGGTTATACATTAGGCGTTTCCTCCTTGCTGGTTATGCTGTGCGGCCGCGTTGTCGAGGGACGTGCAGATCTCGTCGTACTCTTGGCGAGTCAGGTCGGCCGGATCCTGCTTTTTGTACTTCTCCACGATCCGGGCGTTGGTGCGCTCCTTGGTCATTCCCGCGGCCTCTGCCTTCTTGTAGAGGCGTGCGAGCTGCGCGTCGCTCAGACGGCCGGAGCTCTGCCCCTGACGGCCCTGCGTGGCCTGCTGGCGGCCTCCAGCGCCGGATCCTTTGCCCTGCGCGCCGAAGTCACTGTTGTCGGGGTCGTCCTCGCCTTGGTCGACGGTGAACTTCTCGAAAAGGTAGTATTTCAGGGCGTAGGTGTGGGCCGCGCCCTTGGCCTTGGCGGGGTCATCGTTCCAGCCGACGGCGTGGACGGTGGCCTCGATGGTCTCGTCGTCGTTGTCGAGGTTCAGCCAGCGGATCGTCAGGTCGGCCTCGTAGAGGAACATGAGCTTGTCGCCGTTGCGGGTCTTGGTCTGCATGGTGATCCAGTAGACCGGGTCGCCGTTCTCGGCGTGGCGCGTGGCCTGCTCGCTGATGACGTCGAAGTCGACGCCGAGCTCGTTCATTATGGGGGTGATCTTCTCCCACACGTCGTAGATCTTGGCGTACTTGTAGCTGACGCCGTCGCTGTGCTGCTTCTTGACGATCTCCGGGCAGGCTTTCCGCATTTCGACGAGCTTCTGCCGGAGCGTCAGGCAGGCGGCTTCAGGAGGGGCCGCAGCAGCGGCCGCCTCTGTTTTCTTGGTTTCTGCCATATCGGTGCCTCCTTACACGTCGACCGTGAAGATGCCCGGGGTCTCGTAGACGGTGACGCCCTCCACGATCTCGCCGGTCTCGGTCAGGGTTGCGATGTCGCCGGTGTAGCTGAGCAGCTTCTTCAGATCGGCCCAGCGGGTCGACTCCTCGACCTTTACGAGCTCGCCGTAGCCGTTGGCCTTGAGCCACGGCACCAGCTTGGCCTCGTCGAGTTTGGTCTTGGTGGTGCCCTTCTTGAAGGTCAGGGTGCCGGAGAGGAGACGGTACTTCTCCGTCGTCTTGGTCTCCTTGTGGGGGACGGTGGCGAAGAAGTCGGCCAGACAGCTCGTGAGGTACGAGGTGCCGTTCTCCATGCGCTTGCGGGCGGCGGCTACTTTCTCATTGATGGCCGCGATCTGCTCGTCGGCCAGCGCCTTCAGGCGGTCGTACTCGCTGCGCTCGTCGGCGATCTTGCGGATGGCCCAGTCGGCGCAGCGGTCGTCAGTGATACGGAACGGGGCGCGCTCGCCCTCTGCGACGGTGCCGAGGTCGACCTGCTCCAGCTCGTCCAGCGTGGCAGCAGGCAGCAGCTCGGTCTCCTGCGTGGTGGTGGCCTCTGCGTCTGCCTGCTCGGCAGCGAGGGCCGCGTTGATCTTATCGCTCATGTTGTTTCTCCTTTCTGATGGTGCTCGGCGGCTCTGGTGGCCGCGAGCTTGCTGTATTGTTCGTCTATCTCGATCCCGATGTACTGCCGGCCGGTTTTCGCGGCCGCAGCCAGCGTGGAGCCGCTGCCGGCGAAGGGATCGAGGATCAGGGCGCCGGGGATCGTAGTGGCTTCGATGAGCTGCTCCAGCAGCGCCACGGGCTTCTCGTTGGGGTGGGTGAGGCTCTGGTTTCCGACCTTGGCGCAGGCAATCAAGTCATCCGGCCGTTTTCCCGGGAGCTCGTAGCGTCCCTTAGTTGCGAAGATGATGGCCTCATATCGCGGGGCAAAAGAGCCTTTCAAGTCTCCCATGCCGTGTGCCTTTTTGTCCCACACGATGACTGACTTGACCGTCAGGCCAGCGAGACGCAGTGCGTCGATGAATACCTGCTGAACGTCCCAGCGGGTAAAACAGAGTACCCCCCCCCCGCGTTTCACGACTCTGGCGGCGTCATAGATCCACCAGATAAACGGGGCCTTGTCGTTGGCGATTTTTGCGAGGCGGCTTGCTTTTTCTTTGCGGCCGCTTTGGTAGTCGATACCGTAGGGCGGGTCAGTGATGACCATGTCGACGCTGTCTGCCTCCATGTCGCGCAGCACGGTCAGGCTGTCGCCGGTGATGACGGTGTTGGCTTGGATCATTTTTCAGCAGCCTCCTTTCTCTCGGTGACGTTGAAGGTGAGCATCACGCCGCAGGTGACAGGGGTGACGCTCTCGAGCTCGAGGTCGCGGCCGCTGCGGAGGTGCAGGGTCTCGCCCGGCTTCATTTCGGTGAGGTGTTTCATCTGGTACTCCTTTCTGCAAAGAAACGGTGCCCGCCTTCCTCGATGACGAAGATCTGACTCTCGTGGAAGTCGCTGGTCACGAGGGCGGGGTTGTAGAAGTAGAGGATCGGCTCGTCCACGACGGTCTCGCCTCGGTCGAACACGGCCGCGACGGCGTCCTTGACGCGCTGTGTGGGATCCGGCCGGCTCTTGGTGTAGCTGTAAAGGACGACGGCCTCAGAGGGGTCGACGCCGCGCTTCTCGGCTGCGTTGAGGATGCACTGAGCGACGAGCATCTGGCCCTCGAAGGACTCCCCGCCGGCCTCGGCCATGACCACGCGCTCGACGACGTCGCGCTCGGCGTCGGTCAGAGGGTAGCGCACGGCGGGCTCGGTCGGCTCCACGGTCTCAGCGGCCGGTGCGGAGGTGTCCGGGATGTATGTGCCGACGGTGGTGGTCGGCGGCAGGATGTTGGTCTCCTGCTTGCTGCCGGTCGTGGTGGTGAAGATTGCCACAGAGATGCCGCCCAGCAGAAGGACGGCAGCGGCCAGCGTGGCAGCTCTCAGGGCTTTCCTCTTGGCACGGCGGCGCCGGCGTGTTATACTTGCGGTGCGGGATCCGTATGCTGGCAGGCTGCTGGATCTTCTCGCATGGGTCGCCCGGTCGCAACGGGCGGCCCTTTCTTTTGTGGTTTCCATTGGTTTCTCCTTTCACTGAGCCCGTACGACGGTCAGATCACAGAGGGCGTGAGTGAGGTCGCTGAACTCGGTCTCTCGGACGGTGTCAGCGGTCAGCAGCACAAGGTAGTCGTTGTCGTAGTAGTCGATCTCGGGGTGCCGCTGCCGGTTTACTTCGTTTTTGTGGCGGGCGTAGGGCTCGGCACGGTTCCAGACGTCGTCAGGGATCCAGCGGTCGAGGCGATCCTCGACGCGCTCGCGCAGCTCCTCGCTCGTGATCGTGATCTCCGGGCTCATGCTGTCACCTCCGCGCCACGCGGGCCGGGAGCGTCTGCTCCGGGCGAGTCAGGCCCTTGCTGAAGCTCTGCGGCTCATATCTGACGCCCACGATCCGGCGGCCGCTGACGCCGTACTTGGGGTTGTAGCCGAACAGGTTGACGTAGCTGCCGAGATCCTCGCGCTCGTCGTCCATCGCCTTCAGCACCTCGAACAGGGCCAGCACGTCGTCGATGGCGCGATGGCTGTTCTGCACCTTGCCGGTGAGGTCGTAGGCGATGATCGCGTTGGCGAGCTTGTGCGGGTAGGCCCTGCGGTCTTTGTAGACCGTCAGGCTGTCCAGCCAGTCGATCCGGCCGACCTTCTGGCCGCGGAGCAGGCCACGGAGAAAACAGGCGTCAAACTGCGCATTGTGGGCGATCATCAGGGTCGGGCCGTTCTGCATGAGCTTGGCGATCTGGCCGGCTGCCTTGACCGGCTGCACGCCCTCGGTCTGGAGCCGCTCGTCGGTGATGCCGGTCAGGCTGACGATGTTCTCCGGGAGGGTCTCGCCCTCGGGCAGCTTGATGAAGGTGTCCATCTTGCCGGCGATCCGTAGACCGCCGGTGGCCGTGCGCTCCACGCGCAGGGCGGCGAGCTCGATGATCTGGTCGTTGTCGAAGTCGAGGCCGCTGGTCTCGGTATCAAACACGACGAGGGCCTTGTAGCGGTCGAACAGGGTGGAGAGGTTACTCATGCCGGGCCTCCTTCTCGCGGGTAGCTCTCAGGGTGCCGAGCATAAACGAGAGGGCTGTGGTCAGTTGATCCTCAGTGGCGAAGGTGCCGCCGAACTGCTCGGCCAGCGCCGCGATGATCTCGCCGGCGTGCTCCGGCGTGACGTCGTCGGTGGCTTCGTCGTCCTCGATGGAGATCAGGAGATCGGAGTCCAGATAACAAGCGGGGCGCAGGCCGCCGTTGCCGTAGAAGGCGCTGCCCCGGCCAGAGTGCCATCGGCGCGGACGAGGCGGGCAAGTGACTCGTAGCCGTTAGACTTAGCGCTGAAGGCGGTGGACAGCCACCACCAGTCGTCTGCGTTGGGGATGACGTCGCGGTTGCGCCGGTACTGGTCGACCGTCAGCAGGAAGATGGTGACGGTGCAGGTGCCGTAGTCCTTCAGGCCGTCGTCGGTGGTCAGGTCGAGCTCCGTGGTCAGGAAGGCGTTGGGGCCGTTCACGTCCTCGAGCAGGTTGTCGAGGTAGGCGCCGTTGAGGTATTCCTTGCTGCTGGCGTCGGCGAAGTTGTTGCAGTTGCCCTCGTCAAAGGCTCGGGTCTCGATGATGTCCTTGCTCAGGCAGAGGGCGCGGCCGTCATCATTCTCCAGCAGGATCCAGCTCTGGCCGGCATAGTAAAAGGCCGTGCCGCGGGCGGCGTTCTTGAGTGCGATCTTTTTCATGGGGTTGCTCCTTTCGTTCTCTGCGGCCGAGCCTTCTGGCTGGCCTGAATGTTTGGCAGGGTCTCGCCGGCGCGGAGCCGGCTCTCACAGTGCGGGCAGATGTAGCCGGTGCGGGGGATCTTCTGGTAGATGCTGACGTTCCAGTCGAGCCCGCAGCCGACGCACTTGGCTGTCATGGACCTCCACCTCCTTCCGCAGCCAGAGCCTCGAAAACATAGCGCCGGATGCGGTTGCGGTACTTCTTCCGGGTTCTGGCTTTCTTTGCGTGAGCTGCGAGGTGCAGCCACTTCGGCGGCACTCCGATGGCCTTGGCCGATACCTTCCAGAGCTTTTTGAGGGCAGAGAGCACGACGTTGATGACCGGCTTCAGGGCCTCGGCCAGCTTGGCGGCGATTTCCCGCAGAGCGTCGGCCAGCTTCTCGAAGGCTTCGCGGGCCTGCTGCATCTTCTCACGATCGGCGAGCGTCATGCTGCCGTCGTAGACGTAGGGGTTCAGCTCGTCGTCGCCTCCGTCGGCCAGACGCTCACAGAACGGGAGGCCGGCAGCTTCGGCAGCCTTGCGGCCCTCCTCGAGGGCGTCCCGGCCTTGCGTGACTTCGCAATAGTCCGCGAGGCGGTTGCGGCCGCCTTCGTAGTGCCAGCGGATCCCGGCGGCGATCTCGTCGATGGTCATGTCCTCACCGAAGTGGCCGCAGTAGTAGCCGTTGACGATGACGGCGTCCGGGTCTGCCTTCAGGATCCCGATGGCCTCGTTGAGGTCGTCAGTCTCCCACTCGCCGTTCCAGATGTCGCTCCAGATTGTCAGGGCGTTCCACGAGCGGCCGGTGCGATACACGATTGTCCAGCCGATGCCGTCGCGGATCTCCGCGGCGAAGTCTCGGGCGATGTCTCTCAGTGCTGCCATGCTGGCGCCTCCTCTCTGGTGATGTGCACGACGGTGACGAGGTCGTCGATCTCGTGCTTGGTGGTGTATGTGTCCCGCTCGTCGAGCCCGATGTGCCGCAGCAGCGTCTCGGGCCCGTCCAGCAGGAAGGCGGTGACGGCCACGGCGTTCAGCCGGTAGACCGTGACCTCCACGGTGCAGCGGGCGTCGTCCTCGTCCAGCGTGGACGGGAACGAGGCCCGGCAGATTGGGGTCGCCTCGTATCTGAAGGCGGTCGCGCGGTTCTCGCCGGCGATGATGTCCTTCACGAACTCCTCGAAGGCTTTGCGAGGGATCGAGCTGCGGTACTTGTCCAGCGTGACGTCGGCGAGCTGCCGGATGGCTTTGGTGTTCATGCTTTTCACCTCACTTTATCTCGTGGATCAGCGTCCTGAAGTGGAAGCACTGGATGTTGTAGCCGCCGGCGCCGATGGTCTGGATCTTTGCCTTGCCCTCCGTGCCGACGATGATGCCGTTGATGTCGCCCTCGGGGCCGATGTAGAGGGTGGCCGCGTCGGTGATGGTTCCGACCGTGCTCATAATGCGGCCGATCAGGTCGAGCAGCTTGGCCCGCTTTTCTTCGTCCATCGTCTTTTCGAGCCACGCCTCGCGCTCGTCCTCGTCGCGGATCTCCAGCAGCCTGAGCGTGATCTGGTCGCCTGCTTCGCGGAGTTTCTTCTGGATCTGGTGGTATTCCAGACCGCGCTCACTCAGGAAGGCGTCGACGTCGCGGCGCGGCCAGAGGTTTGCGAGGTCGTAGTCGGTCAGCTCGCGGCCCTTGTAGAGCTCGCGGTACTTCTCGAGAGAGGGGAGCGTCTGAAGCGCCTCCAGCCGGGCGGCCCGTTCCTTGGCCTTCAGGCCCTCGCGGTACTCGATGAAGCGGATCCGCTTCTCTCGGTAGTATCCGATCGCGTGCTGTTTCCAGTTTTCGAGGAAGTCCTTCAGGATCTCCGGGGTGTTTGCCTCGAGGTAGGCGTCGCGGGTGATCCGGGTGTTGAGCTTATCCTTCCAGTTTGCGAGGGTCTCGCGGGCCTCGGCCAGCTTGGAGGTCGCGCTCTTGATGTCCTCGCGCTTGATGCTGACGTCGAAGCAGTCGGCGCCTTTTTCAATCATTTTGGCGAGCTGGCTGTTGTGCTTCTTGAGTACGGCCTCGCGCTTCGCCACGCGGCTCTCGGCGTCGATGACCTTCTGCTCGAGCTCTTTCTGTGTCATGGTGGTCTCCTTTCGTCTTGGCCCGGCCTGAGCCGGGGATCTTGGTGGTGTCGAGTCCCTGAAAAGCAGAAACACGACCGCCGGATCGCTTCAGAGAGCAGCGCGGAGGGGGTGCGCAGCTCGTCCATTTTCAGCGTCGGGGTCGTGTGATCGTTTTCATGTTGGGCTCTCCTTTCTTCGGCCCGGCGCTGCCGGGTGTTCTTGGCTACTGTGCGGCCGGTGCTCGTTTACCTCTGCGCTTGAAGCTCTCACGCAGCCGCCTCTCGGCGAGCTCTGCGCTGTACCCTTCGCGCTGGTTGGCGTCCAGCGTGCCGGTCGCGCCTCGCTGGAGCTCCTTGTAGATCGTGGTGTGGTGGACGCTCAGGCGGGCCGCGATGTCGACCGGCCGATCTCCGAGCAGATGCCACGCCTCGATCTTCTTCCTGTCCTCGAAGGTCAGGTAGCGGTACTTTCCCGTCAGTCTCACCTCCGTCCTATGGGGTTGTAGTAAAGAAAAAACGCACAGCCGACTCACTTGAGTCTCTGTGCGTTTAATGATAACGGACGGCCAAATTTTCGTTGGCGGAGACCGCTGTTGCAAACGTGATCACAGTTTGCTATAATGTTATAATACATTTAATGCAGTGCCGCTTAAAACAGTATCGTATTTTGAAAAGACAGGAAAGAACGGCGCGGTGTAGACGGAACGCGGGCTGCCGGTATATGCTGCCGCGCCCCTCTCCCCTGCCGTTATCATTCTATGAGCGCTGCGCCGTGCCGGTGCAGCCGGGAAAGGAAGACCTCCATGATCAAGATCGCACCCTCTATTCTGTCCGCCGATTTCGCCTATCTGGGCCGGGACATCGAGAAGATCGCCAGCGCCGACTACGTCCATGTGGACGTGATGGACGGGCTGTTCGTGCCGAATATCTCCATCGGCATCCCGGTGGTGAAGTGCATCAGACCCACCACGGCCCTGCCGCTGGACGTGCATCTGATGATCGACCGCCCGGTGCGGTACGTGGACCAGTTCTGCGACGCGGGCGCGGACATCGTGACGTGTCACGTGGAGGCGGACACAGAGGAGAATATTCATGCGGCCATCCGCAAGATCCACGCCAAGGGCAGGAAGGCCGGCGTGGTGGTGAAGCCCAGGACCCCCGCCAGCGCCGTGCTGCCCTTCATCGACGAGGTAGAGCTGATTTTGGTGATGACCGTTGAGCCGGGGTTCGGCGGGCAGAAGTTCATGGCGGACATGATGCCCAAGGTGCAGACCATCCGGGGCTATATCGACGCCATGAACCCCGCCTGCGAGCTGGAGGTGGACGGCGGCGTGGACGGGCAGACCTGTAAGCTGTGCATCGCCGCCGGGGCAAACGTACTGGTGGCGGGCAGCGCCGTATATAAGGCGGAGGACATTCCCGCCCGTATCGCTGAGCTGAGAGGATAAAGACGTATGGAGTATTTTCCCGCACCGCTGGAAAAATTAGTGGAGCAGTTCGCCAAGCTGCCGGGCGTGGGCTATAAGTCCGCCCAGCGGCTGGCATTTCATGTGCTGAGCCTGCCGGAGCAGGAGGCTCAGGAATTTGCCGACGCCATCACCGAGGCCAAGCGCAGCGTGACGCTGTGCCCCGTGTGTCAGAACCTGACCGCCGGGGGGCTGTGCCCCATCTGCGCCGATGGGAAGCGGGATGAGGCCACCATCTGCGTGGTAGCCGATCCCCGGGACGTGATCGCCATCGAGCGCAGCCGGGAGTATCGTGGGCGGTATCATGTGCTGCACGGTGTTCTGTCGCCCATGAACCACGTCGGGCCGGACGACCTGCACATCAGGTCGCTGCTGGACCGGGTGGCCCAGGGCGGCATCAGGGAGGTCATCATGGCCACCAACCCGGACACGGAGGGCGAGGCCACGGCGCTGTATCTGGCCCGGCTTTTGAAGCCCTTCGGCACAAAGGTGACGCGGCTGGCCTACGGCATCCCCGTGGGCGGCCATCTGGAATTTGCCGACGACGCCACGCTGATGCGGGCGCTGGAAGGGCGGCGGGAGCTATGAGAAGGTTTGCCTGTCTGCTGCTGGCCGTCCTGCTGACGGTGTCGCTGTGCGGCTGCGGCGGGACGCAGGAGTCCCGGCTGGAGCTGTTCGCCATGGACACCTACATGGTCATCACCGCCGAGGGCGGCGACACCGAGGAAGCTGTAAAGTCGGTATCCCGGGAGATCAGCCGATTGGAGAACGCTCTCAGCCGCACCATTGACACCAGCAGCGTCAGCCGCCTGAACACCGAGGGCAGTGCCGTGCTGGACGAGGATACATCATCGCTGCTGGCCGCGGCGCTGACATACAGCGAGGAAACGGGCGGCGCGTTCGACGTGACCATCGCGCCGCTGGTGGCGCTGTGGGGCATCACGTCCGACGACCCACAAGTGCCGTCACAGGCGGAGATCGACGCGCTGCTGCCGCTGGTGGGCAGTGAGCACATCCACCTGGACGGGCGGGAGGCCACGCTGGACGAGGGCTGCGCCGTCGACCTGGGCGGCATCGCCAAGGGCTTCGCCTCCGACAGGGCGGCGGAGCTTCTCACCAACGGCGGCACGGAGCGCGCCTGCGCCAATCTGGGCGGCAACGTGTATGTATACAGCCAGTCGGGCCGCGATGCATGGAACGTGGCCATTCAAGACCCTAAGGAAAAGGACGACTATGTGTGCATCCTGTCGCTGACGGACCACTTTGTGGTCACCTCCGGCGGCTATCAGCGGTATTTCACCGGGCCGGACGGCACGGTGTACCAGCACATCCTCGACCCCAAGACCGGCTATCCCGTGCAGAGCGACCTGCTCAGCGCGTCCGTTATCCTGCCCCGCGGCGGCGATGAACTGGCCGGAACGCGGGCGGATGCCTACTCCACGGCGCTGTACGTCATGGGCGAGAGCGGCGCGGCGGACTTTTGGCGCGCACACAGGGACTTTGACATGGTGCTGGTGACAACGGACGGACGGGTGGTCTACACCCCCGGCCTTGCCTCGGTGTTCCATGAAGCGGAGGGCGTAAGCTATGTCTGTGAGCAGCTGGCAGACTGAGACAAAATTCAACCGCCGGGACGCTTTGGTGGCGCTGGCGGTGGTGCTTTTGGCGGCGGCGACGGCGCTGCTGTTCTACCTGCCCAGAGCCCAGAGCGGACAGCTGACCGCCGTCATCACCCAGCACGGTCAGGTGGTGCGCCGCGTGGTGGTGTCGGGCATGGACAAGGAGCAGGTGATCGAGCTGGACGATGGCACGTACCACCTTACCGTCCGCGTCAGCGCAGACGGCGCATACGTGTCCGACAGCGATTGCCCCACCCAGGACTGCGTCCACACGGGACATATCCACCGGGCAGGACAGTCCATCGTATGCCTGCCGGCCCAGGTGGTGGTGTACCTGGAGGGTACGCCTGCCGCCGGTGCGCCGGATGTGATCGTGGGGTGAGGCCGTGAAGTGGACGACGAAAAACATGGCGCTGTGCGCCGTGCTGGCGGCGCTGGCCCTGGGCCTGAGCACGCTGGAGAGCCTGTTCCCGGTGACGGCCGTTGTGCCCGTGCCGGGGGTAAAGCTGGGGCTGGCCAACATCGTGACGGTGTTCGCCCTGTACCGGCTGGGCGCGCCGGAGGCGCTGGCCATCCTGCTGGTGCGCTGCGCGCTGGGCGGGCTGTTTGCCGGGAACGTGTCGGCGCTGCTGTTCAGCACGCTGGGCGGCCTGTGCGCTATGGGTGTGATGATCCTGCTGCGGCGCTGGCGGAGGCTGTCGGTGTACGGCGTGTCCATCGGCGGCGCGGCGGCCCATAACATAGGACAGATGGCGGCGGCGGTGATCACCTTGGGCAGCACTATGGTGCTGGGCTATCTGCCGTTTTTGCTGGCGTTGTCCCTGTTTACCGGGACGCTGACCGGGTTCGTGACGGCGCTGCTGCTGCGGGCCACGGCGCATATCCGATTTCGATGAGAGGGTGGTTTTGGTATGGACAAGAAGGATCAGATCATTTTGCAGCAGCTGGACGTGATCCGCTCCATGACGGAAAACAGCATGAAGCGGATGAACAGCGACTTTTGGGGCACGCCCTTTGAAAACGTGGGAAAAGAGCCTGTGACCCCCGCCACCCCTGCCGCACCCGGCAAGGGCGAGGAACAGAAGAACACGCCCCCCACCGCCACGGCCAAGCCCGGCGGCGGGAAGCCCGCCGAGGAGGAGCTGCCGCCGCCGGAGAAGATGGAGGACCTGATGGCGGAGCTGGACAGCTATATCGGGCTGGGCGCGGTGAAGGAGGAGGTCCACAACCTCATCAACATGGTGCAGGTCTACAAGCTGCGCCGGGAGCACGACCTGCCCACCACGGATATGTCGCTGCACATGGTGTTCACCGGCAATCCCGGCACGGGCAAGACCATGATGGCCCGGATGATGGCCCGCATCTACCGCAGCCTAGGCATTCTCTCCAAGGGGCAGCTGGTGGAGGTGGACCGCAGCGGTCTGGTGGCAGGCTATGTGGGGCAGACCGCCCTGAAGACCCAAAAGGTCATCGAGAAGGCCATGGGCGGCGTGCTGTTCGTGGACGAGGCCTACGCCCTCAACGGCAAGTCGGAGAACGACTTCGGCCAGGAGGCCATCGACACCCTGCTCAAGGCCATGGAGGATCACCGGGACGACCTGGTGGTCATCGTGGCGGGCTACACCGACCTGATGGACAAGTTCATCCACTCCAACCCGGGACTGGAGAGCCGGTTCAACCGCTTCCTGCTGTTCGAGGACTACTCGCTGGATGAGCTGATGGCCATCTTCAAGATGCGCTGCGGCAAGGGCTACACCCTGTCCCCGGAGGCCGAGCCGCTGGTGCGGGACTACATCGCCGAGGAGAGCGCCGACGGCGACGGCTTCGGCAACGCACGGGGCGTGCGGAATATCTTTGAGCATATCCTGGTGGCCCAGAACAACCGGCTGGCCAAGATGGAGAGCGTCACCCGGGAGGACCTGATGACGCTGCTGCCGGAGGACGTGATGCACGCCCGGGGGCAGATCGACGAATAAGGACACAAAAAAGAACCGCCGGAGGCGGTTCTTTTTCGTTCACTTGTTGTTCAGCTTGCCCAGGTAGCGGTAGATGCTGGCCTCGGAGCTGTGGAGCGTTTGGGCCACATGACTGACAGAGCCCTTCAGCAAAAACACGCCCTTGCGGTTCAGGATGTCCATGATCTCCATCTTCTCATCCTGGGTCAGCCGGTCCACCTCCACCGGGTAGTTGGCCACCACCTGGGAGACGATGCTGGCGGTCGCGCCGGCGATGGACGTAGGATAGCCGCTGCGCACCGGCGTCTCCACCGGGTCGTTGCTGTCGGCGATGAGCCGCGTGCCGCTGGGCACGCCCCGCTTCATACCGCCGCCGCACAGCTCCATGACGCGGCGCGACAGCTCCTCGTAGCGGCTGGCGTCGAAATTGACGCACAGCAGGCCGGACAGCTCGCCGGCGCGGCCCTTGATGAACATGGAGTTGCAGCACATGGTCTTGCCGGTGGCGGACACAGACTCGAAGTTCAGCACGTAGTTTTGGGTCTCGTACAGGCTGCCCGCCACGTACTCCAGCATTTTGTTGCTGAGGGGCGAGCCGAGGTGGCGGCCCGTCAGCTCGCCGTTGGCGATGGCGATGATCTCGTTGGAGTCGTCCTTCAGCTCGTGAAGGGCGATCTCGTAGTCCGGGCCGAGGATATGGCCCAAAAAATCTACAATGAGGGTATAGTGGCGCTTCAGCTCCGCGTCCATGGTCGTCCGCCTCCTTTATGTCTGTATGATAGGACCGTTATGCCTGCTCCTGGGCGGCAGCGGCCTGCTTAGCCTTCTCCTCGTCCTCTAACACGCGGTAGGCCACCTTGCCCACCAGCGTCTTGGGCAGCTCGTCCCGGAACTCGATGTCGTAGGGCATGGCGTACTTGGCCACGTGCTTGCGGCAGTAGCTCAGCAGCTCCTGCTTGGTGGCCTCGCTGGCGGGCACGCCGGGCTTGAGCATCACGAAGGCCTTGACCTTCTGCATCTTATAGGGATCGGGCACGCCGATGATGCAGCTCATCTGCACCTTCTCGTGGGCGTCCAGAATGTTCTCCAGCTGACCGGGGTAGACGTTGTAGCCGGAGGTGATGATCATGCGCTTGGCGCGGCCCTTGAAGTAGATGAAGCCCTGCTCGTCCATGCTGCCCAGGTCGCCGGTGTAGACCCAGGTCAGGCCGTCGTTGTGCTTACGCAGCGTTTTGGCCGTCTCCTCGGGGTTATTCATGTACTCCTTCATCACCGTCGGGCCTGCCAGCAGGATCTCGCCCTCCTCGCCGTAGGGCAGCTCCTCGTCGGTGTCGGGCCTGACGATCTTGATGAACGTGTCGGGGAAGGGCAGGCCGATAGAGCCCTCCTTGTAGATGTTGGTGGGGGTCAGGCAGCAGGCCGTCACCGTCTCCGTTGTGCCGTAGCCCTCCCGCACCTGAATGACGGCGTGGTGGTCGTAGAGGAACTTGTCGAACTTCTTCTTCAGCTCGATGGAAAGGCTGTCGCCGCCGGAGAACACGCCCTTGAGGCTGCTCAGGTCGGCGTTGTCCATGCTGGGCAGGCGCAGCAGCGCCTCATACAGTGTAGGGACACCGGCGATGAAGTTGCAGCGGTACTTGACGATCTGCTTGGCGTAGCTCTTGGCGGTGAAGCGGGGGATGAGGATGCAGCGCCCGCCCTGGGAGAGCATGGAGTGGACGCAGACGCCCAGACCGAAGCCGTGGAACAGGGGCATGGCCGCCAGCATCCTGTCGCCGGGGCGGAACATGGGGTTGGTGGCGACGATCTGCTGACCCAGGGCGTTGAAGTTGCCGTTGGTCAGGACGATGCCCTTGGTGGTGCCGGTGGTGCCGCCGGAGTACAGGATAACGGCGGGATCGTCGAAGCTCCGCTCCACCCGGTAGTTCTTGTAGAAGCAGTACCGGGACATATCCATGAATTCCTTCCAGCGGATGACAGGCGCATCCTCGGGGATCTTCTGGATCTTGCGTCCCTCGGTGAGCATATAGCCGGCGCGAATGGTGCGGGAGAGGGCGTCCTTCACCGAGGCGATGATGATGTTGATGATCTTGGTGTTCTGACGGATATGCTCGAACTTGTCGTAAAACTGATCCAGCGTGATGGCGGTGGTGGACTCGGAGGCGTTGAGGTAGAACTCGATCTCCTTCTCCGCCGACAGGGGGTGGATCATGTTGGCGATGCCTCCCACCAGATTGACGGCGTAGAACATATAGATGGCCTGGGGGCAGTTGGGCATGGCGATGGTGACCCTGTCGCCGGGGCGGACGCCCAGCGTTTTCAGGCTCTTGGCGCAGCGCTCGATCTCCTGCACCATCTTTCTGTAGGTGGTGGACTTGCCCATGAAATCGAAGGCGATGCTGTTGGGATACATATCCGCCATGCGCTCCACGGCCTCGAACATACTGCCCTGGAAGTAGTCCAGGTGCATGGGAACGTCACCCATGTAGTCCTTCCACGGCGTCTTTACTTCACTCATATTGTACCTCCTCGGAGATCGGCTTCTCCAGCTCTTCAGGGTGTGTCAGCAGATATTCCAGCAGCCGGACGGATTTGGAATAGTAATAGCCGTCCGCCAGCCGTTCGTCGATGGTCAGGCCCAGCTCCAGCGTCTCCCGCATGGAGACGCTGCCGTTTTCATCGAGGAATGGGGACCTCTTCTTCTCGCCGATGATGCAGAACAGGGAGCACGTGCCCCAGTTGGTCAGATGGTGATAGCCGCACTTGAGCTTGATAGAGCCCAGATTGGAGATGACCACAGAGCTGTAATAAGGGTCGGTGGCGATCAGGTCGGCAGGCACCCAGCCGTGCCGGTCCAGGAACATCAGAAACCGCACGATGGCTTTGCCCATCCAACGGGGCATCTTGTTGAACATATCCATGCCCGCGGTGGAGGCATCCACCTTCTCCGAGCGGCACTCCTGCACCTGGGAGCGGATGTACCCATGCACGTCCTCCACGGTGAACTCATCCTTGCCGTGGAGGAAGGCCAGCGCCTCCGCGCCCTTGTCGGAGAACTGCTTTTTCACCACGAAGGCGGCGGACACCTCGTTGCGCTGATAGAAGTTGCTGTTGACGATGAAGCGGTTCAGCTTGGGCCGCAGGGTGATGGTCTTGAGCAGGGCGGCCACCACCAGGTGGAACATGGTGTAGGGGAAGTCCGTCTCCGCCTCGTTCTTCTTGGCCAGGTATGCGTTCATGGCCGTCAGGTCCACCTTGACGGAGATGTATGCCTCGTTGTCGCAGCGGTTGGGATAGATGATGCCGGTGATGAAGTGGAGCGAATCCAACTCCCGCAGCAGACGGCCGTCCCGGCGGTCGCCCCGGCGTCTCTTCTGTGTTTCCATGTATGTCTCCTATGTATCTAATATATTTTTTGTCATTTTACAAGCACATCTAATATGCAATATTACATTAAAAGCACACCGTGATACGCTTCCGATTGTATAGTATACCAGTCATGCGAAAAAAATGCTACCCTTTATTTCATTTTTTTCGTTTCAAGGCAATGTCGTGAAAAGAATTGACAATCCGCCCATATTGTAATATGCTGTTGATAGAACATATACAGGGAGGGACACCATGAAAAAAGCATTGGGATCACTGACGGCGCTGCTGTTGCTGATAGTCATGCTGCCGGCAGCCGCAGAGGCGGCGGAGGGGCGCATTAAATATTGCTATGCCAGCCGCTATACGGACGAGGGCTACGTTTGGGCGGAGCAGTCGGAGACATGGACGGACACCGGCGTTATCGATAACGGTGAAACAGGAAGGATTTTGGACACGCCGCCGGATGGCGCGGAATTGTGGATCGCAAACCCTCCTGTCCCGCTGACGGTGGAGGGAAACTTTTCTGACGTATACCTCATCGGCGGAACGGTGACCTTTTTGGGGGATATTGAGTGGCTGACACTGTTTAAGGCCGATTGGGAAAGCCCTGACATCACGGTCTACGGCGATATTGAGAAGATCACCATGAGCCCCCTGCAGCAGGGAGAGATGTCCCTGCGCACCACCGGTGACATTGGCGTGGTCTATTTGAAATATGGCGAGGAAGGCCCGTTCAAATCCTTTTCCTGGTATGGCGACGGCGTCACCATGGCCACGCTGATGGACAAGGGCAGCATCCTGCCGCCGCTGTCGGACGGCAACGACCCTGAACCGCCGAAGGGCGGCGCGAGGGCAAAGCGGATCGGCCTGATCCCGCCGGTGCAGGGTGAGGCCGCTGCCGCATCACAGGGCAGCCCTGTCACCGTTTCACAGCAGGCGGCCGAGCTGACCGATGAAGAGCTGTCGGCGCTGAAGCAGGCCGGCTTTGATCAGGGCTGCGCTGTGGCTGCCGCGTTTTCCCTGTCGATGACCCGTGAGGACGGCACTGCCGTTACAACGCTGGACGAGCCGGTAACGCTCCGCGTCGCCGTCCCGCCAAAAGAGCGGAAACGGGACACCTCGCTGGTGCTGGTGCAATTCTGCCGCAGCGACGACGGCACACTGACCGCCGCGGCACTGGCCCAGGCAGATGGGACAGCCAACCTTATCGCCTTTGACGCCGATCAGCCCGCCATCGTTGCGCTGGTGCGCACCGGCGTGCCGGATCACTCCCGGCTGCTGTATATCGGCGGCGGCGCTGTGGCGGTGCTGATCCTGGGCGGCATCATCGCTGTGTCTGTCGTGAAAAAGCGGGAAAAGGCGGCCGGCGAAAAAGCGGAGGATCACGTATGAAGAAAGCATTGACATTATGGCTCACACTGGCGCTGGTGTTGTCCATCCTGCCCGCGACCGCGCAGGCCGCGGAGGGGCAGGGTATGGCCGTTTACTACGAGTACACGGAGTACGACCAGAACACCGGCGAAAACTTCTACGACCCGGACACCGGCCGGATCACGGGCAAATGGCGCGTGGGCGGCGGCTACCACGACGAAAACTGGGCGTGGCATGAGATAGAGGGCCCGGCCCAATACGTGGATGCGCCGCCCAGCGGCACGGAGGTGCAGATCAGCAACGCCAGCTATCCCGTGGAGCTGATGGGCGATTTCAGTAATCTCCTGGTGCATAACGCCGACCTGACGGTCTACGGAAACGTGGAGCGCGTGGGCATCCCCTACTACAGCGACCCCGGCATGGCCGCCGTCACCACCCTAACGGTCTACGGAGACATCGGCGAGCTGGACTTCCCTGCGGAGCATTCCGACGGCTGCTCCGTATATCTGACCGGCGACCTGCGGCTGGGCGTTGCCGAGTACGACCTCAACGTGTCCTCCTTCGCCGACTCCCAGCGCTACTTCGCCTGGAAGGGCGACGGCACGACGCTGGCGGCGGTGGTGCTGGGCGGCCAGGCCACCCAGCCCACGTACAGCGGCCCGCAGACGCCCTACGAAGGCCCGACGCCGGCCACCTCCAAGGGCATCGGCATCACGCTGCCGCCGTATGGCGACATCACCGCGGCGACGGGGCTGGCAGCGGGCAGCGTGGCCCTCTCCGTGCGGTCCGCCACGCTGGACGACGAGCAGAAGAGCGCCCTGTCCGCCTGCCAACAGGCGCAGGGGTACAAAGGCCGCACCATCGCCGCATACAGCATCCGGGTGCAGGATCTGGTGAACGGCGGCACGCTTGCGCCGCTGGAGACGCCCGTTCCCGTCACGCTGACCATCCCCTCCTCTCTGCAGGCGGAGGGCGAGACGCTGGACATCTACCGGCTGTGCCCCGGGGAGACGGGCGGCTGCGACGTGACGGCGCTGGGCAGCTTTGCCGGGAACGCGGACAGCGTGGAGTTGCCCTTCGACCGCTCCGGCATCTATGTCATCAGCCGCACCGGCGGCCCGGACAGCCGCATGGTGTACCTCCTGGGCGGCGGCGCTGTGGCAGTGCTGATCCTGGTGGGCATCATCGCCGCGTCCGCGGCAAAAAAGTGGGAAAAGGCGGCTGGCGACGCCCTGTAATACAGCAAAACGACACCCCTCAGACGAAGGTCTGAGGGGTGTCTCTCTTCTTTTATCAGAATTCCGCGTTGCCCACGGTGCGGGGGTGCAGCTCCACATCGCGGATGTTGCTGACGCCGGTGAGGTACATGACCATGCGCTCGAAGCCCAGGCCAAAGCCCGCGTGGCGGCAGCTGCCGTAGCGCCGCAGGTCGCAGTACCACCAGTAGTCCTCCGGGTTCATGCCCAGCTCCTTGATGCGGCTCTCCAGCAGCTCCAGCCGCTCCTCGCGCTGGCTGCCGCCGATGATCTCGCCGATGCCGGGGACGAGGCAGTCCGCCGCGGCCACGGTCTTGCCGTCGTCGTTCAGGCGCATATAGAACGCCTTGATCTCCTTGGGATAGTCGGTGACGAACACGGGCTTTTTGAACACCTGCTCGGTGAGATAGCGCTCGTGCTCGGTCTGCAGATCCGTGCCCCAGTCCACCTTGTAGTCGAACCTGTCGTTGTTCTTCTTCAGGATCTCCACCGCGTCGGTGTAGCTGACGCGGCCAAAGTCGCTGGTCATCACGTGCTCCAGCCGCTCCTTCAGCCCCTTATCCACGAAGCTGTTGAAAAAGTCGATCTCGTCGGGGCAGCGCTCCAGCACACGGCGGATGATGTGCTTGATCATGGCCTCGGCCACGTCCATGTCGCCGGCCAGGTCGCAGAAGGCCATCTCCGGCTCGATCATCCAAAACTCGGCGGCGTGGCGCTGGGTGTTGGAGTTCTCGGCACGGAACGTCGGGCCGAAGGTGTAGACATCGCCGAAGGCCATGGCGAAGTTCTCGGCGTTGAGCTGGCCGGACACGGTAAGGCTGGTCTTCTTGCCGAAGAAGTCCTGGGCGTAGTCCACCTGGCCGTCGGCGGTCTTGGGGACGTTGTTCAGATCCAGGGTCGTGACCTGGAACATCTCGCCGGCGCCCTCGCAGTCAGAGCCGGTGATGATGGGGGTCTGGACATAGACGAAGCCCCGGCTCTGGAAGAACTCATGGACGGCGTAGGCCGCCACGGAGCGGACGCGGAATGTGGCGGAGAACAGGTTGGTGCGGGGACGCAGGTGCTGGATGGTGCGCAGGAACTCCACGCTGTGGCGCTTCTTCTGCAGGGGGTAATCCGGGGTGGACTTGCCCTCCACCTCAATAGAATGGGCCTTGACCTCCAGCGGCTGCTTGGCGTCCGGCGTCAGCACCACCGTGCCGCGGACGATGAGGGCCGCGCCCACGTTCTGCGCGGCGATCTCCTTATAGTTGGCCAGCTCCTCGGCGGACATGACCACCTGTAAATTCTTGAAGCAGGAGCCGTCGTTCAGCTCGATGAAGCCGAAGGTCTTCATGTCGCGGATAGTTTTGGCCCAGCCGCAGACGGTGACCTCCCTGCCGCCCAGGGTGTCCTGATCGGCAAAGATCCCAGCGATTTTCATACGTTCCATATCATTTCACCTTTTCCTGTGTAGTTTTACGGTAATGGTTACAGTGAGTAGTATTATAGACCATAACCGGGAGATTTACAAGGCTGAGTTTTGTCCCGCCTGCCCGTTGCCATTTCCCGCGGAATGTGCTATGCTGTCCCCATTGAAATATAAGGAGGCTGCACATGGACCCTATTTTTGAGATCGAGCTGGAGGACTGCCCCGTCTGCCGCGGCGCGGGCGTGATGCAGGACGAGCAGGGCTGGTGCGTGTCCGTGGCCTGCATGGACTGCGGCGCGGAGACGGCCCACGCTGACTACCGCACGCCGGAGGAGCGGCTGGAGGCCGCCAGACGGGTGGCCCTGCTGTGGAACATGGGAAAGGTCATCCACACCGGCGTGGGAGACTGATACGAAAAAAGAACCGCCTACCGGCGGTTCTTTTCGCGTTTTTTCAGCGGATGGCGGCAATAAAGCAGGCGGGGTCCTTCTCCCGCTGCCGTTTGGCCCAGGCCAGCATCTCGTACACGTCCACCGCGCCGGTGACCACGCCCGTGCCCCAGTCGTCGGCCACGCGGCTGCGCAGGAACGCATCCGGCGCGGCGGTGCGGACATAGTAGGGATGGGCTGCGGCGGCGCACAGCGCATCCGGCGCGGCCTTGGCGGTGTAGAAGCCCTTCTCCCCCGCCAGGACGGTCAGGCAGTCCTGCATGACGTTGCTGGCGGTGGGGAAACGGCCCGCACCCTGGCCGAAGAACGTCTGCTTTCCCACCTTTTCAGCGGTATAGCCGATCAGGTTATAGTTGGCGGGCACGGCGGCCTCCGGCTCAGACTTGTCCACCAGCGTGGGCTCAACGAAGGCGCACACGCCGTCCTCCGCCGCCTGGGCGGTGGCCAGCAGCTTGCAGACGAAGCCGTGGGCCTGGAACGCGGCAATGTCCTCCGCCGTGACGGTGCGGATGCCGAAGGTGGGGATGGCCGTCTCGTCCAGCACCGCGTCAAAGGCGATGTTGGCGGAGATACACAGCTTGCGGCGGATGTCGTCGCCGTCGATGTCGGCGGAGGGGTCGGCCTCGGCGTAGCCCAGGGCCTGGGCCTCCTTCAGAATAGCGTCGAAGCTGACGGGACTCTTGTGCATGGCGTCCATGATGAAGTTGGTGGTGCCGTTCATGATGCCGCCCACCTCGCACACGGTGTCCAGCCGCTTCACCCGGGCCAGGTTCACCAGCCAGGGGATGCCGCCGCCCACGGCGGCGGTGCAGCGCAGGGCCACGCCCTTTTCCTCTGCCAGCGCCGTCAGCTCCTGATAATAGGCGGCGATCAGGGCCTTGTTGGCGGTGACCACGTTCTTGCCCCGCTCCATGGCGGCAGTGACATATTCATAGGCCGGGTGCAGCCCGCCCATGACCTCCACCACCGTGTCGATGGCGTCGTCGCCCAGGATGTCGTTCACGTCCGTTGTCGCGACGGCGGCGGGCAGTCCCTCCTTGGGACGGCGCACCAGCACCCGCGTCACGTTCACGTCCTGACGGCCGGCGGCCAGCTCCCACACGCCGCCGCCCACCACGCCGAAGCCCAGCAGACCGATATTCATAACACTACCTCCCTATCTGTAAAAGTTTGCCCCATTGTACCCGGGAAACAGGGCGGTGTCAAGGCATAAAACTTCTTTTATTTTGCTGTGCCTTTGCGCAGCAAAGCCCCGCAGGCGCTGGCCTGCGGGACTTTTTCAGCCGATGAGCTTTTCTATCTCCTCACGGGAGACAAAACCGATGCTTTTGTGCGCCAGCTGGCCGTCGCGGAACACCAGCAGCGTGGGGATGCTCTCGATCTGGAACGCGGCCGCCAGGGCCATGTTCTCGTCCACATCCACCTTCACCACCGACACGTCAGGATGGGCCGCGGCCACCTCCTCCAGCACCGGGGCGAGCATACGGCACGGACCGCACCAGTTGGCCCAAAAGTCCACCAGCACCGTGCCCTTGACCCCCAGCACATTCTCCCTGAAGCTCGCCTCATTGGCATGGATGATCGCCATACTACCAACTCCTTTGTATTTCTTTCGGATCTCTTTGGATGTAGTATACGCCGTTTCCGGGGAAACAAAAGTTGCAGATGCAACAGTCACACTTTCTTTTCCAAGCAGACCAGCTGCACGCCGGGGATGCCGTTGAACGTACCGGCCACGATGCCCGCCTCGGTATAGCCCAGCTTGCGATACAGGGTGCGGGCCGGAGTGTTGCGGGCGTTGGTGTCAATACGCAGGTACGGGCGGCCCGTGTCGCGGGCCAGCCTCTCGTAAAACGCCACAAAGGCCGTGCCGTACCCCCTTCCCTTCACCGCCGGATCGACCACCAGCGTGTGGAGCACCAGCACCTGCTCCGGCGGCGCGTCGTGCTGCCAATGACATTGGGTATACTGCGCCATCTGCGACTGGTCGATCTTGGCGGCGGCTGTCACCCGGCCGCCGTCCTCCAGCACGTACAGCGTGCCCGCCGCCAGCGCGTCCCGGGCCGTCTGCTCCGTGGGGTATACGCCCCGCGTCCAGCCGGTAGACAGCAGTCCCTGCTCCTCCCTGTCCAGCAGCGCGTCATAGATGGCGGCCACGGCGGAGATGTCGGCCTCTGTCGCTTTCCGTATCTCCATACGATCCTCCTTATTTCGTCAGCAGCCACACCGCCAGCGCAAGCTGCGCCAGCAATATGGCGGGGATGCCCCACACAAAATACCAATGCCTCGTCTTGTGATGAAACACACGCATTCCCAGCAGCGCACCGACGCTGCCCCCCAGCAGGGGCAGCAGGAACAGCGTCTTCTCCGGCACGCGCCACTTCCCTTTCCGGGCGCGGCGCTTGTCTGCGCCGTAGACGATAAACGTGGCCAGGTTGATGGCGGCCAAATAGACTGCCAGCAGCCCGGCGGGGTCAGACAACAGCGCCGCCACTGTCAGTCGGCCTTCCGCAGCCTGGCCAGCTCGCAGGCGGTATCCGCCGCCAGCCCGGCGTTGTTGTAGACCAGCTGGATGTTGGCGGCCAGGCTGTCACCGCCGGTGATGTCCTTGATCTTCGCCAGCAGGAACGGTGTGGTGGCCTTGCCGTGGATGCCCTGCTCCCTGGCCTCCTCCACCGCCTCGTCAATGGCCTTGTTGATCACGTCCGCGTCCATGGAGTACGCCTCGGGGATGGGATTGGTGACCAGCATACCGCCCCGCAGGCCCAGCTCCCGCTTGACATGGAACGCCTCCGCCAGCTGGGCGGGGGTGTCCAGCCGGTAGTCCACGCCGAAGCCGGACTTCCGGGTGTAGAACGCGGGCAGCTCCTCGGTCTGATAGCCGATGACCGGCACGCCGTGGGTCTCCAGATACTCCAGCGTCAGACCCAAATCCAAAATGGACTTCGCGCCGGCGCACACCACCATCACCGGGGTCTGAGCCAGCTCCTCCAGGTCGGCGGAGATGTCCATGGTGGTCTCCGCGCCGCGATGCACGCCGCCGATACCGCCGGTGGCAAACACCTCGATGCCCGCCATGGCGGCGATCATCATGGTGGTGGTCACAGTGGTAGCGCCGTCCCGCTTCTCCGCCACCAAAATAGGCAGATCGCGGCGGCTGGCCTTGGTGACGCCCGCGCCGGTCTTGCCCAAATAGTCGATCTCCTCCGGGGTCAGTCCGGCCTTCAGCCGCCCGCCGATGATGGCAATGGTGGCAGGCACAGCGCCGTGCTCGCGGATGATCTTCTCCACGTTCAGCGCCGTCTCCACGTTCTGAGGATAAGGCATACCGTGGCTGATGATGGTGCTCTCCAGCGCCACAACGGGCTTGCCGGCCTTGATAGCCTCCTGCACCTCGGGGGCGACGTCCAAATAACGGTTCATATCACTGTTCCTCCTTGTTGAGTATGTATTCTATATTCTCCCAGCTCATGCCGGGGTGGATGGTGGTCTCAGCGGTACAGGCCAGCGCGCCCGCGCCGGCGGCCAGCCGCGCACATTCCTCCAGCGGCCAGCCACGGGCGATGCCCGCTGCCAGCGCCGCCGCCATAGCGTCGCCGCCGCCGGTGGCGTTGGCCACCTGCACCTTGGGACAGGCCGCCCGGGCGGTGCGCCCCTCCCGGTCGGCGGCGTACAGCCCGTCCGCGCCCAAAGAGATATACACCTGCCGCAGGCCCGTCTCCAGCAGCTTCTGCGCCGCCAGCGCCGCGTCGGCGTCGCACCGGATGCGCACGCCGCTGAGCAGCTCCGCCTCCATGCGGTTGGGCTTCAGCGCCGTCAGGCGGCCCAGCACCGGCTTCAGCTTCGGTGCTTTGATGGTGGACACCGGGTCGGCCAGCATAGGCGCGGTGCAGTGCTGGCACAGCCACTGCAGCGATGATTCCGGCAGGTTCGTCTCCACCACCACCAGCCCGGCGTGGTTGATGAAATCCAGCCGCTGGCGCAGGAACTCCGGCGTCATGTGGTCGTAGATGGCCATGTCGTTCACCGCCAGCGCCATGTCACCGTCGCTGTCGTCGATGAACAGATACGTGCCGGTACGCCCGCCGGGGATGGTGGCGCTGTGGTGCAGGTCCAGCCCGATGTCCGCCGCGTTCTCCTGCACCGACTGGGCAAAGGCGTCCTGCCCCAGCACCGTGACCATGGCCGTCTGCTCGCCCAGCAGGCAGAGGTTGTGGGCGATATTGCGGCCTACGCCGCCCAGCGATGTGGTCACGCGGCCGGGGTTGGAATCCCGGGCCACCAGCCGATCGGCGCTGACTGCGCCGATGTCCATATTCACGCCGCCCACCACCACGATGTACTTCTCCTCCCGGAGCAGGTAGCCCCGCCCGGCGATGTAGCCCTTCTTCATCAGGTTTGAGATATGCACCGCGGCGCTGGAACGGGTGATGCCCGCCTTCTCCGCCAGCTCCTGCTGGGAGATCAGCGGGTTCTCCCGTATCCACTCCAGTATCTGCCGCTCCCGCTGTGTCACAGCCTCCACCTCCTAAGCGCGTGTTTGTTTTCTAATCTATTGCTTATTATAGGATACAACTGCTTACTTGTCAAGCCCATTTGGCAAAAACCCACCGCCCGGCCAGAAAGAAAAGAGGGGAGACGCGCGTCTCCCCTCTTTGGAACTCCCAAACGGGAGTTGGTTATTAACTTAGGTCAGGCGTTCTTGGTGACAGTCCAAACACCGTTATCCTCAGTGCAGCTATAGCCCTCATCCACGAAGTTGCCGCGGGGGTTCTCAGAAGCACTGTCAGAGGGATCGTAATTCACAAACGAGCCACCCCTGACCATGATCTTGGCCGTGCCATCCTTATAAGCCGCATCAATGCAGTTGATCAGGAACTTATAACCATATGTAGGATTACTATACGGCTCAACCTCAAAAGCACCATCGTTGATCACCAGCGTACCCTTTTGCACCTGCACCGCCGTGCCGCCGCCGTAGTACGTACCGCCGTTGATGGTCAGCGTTGCACCGTTGCGTACATTGATACCATAACCACCGTTCGTCTGCGTGTCAATACCGCCATTCACGCCTGCGTTGATGGTGGTATCCGCGTCAACGATCAGAGCCGTGAAATTCTTATTGTTGTTGCCCATATTATTCGGCGTGACGATCTTGCCGTTCAGGTTCAGGGTCGTCTTTCCGGTGACGGTAATACGGTTTGCGACATCATCCTTATTCTCCGTCACATTAACGTTGCCGTTCAGCGTAACATTGCCCGCGAAGTTCAAAGTGCCGTCACTCTTGAGAATATTGCCGTTGATGGTGCAGTCACCGAGGATCAAGGTGTTTATACTCGGATTATCCGTGCCACGATCCAGTTCGATGTCTCCATTAATGACACTGTTGCCTTTAACCGTCACAGTCACATTGTCTTTGTACCAACCACCATAAACGTCAAATGCGAACGGACCAGAGCCATGACCCCGAGCTTTACCGGCATTGATAGTGGTATTGTTGATAACGATATCGCCGCAGTTGTTGGACATGGTGTAGACCGTCTCATCACCGCCGGTCACGATCATGTTGTCCAGCACCAGGTTGCAATAGTTCTGGAGCACGATAGCCGGAGCGCCGCGCCAGTCAGGGGTGTCCTCAGCGGGCTTAGTACCCTCAGCTACGCCGACGATGCTGCCGTTCTTGAAGGTGATCTTGCCGCCCTGCAGCAGCTGGAACGCATTCGTACCAGTGCCGGGGCTGCCGACCAACACGCCGCCGACGGTGTAGGAGTGGCCGTTAAAGTCAACGGTCAGCCCCCCGGTGGCGAACTTTTTTGTCTCAACCTGAATACCATTGCCATTGGTATTCTTCAGCAGCGTGATGGTATCGCCGTCCTTGGCCGCCGCGACAGCGTCCGCGAGGGTATCATAATAAGTATCGCCGATAACGGCCGTCGGGGCATCGTACACCACGGCAAACGGGGAGAACGTGCTGGTAGCGAAGGTCAGAATACCAGTGCTCTCGTTGTAGAAATATTGACCATCTGTCAGGCTATCCGCGCTCGTGCCCTTGGTCATGGGATTACCGTTGTGATACAGCACCACGTTGGCCAGGCCAGCGCCCACTTTCAGCTCCACCTTGACGGGGGCAGTGTTGGTAGTATCCAAACCAACTACCTCGACCTCGTAACCCAGGGCGGCCTGCGCGCTGTTGACGCTGACATTGGCAGCCGCGCTGTCATCGGCAGCGACTTTCAGGGTCAACTCACCGCTGCTATCCTTTACCGCTGTCTCGGGTACAGTGGCCACAGCCGTCTGATCCGCATTGGAGATTTTGGTATCACCACTGGAAGCAACAGGAACGGTCACATTGGCGCTGATGCGCTTATCCAGGTTGTCGGGGGTCATATCGGCAGCATCATCGTATGTATTGCCGTTGCTGTCGTACTCATAGCTGGCCTGCATGGCCTTGACAGTGATGGCGATGCCGCTGATAGCCATTTCCTGGTACTTGTTGCCCGCATTCTCGTCCATCTTGGCGCTGAGCTGGATGGTCTGGAAATCGCCATTCTTATTCAGTGCTCCGGTAGCAATGGTCTTGCCATAAACACCGCTGGTGGCCGTGCCGCCGCCGATTGAAGCTCTGAAAGTGATGACGTCCAGCAGCTCCAGATCGTTGACGCCGTTATTCGGCGTAGCGTCAACCGCACCGGTGATAGCCACCTCATACTTGAGAGCCAGATTGCCGTCGTTGCGGACGCGCAGCTCAGGCAGCTTGTACTCCGCACCCGGTTCCCACAAGACCTTCTCGCCAGCCGGTGCATTGGCCGCCTTTACGAAGTTCAGCGTCTTGCCCTCGGCGGTGACCCAGCTGCCGGCGCTGTCCTTCATCTCCAGTGCCACATCCAGCTTACCTGCCTGGATCTTGTTGACATTGGCGGTAGCCGTGTCGGTGAACCACGCGAACGTAGTGCCCACCAGCATGACCACACACATGGCCAGCGCTGTGATGCTGGTCAGCAATGCGCGTTTGGTTGCCTTTTTGTTGCTCATGCTCTTGTTACCCCTTTACAATAATTTTTTTGCAGATACAACACACCTATCCTTTGTGTAACAAAGGATAAAGCGCCCATGGGCGCTTGCGTCCCAATCTGCACTTATGAGTCGAGTATAGCACCCCATTTTCGGGTCTGCAAGAGCCAGCGGGGAAATTTTTAATATTTCTGCAGGTTAGCTAAAAATAAATGTCAGATTTGGACAGATTGGCGGAAATATTTCGCCAATCTCGTCGATTTTACGCCTCCGTTCTGCCGTTTTGCCCGTTCCGGCGGCACACGATCCGATAGATGAGATACCCCACCCCCGCCGCCGCCAGCGCCACGCCGAAGGCGATGGCCGCCGCCGCGTAGTTCTGCTCGCCCAGTGCGCCGCCCCCTACCGTGGAGGTGACGATGGACGGCAGCCGCCCCACGGTGGCGATAAGCAGCCAGGAGGGCCACTTCATGTCCGTCAGCCCGGCGAAATAGCACAGCAGGTCCTTGGGCGTGCCGGGAACGGCGAAGATCAGCCAGAAAAGCGCCGTGCGTTTGGGTGAGGAGTGGAGGAACTGCAGCTTGTCCAGCTTCTCCCTGGGGAAGAACACCTCCGCCAGCGGCCTGCCCCAGCGCCGTACCAGTGCGAACACCGCCACGCTGCCCAGCACCGCGCCTGCAAGGCACAGCACCGTTCCCCACCACGCGCCGAAGGCGTAGCCCCCCGCGATCTCAAGGGGCTCGCCGGGGATGACGGCCACCACCACCTGCAAAAACACCATGGCGGCGTAGGCGGCGCAGCCCCATACGCCGTGGCTGTCCACCCAGGCGTGGAACTGCTCCGGCTGGCGGGCAAAGCGGATCATGGGCCGGCCCACGAACCAGGCCAGCGCCGCAAAAAGCACCACAAATATGGCAGCTGCCGCGACAGACAGCGCTTTTTTCTGTTTCTCCGTCAAGGTGCGTTTCATGGATATATGCCTTTCTCCTTTGTACTGCCCACAGCTTACCACGTTTTTAACAGGATTATTTGAACAGATGTTAAAATTTTGCTTAATTCGCCCTTATATTTTCTTGCAGGCCCTTATCCGCAGGCGCAGAAAATGCCGCCGGGACGGCGGCATTTTCTGCTATTCCTGCTATTCCTGCTATTCCTTTGTATGCACGTTGATGAACTCCGCCCGCAGCTTGGAGTACAGGATGGTCTGGCTGCTGTAAAGCCCGCAGTAGCCGGACAGCAGGTAACTCACCGCGCAGGCGGCGGCGAAGTAGGCCATGCCTCCCGCGCCGAACAGTTCCACGCTGAGGATCACCGAGGCGATGGGGCAGTTCACCGCGCCGCAGAACACGGCCACCAGTCCGACAGCTGCCGCGAAGGACGGCGGCAGTCCCAGCAGCCCCCCGGCGGCGCAGCCGAACGTCGCGCCCACGAAGAACGACGGCACGACCTCGCCGCCCTTGAAGCCGCAGCCGATGGTCACGGCGGTAAACGCCAGCTTCAGAAGCCAGGCCCACCCGTCGGCCTGCCCCTGCTCCACGGCCCGCTGGATCACGTCCATACCCGCGCCGTTGTAGTCCGTCGTGCCCAGCGCCAGCGTGGCCAGCACGATGATAAGGCCGCCCGCAGCGGCCCGGAGAAAGCTGTTTTTCAGCCACCGCTCCGCCAGACGCTCCGTGATGTGCAGCCCCCGGCAGAACAGGATGCTCACCAGCGCGCAGCCCACCGCCAGCGCCGTCACCAGCCCCAGCGTGGGCCAGGTCAGGGCGGGCATGGCCACGGTGAAGCGAGTAGGCTCAACGCCCATGACGGTGGCGATGTAGTAGCCCGTCAGGGACGCGGTGATGCAGGGCAGCAGCCCTGCGTAGTACAGCACGCCCACGCTGATGACCTCCAGGGCGAACACCGTGGCGGTCAGGGGCGTGCCGAACAGGGCGGCGAACACGCCGCTCATGCCGCACAGCGTGGCCAGCGGCAGGTCCTTCTCGCCCAATCGCAGCAGCGTGCCGGTGCGGTAGCCGATGCCGCCGCCGATCTGCAGCGCCGCGCCCTCGCGGCCCGCGCTGCCGCCTAAGAGGTGGGTGATGACGGTGGCCACGAAGATCAGCGGCACCAGCAGCGTGGGGACGGACTTGCCGAAATGGACGGACTCGATAACGGCGTTCGTGCCCTTGCCCTCAAGTTTACATAACTTATACAGCCCGGCGATGACCACGCCGCCCACGGGCAGCAGGTACAATATCCAGGGGTGGGCCTGCCGTACTGCGGTGGCGTAGCTGACGCCCAGGTGGAACGCCGCGCCCACGAAGCCGCCCACGCCTCCCACCAGCGCGCCCACCGCCATCCATTTCAGCAGCGCGGCCACATACAGGCCGATATGGGCCATCCGTTCTTTCAGTCTGTCCATGCTTCTCTCGCTTCTCCTTAACACCGTCTTTGCAGACGTCCATTGTATCACCCGGCGCAGGCGGTGTCAAACCGTGTCTGAATTTTCTTCCGGACGGCTGAAAATTTTTAAGTTTATCTGACTTTTTTTCATTTTTGCTGTTGATTATGGCGCGGCGATGCCGTATACTATATATTACCAAACGCAAGAAGGCACAAGGAAAACCCAACAATATACAAATAGGAGGAAAACCAAATGAAATACGGTCGTACTTTTAACTTCTCCGCCGGCCCTGCCATGATGCCCGAGCCTGTTCTGGAGGAGATCCGGGACGAGATGATGAACTACCGCGGCAGCGGTATGTGCGTCATGGAGATGAGCCACCGCTCCAAGGTGTTCCAGCAGATCGTGGACGAGGCCGAGGCCGACCTGCGGGAGCTGATGAACATCCCCGACAACTACAAGGTGCTGTTCATCCAGGGCGGCGCGACCCTGCAGTTCGCGGCTATCCCCTGGAATCTGATGAAGAACGGCAAGGCCGTCTACATCGAGACCGGCGCATGGTCCAAAAAGGCCATTGCCGAGGCCAAGAAGTACGGCGAGGTCATCGTGGCCGCCTCCTCCAAGGATAAGAATTACAGCTACATCCCCGACTGCTCCGACCTGGACATCCCCGAGGACGCCGACTACGTCTACATCTGCGAGAACGAGACTATCCACGGCGTGACCTGGAACAAGCTGCCCAACACCAAGGGCCACATCCTGGTGTCCGACCAGTCCTCCATGTTCCTCAGCAAGCCCTGCAACGTCTCCGACTACGGCATGATCTACGCCGGCGTGCAGAAGAACGTGGGCCCTGCCGGCATGGTGGTGGTCATTATCCGCGAGGATCTGATCCGCGAGGACATCGACCCCAAGATGCCCATCTACATGAGCTACAAGACCCAGGCCGACAACGGCTCTATGTATAACACCCCCAACTGCTGGGCCATCTACTGCTGCGGCAAGGTCTTCAAGTACCTTAAGAGCATCGGCGGCCTGGAGGAGATGCACAAGCGCAACATCGCCAAGGCCAAGGTCATCTATGACTTCCTGGATCAGTCCAAGATGTTCAAGGGCACTGTGGAGCCGGAGTTCCGCAGCCTGATGAATATCCCCTTCGTCACCGAAAGCGCCGAGCTGGACGCCGAGGTGGTGGCCGCCACCAAGGCCGCCGGTTACGACAACCTGAAGGGCCACAAGTCCGTGGGCGGCCTGCGCGCCAGCGTGTACAACGCCATGCCCATCGAGGGCGCCCAGGCGCTGGTGGAGTTCCTGAAGAAGTTTGAGGCCGAGCACACCAAGTAAGCCACAACCGTTAAAGGGGGAGAAAGTTCCCCCTTTAACGACAGTTCCCGACAACAAATCGTATTTTAAAAGGAGAGTATTACCATGCGTATTCTGGTTACTGACGGTATGGATAAGACCGCGATGGCGGAGCTGCGTGAAATGGGTCACGAGGTCGTAGAGCAGTTCTATGAGCCCGATCAGCTGGGCAAGGCGCTGCGTGATTTCGACGTGGTGGTGGTCCGTTCCAAGACCAAGGTCCGCGCCAACCACATCGACGAGGCCAAGGGCAGCCAGCTGAAGCTGATCATCCGCGGCGGCGTGGGCGTGGACAACATCGACGTGGATTACGCCAAGGCCAACGGCATCGACGTAAAGAACACCCCCAAGGCCTCCTCCCAGTCCGTGGCGGAGCTGGCTATGGGCCATATGTTCTCCTGCGCCCGCTACATCTCCATCGCCGGCCACACCATGCGTGAGGACAAGTGGGAGAAGAAGGCCTACGGCAAGGGCATCGAGCTGCAGGGCAAGACCCTGGGTATCGTGGGCTTCGGCCGCATCGGCCAGCACCTGGGCGTGATGGCCAAGGCCATCGGCATGAAGGTCGTGGCGTTCGACATCTTCCACATCCCCGGCATCGAGGAGCAGCTGGGCATCCCCTATGTGGAGATGGATGAGCTGCTGGCCATGTCCGACTTCGTATCCGTGCACGCCCCCGCTGTGGACGGCGGCGCGCTGATCTCCGCCGAGAACATCGCCAAGATGAAGGACGGCGTGGTGGTCATCAACACCTCCCGCGGCACCAACGTGGACGAGGCCGCCCTGCTGGCCGCCCTGGAGTCCGGCAAGGTCCGTGCCGCCGGTCTGGACGTGTACGCCGACGAGCCCGCCACCAACAAGGCGCTGTACAGCCATCCCATGGTGTCCTGCACGCCCCACATCGGCGCTGCCACCAACGAGGCCCAGAAGCGCATCGGCGCGGAGATCGTGGACATTATCAAGGCCATGTGACCTGCTGAAAAGCATATAAAAAAGAGACTGCTTTCGCAGTCTCTTTTTTTGCGCTTTTCTTTTGGCGGGCTGTGTCTCCGGGTGGGACACAGTGTCCTTTTCTTTGTACATCCCTTAGATGCACAAAGGGGAAAAAAGGTTCCATGGCTTTTGAAAGAATTTTTCTGTCCGTTTTTTTGGACAGCAGCCTTGCTATGATGGGGAAAACACAGCAAGGAGGACGTTTTTATGACAGCCATCACGATGATCTGCACGGTGTGCGGGGCGGCGGCGCTGAGCCGCGGTATCCTGCGGCTGTTGGACGCCATCGGCGGGGACAGCCACTAAACGAAGTACCCATTGACAAGGGGGCTTTCTGTCTATATAATATTTTTATTCGAAAAATACAACGTAATCTTATATATTATATTAGATAGAGAGGTAAAATATGGATATTTTCGAGAAATGCTACGCCCCCTCTCTGGCAGGTGAGCTGAAGGAGAAGGGCTTGTACCCCTACTTTCACGCCCTGCAGTCCCGGCAGGATGTGGAGGTGCAGATGGAGGGCAAGCGCCGCATCATGCTGGGCTCCAACAACTATCTGGGACTGACTACGGACCCGGAGGTCATCGAGGCCGGCATCCGGGCGCTGGAGCAGTACGGCACCGGGTGCTCCGGGTCGCGGTTCCTCAACGGCACGCTGGAGATGCATCTGGAGCTGGAGGCGGAGCTGGCGAGGTTCCTGCGGAAGCCGGGGGTGGTGACCTTCGGCACCGGGTTCCAGTCCAACGTGGGCATTATCTCCGCCCTGGTGGGGCGGCACGACTACGTGATCTGTGACCGGGAGAACCACGCCAGCATCTACGCCGGGTGCCAGCTGTCCTACGGCAAAATGCTGCGCTATCGCCACAGCGACATGGCGGAGCTGGAAAAGTGCCTGCAGAAGGTGCCGGAGACGGCCGGAGCGCTGATCGTCACCGACGGTGTGTTCTCCATGGGCGGCGACATCGCCAAGCTGCCGGAGATCTGCGCCCTGGCGAAGCAGTACGGCGCACGGGTCATGGTGGACGATGCCCATGGCCTGGGCGTGCTGGGCGAGGGCGGCCGGGGCACGGCCAGCTACTTCGGCCTGGAGGACCAGGTGGACGTGTACATGGGGACCTTCTCCAAGTCGCTGGCGTCCCTGGGCGGCTATATGGCCGCCAGCGCGGAGGTGGCGGATTTCGTGCGGCACGCATCGCGGCCATTCATCTTCTCGGCATCCATCCCGCCGGCCAACTGCGCCACGGCACTGGCGGCTCTGCAAAAGCTGGAAAAGCACCCTGAGCTGCCGGAGCGCCTGCGTGCCCTGAGTCTGTATGCCCGGAAGGGGCTGACGGACCGGGGACTGACCATCCGGCCCTCGGCGCTGGAGGCGCCTACGCCTATCATCCCCATCTACACCTATGAGACGTACCGGACGCTGCGTGTAGCGGCGGAGATCTATGACCGGGGCGTATATGTGAACCCCACGCTGCCGCCGGCCACACCGGAGGGTGAGGCGCTGCTGCGGACCAGCTATATGGCCACCCACACGGAGGCCCTGCTGGACGAGGCCATGGACATCATCGGGGAGGTGATGGCCCGTGAGTAAGGTCGCTGTCGTCACCGGCGGCACCTCCGGCATCGGGCGGGCTACCGCCCTGGCGCTGAAGGACGCGGGCTATACCGTGTATGAGCTGTCCCGCCGGGCGGAGGGCGTGGAGGGTCTGCACCACATCGCCGCCGACGTGACGGACCAGCAGGCCGTCAACGATGCCGCAGCGCAGATCATGGAAGCGGAGGGGCACATCGACGTGCTGGTGAACAACGCGGGCTTCGGCATCTCCGGGGCTATCGAGTTCACGGAGACGGCGGAGGCCAAGGCGCTGTTCGACGTCAACTTCTTCGGCATGGTGAACATGAACCGGGCCGTGGTGCCCCTGATGCGGCAGGCGGGCCGGGGAAGGATCGTGAACCTGAGCTCCGTGGCCGCACCGGTGCCCATCCCCTTCCAGGCCTATTACTCCGCCACCAAGGCGGCTGTCAACGCCTACACCATGGCGCTGGCCAACGAGCTGCGGCCCTTCGGCGTGACGGTATGCGCCGTGATGCCGGGGGATATCCACACGGGCTTCACCGCCGCGCGGCGGAAGGTCAGCGCCGGGGACGCTATCTATCAGGGACGCATCTCCCGGTCTGTGAAACGCATGGAGCACGACGAGGAGACGGGCATGGACCCGGCCAAGGCCGGGGCGTACATCGCCAGTGTGGCCATGCGGGAGGGACATCACCACCCGCTGTACGCCATACGTTTCGACTACAAGTTCTTCACCTTCCTGGCCAAGGTGCTGCCGGCACGGTTTTTGAACTGGCTCATCTACTGTCTGTACGGAAAATAAGGTCAAAGACCCTCCCCGGTGGGGAGGGCCTTTCTTTACACGATACGCCGCCCCCGGCTGAGCCGGGGGCGGCGTGGTTCACTTCTTCAGCTGAAGGGTCTTTTCGTAGGCGGCGATGACAGCGTTCATGGCGGCGGCGCGGAGGCCGCCCTCCTCCAGCGCGCGGACACCGGCAATGGTGGTGCCGCCGGGGGAACATATCTCATCCTTCATCTGCCCGAAGGGCTTGCCGCTCTCCAGGGCCAGCCGGGCCGCGCCCAGCAGCATCTGGGCCGCGAAGGTGTTGGCCTTGTCACGGGGCAGGCCGCAGGTGACGGCACCGTCGGCCAGGCCCTCCATGAACAGACAGGCAAAGGCACCGCCGCAGCCGGCCACGGCGCTGCCCGCGTCGATCAGGTGCTCCGGCAGAGCCTCCAGCCGTCCGGAGGCGGCCATGTCCGCCAGGAAGGCGTCCAGCTGTGGTTTCGTCAGCAGGGCGTTGGCATCGTACAGCGTCAGCCCCGCCCCCACGGCGCAGGCGGTGTTGGGCATGATACGCAGGATGGGGCAGCCGGGAGCAGCCTGCTCCAGCGCGGCAATGGTAACGCCGGCGGCCATGGACACCAGCACGGGCTTTTCCGTCCGCTGCGCCAGCGTGGGGGCCAGCTGGGCCAGCACGCCGGCGATGAGGTTGGGCTTGACGCCCAGGAAGATATAGTCGCACGCAGCGGCGATGTGGGCAGCGGTGTCCGCCCGGGCCCCCAGCTCTGCTGCCAGGGCCTCCGCCTTGGCGGGAGTGCGGTTGTTGAGATACACATCTAAGGGAGAGACTGTCCTGACCAGGGCGCGGGCCAGCGCCCCACCCATGTTGCCGGTGCCGATAAAGCCATAGGTCATGGTGATACACCTCGTTCCTGATTTTTTGTCCATTATAATGCAGCGCGAGATGGAGTGCAACAAATAAATTCCCGCGGCGGGAGTTTCGCCGCCGCGGTGGGGGCGAGGGACCCCTCATCCGGCGCTGCGCGCCACCTGTCTCCCTGCGGGTCGGTCGGTCCGCGGGTCTGACACGCCACCGGCGTGTCATTCAACACCGCGGACCCCCCAGGGGGAAGGCGAATGGGGGCGTCCTTCAGGGGTGCCTGTCTTCCCCGCTGGTCCTCAGATGAAGGCTTGGGGTAGGTGCAAAAAAGGACCGCCTTTCCGGCGGTCCTTTTTGCGGTATCGGTTTACTTAGCGGCCTTGGCGGCTTCACGGCCGGCGCGGAAGGCCTTGAGGTTCAGCTCCTTGACCTTGGCGGGGACCGTCTCGGCCACGACCTGCTCCCAGTCGATCTCGGGGCAGCCCAGAGAGTCGCACATGGCACCGAAAAGCACCACGTTCATGCACTTGGGATTGCCCAGCTCAATGGCGATATCGCTGGCGGGGACGGCGATGGTTTTAAAGTTCTTCTGCATGGCCTCGATGCAGCCCTCGGGGTACGCCTCGGCACCGGAGGCGATGGTGGTGGACTTGATGGCATAGTCATTGATGACGGCCACGC
>ERZ857757.193-NODE-193-length-71077-cov-19.437709_pt1 | contig 71077 bp, 67 predicted proteins | sample MGYA00519764_ERZ857757 | MGnify/ENA primary metagenome ERZ857757 (study PRJEB31778, sample SAMEA3449359) | human gut metagenome | biome: human gut; feature: human-associated habitat; material: faeces | place: United Kingdom | collected 2010/2012 ...
TACCCCCATATAGGACTTTTATATTTCATTGTCCTATATGAGGGTAGCATATCACTCACGGTGGCGGTTTCTACGATACCTTAATTTCACTTCATTAGGGCCAACCGCTTGTGGCAGCACCCTTTCTTTGCGCATGATAGCAGAAATATCCGTCCTGTCAAGTATGGGTGCAGTGGCGGTGCGGATTTTTCCAGCCTTACTTATAGTAGTCCGTCTCCTCCTCCAGCGCCATAGGCAGGCCGTTGTGATACACGGGGATAGTGGTGAACTTAAAACGGCTGACCCTGTGCTTCCGGTCGATCTGCTCCTTGATCTCCGGGTCGCACACACCCCGGCGCACATATTCGTTCACGGCGTGGTAGGTAAAGCCCAGGTTATCCTCGTCCGTGAGGCCGGTGAGCCCGTCAGAGGGCGGCTTCTGCAGAAAATGCTCCGGCAGCCCCAGGGCCCGGCCCAGGGCAATGACCTCCTCGGTGGTATACATGCCCAGGGGGGAGAAGGCCCCGGCGCTGTCGCCATAAATGGTGCAGTAGCCCACCCAATCCTCAGAGAGGTTGGAGGTGTTGATCACCGTGCCGCCGGGCAAGCTCTGTGCCACGGCGTAGAGGGTGGACATGCGGATGCGGGAGGGCAGATTCACCGTAGTCTGGCGGCTGGGCGTAAACCCCGCCTTCTCCATCTCGGTCAGGACGCCCTGCACCGCGCCCTGAATGTTGATGGTGCAGTGGGGGATCTGCAGGTGCTCCACCAGGGCCTGGGAAAAGTCAATATCCGGCTGCACGCCGTTGGGCATGAGCACACCATAGACATTCTCCCGGCCATAGGCCGCCACAGCCAGGGCCGCCACGGTGGAACTGTCCTTGCCGCCGGAGATGCCGATGACCGCGGTCTTGCCGTGGCAGCTTTGCATCATTTCATTCATCCATTCCAGTAGGCCAGCCAGCTGCATGTGGGGATTAAAATCCATAAAAATGCGCCTCCCTATACTATTAATGGGGCTATTGTACGGCATCGGACGGCAAATTGCAAGCGGCTGTGAAATTTTCTGCATAAATGTCGCGCCAGAAAGGCTTACAGGAAAGTCCATTAGGAGCTTTTGTCAAATACAGGAAAGCCCCCCAGCTTTAAACTGGGGGGCTTTCCTGTTGTGTGTTAGGAGAGAGAGAAAATCACTTAAGGAAAGGTTCTTTGTATGCTCATATACTACTTTGTAAATATGGCAAAACAATAAATTCCCGGTGAACAAATTGTGAACAATTTCTCAATGTTTCCGGCTCTCGGCCACAGCCAGCTGGTCGCAGCGATTATTTTTGGCGTTGGAGGCGTGACCCTTGACCCAGTGATACCGGACCTCATGCCGGGCGATAAGAGGGAGCAGCTGCTCCCAGAGGTCCACGTTCAGGGCAGGCTTTTTATCGCTCTTGACCCAGCCCTTTTTCTGCCAGCCATAGACCCAGCCCTTGGACAAGGCATCAATAACATACTTGCTGTCGCTGTAAAGCTCTACCACGCAGGGCTCCTTCAAAAGCGACAGAGCCTCGATGACACCGGTGAGCTCCATGCGGTTGTTAGTGGTCTCCGCCGCACCGCCGGAAATCTCCTTTTCCACGCCGTTCCACTCCAAAATGGCCCCCCAGCCCCCGGGACCGGGATTGCCGGAGCAAGCGCCGTCGGTGTAAATGGTAACAGTTTTCATAATAGCTCCTTGGTAATTAACTTGCCTCGGCTCATGATACATCTATTGGACGGCGCTTGCTTGTCATGTTCTGCGGTTGCCCCAAAGGGGCGAGCAGAACCGACATCCCGCATAAAACCGCATTGCGGTTTTTATGCCCGTCGGTGTAAATGGGTACTGTTTTCATAATAGCTCCTTGCGAATGCTTTTGTCATTGCGAGACCAGTCCGCAGACTGGTCGTGGCAATCCGTTCCCCACGCGGCGGGGTGTAGGCACCCCGCCCTGCGGATAAAGTTAAACCTCTGTAGGGCAGGGCCCGCGTGCCCTGCCGGAAGGGCTCCGTGGCTGATAGGCGGCGGGCTGAGGGCAGCCCGCCCTACGGATAGTAGGAAAATTTATGCAAGCCCAGGTTCGGGCCGTCGGGACGCCGGCCCCTACAGGCAAAAACAAAAAGTGCTTGCGGTCGGGCCGATGTGGGCATCGGCCCCTACGGAATCAAGCTTCTGGCTTTGCGTAGGGCGGCGTGCCCTCACGCCGCCGCGCAGTAGCCGCAGAGGTTTTCCCCGTTTCGCCAGGCCAGCACAAGCGCAGAGCGCGTCGCGGATGGGGACGCAGAGACGATGCGAAAGCACGGCATAAATTTTGCACAGACCGATTCGCGGGGCAAAAGGAGGCCGATACAGTCGGCGCTTCAGCCGCGGAAAGGATTCCTGAACCATGGGTTTTGGCGGCGTTCTTTGGGTACTTTCTGCCGTTGCTGGCAGGAAGTACTCCGCCGGAGGCATTTGCGGGTGCAAAAGGTGCGGTGCAGGGGATTACCGATTGCCACAGCCAGTGACATCGTTGTTCACACGAAGCGTTGCGTGGGGCAGGACGGTGCAGGCATCGCCCCGCACGGCATTAATCCTCCACCGCCAGGACGGTGAGTACCCCGTTCTGCACAGTAAACCTCACGTTTTTTCCGGCAAAGGCCAGGCCATAGACCCGCTCCGGGTCCTCCTGATACCGGGGCCGGGGATCGCAGGCCAGCACGCCCATTAGACCCGCCCGCTGCTCCTCATTCAATCCCGCCAGCAGGGCCTCCTCACACGCCACCTGCAGGGTCTGTCCGTCCAATGGGTCAGTAAACCCGCCGGTGGCCTCGGGGTGGCAATCGGCATAGGGCAGGTAGGGCTTGATGTCCAGGATCGGCGTGCCGTCCACCAGGTCGGCGCCGCTGACGTCAAGGACCGGGCCCAGCTTCTCCTCCTGCCGCACCCCCTCCAGCTTCACGCAGGACAGGCCTATGGCATTGGGCCGAAAGGGCGACCGGGTGGCAAACACGCCCATGCGCCGGTTGCCCCCCAGCCGGGGCGGGCGCACCGTAGGCGACCAGCCCTCCCGCACCGCCTGATGAAACTGAAAGATCAGCCACAGGTGGGAAAAACCCTCCAGCCCCCGCAGGGCGTCCGGATTGCGGTACGCCGGCTCAAACACGATGGTTCCCCGGAGCTGGGGCACCAGGCCACTCTGCCGGGGTACGCCGAATTTTTCAGGCAGCTCTGTGCGGATGCGGGCGATGATATTCACGGTCATCCTCACTTCCTCCGGCCGGTATCGGTCAGGTGGGCGCGGATATCCTTGGGCAAGCGCAGCAGGCGCACCGCCTCCCCCGCCACGATGATGGCCATGCACGCCACCACGAAATAGATGTTCTGCCACCTGATAGCCGATAGGAACACCAGGCACAGTATCACCAGCAGCAGCCCGTGGATGCGGCGGTTACCTGCCTCGATGCGCTGCAGCTCCTCACTTTTGAAATAGATGACTCTGTCATATTCAAACTCCGCCCTGGAGGCGGCGTCACTATAGAGGGTCTTGGTGAAATACTGCCATCGGGTCAGGGGCGCCACTCTCTCCCGTTTCCTTCCCATCGTTTACTCCTCCGCAGACGGTGTCTGCTCCTCCGGGTCAGCCAGGGCCATGGAGATAACGCGGTCACCCTCGGTCTTAAAGCGCATGACGATGACGCCCTGGGTGGCGCGGCCTGCGGTGCGGATGTTCTGCACCGGTGTGCGGATGAGGATGCCGCTTTCAGTGACCAGCAGCAGATCCTCCGTGCCATCCACCACCTTGATGCCCACAATGGGGCCGGTCTTGTCGGTGACCATGTAGTTGCGGATGCCCAGGCCGCCGCGGCTGGTGATGCGGTAGTCCTCCACGGGGGTACGCTTGCCATAGCCCCGCTCGGTGATGGTGAGGACGGTTTTGCCCTCCTCTGCCCGGGCGGCGCCCACCACATAGTCGCCCTCCCTTAGCCGGATGCCGCGCACGCCCACAGCCGTACGGCCCATGGGCCGCACATCGCTCTCGTGGAAGCGCACCGCCTGGCCGTCGTGGGTGGCGATGAGGATAAACTGTTCCCCGTCCGTCTCCTGCACGCTGATGAGCTGGTCACCCTCGTCCAGGGTCAGGGCGCGGATTCCGCTCTGGCGGATGTTCTTCAGCTGGTCCACAGGCAGCCGCTTCACAGTGCCGCTGCGGGTGGTCATAAAGAGGTACAGGGGCTTATCCTCCATCTCCCGGAAGTGGAGCATGGCCTGGACCTTCTCCCCGTTCTCCACCTGAATGACATTGACCATGTTGATGCCCTTGGCGGTTTTGCCGCTCTCGGGAATCTGATAGCCCTTCTTGCGGTAGACCTTGCCGGTGTCGGTGAAAAAGAGGATATAGTCATGGGTGGATGCGGTGAACACCGACACCACCTCGTCCTCCTCCCGGGTGGACATACCCTTCTTGCCCATGCCGCCCTTACTCTGGGCGGCGTACTCGCTGACGGGGGTGCGCTTAATGTACCCGGCCTTGGTGAGGGTAAAGACGCACTGCTCCTCCTCGATCAGGTCCTCGATATCTATCTCGTCCTCCACATCCTGGATCTCTGTCTTGCGCTCGTCGCCGAATTTTTCGGCCAGGGCGGACAGCTCCTCCTTGAGGATCTGCCGCACCAGGGCGTCGTCGGACAGCACCCGGCGGAAGTAGGCGATCTTCTCCTCTAGGTCGTCGTACTCCTTCTGCAGCTTCTCCCGGTCGAGGCCCTGCAGGGCCTTCAGGCGCATATCCAGAATGGCCTGGGCCTGGACCTGGTCCAGCCCGAAGCGGGCCATCAGATTTTCCCGGGCATCGTCGTAGCTCTCCCGGATGATCTTGATGACCTCGTCAATATTATCCTGTGCGATGAGCAAACCCTCCAGCAGGTGGGCCCGCTCCAGGGCCTTGTTCAGGTCGAACCTCGTGCGGCGGATGATTATTTCCTCCTGGAAGGCCAGGTACTCGTCGATGATGTGCCGCAGGGACAGGATTTTCGGCTGGCGCTGGTTGTCCACCAGTGCCAGCATATTGACGGCGAAGGTGGTCTGCAGCTGAGACTGGGCAAACAGGCGGTTTAAGACCACCTGAGGATTGGCGTCCCGCTTCAGCTCAATGACGACGCGCATACCGTTGCGGTCGGACTCATCCCGGATGTCGGAAATCCCGTCCAGGCGCTTGTCCTCCACCTGCTCGGCGATGTTCTTAATGAGCATACGCTTGTTCACCTGGTAGGGCAGCTCCGTAATAACGATGCGGGTGCGGTCCTTGCCGAACTCCTCAAACTCGTGCCTTGCCCGAACCACCAGCCGGCCCCGGCCGGTGGCGTAAGCGGCCCGGATACCGCTGCGGCCCATGATAATACCCTTTGTGGGGAAATCAGGGCCCTTGATATGCTCCATGAGGTCTGCCAGGGTGGCGTCCGGGTCATCCAGCACGCAGATGCACGCGCCGATGACCTCCCGCAGGTTGTGGGGCGGAATATTGGTGGCCATACCCACGGCAATGCCGGAGGAGCCGTTCACCAGCAGGTTGGGGAACCGGGCCGGAAGCACCCGTGGCTCCTTCCGGCTCTCGTCGAAGTTGGGGTCCCAGTCCACGGTGTCCTTTTCAATGTCCCGGAGCATCTCGTTGGAGATTTTGGAGAGTCTTGCCTCGGTGTAGCGGTAGGCGGCGGCGGGGTCGCCGTCCACGGAGCCGAAGTTGCCGTGTCCGTCCACCAGCATGTAGCGCATGGAAAAGTCCTGGGCCAGACGTACCAGGGCGTCGTACACCGATGCATCGCCGTGGGGATGATACCGGCCCAGCACATCGCCCACGCAGGTGGCGGACTTCTTAAAGGGCCGGTCAGAGGTGAGGTTGTCCTCGTACATGGCGTAGAGAATACGCCGGTGGACGGGCTTCAGGCCGTCCCGCACGTCGGGCAGCGCCCGGCCCACGATAACGGACATGGCGTACTCGATGTACGACTTCTCCATCTCCGGCACCAGGGGCGACTCCACAATGTGCTGCTGGGGATACCGGATCTCCTCCGGATCGTATTGGGGTTTTTTACTCATATTGTTTCTCCTTGTCAGAGACTTAAATCCTTCCAAAAAGGATTCATCATTTGGATCAGCTCATTTTTTCTTCTGCGGTTCCAGGATTTTATCTGCTTTTCCCGTGCAATGGCGGAAACTGCATCCGTTGTGGATTCAACATAAACCAGCTTTGTTACATTATATTTTGCCGTAAAGCTATTGGGGTCTGCGTGGGTCTTATGCTCCCAAATTCTGCGCTCCAGGTTGCTGGTCACGCCGGTGTAAAGGGTCACATTGGTGGTGCTTGCCAGGATGTATACATAGTACACGCAATGTTACCCCCTATCCTGTCATTGCGAAGCCAGTGCGCTCACTGGCTGTGGCAATCCGCTCTCCCCGTCCCTTGTGCAGGGGTATTACGGATTCCCACGACCAGTCTGCGGACTGGTCTCGGAATGACACTCCTAAATCATTAGTAATCCAAATTCACCGCATATTTCGCCTTCTGCTCAATGAACTCCTTCCGGGGCTCCACCTTCTCGCCCATAAGCACCGTAAAGGTGGCGTCGGCGGCCACGGCGTCGTCCAGGGTAATGCGGCGCAGAGTTCTCTTCTCCGGGTCCATAGTGGTCTCCCACAGCTCGTGGGGATTCATCTCGCCCAGGCCCTTGAAGCGGCTGATGTCCACCTTGGCCTCGGGATTATCCCCCCGGAGCAGGGCGGAGACCGCATCCCGCTCCTCATCGGAGTAGGCGACCCGGGTCTGCTTGCCCCGGCTCAGCTTATACAGCGGCGGCACCGCCGAATACACATATCCGTTCTCGATGAGCGGCCGCATGAAGCGGAAGAAGAAGGTCAGCAGCAGCGTGCGGATGTGCGCGCCGTCCACATCGGCATCGGCCATGATGATGATTTTATGATAGCGCAGCTTATCCGCGTCGAACTCATCGCCGATGCCCGCCCCCAGGGCGGTGATGACCGGCTGGAGCTTGTCGTTTCCGTAGACCTTATCCGCCCGGGCCTTTTCCACGTTGAGCATCTTACCCCACAGGGGGAGGATGGCCTGGAAGCGGGAGTCGCGCCCTTGGGTGGCGGAGCCTCCTGCGGAGTCGCCCTCCACGATGTAAAGCTCTGTCAGCTCCGGGTTATTTTCATTGCAGTCCCGGAGTTTGTCGGGCATGGCCGCACCGCCTAAGGCCGTCTTGCGCCGGATGGATTCCCGGGCCTTCCGGGCGGCCTCCCGGGCACGGTTGGCGGTGAGGGCCTTGTCCAAAATAGTCCGGGCCACCGCCGGATGCTCCTCCAGGTATACCGCCAGCTGGTCGGATACGATGCCGTCCACCAGGGTGCGGATGTAGGCGTTACCCAGCTTGTCCTTGGTCTGCCCCTCGAACTGGGCCTCCGTCAGCTTCACGGAGATCACCGCCGCGATGCCCTCCCGGCAATCCTCGCCGGAGACCTTGTCGTCCCCGTCCTTGAGCATCCCGTATTTGGTGCCGTAGGCGTTCAGCACCCGGGTCAGCGCCGCCTTGAAGCCGGTTTCGTGCATACCGCCGCCGGGGGTATGGATGTCGTTGGCAAAGGAGACCAGGGTCTCGTTGTAGCCGTCGTTATATTGCAGGGCGATCTCCGCCGTGGAGTCCCCCTTGGCGCCGGAGAGGTAGATGACCTCCTGGTGCAGGGGGGTCTTGTTGCGGTTGAGATAGGTCACATACTCCCTTATGCCCCCCTCGTAGCACATGGTCTCCCCCTGCTCGCTGCCGGGCCGGGCATCGGTGATGGTGATGCGCAGCCCCGCATTCAGAAACGCCTGCTCCCGCATACGGGTGTGGAGGATGTCATAGTCATACACCAGGGTGTCAAACACCTCCGAATCGGGCTTGAAGGTGACGGTGGTGCCGGTGTGGTCTGTGTCGCCGATGATCTTCATCTCCTGGGTAATGTCGCCCCGGGAGAATTTCATCTCATAAATGTGGCCGTTTTTGTGAACCTGCACCTCCAGCCACTCCGACAGGGCATTCACCACGGAGGCGCCCACGCCATGAAGGCCGCCGGAGACCTTATAGCCCCCGCCGCCGAACTTGCCGCCGGCGTGGAGCACGGTGTAAACCACCTCCAGGGCAGGCCGCCCGGTCTGGGGCTGGATGTCCACGGGGATGCCGCGTCCGTTATCGGTAACGGTGATGGTATCACCGGGATTGATGGTCACGGTGATGTCCGTGCAGTAGCCGGCCAGGGCCTCGTCGATGGCGTTGTCCACGATCTCGTACACCAGGTGGTGCAGGCCAGAGGAGGAGGTAGAGCCGATGTACATACCGGGCCGCTTACGCACGGCCTCCAGGCCCTCCAGCACTTGGATCTCCGAGGCATCATATTCCGTATCCACGGCGATGACTTTTTCCAGTTCTGACATAAATCCTATCCTTTCTCAAGGGAAGATGATCTTCCGCTGTATTTACAAAACAAAGACGCAGGGAACAAAGGAAACAAAATAAGCTGCGTTACGGCGGGGCGATGTGGGCATCGCCCCCTACGAAATTCTATCGTTATACAGTGTGTAGGGGCCGATGCCTACATCGGCCCGGTGGCACCGACTTTCAAACCGTGCGTAGGGGTGGACGCCCCTGTCCGCCCGGCGCTTCTACTCTCCCCTGCTCCGCTTCTGCAGGGTCTGGGGATTCAGCTGCGAAATATACACGATCTGTCTGTGATACGGGTGGTCGCACACCAAAAAGGACTTGGGAATGTCCTCCGTCACCGGCACCACCACACCCTCTCGCTCCGCTTTTTCCAAAAATTCCCGGGTGCGCCTCGACTGGGAGGTAATGTCCAGGTCGAATATGCCGATGATCCGCTTTTCCGGGATCATAGCATTCTGCCCGATATGCAGATAGCTCACAAAAGCACCTCCCCGTTTTGGATGTGAAACAGCCTCCCCGCCTGCAGGCGGTCCAGCCGGTCGTTTTCGCAGCAGGTGATGAACACCTGACCGCCGGAAATGCGATTTAATACATACTCCTGCCGCTTGGGGTCCAGCTCCGACAGCACATCATCCAGCAGCATCACCGGGTACTCCCCCACGGCGCTGCGGTGTATCTCCCGGTCAGCTAATTTCAGCGACAGCGCCGCCGTGCGTACCTGCCCCTGGGAGCAGAACTGCCTGGCGCTCCTTCCGTTTACCTCTACGATAAAGTCATCCTTATGGGGCCCCGACAGGCACAGCCCCGAGGCAAGCTCCGCATGATAATGGCTCTCCTGGTGCTCGCGTAAATTTTGGGCGATGTCCTCTGTCTTGGCAAAGGGGTCCAAAACGGTTTTCACCGTCTCATAGCCCAGGGTCAATTTTTCCCGGCCGCCGCTGCAATCCTCGTGGGCCGGGGCAGCGTAGCCCTCCAGGGCCCGGCAATACCGGGCCCGGTAGTAGATAAGGATGGCTCCCACCCGGCACATGCGCTCGTTAAAGTCCGGCAGCATGGCCAGCAGCCCCGGATTATCCTCCCGGTCCCGCAGGATACGGTTCTTATGCTCATAAAGCCGATGATACTCCGCCAAGGCCTGGGCATATCGGGGCCGCAGCTGGCACAGGGATTGATCCATGAATTTTCGCCGGGCCGCCGCCCCCTCCCGGATAAGGAACAGATCCTCCGGACAAAAGAAAACCGTGTGCAGCACGTCGGACAGCTCTGCGGCGTTTTTGGCCGCAACGCCGTTGACGGTCATTTTCCGCCGCCGGCCTGCCTGCAAGGTAATGTCCGTCACAAACTCTCTGTCCCGGGAGAAAATTTTCCCGGTAATGCGGGCCTGCTGTCCGTCAAAGGTTATAAGCTCCCGGTCACTTCTTGTCCGGGGAGACTTGCCGCAGGAGAGATAAACTATAGCCTCCAGGAGGTTCGTTTTTCCCTGGGCGTTCTCCCCGTGAATGACGTTGCAGGCAGGGTCAAAGGCCAGGGTCTGCTCCCGGTAGTTGCGAAAGCCCACCAGGGTCAAGCTATTGATCTGCATATTTTACGCCGTAGTCGGCCCCATCAAAGGTCACGGTGTCGCCGGGGCGGATTTTCTTGCCCCGCTGGGTGCAGACCTCGCCGTTTACCAGCACAGCTCCCTCCTGCACCTCTATTTTCGCCTCGCCGCCGGTGGACACTGCATCCGCCAGCTTCAGCAGATCCTGCAATTTGATAAATTCCGTTGTAATGGTCACGATCTTCATGTTTTCCGCTCCTTACACCTTCAGCCGCACCGGCAGCACCATATAAAGAAAGCTGTCGCCGCCGTCCACGGGGGTCATGACGCAGGGGCTGATGCCGGTATTCAGCTCCATTACCACCTGATCCACCGGGGCAAAGCGCAGGGCGTCCATAAGATAGCGGTTGTTGAAGCCAATTTCCAGGCCCTGGCCGTCCCCCTCCACAGGGCACACGTCCGTTGCCTCGCCGTTGCCGGTCTTGGCGGACATGGTGATGCAGCCGCTTCCCATAATGCAGCGGACAGGGCTTTTCAGCTTCTCGCTGATAACCACGCTCACCCGGTCCAGGCTGCTGAGCATGGTCTTGCTGTCCACGGTGAGGCGGATGGGATTGTTCCGGGGGATGGCGTTCTTGTAGTCCAGGAAATCCCCCTCCAGCTTCCGGCAGATGAGCTGGGTAGAGCCGGTTTCAAAGAGCAGGTGACGCTTTCCAAGCATCACGGTGATAGCCTCCTCGCTGTCCTCGCAAATCTTCTCCACCTCGTTTAAGGCGCTGCCGGGGCATACAAACCGGAAGGCGCCGCCCTCCAGCTGCTCTATCTTCTCCCGGCGCAGAGCCAGGCGGAAGCCGTCCACGGACACCACCGTTACCCCATCGATGCCTACCTCAAAGAGGGAGCCGGTGTGGATGGGGCGGTTTTCGTTGGTAGAAACGGCGAAGGAGGTCTGGTTGATCATAGCCTTCAGGATCCCCTGCTGCACGGTCATGGAGTAGTCGCTCTCCACCTCGGGCATCTCCGGATAATCATCGGCAGACAGGCCCAAAATTTCAAACCGGGCGTCCCCGCAGGTGAGGGTGACCATGAATTTTTCATCCGCAGAGAAAACGATAACGTCATCGGGCATTTTCCGGATGATGTCGCCGAACAGACGGGAGTTGAGCACGATGCGTCCGCCCTCCCGGATATCGGCCTCCAGCCGGGTGCGGATGCCGGTCTGCATGTTGTAGCCGGACAGGGTCAGCACGTCCGTCCCCTCCAGCAGCAGCCCCTCCAGAGCGGGGATGGAGCTTTTGGTGGCCACGGTGCGGGAGGCGGTATTCACGGCGAGCTGCAGCAGCGCCTTTTCGCAGGAGAATTTCAGCATCTGGATCATCCTTTCTTTTTTTTTGAAAAATCCCGCGCATATTTTATGCGCACAGTACATAAGCTAAGTATTTTTTAGTAACAGTAGTCGTAGGGAAAACAATTGTGGAAAAAGTAAGCAAAGCCGCGAAACGGCTCGTTTTTTTCTCCACAGGAGGGCGGGAAAAATATCCACAGGTTTCCACGGATAATTGGGCAAAAACGGAAGCTGCTCCCTTTTCCACAGAAAGTTCACAAGCTATGTGGAGAAATTACCCCCGGGCGCTGTTATTGATATTGGTGGTGATCTGCTTCACGGTTTCGGCAAAGGCCGGGTCGGAGCGCATCTGCTTTTCCACCTTGTCCAGGGAATGCAGCACCGTGGTGTGGTCCCTGTCGCCGAACTCCTTGCCGATGTCCACCAGGTTCATGCAGATCATCCGCCGCATGAGGTACATGGCGATCTGACGGGCGTTGACCACCTCCCGGCCCCGGCTCTGGCCCCGGAGCACATCCTCGTCAATGTGATAGGTGGAGCAGATGAAGTCCACCACTGCCTGGGCTGTGGGAATGTACTCGTTGTTTTTCTTGATCATATCCCGGATGGCCTTGAGGATGTCCTCCTGGCTCATGGTGCTGCCCATGAGGTCGTAATAGGCTAAGATTTTATTCAGGGTGCCCTCAATCTGACGGACGTTGGCGGTGACGTTCTCTGCGATGAGGTCAGACACCGGATCTGACAGCTTCACCCCCAGCATGGCGGACTTGTTTTTTACGATGGCGAGGCGCGTCTCGTAGTCGGGGGGCGTCACGTCCACCATCAGGCCCCACTCAAAGCGGGTGCGCAGCCGGTCCTCCAGCTTGGTCATCTCCCGGGGCGGCCGGTCGGAGGTGAGAACGATCTGCTTGCCGGCCTCGTACAGGGAGTTGAAGGTGTGGAAGAACTCCTCCTGGGTCTGCTCCTTACCGGCGATGAACTGCACGTCGTCCACCAGCAGCAGTGTCGCCTGGCGGTATTTCTCCCGGAACTCGGCGTTTTTTCCCTCCCGGATGGAGGCCACCAGCTCGTTGGTAAAGTCGTCTCCCTTGATGTATACCACCTTGGCGTCCGGATAGTTCTGCTTTAGTCCGTGGGCGATGGCGTAGAGCAGATGGGTCTTGCCCAGGCCGGAGTCCCCGTAGATGAACAGGGGGTTATAGTTCACGCCCGGCCTGTCGGACACGGCGTGGGCGGCAGCGTAGGCCAGCTTGTTGCTGGGGCCCACTACATAGGTCTCAAAGGTGAACGTCCCGGAGTCCTCCAGGTCCCCCGGATAGTCGGGTTTGATGCCGTGATAAGCGGACAGCTGATCGTCGTTGAGGATCTTGATCTCAAAATCCGCGGAGAACAGATCCCGCAGGGCGTCCCGGATATAGGACAGAAACCGGGTCTCAATGGTTTTCTTCTTAAATTCGTTGCCGCAGTGCAGCACGAAAGCAGAATCCTCCATAGTGACCACGTCTACCTCGTCAAACCAGGTGTTGATGGTGGTGGGGGCCAGCTGCTGTGACATCTGCTGCAGCACGCTGCCCCATACATCGGTCAGTGAATTCAAAGTGATAGCTCCCCTTTCCCAAAAGCAAATTCTATCTATAGGGTAAATCCGGCCCGGTGTTGCCCATCCTGGGACAACGCTGTGGAAAATATTTCTGTGTCAGCCACCGCTCACCGCCCCACTGGGAAGGGGCGGCACATAGGCACCGTAAGTATATCATAAAGACATAAAAAAGTCCACACTTATATATTAGATAATGTATAAATCTTTTTTTCTTTTTCCGGGAAAACACGCCGCCTGCGGAGAAATATTTCTGTTGACAGGCCCTTTTACATTATGTATAATGAACAAAGTGCCGTATTTTCGGCACCTGACTTTTTCAACTGCGGGGCGGAGGAAGCTTCGCCCGCCGTCGAGTAAGTGTGGCGGCCCGGTTGCCGCCGCCGGATTTTCTATGTAATGGAGGTGTCCTGCAATGTTCCGTACCTATCAGCCCAAGAAGCGCCAGCGCTCCAAGGTGCACGGCTTCCGCAAGAGAATGGCTACTGCCAACGGCCGCAAGGTTTTGGCTCGTCGCCGTGCCAAGGGTCGCGCTCGTCTGACCCTCTGAGGTCACGGAAGGTGCATCCGGCATAGCTCGTGAAAAACAGGGACGGTGGAAGGGAAAACTGCCGTCCCTATTCGTCTATGCAAATGTCGCTTGGCAGTGTAACTTTAAGCCGGGAGAAAACCATGAAAGCAGCCGTAACCGTCAAGGAAAATTACGAATTTCGCCGCATCTACCGCAAGGGCCGCTCCGCTGTGAGCCCCTATTTTGTGGTGTACTGCCTGAAGAATCGGGCCGGGGCCAGCCGCCTGGGTATCACGGTGAGTAAGAAGCTGGGTCATGCGGTGGTGCGCAACCGGGTGCGCCGCCGGATCCGGGAGATTTACCGCCTGAACCGGGATAAAATGCGCCCCGGGTGGGACGTGATTGTGGTGGGCCGTGGCCGCAGCGCAGCAGGTCCGTATCGGAAGATGAACGAGGCGTATTTGGATTGCCTGCGCCGGCTCTCCCTGCTGCAGGAGGAGGGCGAGGCATGAAAAAAGCATGTATGGCCGCCATCCGGTTTTACCAGCGGGAGGTTTCCCCTCTATTTCCGCCCCGGTGCCGCTATATTCCCACCTGTTCGGAGTACGCTCTGGAGGCGGTGGAAAAATACGGCGCCGTAAAGGGCAGCTTTCTTGCCGCCAAGCGTATATTGAGATGCAATCCCTTCCACAAGGGCGGGTATGATCCCGTTCCGTAACCATCGGCTTTTCCCAAGAACTAAACGGAGGAAAAAAATATGTTCGCACAACTCGGATATTATATCTGTGTGCCTTTTGCCTGGCTGACCCGCCTGTTCTATTCCCTCACCGGGTCCTACGGCCTGGCGCTGATCCTGTTCACCCTGGTGGTGAAGCTGGTGATCCTGCCCTTCCAGCTGAAGGGTAAGAAGAGCATGCTGCGTATGAACCGTATGCAGGGCAAGATAAAGGATATCCAGACCCGCTACGCCAATAATAAGCAGCGCCAGCAGGAGGAGATGGCCAACCTCTACGCCCAGGAGGGCGTGAACCCCATGTCCGGCTGTCTGTGGTCCTTCCTGCCCTTCCCCATTCTCATCGCCCTGTACGCCATCATCCGCCAGCCCCTGCGTTACCTCATGGGTCTCAGCATGGACACCATCAGCGCCATCACCGACGCGGCCACCAAGCTGGGATACACCGTGGCAGAGGGGAGCCAGGCTGCGGCCTATGAGCAGATCTACCTGGCCAAGTTCGTCCATCAGAACTGGGACAGCTTCCAGGGCCAGTTTGACGGGCTCATCAACCTGGACTATAACTTCCTGGGCATGGACCTGGCCAGCCAGGGCTCCCAGCTCTTTAAGCAGATCACCACCGGCGGCTGGCCGGTCATCGGTGTGCTGCTGCTGCCGGTTATTGCCACAGCCCTGCAGTTCCTCATGACCCTTATCAGCATGAAGGCCACCGGCAATGCCGCCGGCTCCCAGGGCAAGATGATGATGTACCTCATGCCCCTGATAACCCTGTGGATGGGCTATATCCTGCCTGCCGCCCTGTGCGTGTACTGGATTGCCAACACCGCCTTTGCCACCATTCAGGAGCAGGTGCTCAATAAGTACTTCAACAAGATCCTGGACCGGGAGGAAACGGACAAGGAGCGCGCCAAGCGCGAGGCCCGGGCCGCCAAGATGATGGCCTCCCGGGAGCGGATGCTGCAGCAGCAACAGCAGTATGAGAAGTCCAAGTCCGGCAATAACAATAATAAGAAAAAGAGTCAAGCTGCCAAAAAGCCGGAGAAAAAGGCCGGCACCAATGAAAACGGCCGGGTGGGCCAGCGTCCCTATGCCCGCGGCCGCGCTTACAGCGAGCATCACTACGACGAATAAGGAGTTTTGTCATGCGTTATATTGATGTAACAGGCAAGACCGAGGAGGAGGCCGTCCGCAAGGCGCTGGAGCAGCTCCATCTGGAGCGGGATGACGTGTCCCTGGAGATATTGGAGCGTTCCAAGAGCGGATTTTTAGGCATCGGCAGCAGCCCGGCCAAGGTGCGGGTGCGCTACGAGCTGGACGTTGTGGAGGAGCCGGAGGTCAAGACCCCGGCCCCCCAGGCAAAGCCCGCCGAAAAGAAGGCCGCCGAGAGCAAGCCTGTAGAAAAGAAGCCCGCCGAGAAGAGACCGGCGGAGAAGAAGCCTATCGAGAAAAAGCCCGAGGCCAAGCCCGTGGAAAAGCCGGCCGAGCCGGCTGCCCCCTCTGCCACCGCCTGTGATAATGACGATGCCCGCCGCATCACGCAGTTCCTGGCGGGCCTGCTGGAGCACATGGAGTGCAAGGCGGAGATCAAGGTGTACGAGGAAGAGAAGAACCGCTACAAGGTCATCCTGGAGGGCCAGCGCCTGGGTGCGCTCATTGGCCGCCGGGGCGAGACCCTGGACGCTATCCAGCAGCTGACCAACTATGCTGTGAACAGTGGCCGGGATAAGCGCCTTCGGATCCATGTGGACGCGGAGAATTACCGTGCCAAGCGGGAGCAGAGCCTGGAGAGCCTGGCCCATAAGGTGGCCGGCAAGGTGCTCAAGTATCGCCGCAGCGTGACCCTGGAGCCCATGAATGCCTATGAGCGCCATGTGATCCACGCCGCCCTGCAGGATAAGGCGGGCGTCACCACCTATTCTGTGGGCACGGAGCCTAACCGCCGCGTGGTCGTAGCCTACGACCGGGGCAACCGGTAAAGTAGAGTTAAAAGCAGAAAAACAGACCGGGTATTCCCGGTCTGTTTTTTTTGCTGATCCCCCTGTAAAAAGCATGTCATTGCGAGGCCGCAATGCGCCCGTGGCAATCCGCACCCCTACTTATTTTTATGCTATCTTGACAAATAAACTAAAAATCGCTATAATTTCGACAGGCGCTGCACGAACGGCAGGCGGTTGGTCACACCACCCGAAAGGGGGTGAGGCTGTGCGAATTACACTACATATCGGGCCCTATACGGTCACGATCATCGTAAAACGCAGAAACCGCCACCCCGGCAGGTGACGGTTTCCTTCGAGAAATTTAGTTAACTACTTGGGCTAACCGCTTGTCGCAGCGCCTTTCTACATTCATTATAGCAAAAATATCCCCCATGTCAAGCGCTGCGCTTCAGATTCCAAAAAACCGCCGTCCGTTTTCCCAGGTGGCATTTTCCACCTCCTCCGGGGTCAGGCCCTTGATCTGGGCGATCTTCTCCGCCACAAAGCGCACATAGGACGAGTCGTTCCGCTCCCCCCGGTGGGGCACCGGGGTCAGATACGGCGCATCCGTCTCAATCATCAGCATAGAAAGGGGCACCGCGGCGATGACCTCCGGGGCCTTTTTTGCGTTTTTGAAGGTGGCCGCCCCGTTAAATGACAGCATCCAACCCATTTGGATCAGCTCCCGTGCCATTTCCGCAGACCCGGCGAAGCAGTGGAATACCCCCTTGACCCGGGGAAATTCCCGCACGATGGCCATAGTGTCCCCGTGGGCATCCCGGTCGTGGATGATAACGGGCAGCTGCAGCTCCTCCGCCAGCCCCAGCTGCCGGCGCAGCACCTCCTGCTGCAGCGCTCTGGGAGGGTTTTCCGCCCAGTAATAGTCCAGGCCGATCTCCCCGATGGCCACCACCCTGGGATTTTTTGCCAAATTCCGCAGGGCGTCTATCTGCTCCGGCACAAAGTCGCCGCAGTTTTCCGGGTGGATGCCCACAGCGGCGTATACAAAGTCATATTTTTCCGCCAGCGCCACCGCCATCCGGGAGGTGGGCAAATCGCAGCCGGGGTTCACGATAAGGCCCACATTTTTCTCCGGCATACTCGCCAGCAAGGCGTCCCGGTCGGCGTCAAAGCGCTCATCGTCATAGTGGGCATGGGTGTCAAACAGCATAGCCTTAGTCCTTGTGCAGCTGCGTGTCGGCAATGCAGTCGTCCTTGATGACCCGGAGACGCTTCATATGCTCCTGCTCCATGTGTATGCGCTGGTGCTCGGCGGTGTCCCACTCCTCCAGCAGGAGAATTTCGTCCTCGTTCTGGCAGGAGAGATAGTAGTCATACCGCAGGCAGCCCTCCTCCGCTCGGATGGCCGCAAGGATGCCGCCCTCCACGATGCGCCGCAGGAACTCCTCCCGGCGGCCGGGCTTGGCAAAGTAATTCACAGATAGCTTCAGCATTTTTTAAACCTCCAATTCCAAATACACCGGACAGTGGTCGCTGCCGAATATGTCGCTGCGGATGTCCGCCGCCTTTACCTTTCCAATAAACCGCGCCGACACAAGGAAGTAGTCGATCCTCCACCCCACGTTCTTGTCCCGGGCGTGGAAGCGATAGCTCCACCAGGAGTAGCGGTCCGTCACATCGCCGTGTATGTAGCGGAAGGTGTCCACGAAGCCCGCGTCCAGAAGCTGCGACATTTTCTCCCGCTCCTGGTCGGTAAAGCCGGGGTTCTGGTGGTTGGTCTTGGGGTTTTTCAGGTCGATCTCCCGGTGGGCCACGTTCAGGTCGCCGCAGTACACCACGGGCTTTTTCCCGTCCAGCTCCTGTAGGTACTCCCGCAGGTCGTCCTCCCACTGCATCCGGTAGGAAAGGCGCCTGAGCCCATCCTGGCTGTTGGGAGTGTAGCAGCACACCAGGTAAAAGGCCGGGTACTCCGCCGTGATGATCCGCCCCTCGTGGCGGTGTTCGTCGGGGCCGAAGTCATAGGTCACGGACAGGGGCTCGGTTTTCGTCAGTATGGCCGTGCCGGAGTAGCCCTTTTTGTCAGCGGAGTTAAAATACCGGTGATAGCCCGGCAGATCAAAAACCGCCTGCTCCGGCTGCAGCTTCGTCTCCTGCAGGCAGATGACGTCCGGATCCTCCGCCGCCACATAGTCCAAAAATCCCTTGCCCAGGGCGGCCCGCAGGCCGTTCACATTCCAGCTTATCAGTTTCATGGGTCGCTCCTTCGCGGTTGGGTTTTCCCCATTATACCATGCCGCAAAGCGGAATGGTATAATGCTGCCATATTTTTCGGTTCCCGGCGGAGCCGGGGAGAAAAATGGCAAAAAATAAAAGTATAATGGCTGCACTGCTGCCATTATAGCACACCAAAGCTCAAAACCCAACAAAAACATTGACAAAGCCGCCTCGGGAGAATAATATAATATCTAATGGTAAAGGCTAAAAAAGCCTCGCAGAGTTTCCGCCCGCAGGCGGAAAAAAATAAAATCGTTTTTCACCGCGACATGCGCGTGGGGAAAAACACCTCTCAGGCTGCAAGTGTGTAATTTTGAGCCAAGGGCTTAAAATTATGCGCGCAGCAGACTGCGAGCCTTTTGTCGGAAAATTCCTTCGGAATTTTCGACAGTATTAAAATGGCAGTGAAGGAAAGAGTACCCCATTTTAGACCGCCAAAGAGAGCCCGGCCGGGTGAAAGCGGGCGCGGGACGGATGGGGGAACATGGCTCCGGAGCCGCCGGGTCGAGGGCACCTGTGCCTTAGGCTCGGACGGGGGCGCCCGTAACAGCGCAGAGGTGTAACGGCACTTCATGAGGCCGACCTGCGTGAGCAGGCGGCGAAGCAAGGTGGTATCACGGTGTTTCGGCATCGTCCTTGGCAAAACGCCGGGGACGATTTTGTTTTTTCATCTTGTGCCAAACCGCGCTCCCCTGCCATGTGTCATTGCGAAGCCGGTGACCGCCGCCACTGGTGCGGCGATCCGCAACCCCTGTTTCCTACGGCATTCCATCGTTAAACAGTGCGTAGGGGCCGATGGCCCTGTTGCGGTGCCCAAAATTTCCGCGCTGCCTTACGGCGGACGCTGGAAATTTTGACCGCGGCCACTCGCTCACTTCGCTGTATCCGCCACTGGCGGCGCTCAGATCGCTCCCCACATCGGCCCGGCTGCACCAGCCATTAATCAACGCATCCGTAGGGCGGGGAGCCTACACCCCGCCGCCTACCGCACCGGGCGGATAGAGCCGTCTGCCCCTGCAGCCAACCCATCAACAATTTTAAGCCGCTCTTCCATTCGGAGCGGCGGAAAAGGAGATAAAATCCATGGAAAAGAAAACGTTTTATATCACCACTCCCATCTACTACCCCTCTGACAAGCTCCATATCGGCCATAGCTACTGCACCGTGGCCACGGACGCCATCGCCCGCTATAAGCGCCTCCAGGGCTACGACGTCATGTTCCTCACCGGCACCGACGAGCACGGCCAGAAGATCGAGACCAAGGCCGAAGAAGCCGGCATGACCCCCCAGGCCTTTGTGGATAAGATCGTCAACGGCGAAAAGGGCGTGCGGGACCTGTGGAAGCTGATGAATATTTCCAACGACCGCTTCATCCGCACCACCGATGACTACCACTGCCGGGCCGTGCAGAAGATCTTCAAAAAGATGTACGAAAAGGGCGACATCTACAAGGGCGCCTACAAGGGCAAGTACTGCACCCCCTGCGAGAGCTTCTGGACCGAGAGTCAGCTGGTGGACGGCAAGTGCCCCGACTGCGGCCGGGAGGTCCACGACGCCCAGGAGGAGGCATACTTCTTCCGCCTGAGCAAGTACGCAGACCGCGTGCAGCACCTGCTGGAGGATACGGACTTCCTCCAGCCCCGCAGCCGCGTGAACGAGATGGTGAATAACTTCATTAAGCCCGGCCTTGAGGATCTGTGCGTCAGCCGCACCAGCTTCACCTGGGGCATTCCCGTGGACTTTGACCCGGGCCATGTGGTCTATGTGTGGGTGGACGCCCTGTTCAACTACTGCACCGCCCTGGGCTTCTGCAACGATCAATACCACGATTACGACAAGTACTGGCCCGCGGACTATCACATCGTGGGCAAGGAGATCGTCCGCTTCCACTCCATCATCTGGCCCGCCATGCTTATGAGCATGGAGATGCCGTTGCCCAAGCATGTGTATGGCCACGGCTGGCTGGTCATCGACGGCGGCAAGATGTCAAAGTCCAAGGGCAACGTGGTGGACCCCTATGTCCTGGCGGAGAAGTTCGGCGTAGATGCCCTGCGCTTCTTCCTGCTGCGCACCTTCCCCTTCGGCACCGACGGCAACTTCTCCAATGAGCTGCTGATAAGCACCATCAATGTGGACCTGGCCAACGACCTGGGGAACCTGGTCAGCCGCACCTGCGCTATGGTGGAGAAGTATTTCGGCGGCACCCTGCCCGCAGACCGGGAGGACAGCCCCGCCGACTGCGAGCTGAAGAAGCTGGTCAGCACCCTTCGTGACCGCTACGAGGCTGAGATGGATAAGCTCCAGCTGCAAAACGGGCTGGAGGAAATTTTCAAGGTCATCGACCGGGCCAACAAGTATATCGATGAAAACGCCCCCTGGAAGCTGGCCAAGGAGGAGGGCAAGGAGGCCCGCCTTGCCGCGGTGCTCTATAACCTGCTGGAGACCGTGCGCATCTGCACCGTCCTGCTGACCCCCTTCATCCCCGCCAGCTGCGACAAGATCTTTGACCAGATCGGCGCCTGTGAGGGCTGCCGCACCTGGGACAGCGCCGCCCGGTGGGGCAAGCTGAAAAATACCGTCACTGTCCATAAGGGGGAGGCCCTGTTCCCCCGTCTGGACGCCGAGAAGGCCCTGGCGGAGCTGAACGCTATGCAGGAGGCCCAGCGCAAGGCCGCTCTGCCCGACCTGGAGCTGGAGCCTTTCACCCAGGAGGATGTGGATTTTGACACCTTCTGCCGCTCCGATTTCCGGGCCGTGAAGATCAAGGCCTGCGAGGCGGTGAAAAAGAGCGACAAGCTCCTGAAGTTCACCCTGGACGACGGCTCCGGTACTGACCGCACCATCGTCTCCGGCATCCACCATTACTATGAGCCGGAGGAACTGGTGGGCAAGACCGCCGTGGCCATTTTGAATCTGCCCGCCCGGAAGATGATGGGCATCCCCTCCTGCGGCATGCTCATTTCCGCCGTGCATAAGGAAAAGGGCGAGGAAAAGCTGCACCTGCTGCTGCTGGATGACTCCATCCCCGCCGGCGCCAAGCTGTGCTGACCCGGTGAAAATAAGAGAGAAAAAAGAGAACGCCCCCGGCGTTCTCTTTTTTTACATCTGTTGCCCAATGTTGCGAGGGCGTTCCTGCGCACGGGCCCCCCAGGCGGGGCGATGTGGGCATCGCCCCCTACGGAGGTCTATCGGGAAACAGTGCGTAGGGGCGGAGCCCTGCCCGCCTCACTGGCAAAGCATCCGTAGGGGCCGATGCCTACATCGGCCCGCCCCACCGTATTTCTTGTAACCTGTCATTGCGAAGCCAGTGCGCACACTGGCTGTGGCAATCCGTTCCTCCCGGCTCTTGCGCAAGGGTATTACGGATTCCCACGTTGCTTCGCTCCTCGGAATGACAGGCAGGGATCCGCGCCGGTACGCGCCAATTCAACTTCGCCCTCTCACATGCCCAATAACCGTCGCCGCCAAAAACGCCGCCAGGGAGGTCACCACCACCGACGCACCCACAGGCAGGCTCAGCAGGTACGAGCCTATCAGCCCCACGCAAAAGCACACCACGGAGAGGCACCCCGCCAGGATTACCACGCCGAAGAAGCTCTTTTTCAGCCGCATGGCCGTCAGGGCCGGGAAAATCACCAGGCTGGAGATGAGCATGGCGCCCATGAGCCGCATACCCAGCACGATGGTCAGGGCCGTCAGTACCGCCAGCAGGGTGTTGTACACCCCAACCTTCATGCCCGTGGCCCGGGAGAAGCTCTCGTCAAAGGTGATGGCGAAAAGCTGGTGGTAAAACAGCCCGAACAGCACCAAAACCGCCGCGGACACGCCGATGCTCAAGGCCACATCCGCCCGGCTCAGGGCCAGGATGGAGCCGAACATATAGCTGTCCACGTCCGTTGTCATGCCGGTGGTAAGGCTGGTAACGATGATGCCGATGGCCAGGGCCGAGGCGGACACCACCGCGATGGCGGCGTCAGCCCCCAGGCGGCTCCGCTCGGTCATCCGCAGCAGCCCCAGGGCTGCAAGGACCACCACCGGGATGGAAACCGGCAGCGGTGCCCATCCGCAGGCCACCGCCACCGACAGCGCCCCGAAGGAGACATGGCTCAGGCCGTCGCCGATCATGGAGTACCGCTTCAGCACCAGGGGAACCCCCAAAAGCGCCGCGCACACAGACACCAAAATCCCCACCACAAAGGCCCGGACGATAAACGGATAGGTAAACATTTCCAGCAGGATCATGCGCTCTCACCTCCGAATCGCCGGCCCATGGGCGAAGATAGATACTCCTGCACCGTGCCGAAGAAATGCTGCCTCTGGCCGGCGTGGAGGATAAAGTCTGCATAGCGCAGGGCGTTTTCCATGTCGTGGGTCACCATGACGATGGCGATGCCCTCGGACTTGTTGAGGTAGGCCAGTGTGCGGTAGAGATCCTGGGCGGCGGCGGGGTCCAGGCCCGTCACCGGCTCATCCAGGATCAGCAGCTCGCCGGCTGCGCACAGGGCCCGGGCCAGGAGCACCCGCTGCTGCTGGCCGCCGGATAGCTCCCGGTAGCAGCGATCCTTCAGCTCCAGGATACCCAGCTTTCCCATGTTCATCAGGGCCCGGGCCTTTTGCTCCGGCGTGTAGAGCAGCCGGTGGCCGCCTGCACCGAGAAAGCCCGAGCGCACTACCTCCGTCACCGTGGCGGGAAAGTCCTTTTGGGCCCGGGTCTGCTGGGGCAGATAGCCGATGGCTCCGCTCCGGAGCGCCCCGCCCCGCTCAATACGGCCCGACAGGGGGGGCAGCAGGCCCAGCAGGCTTTTGAGCAGCGTGGACTTGCCGGAGCCGTTTTCACCCACGATGCAGATGTAGTCGCCCCGGCGCACCTGAAGATCCAAATGCTCCCAAATGGCCTTGCCCTCATAGCCCAGGCCGGCATCCCGGCAGGCCAGTAAAATTTCCTTATCCATTCAGCATATCCCCTCTCGCAGCGCCGCCACATTTCGGCGCATCAGGCTCAAATATCCCTCTCCTGCGGCCCAATCCGCCTGGGAGACGGTCTGACAGGAGTAAAAGGTCACCACCCTTGCCCCGGTGGTCTCGGCAATGGCCTCGGCCACCCTTTGGCTGCTCAGCTCCAGGGCGTAGACTACGGGAATCTGCTCCTCCCTCACCTTGTCAATGAGAAATTTCAGGGTGTAGAGGGACGGCTCCGTGTCTGACGAGCAGCCGTGAAAGGCCGCCCGGTAACGCAGGCCGTATTCCCGGCAGAAATACAGCAGCGGAAAGCGGTCGCCGAATACCAGCAGATCTCGTTTTTTCTCCCGGCACACTTGGCGAAAATCCGCATCCAATTCGGAAAGCTCCGTCAGATACTCCGCCAAATTGGCCCGAAAATCCGCCGCGTGGGCCGGGTCGGCGGCGCACAGGGCGTCACAAATGGCCCGGCAGAGCTTCTCCGCCTCCACCGGGGAGGTCCAGATATGCTCGTCATACTCTATCTCGTCGCTGTCGTGGTCATGGCCGTCATGGCCGTCGTGGTCATCATGGTCATCGTGGTCATCGTGGCTGTCACCGTCCACCGGCTCCTCCTCCAGAGTCTGGGCGTAGTCCATCATCCGCAGCACCGTGGGGATGTTTTCTCCGGCGGAGCTTAGGATCTCGTCCACCCATTGCTCCCCCTCGCCGCCGTTGTAGACGAACACATCCGCCCGGCTCACCCGGATCACATCTGCCGGGGTGGGCTCAAAGCTGTGGGCCTCCCGTCCGGCGGCCACCAGCAGCCGGGGCTCCACCCACTCCCCGCCGATCACCCGCACGAAGTCGTAGTAGGGAAACAGCGAGCAGACCACCGAGAGCTTGCCGCTGTCAGATCTGTCTCCTTCCGGGGCGCAGGCGCACAGGCCCAGGGCCGTGGCCGCCGCCAGCAGCAGGGCCAAAATGCGTTTTCTCATTTCTCCGCCTCCCGGCATTTTTCGCACAGGCCATAAAACATGGTCCGCCTGGGGTTGATGGCGAAGCCGTGGCCCTGCAGCAGATGCTCGTACAGCTCCCCCAGGTGGGAGCAATCCATGTGGAAAATGGCGCCGCAGCCCTCGCACTGGAGCAGGAAGCAATCTGTGTGCCGGGCCTTGTCGCAGTATTGATAGCAGGCGCCCTCCTCTGTGAGCAGCTTGTGGACCTTACCCTGGGCCACCAGCTTTTCCAGCTGCCGGTACACGGTGCTCAGCCCCACCGGCTGACCGTCCTGCCGCAGCCTTTGCGCCAGCTCGATAGCCGTAGCCCGACCGCCGGGGCAGGAGGCGATGCACTGCAGCACCGCCGTCTGCTGCTTGGTCATATAGGACATGGGAACACCCCCTAAATTTGAAAATGATTATCGTTTTCAAATTATAGCAAATTTTTCGCCGTTGTCAAGAGAATGTGGAAAACTCGGCGGGAGTTTTTAGCCTGTATTTCCCGAAGCCCGTCAATCACTGCACCCTCCCGGTAGGGCACACGGGCCCTGCCCTACAAAAATATTGCGTATTACCCCGGGCGGACAGGGTCGTCCGCCCCTACAAAGAAATGCCCTGTAAGGCGGGACCAATGTGTCCCGCCTTACACTATCCACCGCGCCCCTTGCAAAAAACCTGTCATTGCGAGCCAGTGACCGACGTCACTGGTGTGGCAATCCGTACCCCCCTACGCCGTGCTGCCCTGGCGGGACGGGAGAAGACCTCTGCGTCTACCGTGCGGCGCGATGTGGGCATCGTGCCCTACGGATATTTTGAGGGCTGGTGCCGCCGGGCCGATGTGGGCAGCGGCCCCTACGGAGCATTTAACGGTAGATGCGCGTAAGGGTCGGTCTCACTGACGACCCGAACCGGGCCTGCACCGCTGCTCTTGCAAGCCCGTCATTGCGAGCCGGTGACCGGCGGCACCGGCGTGGCAATCCGCATCCCCGCCCGCGTTGACGCTCCAAAATAAATATGATATACTGACAAAAAAGCGAAAAGGGGGATCCATCATGCAGCACGAGATCACCGCCACCCAGCCCCTGCTGGACGAAAAGGGCAACCTGCGCGAGGCCGGTTACTGCAAAAAGCTCCTGCCTATCTATCGCCGCCGGGATATCAAGGCCGGGGCGCTGCGCATCAAGGAGTGGGACTATTACCTTGTTAATAACGGCCATTTCGCCGTGGCCCTGACCATTGCCGACAACGGCTACATGGGCCTGGACTCCATCTCCCTGCTGAACCTTGACGAGGGCTGGGAGAAGACCAAGAGCCCCATGCGCGCCTTTCCCCTGGGCAAGACCGGTCTGCCGGAGTCGTCCGAAACCGGGGATGTGTCCATCTCCGGCAAGGGCTATCACCTGTCCTTCCGCCACGATGGCCCGGACCGGGTGCTGGACTTGCATATGGAGGATTTTCTGGACGGTGCGGCCATTGACGGCCGCCTCCGCCTCACGGACGAGCCGGAGGAGAGCATGGTCATCTGCACGCCCTTCTCCAAGGCCGGCCATTTCTACTATAACCAAAAAATCAACTGTCTCCGGGCCAGGGGTACCGTCACCGCCGCCGGACGTACCTACACCTTTGACCCGGCGGATTCCTTTGCAGTGCTGGATTGGGGCCGGGGCGTGTGGACCTATCACAACACCTGGTATTGGGGCAGCGCCAGCGGCCAGGTGGACGGGGTGCCCTTCGGCTGGAACATCGGCTGCGGCTTCGGCGATACCTCCGCTGCCAGTGAAAATATGCTCTTTTACGGAGGCAAGGCCCACAAGCTGAGCCAGGTGACCTTCCACATCCCCCAAAGGGACGGCCGGGACGATTTTCTCGCCCCCTGGACCTTCACCTCCGACGATGGCCGCTTTGAGATGGCCTTCACCCCGGTGCTGGACCGGGCGGCCTGCACGGACTTCAAGCTGCTGAAAAGCGACCAGCACCAGGTCTTTGGCCGCTTTACCGGCACCGCCACCCTGGATGACGGAACGGTGCTCCGGGTGGAGGATTTCCCGGGCTTTGCGGAAAAGGTGGAAAATAAGTGGTAACGCCCCGGTGGGGCTGCGCCTGCTGATGCACAAGAGATGAAAGAGAACGGACGGCTGGTCCGTTCTCTTTTTCTGCCCGGGAGGAAGCGCATATTGCCCCGCCATATTACAGCGCCGCCGGCGGGGCAAAGTTGGGCATCGCCGCCCCACGCAATGGCCTCATCCTTTTCGTAGGGGCCGATGCCCACATCGGCCCGTCCGCACCAACTCCATAAAACCGTGGGGCGGGGTGGCCCCCTCACCCCGCCGTCCGTCAACTACCGCACCCTCCCGGCCCCTCGGCGGCATTGTGATTTGACATGGGTGTTTTCTTGTGGAGAAATATTTCCTCCAAAACACGGGGGCAAGACCTGCCCGCCCGTTCATTGTTAAGAAACTGACAGGATTGTTTGTTTCTTAACAGGAATATTATATTACTGTTCACAGAATGTTAAAAAAGCCGAATCGGGTGACAAAATTTTATTAAAAATGTCAATTGTAGACAAGAAAGGAATCCTGTATACTTTGAACATAAGCCTGTGGCGGTTTTTTCGGCTTACACAGGTAAATTTTTGTCCCTTTTTCGGGCACGTTTCTTGAGAGTAAAAATTTTCGGAAACAAAACTTATGTTTAAGGAGAGAAAACATGGAAGAAAGAAAAGGCTTTGGATCCACATTTGGATTCCTCATGGCAGCCGTTGGCTCGGCGGTGGGCCTTGGCAACATCTGGGGCTTCCCCAATAAGATGGGTGCCAACGGCGGATTCACATTCCTCATCATTTACCTGATCCTGGCGGCTCTGTGCGGCTTCGTGGTCATGGTGGGCGAGCTGGCTTTGGGCCGCAAGACCGGCCGCGGCGTTGTCAGTGCGTACCAGGTCCTGAGCAAGAGATTCAAGTGGCTGGGCTGGCTGGGCATCATCGCTCCGTTCCTGATCCTGAGCTTCTATTGCGCCCTGGGCGGCTACTGCGTGAAGTACGTGGTTCTGAACGTGGGCAACATCTTCGGCGCCGGCTTCGGCAACAACGGCCTGGCCAGCGGCGAGGTGTTCGGCAACATGCTGACCAATCAGCTGGAGTCCGTGATCTACGGCCTCATCTTCGTGCTGCTGACCCTCATCATCGTTATGGGCGGCGTGTCCAGCGGTATCGAGAAGTTCTGCTCCATCGGTATGCCCTGCCTGTTCTTCATGCTGGTCATCGTCATCATCCGCGCCTGCACCCTGCCCGGCGCTGTGGATGGCCTGAAGTACATGTTCGTTCCCGGCTGGGCTGTGGAGCACGGCGTTATCGAAAAGGCACCCAGTATCATCACGGTCCTGTCCAACGCAGGCGGTCAGATGTTCTTCTCCCTGTCCCTGGGCATGGGCATCATGATTACCTACGGCTCCTACCTGGATAAGAAGCAGAACATTGAAAAGAACGCTTTGGTCATCGTCATCTGCGATACCCTCATCGCCCTGATGGCCGGCCTGGCTGTCATGCCCGCCCGTTTCGCCCTGGATCCCGAGGGCCCCATCGGCGGCCCCAAGCTGCTGTTCATCACCATGCAGAACGTGTTTAACTCCATGGGTACCGTGGGTTACGTCTTCGGCATTATCTTCTACCTGCTGGTCATCCTGGCCGCAGTTTCCTCCTCCATCTCCCTGCTGGAGGTCATCGTGGCCCACTTTGTGGACAAGGCCCGCGACAAGGGCAAGGGCGACAAGCGCAAGGCTTACTCCGTCATCGCCGCCATCGCCACCGGCGTTCTGTGCGTCCTGGTGTGCCTGGACGGCCTGGGCTCCAACGGCATCGCCCCGTGGAACCTGTTCGGTGTGGAGTCCTCCGCCTGGAGTGATTGCTGGCTGGACTTCTTTGATATGATCTCCGAGGGCATCCTGATGCCTTTGGGCGCCCTGCTCATGTGCATCTGCATCGGCTATGAGCTGAAGCCTCAGTTCGTGGACGATGAGTGCTGCCTGGAGGGCAATGCCTTCAAGTCCAAGATATTCTTCAACATCTGCGTCAAGACCATCACCCCCATCCTGATGGTGTTCATCCTGCTGGGCCAGATCGACCAGTTCTTCAGCCTGGGCTGGTTCTCCTAATAGAACGCAGCGAAGCTACAGCTAAAAAACCGGAGCGAAAGCTCCGGTTTTTTTCGTTGTGCGTTTTACAGGCGCCTGATCCCTGTAGGGCGGGGTGCCGCCACCCCGCCCCCGTCAACCGCTGCACCTTCCCGGCAGGGCCCGCGCGGCCCTGGCGCAGCAGAGATACCCTCTGTGTCTGCCGTAGGGGGCGATGTGGGCATCGCCCCCTACGAAGGTCTGTCGGCAAACCGGGCCTGCACCGCAGCTCGTGCGAGGCTGTCACTACGAGACAAGCGCACACGCTGGTCGTGGCAATCCGTACCCCCGTCCCCCTGTAGGGGCGGATGCCCCTGTCCGCCCGTCCTAAACCTGCCGCGCACCTTTTTACGGCGTAAAAATCAGGCCGCCCGGTATGCCGGATCGGCCTGATTAGCTTTCCCTTATCTTACTCGGTTCCCTCCGTCTTCTTTACCAGGAGCCGGACGGCTCCGTGACAATTCTCGATGTTCACCACCGGGCTGCTGGGAGCATACTCCCCATCCAGGGACCAAGGGATATCGTCTGCCGTCTCCACGGTGACCCGGGAGGCATGGCGAAAGAAGATGCCCGGGTCATCGTACTGCATTTGGTTCAGCGCCACCAGCAGGTTTGTCAGGTCCAGCAGGGTCCGGGGCATCCGCAGCAGCACCAGCTCAAACACGCCGTCATCCATCCGCACCCGGTTAGGATCCAACTTCACCAGGCCGGCCAGGGAGGTGGAGTTACAGACGCTGCCGAAGATGAAATCCCCCTCGATGGTCTCCTCGTCCGCAGTGATTCGGCAGTGGTAAGGGCGCAGGGAGTCCAGGCTCTTGATTCCCTCCAGAATATAGGCGAAATGGCCCAGGGCGTTTTTGACCTCCTGGGGAGCGGAATAGCTGGCCTTGGTAAAGGCACCGAAGGACGCGACATAGGAAAAATACCGGTTGTTGTGCCGGCCTACGTCCAGGGCCATGGGCGTGCCCTGGGTGATGATTTCTGCGGCCATATAGGGCACGGCGGGGATGCGCAGCGTGGCAGCAAAATCATTGGTGCTGCCGGCGGGCAGATAGCCCAGCATAGGCTTGTGCGCCAGCTGCATCAGCCCCGAGATGGTCTCGTTCAGCGTGCCGTCGCCGCCGTAGCAGACCACGGTGTCAAACAGTGGCCCTATATCCCGGGCAAACCGGGTTGCGTCGCCGGGAGCCGCAGTCTCCCGCACGTGCACCAGGTATCCTCCTGCGGACAGGCGGGCGATAGCTTCATACAGCGGAGCCAAGGATTTGTTCTTCCCTGCTCGGGGATTCACGATCAAAAGAAGCTTTTTCACAGCTAATCTCCTCCAACAGAAAACAAAAAAGGATACAAATCTAATTCTATCATACACGCCTTTGAGACAAAACGCAAGAGCGATCCGCCCCATTGGAGAAATTTGCAAAGATACGCCGCAAGCCTTGCAATGGCCGCGAAAATTGGGTATGATAGAAACCATCAGAAAGGAGGCGGTGCCGTGAAAAGGGAAAAGAAAAAATATTTGGCCTGGGGGCTGACCGCGTTTCTCACGGGGTGCGCCCTGCTGATCTTCTACGATGTGTTTTACCGGGACAATTCCGGCACGGTTCAGGCGATTTTTGCCAAGCTGTTTTCGGTGCTGACGCCGGTGCTCTACGGCCTGGGCATGGCCTACCTTCTGGCGCCCATTGTGAATTTTCTGGAGCGGGCCATTCTCCGCCTGCGGGATAAGCTGGAGGGGAAGCGGGGCAAGGCCATCCGGATCCACAAGGGGTGGCTGCGGGCAGCAAGCATTTTCCTCACCTGGGCTGTGGTATTAGTGCTGGTGTACCTGCTGCTGAGCATGCTGGTGCCCCAGCTGGTGGACAGCATCACCACCCTGGTGAATAATCTGGAGAGCTACTATACCACCATTTATAACTGGGCTACTGGCTTGCTCAGCGACAATCCGGAGCTGACGGACCTATTTAACCGCTATTACAACGAGACCATCCAGTGGCTCACCACCAAGCTGCTGCCGGGGCTGCAGACCGCCGTTACCAATTTTACCGGCAGCCTGGTCACCGGTGTGTGGAGCGTTGTCATCTTTACCAAAAATTTCCTCATCGGTATCATCGTGTCGGTGTATCTGCTGGCAGCCAAGGAGAAGAGTGCCGCTCGCTGCTGCAAGCTGCTCTATGGTGTGCTGCCGGAGGAGCAGGCCAAGTTTGCCATGCGGGGCTTCCGGCGGATGGACCATTTTTTCAGCGGCTTCGTCCGCGGCAAGCTGCTGGATTCCCTCATCATCGGCATTCTCTGCTTCATCGGCTGCTCCATTTTGAAGCTGCCCTATACCCCGCTGGTCAGCGTGGTGGTAGGCGTGACCAATGTGATTCCCTTCTTCGGCCCGTTTTTGGGGGCTATCCCCTGCGCATTGCTGATTTTGCTGGTCAGCCCGCTGAAGTGCCTGTATTTCGTCATTTTCATCTTCCTGCTCCAGCAGCTGGACGGCAACGTCATCGGCCCGAAGATCCTGGGCGATTCCACGGGTATTTCCAGCCTGTGGGTCATTGTGGCCATCCTGGTAGGCGGCGGCTTTGGCGGTGTGCTGGGTATGTTTTTGGGCGTGCCCATCTTCGCCTGTCTGCAGGTGCTGGTGCGCTGGCTGCTAAACACCCGGCTGGAAAAGCGCCATATGCCCCTGCAGGCCTGGGAATATGTCCGCCGTGACCGGCAGGACGACCCGCCCCCTGCCCATGAAAACAAAAACAAATAGTAATATATAATCGCAATACTACAGATTGTAATTAAGGAGACCCTATGACCCCGGAATTAAAAGCCAAGCTGCTGCGGTATGCCAATGAGTGCGAGCCGTTCACCGCACACAATCATATTGAGATCACCGATATTGGGGAGGGCCGCTCCCGGGTGGAGCTGCATCTGACGTGCGAGAGCATGAACCGCTGGGGCCAGCCACACGGCGGCATCCTGTTCACCCTGGCGGATGATGCCTGCGGCATTGCCGTGTCCGGCCTGCGGCAGGAGACCTGCGTCACCGTCAGCTCTACGGTGGATTTCATGGCCCCTGCCGGGGATGCCCGGCATCTTATTGCCCGGGGAGAGGTGACCCGGGCCGGCCGGCGAACCTGCTTCTGCCGGGCGGAGATCACCACGGCGGAGGGAAAGCTCATCGCCGCCTGCCACAGTGTGTGGGCCTACACAGGCAAGCCCCTGCCCCTGGATTAGCGGACGCCCCTGTCCGCCCGACTCGGCACCTTTACTTGTCAAGCTGCCGGGAAAGCATATAAAAAAACAGACCGGCTTGACCGGTCTGTTTTTGCCTTCGCCGTTCTCCTTGCCTCTGCATTTTTGCACCGAGATCATCAGCCACCCGGATTCTCCCCGTCGGAGAGAATGCCGTCTGTGTCCCGGACGCGCCCGTTTTCCACCATCTCGTCATAAGGAGTCGCGGGAATGTCATGCTTCTCACTGCCCCGCAGCTGCTCCGAAGGGATAGGGGCTTCCCCCGCGGAATTGTTATCCGGGGCCGGGGAGCCGCCCGCGATATCGTCGTATACCGTGGGCGGGAATTGCTCCGCCTGGTCATCGGGCCGGTCACCGCAGGCGGACACGCTGAGCAGGACCGTCGCCAGCATCAGCAGCGCCAAAAGCTTCTGCATGGACTTCCTCCCTTTCGTTTTTCAGATAATTGTGATACCCAGGATAGTATCTGCATTTTCCCCGCCGTTAACGGCAGCAAGATCTGCCAGGGCAAGGAGCGGTTGCATTTTCCGGCAAAAGAAGGTATACTAAAAAAAACTCACAAAAGGAGGCCGCTTTTTATGCAAAAACTGGAAAAGCAGTTTCATATTCACTGCCAGGCCGGCGATGTGGGCCGTTACTGCATCCTTCCCGGTGATCCGGGCCGATGCAAGGCCATAGCCGCCTTGTTTGACGATGCACACTTTGTCTCCAGCAACCGGGAGTTTACCATCTACACCGGCACCCTCTTGGGGGAGAAGGTCTCTGTCTGCTCCACGGGCATTGGCGGCCCCTCTGCCTCTATCGCCATGGAGGAGCTGCATAATATCGGCGCGGATACCTTCCTCCGGGTGGGCACCTGCGGCGGCATTGATCTGAACGTGCAATCCGGGGATGTGGTCATCGCCACCGGCGCCATCCGTTTCGAGCATACCAGCCGGGAATACGCCCCCATCGAGTATCCTGCCGTGGCGAATTTTGAGGTGGCTACCGCCCTGGTGGAGGCCGCTAAAGCCGGCGGCTATCGCTTCCACACCGGCGTGGTCCAGTGCAAGGATTCCTTCTATGGCCAGCACAGCCCAGCGAGAATGCCCGTGTCCTACGAGCTGCTGAACAAGTGGGAGGCGTGGAAGCGCCTGGGAGTGAAGGCCAGTGAGATGGAGTCGGCGGCGCTGTTCGTGGTGGCGGATGCCTTGGGCTGCCGCTGTGGCTCCTGCTTCCATGTGATTTGGAACCAGGAGCGGGAGGCTGCGGGTCTGGATCAAAAGATGACCGAGGATACCAGCTCTGCCGTCCACCTGGGCGTGGAGGCTCTGAAAAAGCTCATCCAGGCCGACCGGGCCAGATAAAACCGGCTATATTTATATAGTGTAAGCAGAAAGCAGCCGCCTTTGGGCGGCTGCTTCTTGCATTATTATTTTTCCGATTCTCCCCGCTCTCGCAGCTGCTTTTCCAAAGCGGCTTGCTTGGCCAGGATGGCGTTGACCTTGTCGTACAGGTCCTCAATCATGATTTCGGTTTTCAGGTTGACCTTGTAGTCGTTTTCGGCCCGGCGGCGGTCCTTTTCCTCCTGCCGATTCTGACTCATCATAATCAGCGGCGCCTGGATGGCCGCCACGCAGGAGAGCACCAGGTTCAGCAGGATAAATGGATACGGGTCAAAGGCCCGGGCTGCCAGCAGGGAGTTTACCACCATCCACAGGATCAGAACTCCCGTGAAAGAGAAGATGAACGCCCAGCTCCCTGCGAATTTTGCAATGGCGTCGGCGGCGCGCTGACCCAGGGTGTACTTGCTTTTTTCGCTGTCCGGCCCTACGGAGATTTTGCTGTCTGCCAGCAGGTTCAGCACCTCCTCGTCGGTCATGTCGCGGCGGATGTCCTGCAGCACCTCTCGCAGCAGCTTCCGGTTTTCTTTCATGATATGCGCTCCTTTCCCGCCCGGGTCACTGTCATTCGGCGTATTCCTCCGCCTCCCGGCAGTAGAAGGCGGCAGCGGCCCGGTTGGATTCGATCTCCTCCGCTGTCAGCGCCCGGCGGACCTTAGCCGGGGAGCCAAAGGCCAGGCTGCCGTCGGGAATCTCCATTCCCTGGGGCACCAGGGCCCCGGCGCCGACAATGCAATCCCGGCCGACCCTTGCGCCGTTGAGGAGGATGGCCCCCATGCCGATGAGGGTATTATCGCCGATGGTGCAGCCGTGGAGAATGGCGGCGTGGCCGATAGTGCAGCCGCGGCCGATAGTGATGGGAAAACCCTTATCCGTGTGCAGGACACAGTTGTCCTGGATGTTGGTGTCCTCGCCGATGGCGGTGGTATCCGATTCTGAGCGGATCACCGCGCCGAAATAGATGCTGCTTCCCTTTCCGGCTGTGACGTGGCCCCGGACGGTGGCGTTGTCCGCCACAAAAGCGGCCAGGGGCAGCTTGGTTTTTTCGATCATGGCTGTGCCTCCTTAAAAAAGCAGCGCTTTTGCGCCGCACAGTGAGAATCCGTCTGTGTTCTTGCGGTCTATAATGCGTCCACATTTTTCGGTTTCCGGCGAAGCCGGGGAAAATGGCATAAAAACCAATGTATAATAGCCGCTTTGCGGTGATTATACCATTCTGCGGAGCGGAATGGTATAATGCGTCCATATTTTTCGGTTTCCGGCGAAGCCGGAGAGAAAAATGGCATAAAATCCAATGTATAATAGCCGCTTTGCGGCTATTATACTACGCCTGCGCCTACCGGGTCAACAGTCATCTGTCCCGGAAAAGACTATGCCCCGTGGCCGCTGCGGTGCTGCGGCCTTTGGCGGCTATGGCCGGTATAGGGTGTGAGGGCACGAGCCCATACAGGCCGCTGCCGCTGCCGCCGGCAATGACCGGGGCTGACTTCTTCCTCTCGCCGCTGGCGGAAATATAAGCTGCATAATTCTGCCTGTATGGGTTATATCTGAGTATTACACTTTTCTGCCCATTTCATAGGCCTGGGCCATGGCCGGGGTGCTGCGGATCGTGCCCGCCTCGCAGACCCCACTGCCGATGATGACGCCCTTTTCCACTGCGCCCTCCACGCACTCAGCATAACCCCGGAAGCAGGCCAGGGTGGTGTCAGCGGAGGAAATGCACTCGTCCGCCATGGTGACGATATAGTAAAGCTCCTTGTTTTTCACTTCCAGCCACCGGGCCACAGTGCGGTCGATGACCGCCTTGAGCTGGGCGTTGATGGAATAGAAGTACACAGGGCTTGCCAGCACAATAACGTCCGCGTCGATCATCTGCTGCAGAAGATCGGCCATGTCGTCCCGGCGGACGCACTCGCCGCCGTGGCTGGCGCAGTAGTAGCAGCCCAAGCAGGGGGCGATCTTTTTCTCGGTCGGGCGGACCTTTTCCACCTGGTGACCTGCCTCCCGGGCGCCCCGGAGGAATTCATCGCACAGAATATCGGAGTTACCGCCCTTACGGGGGCTGCCGGACAGAATCAAAACCTTCTTGCTCATAGTAATTATCCTCCTGCTGTAATAGCTTTTGTGGGCGGTGTTTCACCGCTTCAGACTACCCTATATCATACAACATGAAGCATGCTTTTCGTCAAGCATTTTTTTGCATTGGCAGGGAAAACCGGCTGACGCGGGCAAAAGCGTGAGACCCCCGGCGGGCCTTTAGGGCCGCCGGGGGTCGTGGTGCGGGCATGGGGACTCGAACCCCAACGCATCGCTGCACGAGAACCTAAGGGGTATGTCACCTTAGTGAAAGATTTTCAGAGCCCTCCATATCGTGAGGGAAGGACATCTTTCCAACGCTTCAAAAGATGTTCGGTCGTGGCCGGCCGAACATCTGCTATATCATAGCACACTCTGCCGGATCTGCCGGAAAAGTATAGCATGATTATAGCTTGCTGGAGAAAATTTCTGCTTCTACATGACGCGGTTTATAATGTGAGTATGATACATTGTAAATCTGAATGCGATCCTGAAGTCCGAGGTCACCGCCCTGCATTTGAAAATATTGATTTTACGGACTTTCTCGTGTTTCTTATTAAGAGGCGGGGGATGGGGCGTCTTTCTTTAAATTATACCATGCCCCCTACCGAATGCAATCGCGCCGGACGGCAGCTTGTTGCAGGCGGTTTTCACCGCCTGCCTATACGAAAAAACCATTCTTGCTTTTTTTGCACCTTTCTTCTATAATGTGGAAAAAACGGTAAGGGGGATGGCGGTCGTGTCCGATATGGAGCTGCGGCTGGAGCCGAAGCAGGCACTGCAGGTGTCGCCGCAAATGCTGCTGGCAACGCGGATGCTGCTGATGCCGGCGCAGGAGCTGTCGGACTATCTGGCGCGCGCCGCCGAGGAAAACCCGCTGTTGGAGCGGTTGGAGCCCTGCGGCTTCTCCTCCGGCCGCGAAAGGACGTATGCCGTCGAGCCTCCGCATACGGCGGAGGTCGGACGGTGGGACGCTTCCATGACGTCCCTCGCGGCCAGCCTCACAGAACAGATCGAGCGGCTACGGCAGGATAAGGCCACCACCGCCTTGTGTACCTATATGGTACAGCTCTTGGATGAAAACGGCTATCTGCACCCGGAGGATCTGGCGGACATCCGACAGCTGGGCATTGAGCAGACGCTGATCGATCGGGCGCTGGCCATCCTGCAATCTCTGGAGCCGGCCGGTGTGGGCGCCCGCAGTGCAGGGGAGTGCCTGCTGCTGCAATTGCAGCGACGTTACCCGCGGGAGAGGACGGCGGAGCAGATCGTCACACAGTGCCTGCCGCTGCTGGCCAAAAAGCAGTATGCCGCCATTGCCCGGCAGCTGGGACTCCCGGAGTCGGAGGTTCGTCGCGCCTGCGGGCTCATACAGCGGCTGGAGCCCTACCCCGCCGGACGCGAGGGGCCTGCGCCGGAGCCAGTCTATGTACTGCCTGATATAACGGTGGAGGAAACGGATGGACAGTGGTGCGCACTTCTTAATGACCGGTATTTGCCGCAATTCTCCATCAGCCGCCAGTATGTGGCGCTGTTGGAGCGCTCCGACGAGGAGGAGGTGCGGCGATACCTGAAGCAGAAGCTGCGTCAGGCCCAGTGGATGCTGTCCTGTCTGGAAAAGCGGCAGCATACCCTACAGCGGTGCGCCGATCTGATCCTGCACACCCAGGAGCCCTTTTTTCGGGGTGAAACGGCACACCTGTCGCCCATGACCCTGCGGGAGGCGTCGGTACATATGCAGCTGCACGAATCCACCGTGGGACGGTGCGTAAAGGGCAAATATCTGCAATGCAAACAGGGTGTGTTCCCGTTGCGGTATTTTTTCTCCGGATCGGTGAACGGCTGCTCCGGACAGGCACTGCGCATGGAGCTCCGGGCGCTGATCCGGACGGAGAATATACACAGCCCCCTCAGCGACCAGACCATCGCCCGTCTGCTGGGCGAAAAGGGTATGCCCATCGCCCGCAGAACGGTGACCAAATACCGGGAGGAACTGGGCATACCGCCCGCTTACCAGAGAAAACGGACATAAACACCTTTGCCGGGGCTGCGCCCCGCTTGGCTTGGGAGGGAGACGGCTATGAGCAGCAGCGACGCATTGAAATGGCTAAATGAAAATTTTAACTTTGTGGACTCCGTGACCATCATCGACCACAGCGGCACCATCATCGCCAAACAGCGGTTCAACCCCCGCTACACCGACGAGGAGAACGCCGCCGACAACCAGTGGGCACTGGGCAAGAACCTGCTGGAGGTATTCCCCGGCCAGAACTTTCAATCCAGCGCGCTTCTGGCCGCGCTGAAAACCGACGGCGTCATCTACCGCCAGCAGGAGATCGCCTGGAACCATCTGGGCAAGAAGTCCGTGACCAACAACCTGACCATCCCCATCGTCTGCCGGGGACAGTTTGTCGGCTCCGTGCAGCTGTCCCGTGACGTGACCAACATGGGGTGCTCCGGGCGGTCTGCCCAGCGTGCCCGTGAGGAAAGCTCCGCGCCCGCCGCCACCGGCGCCCGCTACACGGTGGAGGACATCGTGGGGCAGTCGCCGGAGATACAGGAGGTGCGCCGCCTCATCCAGCGCATTGCCAACAGCAGCTCCTCTGTGCTGGTCTACGGTGAAACGGGCACCGGCAAGGAGCTGGTGGTGTCCTCCATCCACAACGCCAGCTACCGCAAGGATAAGACGTTCATGCCCATCAACTGCGCCGCGCTGCCGGAGTCCATTCTGGAGAGCCTTCTGTTCGGCACCCGCCGGGGCGCGTTCACCGGCGCAGAGGATCGGGTGGGGCTGATCGAGGAGTGCAGCGGCGGCACCATCTATCTGGACGAGATCAACTCCATGCCGCTGAAGCTGCAATCGAAGCTGCTGCGGGTGCTGGACACCAAAACCGTCATGGCGCTGGGCGCATCCAAGCCGAAAGAGGTGGATATCCGCATCGTAGCCTCCGTAAACCGCTCGCCAGAGCAGCTGATGCAGAACAAGGAGATGCTGCCGGATCTGTTCTACCGGCTCAACGCCATCCACATCCGGGTGCCGCCGCTGCGCAGCCGTCCGGAGGACATTGAGCTGCTGGCGCAGCACTTTCTGGACAGCTACAACCGGCAGCTGGGCAAGCAGAACAACGGCATCAGTCCGGAGGCCATGGAGCTGCTGAAAACCTACCACTGGCCGGGCAACGTCCGTGAGCTGGAGCACACCATTGAGGCCGCGCTGAATCTGACCGACGGCAGCCGGGAGCTGCGGGTGGAGGATATCCCCGCGTACTTCTTCTCCCCCGCCGGCGCGTCCGCCGCCGGCTCCGGCGGAGCGAATGCGCGCAGCGTGCCCAATGTGCCGCTGCGGGAGGCCGTGGCCGACTATGAGCGCGGCTTGATCCGACAGGCCTTGCAGGAGGCAAAGGGGAACATAGACAGGGCGGCAGCGCTTTTGCAGATCCCCCGCACCACGCTGTACTCCCGCATGAGCAAGCTGGGGCTGCGCTGATTGTCCAGTTTTCGACAAATCATGTCGAAAAACAGACACGCGCCGCGTTCCATCGTGATTCCAGCGGGTTTAAGCGGGGAATATCCACATATTTCCAGCAGGGGTAGTTGCGTCGAACTTTCGACACAACTACCCCTCTCTTTTCATTCAAGCCCTCCGGTGCACCATTTTGCTGCACTACGCCACGGTGATCGCCCATATTTTTCAGCAAATCGCACAAATGCTTTGCCAAAAATCCAGCAAACCAGACAGCACATTTTGGCACGAAACTTGCTACTAAATAGGGCAACGGCAGGTTCACGGCGCACGGCGTGAAACAGGCAGCTCGTGTCAGCCGCAGCCGGCCGCAAAATCATTTTAGAAGGAGAGACAATCACATGGATATTAACTTCGGTATCTGGTCTCTGATCCCCCCTATCCTCGCGGTGGCCTTGGCCTTTCTGACCAAGAACGTCATTCTGTCGCTGTTCGTTAGCCTGTTCAGCGGCTGCCTGATCCTGGCCTACGGCAACCCCTGGACGGCGCTGCAGACCACGTTCAGTGACTATCTGTTCGTGGATATGACCAGCGGCAGCAACGCCCAGACCATTGTCCTGATGGCCGTCATCGGCGGCTTCGTGGCATTGGTAGAAAAATCCGGCGGTGCACGCGCCTTTGCCCGGGCCATCTCCAACAAGCTGACAAAGCCTGTCAGCGCACAGATCGCCTGCTGGCTGGGCGGACTGGCCATCTATTTCTCCGACTCCGGCAACAGCCTGATCCTGGGGCCCATCTTCCGCCCCGTATTCGACAAGCTGAAGGTCTCCCGCGCTAAGCTGTCCTACATTCTGGACTCCACCTCCTCTCCGGTCTGCATCCTGATCCCCATCACCGGCTGGGGCGTGTATGTCATGAACATCATCGCCACCCAGTATGAAGCAATGGGCATCGAGGGCTCCGACGCGGGCACCTTCATGCAGGCCATTCCCTATCAGTTTTACGCGATCCTGGCGCTGGTTCTGATCCCCGTCATTGCCCTGAGCAAGAAGAACTTCGGCCCCATGGCGCACTCCGAGCAGCTGGCTCTGAAGGGCCTGACCGAGGAGCAGATGAAGTCCGAGGACGCCATCGTTGTGGAGGACGACAAGGAAGTCTCCATGTGGAACATGCTGCTGCCCCTGATCGTTCTGTTCATCGTGATCTTCGCCATGTTCATCGGCTGGGGCTGGCCCACCCACAACATCGCCGGCTCCAAGATCCGTATCGCGCTGACCTCCGGTTATCTGCTGGCCGCCATCACCTGCCTGATCATGATCGTCAAGCAGAAGCTGATGACCTTCCAGCAGGCGTTCGATATCTTCGTGGGCGGCATCCAGAAGATGGGCTCCATCCTGGCCGTCATCGTGGTGGCCTGGGGCGTGGGCAGCGTCTGCGGTACGCTGGGCACCTCCACCTTCATTGTGGAATCCACCACCGGCACCCTCAGTCCCGCGCTGGTTCCCGGCCTGCTGTTCGTCATCGGTGCCGTGATCTCCTTCGCCATCGGCAGCTCCTGGGGCACTATGGCCATCCTGCTGCCCATCGGCATCAACATGGCATACAGCTTCGGCCTGGATTTCCCGCTGGTCATTGCGGCCGTCCTCAGCGGCAGCCTGTTCGGTGACCACTGCTCCCCCATCTCCGACACCACCATCATGTCCTCCATGGCGGCGGGCTGCAACCACATTGAGCATGTAAAGACCCAGCTGCCTTACGCACTGGTAGCCGCGGGAGGCTCCTTCATCACCTATCTGATCGTGGGCTTCGCCGACATGAGCGCCGCCATCGCGCTGCCTATCGCCATCGTCGTGGCGCTGGTGCTGTACTTCCTGTGCTGCAAGCTGTTCGTAAAAAAGGCCGCCTGACGCGGAAACACACGTTCGGAACCAACGGAACCATTTGAACTACAAAGGATCGTCTATATGAACAAAGATTACTACAAGCCCTATGAGGGGCGAGACATCAAAATTCTGGATCAGCACGCCGCCAACACCATCGCGGAGGATCACCTGACCTTCCCCTATCAGCTGTTGGATCATCTGGCACATGTGCTGATGCTGAAGGAACAGGGCATCATCTCGCAGGAGGATGCCGCCCAGATCCTCGGCGCTGTTCTGAAGCTGCGCCGGGAGGGGCCGGACATCGTGCCCCATAAGCCGGGTCTGACCGATTTGTTCTCCAACGTGGAGGAGTGGGTCATCGACCAGGTGGGCATTCAGGTGGGCGGCAAGATGCACACCGGCCGCTCCCGCAACGACATGAACCCGGCCGTTGAGAGAATGTACATCCGCCGGAAGCTGCTGGAGCAGATGGAGGCCATCACCTTCCTGATGGAGACGCTGCTGGTACAGGCAGAGGTGCACAAGAACACCATCATCCCCGCCTATACCCACCATTCCCAGCAGGCGCAGCCCATCACGCTGGGGCACTTCTACATGAGTGCCTTCGAGAACTTCGGGCGGGATATGGAGCGGCTGATGCACGCCTATGAGCATGTGGATCTCAGCCCCATGGGTGCCGCCGCCGTCGCTACCACCGGATTCCCCATCAGCCGCGAGCGGGTGGCGGAGCTGCTGGGCTTCCACGGTATGCTGGTCAACTCCATGGACGCCACCAGCACGCTGGACTACGCCTACGAGCCGGCCTGCGCCATGGCCATCTTCATCAACAACGTAGGCCGTGTCACCGAGAGCCTGCTGCTGTGGAACCTCAACGAGGTGGGTATCAGCCGGCTGGCACTGCCCTACTGCTCCTACAGTACCATCATGCCCCAGAAGCGCAACCCCGTGGCACTGGAGACGCTGCGGTACTCCGGCGAATGGACCTACGGCACGCTGTCCAGCATGTTCAACACCATGAAGGCCTACCCCCCCGGAAACGGGCGGGAGCCCGGCCTGGTGGTGGGGCAGTTCTTCGAGATCATGCAGCGTATCACCGACAGCGCGTTCCTGCTGGAGGGCATCATCCGCAATCTGGAGGTAGACGTGCCCCGCGCGCTGGAGGTCGTTCGCAGCGGATTCAGCACCGTGACCGATCTGGCCGACGAGATGGTGCGCAGCATGGGCCTGTCCTTTGCCGCGGCCAAGAAGATCGTGGGACGGCTGGTGGTCATCGCCCACGACGAGGGCATCGCCTGCACGCAGATCGACACCGCGCTGGTGGCGCGCGCCGCCAAGGAGGCGCTGGACATCGACCTGAGCATGCCGCAGGAGCTGATCACCAACGCGCTGGATCCCGTGCAGAACGTCACCCGCCGGCACATCATCGGCGGCCCCAGCCCCGAACGGGTGCAGGAGACCATCGACAACGGTCAGGCGCAGGTGGAGCAGCTGAAGGCGTGGCGTCTGGCCGAGGAGTCCCGTCTGCAATCGGTGGAGGACACACTGGTGTCCATGGCCGAGGACGTTGTCCGCGCCTGAAACGACTTTCCCTTTCTCCTCACATACGGCAAGAGCGCCGTGCGCTCCGCACTCTTTCCGTGCGGGGCGCACCGGCTCTTACCGGCAAAACCGACGCGGCGACGCCTTCGCCGCATGATCCCATGACAGGAGGAAATTGATATGTATCTCAGCGAGATCCTTTCTTCGTTTATCTGCGGAAAGCCTGACTTCGATCCGCAGGTGCGTTATCTGGCCAAGCGCTCCATCGTGGACACCATGGGCGCGATGCTGGCAGGTAGCTGCACCGATGTTGTCAAACAACTGCTGCCGGTGTATAATGCTCCCGGATGCTGTACGCTGGTGGGGCTGAAGGGCACTGTCAGCGCCAACAACGCCGCCTTCCTCAACGGCATCAGCGGCCACGAGCTGGAGCTGGACGACACGTCGTCGTCCAACCTCGGCCACCCCACGGTGGCCGTGCTGCCCAGTGTGCTGGCCGCGGGCGAGGAGCGGGTGGCCTCCGGCGAGGAGGTGCTGAAGGCCTTCATTCTGGCCACGGAGGTAGAGTGCAAGATCGGGCGGATCTGTGCCGCCGAGCTGCACCGCCGGGGCTGGCACGCCAGCAGCATCACCGGTGTGCTGGGCGCCGCCGCAGGCGCCGGGTATCTGTACGGACAGGACAGGGATACCATGCGGAACACGCTGGGCATCGCCGCGTCCATGGCCTCCGGCGTGCGGGAGAACTTCGGCACGTCCACAAAATCCGTTCACATCGGCAAGACCGCCGGCGACGGTGTGCTGGCCGCGCAGATGGCCAGCCACGGCATCACCTCCTCCCCCTCCGCGCTGGAGGGACACGAGGGCTATCTGCGGGAATACGCCGGGTTTGACGGCGTCACCTTCGGGGACGACTTCGCCCGGACGCTGGGCGCGCCCTACGATCTGTGCTCCCCCGGCTTTGCCATCAAGCTGTACCCCTCGTGCAGCAGCACCCACCGCGCCATCGACGCCCTGACGGAGCTGATACGGGAAAACGAGCTGAAGCCCGCCGACATCGCCAAGATCGAGATTGGCCTGAGCCAGAGCGCCCTGCGGGAGCTGGTGACGCCCTATCCCCGTGACGGCGAGGAGGCCAAGTTCTCCATCGGCTTCCAGATCGCGCTGTATCTCAACGGGCTGGACAACATGCCCGTGAACTACCGGGAGGACGTGATCCGTCAGCCCGAAATAGCGCGGATCATCCAGCTGACCAGCATGTACAACGAACCGAAATACGACAACCTGCCCACCGATATGGGCGTAGGCCCCGCCTTTGGACGGATCACCACCACAGATGGCCGGGTGCTGACGCGGGAGCGCGTATACCCCGACGGCCACCTGACGCACCCCATTCCCGATCAGGGCATCCACGACAAATATATGAAGAGCGCTCTGCCCGTTCTGGGGCAGGAAAAAGCAGAGGAGCTCTACCGCCGCCTGATGGCGCTGGAGGAGGAGCGCGACATTCGCGCACTTCTGGCTCTCTGCCGCTGAGGAAAGGAGCAGTCCCCTATGGACAATATCAAGGAAAGAACACTGGAAATGCACCGGGAGCACCGGGGCAAGCTGGAGGTCGTGCCCAAGGTAGAGATCTGCGACACCGATTCCCTGTCGCTGGCCTACACCCCCGGCGTGGCGGAGCCGTGCCGGGAGATCGCCAAAAATCCCGATGACGTGTACACCTATACCACCAAGGGCAATATGGTGGCCATCGTTACCGACGGCACCGCCGTGCTGGGTCTGGGCGACATCGGCCCCGCCGCCGCGCTGCCGGTAATGGAGGGCAAGGCGTGCCTGTTCAAGACCTTCGGCGGCGTGGACGCCTTCCCCATCTGCCTGGACACCAAGGATCCCGATGAGATCGTGCGGGCGGTGCAGCTGATCGCCCCCGGCTTCGGAGGCATCAATCTGGAGGACATCTCCGCGCCCCGGTGCTTCGAGATCGAGCAGCGGCTCATCGAGCTGCTGGATATCCCCGTGTTCCACGACGACCAGCACGGCACCGCCGTGGTGGTGCTGGCCTCTCTCATCAATGCCGCCAAGTGCATCGGCAAGCCCCTGTCCGCCATCCGGACAGTCATCAGCGGTGCAGGCGCCGCCGGCATCTCCATCTGCCGCCTGCTGCTGAAGGCGGGCGTGGAGGACATCGTACTCTGCGACCGCAGCGGCGCCATCTACGCAGGCCGGGAGGGGCTGAACAGCGCCAAGGAAGCCATCGCCGCCGTCACCAACCGCAGCATGTGCAAGGGCACACTGGCGGACGCCATGGTGGGGTGCGACCTGTTCATCGGCGTGTCCGGCCCCGGCATTGTTACGCCGGACATGGTGCGCTCCATGGCGGACAAGCCCATCATCTTTGCCCTGTCCAACCCCACGCCGGAGATCATGCCGGACGCAGCCAAGGACGCAGGCGCCTATATCGTGGCCACCGGCCGCAGCGACTTCCCCAACCAGATCAACAACCTGTTGGTGTTCCCCGGCATCTTCAAGGGGGCACTGGAATCGCGTGCGCGCCGCATCACCGAGGATATGATGATCTCCGCCGCCCACGCCATCGCCGGGCGCGTCAGCCCCGCGGAGCTGGCTCCCGACCATATCATCCCCAGCATCTTTGACAAGGCCATCGCCGCTGTGGTGGCGGACGCCGTAAAAGCACACGTGAAGGAGTGAGCGCCATGAGAGAGCTGAGCGCAGCCGCCGTGCAGAGCGCCGTGGCCGCCATGGTTATTGACGCCAACTGCCGCATCAGCCCGGAGGTGCTGCGGCAGTTAGAGCGCTGCCGTGCGCAGGAGGAGCGACCTCTGGCCGCCAGTATCCTGGGACGCATTATCGAAAACGATCAGCTGGCGGCGGAGCAGTGCGTGCCCATGTGTCAGGATACGGGCATGGCCGTGTTCCGCGTGCAGCTGGGGCAGGATGTACACATCACCGGCGGCTCGCTGGAAGACGCCATTCAGGAGGGCGTGCGGCAGGGCTACCGGGAGGGCTATCTGCGCAAATCGGTGGTGGCCGACCCGGTATTCCACCGGGACAACACCGGCGACAACACCCCCGCCGTCATCTACTATGAGTTGGCGGCGGGCGACGGCCTGACGCTGACCTTCGCGCCCAAGGGCTTCGGCAGCGAGAACATGAGCGCCGTGAAAATGCTGAAGCCCGCCGACGGTGCCGAGGGCGTCAAGGCCTTTGTGCTGGACGCCGTGCGCCACGCGGGTCCCAACCCCTGTCCGCCCATCGTGGTGGGCGTGGGCATCGGCGGCACCTTTGAAAAGTGCGCGCAGCTGTCCAAGTTCGCCCTGATGCGGGAGCTGGACAGCCACCACCCCCTGCCGGAATACCGGGACATGGAGCAGGAGCTGCTGGCCGCCATCAACCGCATGGATATAGGCCCTGCCGGTCTGGGCGGACGCACCTCCGCGCTGGCCGTCCACATCGAAACATTCCCCACCCACATCGCCGGGCTGCCGGTGGCCGTGAATATCTGCTGTCACGCCTACCGCCACAGCACCGTGACGCTATGACGGAGGGACACACCATGAAGCATCTGACATTACCCCTGACCCCGGAGGCCATCGCCTCGCTCCGCGCCGGAGATGAGGTGCTGCTCACCGGCTGGCTCTATACCGGCCGCGACGCCGCCCACAAGCGGCTGGCCGCCTGCCTGTCCGCCGGAGAGCCGATCCCCTTCCCTCTGGAGGGCGAGACGATCTACTATGTTGGCCCCGCGCCGGCGCGCCCCGGGCAGGTCATCGGCCCCGCGGGTCCCACCAGCAGCTACCGCATGGATCCCTACACCCCCGCCCTGCTGGAGCACGGGCTGAAGTGCATGATCGGCAAGGGTCGGCGGTCGCCGGAGGTGGCGGAATCCATCGTGAAGAACCACGCGGTGTACCTGCTGACCATCGGCGGAACGGCAGCGCTGACCGCTCAGTCTATTTACAAGAAAGAACCGGTATGCTATGATGACCTGGGCACCGAAGCCGTCTGCCGTCTCTATGTACAGGATTTCTATGCCATCGTGGGCATCGACTGTCACGGCGGCGCCATTGTCTGACCGGTGCGCCTACTACGCTTGCAGAGTGTGATGCTATGAAAAGTGGGATCATCGGAACGTATTTTTCCACACCGTCCTTTTACAAAAAAGCGCTGCGTCTGGCGCTGCCCATCTGCTTGCAGCAGGCGCTGAACCAGGGTGCGTCCTTTCTGGACACCATGATGGTCAGTCATGTGGGCGGTGTGGGCGCCGTAACGGTGGCCACGCAGATCGACAACCTGCTGATGCTGGTGGGCTTCGGCGTCAATTCCTGCATTCTGATATTCGCCTCCCAGTTTTTCGGTGCCGGGAACCGGCGGAACCTGAAGCGCTGCTTCGGCTTACAGCTGCTGTTGAACGTGTGTATCGCGCTGGCCTTCTTTCTGCTGGCCAAGCTGGGCGGCACATGGTTCCTGTCCTTCTTCAGCGACGACGCCCGGCTCATCGAGCTGGCGAAGCAGTACATCTCCATCAGCGCTTTTTCCTATTTCTTCACCGCGCTCATCAACGGGTACACGTTCATGTACCGCAGCGTGCAGACCACGAAGGTTCCCATGCTCTTCGGCCTGGCCACCAACTGCCTCAACGCCCTGCTGAACTATCTGCTGATCTTCGGAAAGCTGGGCCTTCCTGCGCTGGGTGTGCGGGGCGCGGCCATCGCCACCGTCATTGCCACCTTCTGCGGGCTGGCGGGGCATGTGACCTACGCCTTTGTCACGCGGCAGCCGTTTCTCGGCTCCGCCGGAGAGCTGTTCCGCTGGTCGTCCACGTTCCTGCGCCCCATATTTCGCCGCATGATCCCCATGGCCGGCAATGAGATCGTGTTCGGTCTGGGCGACGCCATGTATCTCAAGGCCTTCGGTATGCTGGGTACCGCTATGCTGGAGGCCTATCAGGTGGCCTATAAGATCGGCATGGTGCCTCACACCATTGCCGACGGCATGGGCAGCGCCAGCGGTATCCTGCTGGGAGAGCATCTGGGGCGCGGTGAGACGGAAAAGGCCCGCTCCGTCATCCGCGGTCTGTTCCCGCTGGCCATCGGCCTGTCCATCGCAGTTTCTGCTGTGATGATCCTCATCGCACGCCCGGTCGTCAGCATCTTTGCACTGCCGGGCAGCTCTGTAAATTTGGCCGTCCTGATGGTCAGGCTGTTCAACATCCGTATCGCTACGCGGATGTTCAACGCTGTGCTGCTGTCCGCTATCCGCGCCGGCGGCGACACAAGGTTTCTGCTCCTTATGGACAGCGGCCTTGTCTGGCTGGTGGGCATTCCTGCCGCCTACATCGGCCTGCTGGTGCTGCGAGTAAACTCTCTGCCCGTGTTGTTCCTGCTGGTGCAGACGGAGCAGGTGGTGCGCCTGATCGTCGGGCTGCTGCGATGCCGCTCCGGCAAATGGCTCCATAATCTGACAGAGGAAACAGGGACGCAGTAAGCTGCGTCCCTGTTTCTTATGATTGGAGAAGAGCTGCGGCACCCATGATAGGCGGGACAAGGGGGACGGTGGGCGGTACCTGGCAGGAAAATGGGCTTGCCTTTTCCAATCAGAAGGGAGGTCATCTGTCCTATCGCACATTGAATATTTACGGACACGTCACGAAGAAAATGAAGCAGGATAGCGCACAGCAGATGGCTGAGGCGCAGATGTGCCGGAAGGCGTTCTGCCGGGAATGTCGATAGGCTCCGTCTCTTTCTGATAGCAGCCCATGACTGCCGTGGTCATAGCAAAGAGAAGGACGGCCATGTAGATGATCGGACGAATGATTCTTGTGATTCTTTTCCTAATGCTGTCTCCTTGCCGCGCAGGGATAGCGGCACAGTTTGATATGTCATTGATTTGTTTCTTGTAGAAAAAGAGAGAAGCGCAGCTTCTGGGTATTTGTCCGAAAGCTGCGCTGTTTGTTGGCCTTTAAGGCATGATAAGACGATTACCGTACGCGTTTTCTCTTATAGTGGACGGCGCCGGCCAGAGTAAGGGTACTTGCCAGCAGGAGGGCGCTCCACAGCGGAAGATTGCTGCTGTCTCCGGAAACGGTGATTTCATTACCGCTAACCGATACGCCGTTTGTGGTGCAGGCTGCCTCTGCAGGCTTGGTATGCAGATCATCCGCATAGACCGCAAGCTTCACCTCGCGGTTCCTTCCGCCGGCCAGCGTGGCGGCAGAGGAATTATAGAGGGTCATGCGCACCGTGCGCTTGCCGGCGCTCTCCGCAATCACTTCCATTTGCGAGATGCCAATGTCGGGATAATCCAGATACACTGTGCCGTTTTCGTTGATGCCGCCGGCGGCGGTGATGGTATAGCTCGGGTCGGTCACGCGGTCCTTCACATGGTGCCAGACGGTAAGGGTGGTGCTTTCATTGGGCAGCAGTTTTTCCGTGAGGGTGGCGGTTTCCCCGCTGCCGAAGTTGGCTGCAACGACCTGGGGGGTTTCGTCAAGATTGCTGTCACAGGTCGCCAGCATCAACAATATCTAACCAATATGTTTTTATACCGTAGTGCTGTAACAAAGGCTCCATAATATCCGGATCACGGTCACAGAAACTCTTTGTGCGTTTAAGACTAAGTGCAATGTGGTGTTTATAATCGCCAATACGCTTCTCATAATTAAGTGGTTCTGAAATTCCTGTTTTACGATTTCTATTTCCTCTCAATGCAGATGGCGTTAATGATCCGTTATAAAGTGATGTTTGCCCACGCAAATACACATTTCCGGACTCTCTATTCAAATACTTTCCAAAGCCTATAAACTGTGTAAGTGAATGAAACGAATGTATTTCATATACAGGAATATTTCCGGAAGGTGATGTGAGACATTCTACGCCAACAGGATCAGGTGTCTTTTTATCAAAATCAGTTAATCTAATCATTATTTAGTGTCACCTCCTTCTTTAGCATATCGCACGAATACAAGGAAAGTAATCCTGAATACATTGGAAAAGGCTCATTTTCGACATTTTTCGAAAATGAGCCTTTTTCTGGTACGGGTAGTGGGGGTCGAACCCACACGCCTTGCGGCACAGGAACCTAAATCCTGCACGTCTGCCAATTCCGTCATACCCGCATATATAAGCGGCAGGAAAAACTGCCGCTATTTTTTGTTGTTTGGTACCGCAAGGGGTCAAGATGAAGCACAAATATGTTATTTGTGTCTATGCTCGATTTTATCGGTTATGCTCCCATCTTTGTTGATTTTTCTGGTCGCTTTAATAATAGAGCCATCAGGCTGATTGAATATCTTAGTAACATGGGCAGTCCACTTGCCAGCAAAAGTTTCAGTCTTATCAGGTGTTATTCTGGGGAATGCGGGTAAGTTGCTATTTTGTTTTCTCAGCTTTCCTATCGGCATATCCTCCTGCAAATTCATCCATTTGCAAAAATCTTCACTGAGGTGACATCACCTAAATCTCGCATGTCTACCAATTCCATCATGCCCGCAGATTATTACAAAGTATAGCACAGATTGCCCGGCAAAACAAGGAGAAATTTTCATCTGGTATCATCTGGTGCAATGAAACTGGTACTATTATTATATCCAGACCTGTGCTATGCTGACAGGGAATGCAGAAAGGATGTGAAGGCCTGACCATGAAGCGAGTGGCAAGCATACAGGATATCTCCTGCCTGGGGCGTTGCTCTTTAACGGTGGCTCTGCCGGTGCTGTCAGTAATGGGTGTGGAGTGCGCGGTGATCCCCACGGCAGTTTTGAGTACCCACACCATTTTCCCGGATTTCACCTGCCGGGACCTGACGGATGAGCTGCTGCCCATTGCCCGCCATTGGAAGAGCCAGCAGGTGCATCTGGATGCTATTGCCAGCGGCTACTTGGCTTCTCCCCGGCAGACAGAGGCCGTGTGCCGGGTGTTTGACATGCTCCGCGGGGCGGATACTCTCGTCGTGGTGGACCCAGCCATGGCCGACCACGGCCGGCTCTACAAGCCCTTTGCCCCGGATTTTCCCCGGTATATGAAAAAGGTCTGTACCCGGGCGGACGTGCTGCTGCCCAACCTTACCGAGGCGTGCCTTCTGACGGATACCCCCTACCGGGAAGACCCGGACGAGGCCTTTGTGCAGGCACTGCTGCAAAAGCTGTCCCATCTTGCTCCCCGGGTGGTGCTCACCGGGGTGAGCTTTGATGATGATCACCTGGGCGCCATGTCCTACGACCGGACCACCGGGCGATATTTTGCCTATTATAATGAAAAGGTCCACGCAGGCTTTCACGGCACAGGGGATATTTTCACCGCCGCAGTGCTGGGGGCTATGATGCAGGGCCGCACTCTGGAGCAGGCGGTGACTCTGGCGGTGGATTTCACGCTGGAGTGTATCCGATGCACCTGCGCCGACCCGGCCGCCAGCTGGTACGGCGTGGAATTTGAGAAGGCCCTGCCCTGGCTGGCACGGCAAAATAATGCAGGCGCAGAGTGACACATGTCCCTGCACCGGTAAAATGAAAGCAGACACTCACAAGGCGTGAAGTGCCCCCATTTCTCAGCGCAGGGTTTTCGTCCCCGTCTAATAAATGGGTGGCAGTACACCGTGGGCGTCTGCTTTTTCATTTGTAAGGCACCGGCTCGGCCGATTCCCTGCCCGTTGCCGGCGCTTGCTCGGCCTGCTATCCTAAACTGAATTATTACAGGAGAAGAATCGGAGCAAGGGCCGCCTTGGCTGCGACTTTTTATGATAGCATAACCCTCTTAGCCACCCGGATAAACCGATCCTTGTCGAAGATCACCGGCACCGGGTACACGGGGTTGGCCTCTGCCTCGGCCCAGGCCGCCATTTGGGGCAGGTCCTCCGTCCGGATGCAGTCAAAGCCTGTGGGGATGCCCACAGCCCGGTTCATGTCATAGATGGCCGCGATGAACGCCCGGGCCTTCTCCGCTTGACTCCCCGCCGGGCACAGGCCCACCACATCTGCCAGCTCCGCCAGGCGCCTGTAAACCGCCGGGCCATACGCCTCCAGCATCACCGGCAGCAGTACCGCGTTGGCCCGGCCGTGGGGCACGTCATACAACCCGCCCAGGGTGTGGGCCAGGGCGTGAACGTTGCCCACGCCGGCCCGGGTGAAGGCGAAACCCGCCCGATAAGACGCTGTCAGCAGCTCCTGCCGGGCATAGAGATCGCTCCCGTCGGCGCAGGCCTTGGGTAAATACATAAAAATGGCCTTCACCGCTTGTCTCGCCAGGTCTCTTGTCTCCCGTGTGTTGTAAAACCGGCCAATGTATGCCTCCACGGCGTGGGTCAGGGCGTCCAGCCCCGTTTCCGCCGTTACCTGAGCCGGCAGGGACATCGTCAGTGCCGGGTCCAAAATGGCCCACCGGGGGATGAGGCACAGATCATTCACCGCGTACTTATGGTGATTTTCGTCTGTCACCACAGCGGCGATGGTGGTTTCCGATCCGGTCCCGGCGGTGGTGGGCACCGCCGCAAAGGGGACGATCTTTTTGTGGACCCTCAGCAGCCCCTTCAGCTGGGCCACAGATCGGCTTGGCCGGGCAAGCCTTGCTGCCGCCGCCTTAGCTGCATCCATAGGGCTGCCGCCGCCGATGGCCACCATACTGTCGCACCCCTCCGCCCGGAACTGGGTCACGAGCTGCTCCACCGTCTCAATTTTCGGATTGGCCGCCACCTGGTGGAACCCGCTCCAGGCCGGCAGCCTTTCCGCCATAGCAATGAACTCCGGCGCGGCGCATTGGCGCCGGCTGGCCACGATCATGGGCTTTTTACACCCGGCGCTTTGCAGCAGCCCCGGCAGGCTCTCCAGGCTTCCGGCCCCGGTGATACACTCCGGCCTCCGCCAGGGCAGCACCCTGGCCCCCAGGCCAAAGCATACCTGGAAAACTCGGCAATATATCCTTTTAAGCAGCATAGCGCTCACATCCCTTCCGGGCTCTATTATGCCGCATTTAGGATGGGATTGCAAGATGAAATGGGGAGGGACAATTTGAGCTAATAGTGAAAAGTGAAGAGTGAAAAGCCTTTTTGGGGGCAGGGGATGCGGATTGCCACACCGGTGACATCGGTCACCGGTTTGCCATGACACATTGTAGAAAATGCGGTGCGTTTTTGGGCGCAAAAGACCGGGGCATATGCCCCGGTCTTGGAATATTTTGATTGTCACTCCGTCTCGATGAGACCATAGCCGCCGTTGTTGCGGCGATACACCACACTGATGGCCTCCGTCTCCACGTTGCGGAACACATAGAAGGTGTGATCCAGCAGATTCATCTGCAAGATAGCTTCCTCGGTGCTCATGGGCTTCACGGTGAAGTGCTTGGTGCGCACCAGATCGTAGGCCGCCTCCTCAGCTACATCAAACTCCGCCGGCACCTCCGGCACCAGGGCCTCGGCCCGCAGGTTCTTGGCCAGGCGGGTCTTGTTCTTGCGGATGCGCCGGTCGATGAAATTCACGGCCTCATCAATGGCACTGCGCATATCGCCGTCCCGATCCTCCTCCTGGGCGCGGAACAGGGTCCCGTTCTGGCTGCGAATGGTCAGCTCCACCACACAGCGGTTCTTCTTCTCCACAGCGAAGGTCACAAATGCCTCGGCTTCCTCCGGGAAGTACCGATCCAGCTTGCTGATCTTCTTCTCGGCGTAGTCTTTCACGGAATCATTCAGGGGCACTTTCTTGCAGGTAAATGTGAACTTCATAGTTTTTGGCTCCTTTCGCTTGTGTCTGCACCGTCGATTAACAGGGGCAAACGCGTCTGCCTTTGCCGCTCAGCGGTACCCAAAAGGGTCAGGGAGGTCGTTCCCCTCATCCTTGTGGGCATTATAGCACATTGCCGTGAATTTGAAAAGCCATAAGTTTGTTTTTGTGAAAAGTTCACAAACTTGTAATCTTCTTCTCTCTTTCGACAAAGGTTTTCCTTCTTCGGCAAAACCTCCTATTTACAAAGGCTGCGGCCCGGACTATTATAATAGACGGAAGCTTTCCAAATATCCCACCCGCTTGGGCCGCCTCTTGTACGGAGGCGGCTCCTTTTTTTCTTGCTATTTTGGCCCCGGATTGCTATACTGGGGGCAAGCAATCGAGAGGAGGTTTTCTATGAGCCATTTGTCGCTTCGTGAAAACAGCTATCGCCGCAAGCATTTGGCCTACGTGCGTCATATTACCCTGGACCCCACGGGCCCCGGCGTGGTGCGCATCCACATGATCCCGCCCCACTCCCAATCCCCGGAGGATCCGTATCTGCTGCTGCTCAACGGTGCGCAGCTGGTGCCGCTGAATTTTTCCTGGGCGGTGCTCCTGTCGGAGTTCATGTACTGCATGGAGCCCTATGCCGGCCTGGAGATCAGTGCCGATGATTGGGAATCCATGCTGGAGCAGGCCGTTCGGGCGGTGAAGAAGAAGGTTTATCCCTTTGTGAAGGCCCAGATCCTGCGGGAGGATATGGGCACGCTCCTGCGCTCCCTGGTGGCCATTGCCCGGGGCCAGGAGCCGGAGGTGGAGGTAGCCCCCCTGTCTCTGGGCGAGTACGCGGACAAGATGTCCGCCCCCCACCGCATGGATCTGATGGTCAGTGCCATGACCCGGGACGGCCTGTGGCACTGCAATCAGAAGTGCCTGCACTGCTACGCCGCCGGCCAGCCTATGGGCGAGGTGAAGGAGCTGGATACCGCCCAGTGGAAGGAGCTCCTGCAGCGCCTACAGGCGGCCAACATCCCCCAGGTGACCTTCACCGGCGGCGAGCCCACTCTGCGCAGCGATCTGGTGGAGCTGGTGAATGCTGCCCAGTGGTTCGTCACCCGGCTCAATACCAACGGCCGCCGATTGACGGCGGACCTGTGCAAGGCCCTGTATGAAGCCAGCCTGGACAGCGTCCAGGTGACCCTTTATAGTGACAAGGCTGCCGTCCATAACGCCCTGGTGGGGGTGGACGGCTTCGGCGACACCGTTGCCGGCATCAAAAATGCCGTGGAGTCGGGGCTCATCGTGTCCATCAACACGCCGCTGTGCAGCGTGAACCGGGACTATGCCGATACCCTCCGCTTTGCCGCCTCTCTGGGCGTGCGCTATGCCACCTGCTCGGGCCTCATTCCCTCCGGCGGCGCCACCACGGAGGGCAGCGTTGCCACCCGCCTTTCCCAGGCGGAGCTGACGGATATTCTCCGCACCGCCGTGGAGACCGCCCACAGCCTGGATATGGAGCTGGACTTCACCAGCCCCGGCTGGCTGCCGGAGGAGACGCTTCGCTCCCTGGGCCTGCAGCTGATCCCCTCCTGTGGAGCCTGCCTGAGCAACATGGCTGTCACGCCGGACGGCACCGTAGTGCCCTGCCAGAGCTGGCTGGGCGGCGTGACCCTGGGCAATGTCCTCACCGATCCCTGGGAAAAGATTTGGACGAATCCCCAGTGCGCCGCCATCCGCGCGGAAAGTGCCAAGATGGAGCACCTCTGCCAGCTGCAAGCCGGCAATCGAAAGGAGGCGGAGGCATGAAAAAGAAGCTGCTCTCCCTGTGCGTAACGGTCCTGCTTCTGGCGGCCCTGCTGCCGCTGACCGTGCAGACGGCCTTCGCCCAGGACTATGACCGCATCCTCAGCTACCAAGTGGATGTCACCCCGAATGTAAATGACGGCAGCCTGGCTATCCGCCTATCCTTCCGCTGGAAGGCGCTGGAGGATCTCCCTGCCACCAACAGCCAGAAGGGCGGCGTAAAGATAGGCATCCCCAACGGCTCCATCCGGGATATGAAGGCTCTATCCGACAATATCGCCGACATCCAGAACGACAACAGCTACGCCTATGTGGATTTCACCCAGGGCTATAAGGCCGGGCAGGAGTTTGATTTTTCCTTCTCCTGGGTTCAGGAGTACATGTACACCCTCAATAACGGCGAGGTGGCCTATGACTACACCCCCGGCTGGTTTGACGGCATTCTCATCGACGAGATGACCCTCACCTGGCACGACCCCGCCGGCGTCACCGGCGTCGCCAGCGAGGGTGACACCCAGAACGGCGAGCATATCCTCACCGCCAGCAGCATGGGCTATGGCGATAAGCTCCCGCTGACCGTGACCTATGCCGATTGGCCTACCGCCTTGGACAGCCAGTACAGCAGAGAAAACATCCCCGAGGACTATAATAACGGCAGCTATTATGAAGGTGACAGATCTCTCGGCGATACCTTCGCCACCGTCATCGGCTTCATTATTATGATTGCCATTATTTGCTTTGTTGTGTCTGTGCTTACCTCCATAGGCCGTTATGCAGGGGGCTTCGGTACCCGCTATGTGTTTGTCAATGGCCTGTGGTACCCCCGGGGTCCCGGAGGTCGTCCCCGGCCCGGCAGTGTGGGCACCAAGACCCGGCCCCGCCCACCCCGGAGCAGTAGGAAGGGCGGCTTCGGCGGCGGTAGCCGGGGCGGCGGCTTTGGCGGCGGTGGCTTCGGCGGCGGCAGCCACTGTGCCTGTGCCAGCAGCTGCGCCTGTGCCTGTGCCTGTGCCTGCGCCGGCGGCGGCCGGGCCGGCTGCAGTGCCAAGAATCTCTACGGCGCCATCCACTTGGATAAGGATTCCACCAAAAAACTGAGCTGATCCTATAAAAAAAGCACCCCCTTGGGGTGCTTTTTTACGTCACGCTCCTGCATATTGCCGCTTCAGGAACGACAGGAAATATCTTGCTGCTGTGTTGGCAGCCGGAGGGGCCTTCACCGCCACGCCCAGCCGCCGGGACACCGGCTGCGTCAGCGGGATCACCCGCACCTGGCCCTCGTAACCCGCCAGAGAAAAGGCGGACAGCACTGATACACCCAGGCCGCCGGCCACCATGGAGAGGATGGCCCCATCGTCTGAGGCGGTCACCTCCACCCGGGTGGCGTCCTGTGGCAGCAGCCGCTCCACATACTGCTCCGGAGAGGAGAGAAACGGCTCCTGCAGCAGCCGCTCCAGAGAGATGGTCTCCTCCTCCCAGGCAAAATCCGGCGGCACCACCGCCACCAGGGGTGCATCCGTCAGCGGTGTCCAGTAAAAGCCCTTGCCGCAGGCCTCGTCCACCAGGGCCAGCTGGATATTTTCCTCCTCCAGCTCCGATGCCAGCTCGTAACCCCGCACCAGCACATCCACCTGGATCTCCGGGTGGATCTTGCGGAATTTGCGCAGCAGCTTCGGCAGCCGGGCCCGGGCGATGCTGGCAAAGCAGCCGATCCGCAGGGTATTCTCATGCAGCCTGCCCTGGGCCGCCGCCTCCCGGCGCAGTGCATCTCCCGCGTCGATCACTGCCTGCATGTAGGGCAGCAGCTTCTCCCCCTCCTCTGACAGCCGCACGCCGTGGCTGCCGCGCACCAACAGGGTGCAGCCCAGCTCGGCCTCCAGCCGGTTCACCATGTGCGTCATGGCCGATTGGGTGTAGCCCAGTTGTGCCGTGGCCTTGCCAAAGCTGCCGTACTGCACTGCCGTCAGAAGCGCCCGCAGCTTCTTGTCGTTCATAATTGCCTCTCCTTCGCATCTGTAGGCACAGAATCACTGTGTATATTTTTCACAAAAATCACCGAATTAATTCTCAATATATCACAACATCATGACCTTTTCAATCCTGCGTTTGTTAACAATCTGCCAACTTTTCCGGCTGATGTGCATAGCGTTTTTTGCGTATTAAATATTTTTCATGTCTCAATAGAAAACATTCATTTCCGTTGCCATGAAAAAAATGATACCCTTTATTTAAGCCTTGCATGACTTGGCAGGGCAAACAGATCGAAATATTGAGGATTTGAGGAGTTTTATAATGAGCAAACAAAAGAAAGGCAGCTTTTTCCGCGATGTGATCGTGGTAGGCTTCGCGCTGTTTTCCATGTTTTTCGGCGCGGGCAATGTGATTTTCCCACCCTATTTGGGCGTGGAGTCCGGCCAGCAGTGGCTGGCGGGCTTTTCCGCTTACTACATCGCTGACATCGGCCTGGCTCTGCTGGGTATGTTTGCTCTGCTGCGGGTGGGCAGCAGCGAGGCAGTGCTGCATCGCGCAGGTCGGGTGCCTGCTGAAATTCTGATGTGTGCCATTATTCTGTGCATTGGGCCCATGGTGGCCATCCCCCGCACCTCCGCCAGCACCTATGAAATGGCCATTGCCCCTAACCTGCCCGGCGTGTCTCCGATTCTGTTCTCTATTTTGTTTTTTTCTGTAATCCTGGCTCTGTGCATCAAGGAATCCGCCGTGGTGGACATTGTGGGCAAGATTCTCACGCCACTGCTGCTGGTGGGCCTGTTTGCCATCATTCTCAAGGGCATCTTCAGCCCCCTGGGCGATATTACCTCTGCCCCGCAGATTGCCAACGTCACCGTTACCGGCATCAAGTCCGGCTACCAGACTATGGACGCCCTGGCCGCCCTGCCCTTTGGCATTATCGTGCTGCAGAGCGTCACCGATAAGGGCTACACCGGGGGCAAGTCCAAGCTCCGTATTGTTGGCGGCGGCGCCGTGCTGGCAGGCGCGCTGCTGCTGGCCGTTTATATGGGCCTGGCCTATTTGGGCGCCACCGTTTCCAGCCAGTATACCGGCGCCGTGGGCCGTGCCGAGCTCATCATGGCCATCGTGAAGGCCCTCCTGGGCAAGGGCGGCATGATCATCTTTGGCACAGTCGTGGGCCTGGCCTGCGTTACCACCGCCATCGCCCTCACCAGCTCCTCCGCCGCCTATTTCTCTGAGCTGTGCCGGGGCAAGGTAAATTATAAGGTGTTCGTGGTCGTCATCTGTGTCTTCAGCGCCGTGGTGTCCAACCTGGGGCTGGATCGCATCGTGGCTATCGCCGCCCCGGTGCTGGATGTGGTGTATCCCCCCGCCCTGGTGCTCATTCTCATTTCCCTGCTGATGCCCAAGGTCTCCGACTTTGTCAGCCGGGCCGCCACTCTGGGCGCCCTGCTCACCAGCGTCCTGTGTACGATTCACCTCTATGTGGATAAGCTCACCTTCCTGGAGGCCCTGCCCCTATACGATCTGGGCCTGAGCTGGATCCTTCCCGCTGTTATCTTCGCAGCCGCCGCCGCGCTGCTGGCCCCTCTCTTCCGGTCCCGTGAGTCCGGCGCCCCGGTACCTCAGAAGGAAAACTGACGGCATAGACCGTTTTCTCTCCAACGGCAAAGCCGCCCCTCTTTGGGGCGGCTTTTGTATTTCTGACGCCCTGCGCCGGCTGCTGCAATATACCTGTAAAAGAAAGGCAGACACTCACAAATATGTGAGTGTCTGCCTTTACCTGGCAGGCGCTCGGCCCGACGCGGATTTTCCTGGTTACTTTTCCTCTGGGTGCTCCGCCGGGTGGGGGGGATCCGGCTCTCCGACCTGGTCCCGGCTCTCCTCTGCCGACCGGGAGCGAATGAAATCCTGCACCAGGGCATACACGACCGAGCACACCGGCACACCCAAAAGCATGCCCACAACGCCGAAGGCGCCGCCGCCGATGGTCACCGCCGCCAGGACCCACAGGCCCGGCAAGCCAACGGACTTGCCCACCACCCTGGGATAAATGAGGTTGCCCTCCACCTGCTGCAAAATCAGCAGGAAGATGAGGAAGGTCAGCGCCTTGATGGGGCTGACGAATACGATGAGAAATGCCCCCGTAGCCGCGCCGATCCACGCGCCGAAAATGGGGATCAGCGAGGTAAAGCTGATAATCACCGACACCGGCAGGGCATAGGGCAGCCGCAATATCAGCATGCCAAGGCAGCAGAGGGTGCCCAAAATGAACGCCTCCGTCACCTGGCCGGTGACAAAGCTGGAGAAGGCATTGTTGGTCAGGCTCAGGATGTGCATGGTGCGCCCGGCGGACTTTTTAGGGATGGCTGCCAGCAGCAGCCGCTTGGCCTGGGCCATGAGCGTCTCCTTCTGGGCCAGCAGATACACGGAGAACACCAGCGCCAGCAGAAAATTCACCAGCGCGCCCAGGATGGATGTGGTGATGTCAATGGTAGTATTCACCACATTGTCGCCGTTGTTGGTGAGGAAATCCGTAATGACCTTGGTGGCGTTATCCACATTCATGGAAAGCTCCGGCAGGGTGATGCCATGCCCTGCAGCAAAGGCAATGACCCCGCCCCACCATTTCTCGATCTGCGCTACATAAACGGGCACGTTGGCCACCAGTGTGCGGCCGGCCTCCTCCAGCCGGGGGATAAGGATAAAGATAATAGAGAAGATAATGCCAAAAAACAGCAGCATGGTCAGCACAAGGCAGATGGGCCGCTTCAGCTTTATCCGCCACAGCTCCGGTGCCTTTTTAAGGGCCTTGTCCCACAGGCGCTCAACGACCTTGAGCAGCAGGTTCACAACATAGGCAATGCAGATGCCCAACAGCAGGGGGGAGAGCAGAGAAAGGACGCTGTCCAGCACCCTGCCCAGAGTGGACAGATTGTTCAGTCCCCAGTACAGTATGACACAGCTGGCAACCAGCAGCAAAATGCGCTGGCCGTTTTTTTTATTCAGCTCCAAGGAGAATCCCGCCTTTCCTGATTGATGCCGCGCCAGGGCGGCGTATTCCGCGTCAACGTATTTTACTTCCCGGCAGAGCCGGGGAGAAAATGGCATAAGATGAGGATAAAATGGCCGCCTTGCGGTTATTGCGCCATCTGCGAAGCAGAATGGAGCAATGTAGCCATATTTTTCGGTTTCCGGCAGAGCCGGGGAGAAAAATGGCATAAAATGAAAATATAATGGCCGCCTTGTGGCCATTATATCATGATACTCCGGAAAATGCCACGCAAATCTATGTTTTTTACGGCATTTTCACCCGTCAATGCCCAAGGCTGCAAACACATCGTCTGCAACGGCCTTTCCGGAGCGCTCCAGGGCCTCGTGGGTACTTCCTGCCACGTGCATCCCGGCCAGAAAATTGTCCAGGCGCAGCAGGGGATTATCAGCAGATGGCGGCTGCTGCTCAAAAATATCCAGCCCGGCGGCTGCAAGCCTGCCGGATGTCAGCGCTTCATAGAGCGCCGCTTCATCCACCAACTCGCCCTGAGCTGTGTTCAGCAGAGGCATCGCCGGTCAAGACGGCCAATTCCTCCGGCGGCGAATTTTTGCGGGCGGTCGGGAATGTGGCGCAGGATAGGGCGTGGGAAGTCATGGACGAGCTTATGGACACCCTAAAAATCGTCAATGAGAAAGCTTATAACAGCGTCCTAAAATAACTGACCTAACGCGCTACTACTAACACGTTACTAACAAAGTCATTTTTGACAAAATGACGAAAAGCCCCGGAACCCATGAGATTCCGGGGCTTTTGACGATGGTGCGCGGTACAGAGCTTGAATTGACCCGGCACGCGCTTTATCTTCATATAGGGACTTGCTGAACTGAATTCAGAAATCGCTTACATAACTAACATGAACGCACAGAAGCCAGCACCATGAGGGGCGTTTAGACGGAATCAGACCCTGTGGCTGCACAACCGCGGCCAGTAAGGAGCTTTTGAAGATGTGCGGGAGATTTTGCCGCGGGAGAATATCTTGCCATATCAGGGGACACGCCGCCCCATGCAGCCAAGATAAAATCAACACCCGCACGCTCTGCACATTGACAGTCAAAAGCGGTATCCCCAATATACACAGTTTCCTTCGGTGCCGCATCCTGCTGGGCCATATAGTATAAAATTGGATCCGGATAGGGCTTACCGCGCGGCGTGTCGTCAGAACAGACGGACAGCGAGAAATACGGCGCAAGGCCAAATGGGATAAAGCTGCTTTGAAATTCCTGGCGGCTCTTTGAGGTAACCAGCCCCAGTGTAAGCCCTGTAGCGTGCAGCGTGGGGATCAGCTCACCGATGCCGGGGAATAGCCTGGCCAGGTGCAGCGAACGGCGAATCCCCTGCTGAATTTCATCCATAACAGATTGCTGGGGCTCTAAGCCGATTGCGCGCAGCGCGACATCACAGGGAAGACCAAACGTGCTGCGGAACATGTCAATCGTCAGCTCGCACCGGTAGCGGCGCCGCAGTACGTCAGAAAACACAGTGATGAGCATCTGCTCTGTGTCGATCAGCGTTCCGTCGATATCAAACAATATGTGCCGGTATGTCACGGCTTATCCCTTCTTTGCTTTGGCAGTGTCGGACACCACAGCCACCAGAATGATGGCGCCCAGAACCACCTTCTGCCAGTGGGCATTTACGCCCAGTAGATTCAGGGAGTTGTTGATAATGCCGATAATCAGGATGCCGAACACGGTCTGCAGCATGCCGCCCTTGCCGCCGGACATAGAGTTACCGCCCATGGCGACGGCCGCGATGGCGTTGAGCTCATACCCGTCGCAGGCGCTGGGCTGGCCGGCCTGCAGCTTAGAGGCGTACACACAGCCGGCCAGGCAGGCCAGCACGGAACACACAATGTAGCAGATGTACTTTACCTTCTTTACATTGACGCCACAGAGCTTAGAGACCTCCTCGCTGCTGCCCACTGAGAATACATACCGTCCCCCACAGGTTCTGGTCAGATAGAAATAAGCGAGGATAATCACGGAAATCAGAACCAACACGCAGACCGGCAGAACGCCGCCGATCTTGGTCATGCCCAACACCTTGAAGCTGGAGTCCATGCCGTGGATGGGTTGGGCATTGGTGTACAGATAGGCCGCACCGCGGCAGATGTTGTTGGTGGCAAGCGAGGCGATAAACGGCGGAACGCGAAGCTCATTGACGAAAACGCCGGTAAACAGACCGCACACCGTGCCCATCACCAGCGACACCAGGAGAAAGGTCAGAATGCAGCTGAAAACCGTTGGATTGGGCATTTTTAACACAATGTCCGCCGCAGCAATGGAGGACACCGCCGCCACAGAGCCAACAGACAGGTCAATGCCGCCGGTTAGGATGACAAAGGTCATGCCTGTGGCAATCAGACCGTTTATGGAAATCTGTGTGGAGATATTCACCAGATTCTTGGCAGAGGAAAAATTCGGCACAAAAATCATGCAGAATACGAACAGCAGAATGGTAAAAAGTCCCACCGCATATTCCTGCATATAGTTTCCCAAACGCTTTTTCATTGCTTACACCTCGCTTATTGTTCTGGTTGCATATTTCATCACGGTTTCTTCGGTCATGTCATCGCCCTCCACCACGCCGGTGATGTAGCCGTTGTGCATGACCACGATTCGCTGGCTCACGCCAATGACCTCCGGAAGCTCAGAGGAGATCAGAATGACGCTGCCGCCATTGGAGACGTAATCGCAGATCAGGCGATAGATTTCCCCCTTTGCATTCACGTCAATGCCGCGGGTCGGCTCGTCCAAAATCAGTATCTCCACCTGGGCGGCCAGCCACTTGGCGAGCACGGTTTTCTGCTGGTTGCCACCGGACAGATTCCGAATGTGCGCCTTGTCGTGGGGCGTTTTGATCAGCAGCTTTTCGATATAGGCCGTGGCCGTATCCCGTTCCCAGCCAAAATCAATCTGTCCGCGTTTGGCATAGTCTCTCAGACTGACGATGGAAATGTTGTGCCGCACGGAATCATCCAGGATCACGCCCTGGCGGCGGCGATCCTCCGGCACAAGGCCTATGCCGGCGGCAATGGCCTGCTGGGGGTGCTTGAAGCGCACCGCTTTTCCGTTTAGAAGGATCTCGCCGGAGGTAAATCTGTCTGCACCAAAAATGGCCCGCATCACCTCTGTGCGGCCGGCGCCGATCAGGCCGGAAAAGCCAAGCACTTCCCCCTTGTGCAGCGTAAAGGAGACGTTGGAAAAGCCGTCGCCGCACAGGCCCTTAACCTCCAGCAGCGGGACCATGGCTTTAGGCTTTGGCGCCCGAATATGGTATTCACCGATATCGCGTCCCACCATCAGCTTGACCATCTGCGCTTCTGTCAGATTGGCCACAAGGTCAGTGCATACCAACTCGCCATCCTTAAAGATCGAGATATCGTCACCGATCTCTATGATCTCGTTGAGCTTATGGGAAATATAGATAACCGCGACATCCTGCTTTTTCAGGCGCTCCACGACGGAGAACAGTGCCTCAATCTCTCTCTCGGACAAGGACGATGTGGGCTCGTCCATAATGACTACCTTTGCCTTGCGGGACACGGCCCGCATAATCTCCACCATCTGGCGGTCTGCGGCGCTGAGATTGCGCACGATATCCCGCGGATGGATATTGGTAATTTTCAGGCCATCCATCAACCTCGCTGTTTCCTGATATAGCGTCTTATAGTCAATCAATACGCCGCCGGTCTTAGGCAGATCATCCAGAAAGATGTTTTCCGCCACAGATAGGTCAGCTACAACGCTCAGCTCCTGGTGGATCACGGAGATGCCCTTGTCGATGCCGTCGCGGGGGTTATGCAAATTCAATTCTTCGCTGGCAAGATATATCTGGCCTTCATCTTTTTGATACACGCCGGACATGATTTTGATAAGTGTTGATTTGCCGGCACCGTTCTCGCCCAGCAGCACGTGGACCCGTCCGGGGTAAAAGTCAATGCTGATGTTGCGCAGCGCGGGAATGCCGGAAAAAGATTTGCTGATATTTTTCGCTTGAATCAGGGCTTCCAATGGATTTTCCCCCTTCACATTTTCATGAAGGAGGGCGGGAAAACCGCCCTCCTTTTTCGCCATGAGCTGTCAGAATTTACGCATTGGGATCGGCATTCTCGGGAGTGATCATCTTGGGGGCGACAAGGATGTCCGCATCGACGGATTGGCCGTTCAGATGGGACATGATCGTCTCAATGGTGATGGTACCGATGTCATGGGCAGCCTGGGCAACGTCAGCCTTGAACATGCCACCGGCGGCGACATTGCGCTCGGCCTCGGGGTTGCCGTCCAGACCGATCATGGGGATCTCTACGTTGGCTTCCTCGCAGGCGGTGATGGCGCCCAGAACAGCGTCGTCACCCACGCCAAATACGAAGTCGATATTCTCTGCGCCGCGAGCGGTCAGGGCATCCTGGAAGGCGTTGTAGGCGATTTCACGGTTGCCGGAGAAGGAGGCAATCTGATCCACCTTCATCTCGGGAGCATTCTTGGCCATATAGTCGATAAAGCCCTGAGCGCGGTTGCGGCAGGATTCTACCTCCTCATAGGGGATGATGATGCAGTTGCCGGTGCCATCGGTGAGAATGTTCTTCAGGCAGTACTCGGCTGCCATGCGGCCGCCCTCGTAGTTGTCGGTGTGGATGGTGGAAACGACCTCGCCGCCATCGGCGGATACGTCAAAGCAGAAGAACGGGATATTCGCATGATTGGCCAGCTCAACGATGGAGCCGGAGCCATCGGTGTTGCACCATGCCACGGCGATGGCGTCAACGCCGGCGGCGATGAAGTCCTGCACGGCGGCCATTTGTACGGCAGAGTCGCCGGCGCCGTCAATGAGCTTCAGGGTCACGCCCAGCTCAGCGGCCTTCTCCTCCATACCGGCCTTGATGCGGTTGAAGAAAACATGCTCCAGGTTGTTGACAACAACACCGATAACGATGTCGCTGTTGTCACCGTTCGGCTTGTCCGGCTGGCTCTTGTTGCAGCCTGTCAGTAGGCCGAAGGTCATTACCATGGCCAGAAGAATCGCAAGTATCTTTTTCATAATTTTCTCCTTTTTTGTCTTTTATTTTAACCGCAGCCGCGGTTAATTACAAGGCAGGGCTTACTCCAAATTCGCGTGATACTGCCACAGGGACGTCAGATCCAGCGCTTTGCGCTCCACAATCACCCGGGCAACGGCGTCGCCGTACAGCAGCAAGGTCTGCTCAAACAGACTGGTCATCGGTTGCTGAGACCGCAGCTCATCGGGGCAGGCCAGCTTGCTCTGCACCGGAATTCGCACCTGGTAATCCGCCAGCTCTGCAATGGTGCTGTGGGCGTTGGAGCCGATCCAGGCTACCTTTGCACCTAACGCCTTGGCTTTTTTTGCGATGGCCACAGGAAACAGGCTCTCTCCGCTGCCGGAGCCAACGATCAGCAGGTCCTTGTCGGTAATGGCCGGTTCTGTGATCTCGCCCACATAGTGGGCCCCGATTCCCAGGTGTGCGAACCGCTTGCAGATGGCCTGCAGGGATAGCAGCACTCTGCCGACGCCCACAAAGAACACCTTGTCCGCTGCGAGGATCGCCTCGATAAACGCCTCACTCTGGGCATCGCTGATTTTATCCAGTGCTGCGGTACACTCCTGCGCCACAATGGCTTTTGCTTCACATATATTGATGCTCATGTCACTTTCGCTCACTTTCCCAAAGCTTTGTTCACGACCTGCTCCAGCGCCTGATAATTCTCCTTCAAGCTCAAACCGTTTTTTCGAAACAGGCTTGAGGTGCCTGCCACGAACGTGCTGGCGCCGGCGGCGGCGTAACCGGGGATCGCATCCAAATAGGTGCGTCCGTCTATGGTGATGGTTGTGGGCAGACCTCTTTCTGCAATCATCGCATGAAGATCGCCCACCTTTTTCTTCAGACTATCCCGCACCGATTCCTTAGCGCTGGAGGCGTAGCCGGGGTTGATCATCATCAGCAGCACAAAGTCGCACTGCTCCAATACATATTCCAGTACACTTACCGGCGTGGCTGGCGCCAGGGCGACGCCTGCCTTGATCCCCTTTTCACGGAGCCATGTGAGCTTATGGCTAATGTGCCGCTCGGTCTCCACCTGAAAGCACATGCGGTGTACGCCGATGTCCGCCAGCTCCTCCATAAAAAAGGTGTTGTCCACCGCCATCACATGGGCATCAAAGGCCAACGATGTTTTCTTGCGAAGCTGCCGGACCGTATCAAGGCCCAGCGGCATGCTAGGGCTGAAATAGCCATCCAAAATGTCCACGTGCAGCATCTGGCAGCCGGTTTCCTCAAGGGCCTTGACCGACGCCTCCAGGTTGCACAGGTCCGAACATATCAAAGAGGGCGTGATAGATTCGTTCATACTCGTTTACTCCAGGTTTGCGTGTCGCGCAAACATTTCCTCTCCGGTAATCTGCCTTTTCTCCATTAGGATCAGAATAACGTAATCCAGGCAGATTAGCAGCGATTGCTCAAAGAGACTGCCCATGGGCTGAACCGACTGCACACCGGTATCGATAGCGGATTTCGATGTAGGCGCATGAATCGCTACTACAGCGTCCGACAGCGTTCCGATAGTGGCCTGGGGGTAGATGGTGACCGTGGCCACCGATGCTCCGAGGCTCTTCGCTTTTTTTGCCATACTAACCAGAGAGGCTGTTTCGCCGGAACCGCTGGCGATCACCAGCAGGTCACCTGCTGCGATGCTGGGGGTGACTACCTCGCCAACCATATAGGCTGTTATGCCCATGTGCATAAGCCGCATGGCAAAGCACCGTGCCATCATGCCGCTTCGGCCGGCTCCTGCGACAAAAACGCGGTTGGCCTTCTGTATCTCAGCTGCCAGCTGCTCCTGCTGCTCATAAGAAACGGCGGTCAGTGTGCGGCGCAATTCTTCGATCACGGATGTAATAGGAATCGGCATCAGCGCTCACCCCTTTCCACTGCGTCCATAGCTGCCTTGAAAAATGCGGCCGCTTCACCATAATCTGCTGCCCCGGTGATTCCCTCGCCAACGATGATCACATCCGGGCAAATGGCGGCAAATTTTTCAATCGTAGTCCGGTTGATCCCTCCGGCGATGGCAAGCTTAGCGTTTTTCACATAGCTGCGCAGCACCTCAAAGGATTTGGACATGTCCTGATCCAATCGCTGCAGATCCTTGCTGGTATGCAGACAAATGTAGTCAACACCCAGGGCGTCTACCTGCATGAGCCGTGTCGGTAGATCCGGCACTGCCAGCATATCCACCATGATGCTGCGGCCGTATTCTTTGGCTGCCGTCATGGCGTTGCGGATCGTCGCATCGTCTGTTACCGCCAGCACCGTGGCAATATCTGCCCCGCTTTTGAAGGCGGCTGCGGCCTCATAATACCCTGCGTCTGCGATTTTCAGATCGGCCAGGATCAGCTTCTCCGGAAATGCCTGCTTCAGTTTTCTTACCGGCGCCAAGCCATATTCCATGACAAAGGGCGTGCCTACCTCGATGATATCAAGGCTCTCTCGGGCTTCCCCTACCAGCGCCTGGGCCAGCTCTGTCCAAAAAATAGTTAGTTCCTCTGTCTGACCACGATTTGTGCTTCGGTAATCAAAATCCAATGCTGCTTGTAATTTCATTTTGCTATGCCCGCCTTATGTATGCAAGTCCGACACGATGTTGTGTTTTTGTGTTTTACTTGCGATTTACTTGTGTTTTCAGACTATCAGCGTTTCAGTCTGTTGTCAATCCCCAACGTGATTTTTGTGAAAAAGTGCCAGGATAGACGAATACTACTGGGGATTATTCACAAAATCAGTTCCAATAAAGTCTTGGCATTGCTTGTGCAACTCCTCCAAAAATATTGAATTTTGGTTTTTTTGTTGCATTTCCAATTTCGATGTGCTATGTTGTATGCATGAATAACAAAAACGCAAGCTTTCTTCTTGGAAAGCTGACCGTGACATGTGGCGCAAAATAATATTCTTTTCCATTTCCCGTTTTTGTGATATGGTATATTGTGATACACAAACACATGCGAAGAACCAATAATGCTTTCCGGAGAAATGTATTTTGTGTAGCCTTTTGCGAAGCTTTTGTGAAAAACCGGACAGCAAAAAGGAGAGGTCAAATATGACAGCAACAGAACGAAGACAGGAAATACTCAACACCATCAGCACAGAGGGCAGCGTCCGGGCCAGTGACCTGGCGGAACGGCTGAATGTTACCACTGAAACGATCCGCAAGGATTTGATTTTCCTGAACAATAAGCATCTTTTGAAAAAAGGCCACGGCGGCGCCCAGGCGATCAATGAGTTTACCGAGCGTTCCTTGGATGTCCGGGCACAGGAAAACGCCCTGGCCAAGCGTGCCATTGCCAACTGTGCCATCAAGCAGATTGATGACGGCTCGGTGGTCTTTGTGGACGCCGGCTCCACCATGGTGGAGCTGGCCAGGCAGCTGCGGCAGCGCAGTGGACTGGCCATTATCACCAACAACCTCTCGGTGATCCCTGCGCTGCTGGAGAGCGGGAACGCCATCTATTTTCTTGGGGGCGAGGTCAGCAGCGTGACCCAGGCGACTGGCGGCATCTGGGCGGCCAATGCGCTGAAATCCATTAAGATCGATGTGGCTTTTCTGGGCAGCAGCGGCTTCCAATCCCACAGCGGCCCCTGTACAAAGATGTTTTCGGATGCCCAGCTGAAGCGGGACGTCATTACCAGCGCCAACAAATCTGTCGTGTTGGCCGACCACACAAAGTTTTCCACAAACGCGATTATGCAGTACGCCGATTGGAGCGATGTTGATGTGTTTATCACCGATGCAGGCGCCAGCAGCGACGAAATAGCAACGCTTGAACGCTGCGTTGAGGTACTGGTTGCCGGAAACGAGTAACCGGCTGCCCGATCGAAAGAACATACATCAAAGGTAAAGGAGTGGGAGCCATGAAAAGCATCTGGACTGTGGGAGAAGCCCTATGCGAGATTATGCGCATTGACACAGACGCCGGCCTTGATACACCGGAGCTGTTTAAGGGGCCTTATCCCTCCGGCGCGCCAGCCATTTTTATCGACACCGCAGCAAAGCTGGGAACTCCCAGCGGCCTGATCGGCACCGTTGGCAATGATGCTTTTGGCGCCTGTATCCGCCGGCGTCTTCTGGCGGATGGAGCGGATTGCTCGCTTTTGGCCACCAACGCGATGCTTTCTACTGCTGTGGCCTTTGTTGCTTACACGAGCGATGGCGACCGCACCTTTATTTTTCATATTGGCAACGCTGCTGCAGGCGATATCCATTACCCGGAGCATATGCCGGAAAACGTTGGCATCTTTCATGTAATGGGCTGCGCCATGATGCCCTCGCCCGCTATGGCTGATTGCGTAATGCGGGCAGCGGAGCATTACTATGAGCAGGGCGCTTTAATCTCTTTTGATCCCAATATTCGAATTGAGTCGCTGCATGATCAGGATCTGCAGGAGCTGGTTCGCCCTATTATGGAGCGCTGCTCTATCCTGCTTCCGGGCGTAGAGGAGCTGATGGCAATCACCGGGGCAGACTCGGTGGATGCTGCACTGGAAAAGGCTTTTGCCAATCCGGTCCTGAAGGTCGTCGTTCTCAAGGACGGCGGACGGGGCTGCCGCATCATTACACGCGGAGAAAGCTTTGATCTTCCGGTGTGTAAGGTCGAGGTGCTGGACTCCACCGGAGCCGGTGACTCGTTTGACGCCGGCTTTCTGACCTCCTATCTGTCCGGCCTTTCATTGCGGCAGTGCGCAGAGAACGCCTCAGCCACCGGCGCACTGAACTGTGCGGCATTTGGCCCCATGGAAGGTGAGATTACGCAGCAAACAGTTGCAGAACTGGTGAAAAAAAATTACCACCGGTAAACTTTCAATAATCAAAGGAGATGTCGTATGATGCAAAATCCACTCAAGACAATCGTAAAGGAAGCCTGCTTCTCCGTTACGGGATCTGATCCCTTTGTGCTGCGGTCCACAATGAAGTACGCAAAAGACCATGATGCATACTTCATCTGCGAGGCAACGGTCAATCAGGTCAATCAATTCGGCGGCTATACCGGCATGCGCCCCAAGGATTACGCCGAGCTGGTCAGCGGCATTGCAGCGGATATTGGGTTTCCCATTGAAAAGGTCATCCTCAGCGGCGACCACCTGGGCCCCTTCGTGTGGCAGCATTTGGATGCCGCCACTGCCATGGAATACTCCAAGGAGCTTGTCAGGGAATATGTTGCCGCCGGCTTCCGGAAAATCCATCTGGATCCCACTATGCCTCTGGCAGATGACGATCTGTCCGCCTTCGGAAATGATATCATCGCGGAGAGAGCCGCCCAACTGGCCATCGTTTCCGAGAAAACCTATGAAAAGACGAAAAGCGATACCCCCTGGACTTACCGTCCGGCCTATGTAATCGGCAGTGAGGTCCCTGTGCCCGGTGGCACACAGGAGGAGGAAGGGATCCACGTCACAACGCCGGCGGATCTGGATGCTTCTATCGCCTGCTTCAGAAAGGCCTTTGAAATGGTTGGCCTGCCGCAGGTGTATGAGGACACAGTGGCAGTGGTCGCGCAGATCGGCATTGAATTCTCAGATGAAGCGGTGCACGAGTATAACCATGAAGCAGCACGGAAGCTTTCGGAGCGGCTGAAGGCATATCCTCAGCTGCGGTTTGAGAGCCACTCCTCCGACTACCAGCCCTCCGAGTGTCTGTATAACATGGTCCGCGACGGTGTCGGAATTCTGAAGGTGGGACCTGAGCTGACCTTCAAGTATCGCGAGGGGATCTTCGCCTTGGCTAAGATCGAAGATGAGCTGGCGGAGTGTTACGGCTTTGCACCCTCTCGCTTTATCGATGTGCTTGAGCAGACCATGCTGACCGCCAAGCCCAATTACTGGGTAAAGTACTATCACGGCACCGATGCGCAGCTCCACCTGAAGCGGAAATATAGCTTTTCTGATCGTTCCCGCTACTATTTCGCCCAGCCGGCTGTCGTCGCCGCCGAAAAAAAGCTGCTGGAAAATCTCTCCTCTATCTCCATTCCCCTCACCGTTCTCAGCCAATACCTTCCCGTGGAGTATGAACTGATCCGCGAGGGCAAGCTGGAGAACGACCCCGTTGCAATGCTGGAGTATAAGTGCCAGCGGGTGCAGGATCGCTATTTCAGCAGTATGCTGAAGGCCAAAGGCTCTGTGCGCTAAAATACGCTCCCAAAAGTTGGCATACAAGGGCGTGAGCATGGATTATCTCACTTGCAGAACAGAAGAATAATCTCGGGTAATGTAAGAGGCAGTCGCCCCAAATAATCAGGGGCGACTGCCTTTTTTTGCCGGGACACAAACCCGAAAAAAATGCTATTTTTGCAACTTTTAGAGGCATTTGGCCAAAATCGAAGGAAGTGTACTTCGGCAAAATGACGAAAAGCCCCGGAACCCATGAGATTCCGGGGCTTTTGACGATGGTG